>OAOK01000036.1_pt1 | contig 73731 bp, 70 predicted proteins | sample 1641101 | NCBI WGS metagenome assembly OAOK01 (sample SAMEA104232307, study PRJEB22302) | sediment metagenome | biome: forest; feature: aquifer; material: sediment | place: USA | collected 2011-08-07 | depth 0.01 m
GCGGCGAGGCCGGCCGCGCCGGCCGTGGCGCAGGCCGAGCCCGACGCGCCGCGGGCCCAGGAGGAATCCGAGATCGTCGTCTCCGGCTATCGCGAGAGTCTCACCGCGGCGCAGCAGCTGAAGCGCAAGGCCGTCGGCGCCGAAGACAATATCGTCGCGTCCGATATCGCCGCCTTTCCTGACCTGAACCTTGCCGAGGCGCTGCAGCGCATCCCCGGCATCACCATCACGCGCGACACCGGCGAAGGCCGGCAGATCGCGCTGCGTGGCCTGGGCGCGGATTTCACCCGCACACAGCTCAACGGCATGGAAGTGATGGGCAACACGGCCTCGGGCATGGACAATCGCGGCGCGGTCAGCCGCTCGCGCTCGTTCGACTATAGCCTGTTCGCGTCCGAGCTGTTCAATCGCGTCGCGGTACAGAAATCGTTCGCGGCGGAGCAGGACGAGGGTGGCATCGCCGGCACCGTGCAGCTCTACAGTGCCAAGCCGTTCGACTATGCCGGCTCCAAGTTCGTCGTCTCGGCCAAGGGCCAGACCAACACCAACACCAGCGGCGTCACTCCGCGCATCGTCGGCCTGGCTTCGACTCGCTCCGGCGACTTCGGCGCGCTGGTCTCGGTCGCGTACAGCCAGATCAAGAGCAACGAATATGGCTATCGCAACTGGGGCTGGGGCCTGACCAAATATGGCGCCGCCAATATCGGCCCCGAAATCGACGCTGCGACCCGGGCCAAGCTGCTCGCCGGCGTGTACCAGCCGACCGCCCAGTCGCCCTCAACCTGGTACACCGATCGCCGCCGCCTCGGCATCACCTCCTCGGTTCAGTATCATCCGGGCGACAATTTCAAGCTCGACGTCGATTTCCTCTATGGCCGTCTGTGGGACTATCGCGACGACTATGCGCTGGCCACCGCGGGCAGCAATCCGCTGACCGGCTCCAGCGTCGGCGGCACGCAGGTGATCCGCAGCGCGGTGATCGACGACACCAACACGCTGCGCGCGGCGAGCTACACGGGCATCGACCTGCGGTCCGAGCATCACATCGTCAAGAACCACACCGACTTCTATCAGGGCGTCGCCAATCTGAGCTGGAAGATCGGCGAGCGGCTCACCATCCACGCCCTGGGCGGCTATGAGCAGTCGGACTTCGCCCAGCCGGTGTTCGACAAGGTGTTCATGGAAGCGAAGCAGACGCCGTTCAGCTACGACACCCGCCCGCGCATCCCGGTCAACACCTATGGCATCAACCTGCAGAACCCGGATCTCTGGACCGTCCAGCGCCTGGACGTGCAGGAGAATGCGATCACGAACCGCTATCTCAACGGCAAGCTCGACGCGGCCTATGACCTGGGTGGCGGCCTGACCTTCAAGGCCGGCGGCGCCTATAAGAAGTTCACCAACTCGGGCTATACCTGGGCGAACAAGGTGTTCCACAATGTGCCGGCGAACATCCCCGTGCCGAACAGCATGAAGCAGCTCGTCAAGCCCGATACCCTGCTCCAGTACATCGTCGGCAATGTCGATGCGGTCTATGCCTATGTCGGCGACAAGCGCAACCTGAGTGCCGCCAACCTGCAGGCGGGCAGCGACTATCGGGTCGACGAGAAGACCTGGAACGGCTTCGCCCAGTTCGACCTGGATACGCATGTCGGTGACATGCGTCTGCGGGCCAATGCGGGCCTTCGCTATTTCTCGACCGATCTGACCTCTTCGGGGCATCTCGCCACCGGCGCCGGCTTCGTGCCGGTTTCGATCGAGACCAACAGCAATGGCTGGCTGCCCGCGGCCAATGTCGCGCTCGACGTGACCCGGAACCTGGTGGTGCGCGTCAGCGCCAGCCGCAACGTCAACCGCCCGGGCCTGGGCGACCTAGCCGCGGCCGGCTCGATCACCACGCGCCCGAACGGCGGCAGCCTCAGCCTCGGGAACCCGTTCCTCAAGCCCTACAAGGCCACTTCGGTCGAAGGCTCGATCGAATGGTACATGGATCGCACCGGCTTCGCCTCGGTCGGCTTCTTCTACAAGAACATGGACAGCTTCATCTCGCCGTCCACGGTGACGATCCCCTATGGCCAGACCGGCCTGCCGCTGTCGCTGCTGATCCAGGGCCAGGATGCCAACACCCCGTATGACGTCAGCCAGCCGATCAACGGCCCGGGCGCGGACATCAAGGGCGTCGAAGTTGCGTTCCAGCACGACTTCACCTTCCTGCCGGGGCCGCTCAAGCATCTTGGCATGGTCGTCAACGGCACCTGGTTCGACGGGCATCAGCAGGGCAAGGTCGGCACCACCTTCGTCCGCCTGCCGCTGTTCAGCCTGTCGAAATGGGCGGCGAACGCGACGCTCTACTATGAGGACAAGGATTGGGGCGTGCGCGTGTCCGACGCCTATCGCAGCAAATACTATACCGGCCTGGGCACGGTGGGGAATGTCGGTGACTATATCGCCGCCACGCACAACATCGATTTCCAGGCGCATGTGAACCTGACGAAGGGCGTCCGCCTGATCGCGGAGGGGATCAACCTCACCAACGAGCCGATCGAGCAGTTCGCCGGCGGCGCGATCGCACGCCGGGTGGTCTACACCACCAGCGGCCGCACCTTCACCCTTGGCGTCAGCGCCGAGTTCTGATGCGCGAAACCTCCGCCCCGGCATCCGCCGGGGCGGATCTTCTTCGATCGCACGAAAGGGCGGATTGGCGAGGGAAGGGGGTGGCCCGTTTCGAGGAGGCAGGGGCCGCGCGGTGCGCGCTGCTGCAAATGCTCAGTCGAGCACAACCTTGTCGGCGTGGCGGGGTTTGAAGCCGCGGGCCCGGCGCTCATATTCCTGCGCCATGCCCATATGCGCGCGGAAGCTGGCCATTCCCTTGGCTTTCATCGCAGCGTCGCGCTCCTCGTCGGCGCGCTGCGCGAAATATTTGCTGTCGGTCATAACCTCTCCGGCTCCAACCTTCCTGGAAGTAAGCGATCGGGGGGCAGGTCCCATTCCGTAGAAACCCGTAGCCGCATGCGATCCGTGCCGTTCATGGGCAGTTATCCGGCCGAGCGGTCGCTGCCGCCGCGCCAGTTGCGCCCCGGGCTGCTTCCGCCCTTCTTGCAGTCGCGGCGCCCCGCACCATCTCGGCACCTTCATCAATTCGGGCGGAGAAGGACATGACATTTGCCGGGCGCGAGCTGCATTCGAAGATCGCCGAGGACGGCACGCTCTCCTTGTCGCTGCGCGACGTCGAGACCGGCGTTCCCGCCGACGACGAGATCATCGTCCGCATCGAAGCGACGCCGATCAATCCGAGCGACCTGGGGCTGCTGCTCGGCCCCGCCGACCTGGCGACGCTGCGCGCATCGGGCGGCGACCGGCCCGGCCTGACCTTCACCGTGCCGGGCGCCCGGCTGGGAAGCGTGCAGGCTAGGCTGGGCAAGTCGCTGCCGGTCGGCAACGAGGGGGCCGGCATCGTCGTCGCGGCGGGAAAGGAGGCCAGGGCGCTCGAGGGCAAGCGTGTCGGCATGGTCGGCGGCGCGATGTATGCCGATTATCGCCGGATCAAGGCGCGGGACGTGATGCCGCTCCCCGAAGGCGCGACTGCGGCCGAGGGTGCCTCGATGTTCGTGAACCCCCTCACGGCGCTGGGTTTCGTCGAGACGGCGCGGCGCGAGGGGCATGCGGCGATCGTCCATACCGCCGCCGCTTCCAATCTCGGCCAGATGCTCCAGAAGATCTGCCTCGCCGACGGCATTCCGCTCGTCAACATCGTCCGATCGGACGCGCAGGCCGACATTCTGCGGGCGATCGGGGCCACGCATGTCCTCAACAGCAAGGATGCCGACTTCCAGGCCCGGCTCACCGATGCCCTGGTGGAAACCGGCGCCACCATCGCGTTCGACGCGATTGGCGGGGGCACGCTCGGCAGCGAGATCGTCCAGGCCATGGAGCGCGCGGCGGTCCGGGGCATGAGTGAATATAATCGCTATGGCTCGGACCTGTTCAAGCAGCTCTATATCTATGGCGCGCTCGACCTGTCGCCGACCACGCTCAACCGGCTCGCCTTCGGCTTCCAGTGGAGCGTTTCGGGCTGGCTGCTAACCCCGTTCCTGCGCAAGGCGGGGCCGGAAGTCGCGAACCGGATGCGCCAACGCGTCGTAGACGAACTGACGACGACGTTCGCCAGCCAATATACTCGGGTCATCGGACTCGCCGAAGCGCTCGATCCGGAAGTGCTGCGAAGCTACGAGCGCAAGGCGACGGGTGAGAAGTTCCTGATCGACCCGACCAGGGGCTGAGGGGCGGCCGGCGTGGCCCCCGGGGCGCGGCAATTCCGCGTCCCGGTTACCGAGCCGGTTCAATCCTCCAGTGCTTCATACCGTGAATCGAGCTCCCGGGCGCGCGCCATATCGGCGTCCGCGCCGCGTTCGTCGCCGCGCATGCGGCGGACCAGACCCCGATTATAATAGCCGCGCGCCGCGTGGGGCGCATAGCGCACGGCGAGATCGAGATCCGCCTCCGCCCGCGCGAGGTCGCCTTCCTGACCATAGGCCAGGCCCCGGTTGAGATAGGTGAAGGCGCGTTTCGGTTGCGCCGCGACGGCTTGGTCCAGCGCGGCGATCGCACCGCGCCAGTCATCCTGCCATGCGCGCTCCAGCCCGTCCGCCAGCCGCGCCGCCGCGACGCCGGCGTCTCCCTTGGCGCCGGGATCGACCAGCCGCTTGCAACTGCGCAGGCTCTGCTCGGGATCAAGGACCGTGCAGGCATTCCAGTCGCCGCGCCGGGCGGCCTTGCGGGCGCGGAACTTGCGTGCGGAGGTTACGATGATTTCGCTCGCACCGGCTTCGTCTTCCCTCGCCACGGTAACCGGCGTGGCTGCCGCCATGGACGGTGCGGCGAGCCTTGCGCCGGTAACCACGATCGGAGCGCCGGGCAGCGGCGCGGGTCGGGCCGCTGCCATCCTGGCCGGTGGCGCCGGGGCGGCCATCGCACCCTGCTGGGAGGACGCTGCCAGCTCGTGGCTCGCAAATGGGGTAGCGCCCGTCGCGGGAGCGGCCTGCCGAGGTTCCGCCTGCGCGTCCGCCAGGGGCTCCAGCACCGGCTTCGCGGCTGCGGGAGGGGGCGTGGGAGGCAAATGCGCGGAGGCCTGCCGGATCGGAACGGAGCGCTCGGGTGCCGGGGCCTGGGGTCGGGTGGGTCCGGTCGCTATTGTCCGTTCGGTTGCCGGCACCGGCCGGCTGGGGACTGGCGGCGTCTCCGCCTGTCTTTGCAGGGCGAGGGGAATCGCAATCACCGCGACAAGCAGGATGGATGCAAAAGCGCCGATCTGCGTCCGCTGGCGCCACCAGCCGGCAGGCGCGGCCGCCTGACCGGGCGGGGTGGCCGCAACCGGCGCTTCCTCGCCGTCGAACCTGTGCATGGCGCGTGCGATCGCCGCGCTGCGCCCGGCAGGGCGTGGCGGTGGCGGCTCGGGCAACAGGCGCGCGATATCGTCGTCGCGGTCCATTCAGGCCTCCATGCCGGCGGGCCGGCAATTGCCGAAACCGGAATGGGAGCGGAGGCTGGGCACGGGCATTGGGCGATCTATAGCGGCAATATCGGCCAGGTCGAAGCTATGATCATGCATGGCCCAGGTCCCGAAAGGGGTGCCGCCGCCGGGCGGCGACACCCGCCGGGTCATTGCTCGAGCGCCGCCATCGAGCGTGCGGTCTTGGCCGCGCGGACGAGCTGGAGGAATTCCGAGCGATAGCCGAAACCATCCTCTCCGCGCGCCGCGCCCGCCATGGCGAGCACCTCGTCGAAGCTGAGCTGGCCATTGTAGCGCCCGCCGCGCAGCAGTTCGGCGAAACCCGCCACTGCGGCCGCGAAGCGCGCATCCCGCGGCGCATCCTCGAACCGAGCGAAGGTGTTCCCCCGATCGATCGGCGTGGTGAGGAGGCGGCTCGTGTCCGACTTGGGCAGCTTGTAGCGGATCTTGACGAAGCCCAGTTCGCCGCCCGGGGCCTGCGCGGCGGCCGGCGCCGGCTCCGCATAGCGCAGGTCGCCGATGGCGCGGGGCCCGCCGACGGGCGTGATTTCGTAGATCGCCGTCACGGTCTGGCCCGATCCGACATCGCCGGCATCAACCTTGTCGTTGTTGAAATCGTCGCGGTTCAGCATCCGGGTCTCATAGCCGATCAGCCGATATTCGGAGACGGCCCTGGGATTGAACTCGACCTGGATCTTGACGTCCTTGGCGATCGGAAACAGCGTCGAGGTCGCTTCGTCGACCAGCGCCTTCCGCGCCTCGCCGATCGTGTCGATATAGGCGGCCGCGCCGTTGCCGTTCTGCGCGAGCGTCTGCATCAGCGCATCATTGTAATTGCCCATGCCGAAGCCGAGCACCGAGAGGAACACGCCCTTGCCGCGCTCGCGCTCGACATAGCCCTTGAGCTCGTTGTCGCTGGTGATGCCGACGTTGAAATCGCCGTCGGTCGCCAGGATCACGCGGTTGACGCCCTTGGGATCGAGATTCTGCTCGGCGAGCGCATAGGCCTGGCGGATGCCTTCGGCGCCGGCGGTGCTGCCGCCCGCGCCCAGCCGGTCGATCACCGCCAATATCTTGTCCTTGCTGCTCGCCGGGGTCGGCTCGAGCGCGGTGCCGGCACTGCCGGCATAGGTGACGATCGCCACGCTGTCCTTGCCGTCCAGCTGGTCGAGCAGCATCGCCAGCGACTGCTTGACCAGGGGGAGCTTGTTGGGCGCGTTCATCGAGCCCGAGGTATCGATCAGGAAGACGAGATTGGCGCGGGGGCGGGCCGCGCGCTGGATCTCATATCCCTTCACGCCGATCCGGACCAGCTTGCGCCCTGGCGACCAGGGGCTGGGAAACACCGCGACGCTGGTGCTGAACGGCTGTTCCGCAGTGCGCGCCGGCGCATAGTCATAGGGGAAGTAATTGACCATCTCCTCGGTCCGCACCGCTGCCGGCTGGGGCAGGACATTCTGGTTCAGCGAAGCGCGCACGAACGAATAGGAAGCGGTATCGACGTCGAGCGAGAAAGTGGAGACCGGCTCTTCGCGGACGATCTTGAACGCATTCTGCTGGGTAGCGGTGAACTTGTCGCGTCCCGTGTCGCGATAATAGGGATTGGCCGGCATCGGCTCGGGCAGCCCGGCATAGGCGCGCATGCGAGGAGCGGCCGCGGCGCTGATCGAGACGGGCGAGAGGGCGACGACCGGCGTGGCGGAGCCTTGGCGCGAGCCCGTCACGACGATGTCTTGCGCTTCCTGCGCGGTCTTCACTGCGTTGGCCGGCGGCGCGGCGGCCGGGTCCGGTATCGCGGCGAGGTGCTTGTCGGCATCGGTGCAGGCTGCGACCATTGCCAGCGCGAGCCCGGTGGCGAGTGCCTGAGGCAAACGGGGCATGACTTTCTCCCTTGGTTACAGCGGGCGAGATCGTCCGCATTCCCCTTGGACGCGCCGTTTCGGGATATCCTTGGGAAGGAGATCGAGAATTTTTCCGAGCCTGCGGATCAGGCGTCCGTGCCCGGCTTTCCGGCGATCATCCGCCGTACCTCGTGCATGCGCCACGATATCGTAGCCTCCGCCACGCCCAGGATCGCCGCGGCCTCGGCATGGGTCAGCTGCTGCCCGGCGACGAGGACGGCGGTGTCGCGATAGGCCGGGGGCAGGCGCGCGATCGCGCTCTTGATCCAGAGCGCGTCGTGCAGGTCGCGCCCGTCCGGGCCGCGCGCCAGCCCCGCCAGCACCGCGAGCCGCTGGGCGACGCCGCCGAACGAGCGGCGGCGGCGATGCACGTCGCGGCAGGCATTGAACACGATGCCGCACAGCCAGGTGGTGAACTTCGCCTCGCCCCGGAAGCCGGCGATCCGCTCGACCAGCGTGCAGCATACGTCCTGGGCGACGTCTTCGGCATCGGCGCGCGAGCCGGTCAGCTGCCAGGCCAGGCCGTGTATCCGGTCATAATGGCGCTCGATGAGCAGGCGGAACGCCTCGCGCTCGCCGGCGATCGCGCCGGCCAGAAGGTCCGCATCGGGATCGGCGGGCTGAACCTTCATGGACCGAGCCGGCCAGGCCGCGCCGCGCTGGCGGGGGCGCTTCGATTCCCGGAACTGTGCGGCGCGTCTTCCCCCGGCATGTTGCGCTATCTGCCGCAATCCCGGCCGCGACGCCATCGGGCATCATGCGCGCGATGCGCCCGTCGTTTCGGAGGTCTCCCCGGGGAATTCGCCGGCGATGCGCTAGAAACGGCTCCTGATGGTCAGCCGGATCGTCCTGCCCACCGGGTCCTGATCGTCGCGGCCATAGCCCGGCGCCGGGCCATTGGGGCCCAGGCGGGCACCCGGCCGGGCATCGAACAGATTGTCGATATCCAGCCCGAACTGCATGCCGATGGCGCGACGCGGGGCGGCGCCGTCACGGTCGGGCCGGATCGCGCGCGCCAGCGCATAGCTGAATCTGAGGTCCACCGTGCCGATCGCGGATATCAGGAGATCTTCGGGGCCGTCGCGGCCCGTGTCGCGCCGCACGCGATAGCCGCTGCGCCAGCGCGCCGCCAGGTTCACGCCCCATGGCCCGCTTCGTCCATCCATCTGCACATCCAGCTGGTGCCGCGGCGCGCCGCCGCCGTCACCGGCCAGGCGGTCCATCTCCGGCAAGCCCGCATGGATCACGGTGAGGTTGCGCAATTGCAGATTGTGGTTGATCGCGATCCGAAGCGTACCCGGCTTCGCTCCGCCCAGCGGGAAAGTGGCGCTGACATTGGAGGCCAGGCTCTCGGAGCGCGTGGACCGGAAATTGAGCGGGCGCCGATCGATGATGGTGAGCCGTCCACTGGCGTCGCGCTGGAACCGATCGGGGAACGCGGCCTCGATATCCGGCGTGACTGCCGGCAGCGAACCGATGCCGTTGACGGCATCCGATCGCTGCACGCTGACGCTCCCGGTCAGGTTCCAAGGAGAGAAGGGCCCCGCCGATGCCGATAGCGTCATCCTGTCGAAGCGCGGCGGACGCAGATCGGCCGTGCCGCCCAGGATCGGCAGGACTTGCGCGGATTCCCCGGTAGCGAAGTCGAACACCGTGATCGGCGCACCGTAATAGGCCGGCGCAAACCGCTGGGCATCGGATACGCCATCGGTCGAGGTCGACCAGTTGCCGATCAGCCGTAGCTTGGATCGGGCCATCCAGATCAGGCCGGCGTTCAACCCCTTGCCTCGCCCGGCGTCCGTCTCCCGCAGCGTGCCGCCGAACGTCGCGGACATGCCGCCCAGCAGGCGCCCGATCGCCGAGCCGCGGCCCGGCGAAGGCGTGCGCCAGAGCGGGAGCGACACCGTGCCGCCAAGGTTGAGATCGCGTGCGGAGAAGGCCCGCCTGGATCCGGCGATCAGCGAGGTTGTGCGCGAAAAGGATGCTCGCGTGGTCAGGTTGGCGATCACCGGCCCGGCGGGAAGATCGAATATCGGGCGGTTGAGCGACAGGGCAGTCGCCAGCGATCGTTGGCGGGAACCGGTATCCGCCAGACCCTGTTGGCCGGCCGTGGAGAGTTGCCCGGTCAGCGATGCCTGTAGCGACCAGCCCAGGAGCGAGCCGCTCAGGCCGCCGACCACCACCAGATTGCGGGTGGTGTGCCGGCTTTCGATCGGTGCGCCGCCGGACAGGGATATGGAGCGGTCGCTTCGTGCCTGACCCTGGACGTTGAGGCTCGTCGACCAGCGCCCCAGGACGCGAGTCAACGCCAGGTTGGCCTCCAGCGTCTCCGCAGAGGGACGCAGGCTGGCCGCCGCATAGCCGGGATGATCTTCCAGGTAGCGCGGTCGTTCCGCGCCGAGCAACGCAGAATCCCGTGATGCGCGCATGCCGAACTGCGTGGTGCTGGTGCCCGATATGGCGCCGCGGCGAAGATCGCCGGAGAGGCCCGACATGCCGCCGGCGGTGGGGGCTTTCGCATCGAACTGGCCGTCCCCGCTCTTGAACCGGCGTTGCAGCACGATATTGACCACTCGCCGCGACGGATCGCCGCCATATCGCGCACCCGCTCCGCGCGGCAGAACTTCGACGCGCACCAGCGCATCGGACGGAAACCGGGAGAAGACCCCGGGGTCGGCAACGCGCTGGCCATTGACGATGACGACGGGATCGTCCCCCAGCGCGTTGCTCCGGGCGGTGCGCTGGATCACCTCGCCAATGTCATAGGCGCCCAGCGCGTCGATCGCATCCGCGTCCAGTTCGATTTCGGGCGGCATGTCGGCGGCCCCGCGGCGTCCCGTTACCACGATCCGGTCGTCGGCGGGCGGAGGCGCGGGTGCGTCCTGCCCGGCCGGGGCTCCATGGTCCGCCACGCGGACGGAGCCAGCGGATTGCCCGCCATTCGCGAGCGCCGCAAGCGCGCAGACCAGCAACTGCATTGCGAGCGCCATCCTCCCCGTGCCCGGCAGGCTACCGAACCGTCATCCCGACCCGCATCCGCGTCGCGGCTTGCCCGAAGCGCCCTATGCCCGCGATGCGACGCGCGCCGGCGCCCAGACCGGCGGACGCCGCTTGGCCCATGGCACCGCCTGCTCCAGCTCGAAGGCGAGTTCCAACAGCGTCCGTTCGTCGCCCAGGCGGCTGGCGAACTGCACGCCGATCGGCAGGCCTTCGGACGTCCAATAGGTCGGCAGGCTGATCGCCGGACCGCCAAAGGCATTCTGCGCCATCGTGTAGTCGGCATAGCCGTTCAGCCGCGAGGCCAGCGTGTCGAGCGGCAGCGAGCCGTTGATCTCGCCGATCTTCACCGGCGGCTTGAGCAGGACCGGGGACATGAGGACGTCGACCTTTTCGAACACGCCGAAATATCCCCTGGCATAGGCGCCGACCCGCCCGAGCGCCTGCTCCGCGCTGGCGGGCGATATCAGGTCTCCCATCGCGCTGATCGCCGCGGAGGCGGGCTCGATCAATTCGGCGAGATGCTGCGCGTCGAGCTTCGTGGCCGAGAGCAGATAGCGTTTAAGCTGGGCGCCTTCGAGCAGGTAGATCTGCGTGAAATCGGCCAGGAACGCCTTGGTGTCGAACGGCCATTTCACTTCCCGGACCTGGTGGCCATGGTCCTTCAGCACCTTGTAGGTGGCATCGAGAGCCATGAGCACTTCCTTGTCCGGCAGTGTCCCGCTGAGGCCGCCGATCAGCAGCCCGATGCGCAGCCGCCGGCCCGATGGCCCGTCGACGCGCCCCACCGGCGGATAGACGCCATTCCGGCGAAGCTCGACCGATGCGAGGAAATTGGCCGTGTCGCGTACCGTCCGCGAGATGCAGAGCGGCTCGGTCAGGTCGAGCTGGGCGAGATGCCCTGGCGCATCGGGCACGCGCCCGCGCGACGGCTTGAGCCCGATCAGGCCGCAATTGCTCGCCGGAATGCGGATAGACCCGGCGCCGTCCGCCGCATGCGCCATCGGCACGATGCCGGCGGCGACGGCGGCCGCCGACCCGCCCGATGAGCCGCCGGGCGTATGGTCGAGCGCCCAGGGGTTGCGCGTGATCCCATATGCCAGCGTCTCGGAGGTGGGGAGCGCCCCGAACTCGCTCATCGTCGTGCGTGCAAGGACGTTGAAGCCGGCCTGGCCGATCGCCGCCGCCATCGGGCCGTCCCGGCTTGCAATCGGTGCGACCCTGTCGAGCCGCGAACCGAAATGCACGCGCGTCCTTGCCAGATCCTCCTCGTCCTTCATCAGGAACGGCACGCCCGCGAAGGGTGCGGCGAAGCGCTTCGTGGCGAGCGCCTGCTTGCGCGCGCGATCATAGAGCTTCTCGCTGAAGCAGTTGATGTCGGGCAGCACCGCTTCCGCCCGGGCGATGGCGGCGTCCAGCACCTCGACCGGGTGGACCCGGCGCGCGCGGATCGCTTCGGCCAGCGCCGTCGCGTCCATCTCGGCGAAGTCGCTCGCCGTCGCCGGTGCCGCGAAGGCTGCGCCGGGGAGCAGCGCGCCAAGGCCCATGGCACCGGCCCGTTGCAGAAAGTCGCGGCGTGTGCCGGCGGGCGAAAGATCGCTGCAATCCACCATGATCTGCTTCCTTCGAAGTGCTGGAGGTCAGGCGCTGAAGATCCGGCGGCCCCGTTCCACCGTCATCGTCTTGCCGGGGCGGACCGCGAGCGAGCGTGTCTTGATCGTGTCCATGAACACCCACTCGCCGATCACCTTGTCGGGCTGGAGCTGGACCGTCATGTAGCCGCGGTAGCTGGTATCGGCCCATTTCAGCTCGGGACTGGCACGCATGATGAACTGGGCGGTCAATTGCGGCGGCAGCGCCAGATAGGCTTCGATCCCCGGGGACGAGACGCTGTGCCCGCCGAACTCCACACCCGCCGGCTTGCCCTGCGAAGCGAGATCGAACGCCCAGCCATTATGGCTGTCGCCCGACAGCACCACCAGGTCGGCATCGGCGGCCTGGGCGGCACCGAGCAGGCGCGCGCGCGCGGCGGGGAAGCCATCCCAGGAATCCAGGTCGGGCGCCATGCCGGCCTTGCCCGCGGCCGAGAGCATCCTGAGGAATCCGGCCTGTTCGGGCGGCAATTTGAGGCTGGCGGCAAATGCCGCCGGCAGCTCGGGCAGCCGCATCTGACCCATGACCACTTGCTGCGCGAGGACCTGCCATTTCGCGCCGCGTCGCTTCGAGCGGGCGATCCCGTCCTGGAGCCATTGTTCCTGCTCGGTCCCCATCAGCGTCCGCTCGGGAGCGGCCAATGGGCCGTCGCGCAGCGCCTTGAGCTTCGCGACCGGGTCACCGCTCGTGCCGATGATCTCCACCGGATCCAGCCGCTCGCTGCGGGCGGTCAGCCGGGTTTCGGGGCGGAAGATCGTCGCCAGGTCGCCGATCTCGAAGCTCGACCAGGGCTTGCCCGATACCGGCAGCCATTCGTTCCAGGCTTTCATGGAGGCGCGCTTCCGCTCCTCATAGTCGCCTTCGCCGGGCTGATGGTTCTCGGCGCCATGTGCCCAGGCATCGTTCGCCGTCTCGTGATCATCATGCTGGACGATCATCGGGAACATCTGGTGCAGGCGTTGCAGATCGGGGTCGGCGCGATAGCTGGCATAGCGCAGGCGGTAATCGGCCAGGCGGATCGCCTCGCCCGCCGGCTCGATCAGGCGCCCGGCGATGGCCTGGTCCGCTCCCGGATAATAGCCGCGCTGATATTCGTAGATATAGTCGCCCAGGTGCACCATCAGGTCGATGTCGTCGCGCGCCGCCGCATGGGCATAGGCGTTGAACCAGCCATAGGGCAGGTTGGCACAGGAGAAGACGCCGAGGCCGAAGCGCTCGACCGGTCCGGCCGGCAGCGTCCGGGTCCGCCCGACCGGCGAGACCGCGCCGTCAGGAGCGATGAAGCGGTAATAATAGGTCCGCCCCGGCTGCAGGCCGCCGACGATGACCCGCGCCGTATGGTCGTCGGCCCGGCCGGCCCGAGCGCCACCGCTCGTCTTCTTCCGGAAATCGGGCGTCTCGGACAGTTCGGCGGTGAGCTGCGCATCGTCGCCATTGGCGGGCACATAGCGGGTCCAGAGCAGGATGGAGTCCGGCCCCGGCTCGCCGCTGGCGACATTATGGGTGAAGCCGCGCGCAGTCAGCAATGCCTGGGCACGTGCCGCGCCGCCCATTGCCAGCGCGCCGATTCCGAAGCTGCCCGCCAGGACGAGGCTGCGGCGGTCCATGGTGATCGTCATGTGGGTTCTCGCAGGAAATGAGGGACTATCGCGGATCGATCGGCGATGGGGATGGTGCCATGGCGGGGGGCGGGGGCGCCTTTGCAGGGCTGGGGATGGCACGTAGCGCCGCGTCGATCGCCTTCACGCGCGCATGCGGCACCGCGTCGGGAAACATCGCCTCGAGCGTCTCCAGGCTCATCGCCTTGAACTGGTCATATTGCGGATGGGCCGTGAAACCCGGCAGCTCGCGTTCCAGCACCGCCTTTGCCGCGGGATTGGCGGCGAGCTGCTCGATCGGCGTCCTGGCGCTGAACGCGGGTTTGTCCTGACCGGCAGCGGCGTGCAGCGGGGCCGCCGTCGCCTGCAGGGCGATGGCGAGCTGCAAGATTCGAAAACCCGTGCGCATCCATGCTGTCCTTGCTGAGCAAAGGAGCGATGCGGCGGGTGGCGCCGCCGCATCGCCCAGTTGGGGGGTTAGTTGATCGTGACAGCCGGCGAGACCGTGAGGCTGCCCGAGGCGTTGCAGACGCCACCGATCAGCGCCAGGAAGCCGGTCGTGCCGGGCAGGGCGGCCGAGAGCGGGCCGGCGGTCGAGGTGAGGTTGCTCCACGGGCCGACGACGTCCCGCGGGCCGCAGTCACCGAGACGGGTCGAGACGGCCATGTCCTTGATCGTCACGCTGGTCGAAGACGTCGCCTGGACGCGCAGCGGCAGCACCAGGCCGTCGTCGCACGCCAGCGGGCCGCTGGCGGCGCTGCCGGTGTAGCTGGTGAAGGTGATGCCCGTCGAGTCGGTGGTGCCGCTCAGCGTGACATTGCACACCGTGGTCAGGGTGCCGTTCAGGTCCTGGGTCAGCTGGCCCGAAGCCGTCACCGCGGTGTTGGCGGGCGACAGGGTCTGGGCCATGGCTGCCGACTGGAAGGCAACGATGCTGATGAGAGCGGCGACAGACTTAGTGAAGATGTTCATCGTGAGTTTCCTTTTCAATGGAGATGAATTTGAAACAAGGCACGTCCTTCACGGGTAGTTTCTCATTATATGTGCGACCACATCTTTGAATTTTCTGGTATTTATTTGATGCCGACGCGCACGCTGAAGCCGATGATGCGTGGGTCGAGCGTGAACACGTTGGAGAAGGTGCCGACTTCGTTCGGACCGGTGAACGCGTCGGTGATCGGCGTGCTGTTGAAGACATTCTTGACGTAGAACTGGTACGTCAGGTCCGAGGCCGGGCGGCTGAGCGTGATCGCCAGGTTGGCGTTGCCCCAGGCGCGCAGGCGGTCGTAGTCGGTGTTGTAGACACGGGCGAAGCTCGCCGACTGGCGATAATAGTCGCCACGCAGCGACAGCCGCCAATCGTCGAAGAACACGGTATATTCCGCACCGATGTTGAAGGTGAGGTGCGGTGCGTTGGGCAGCTCGTGGCCGCTCAGATCGGCGGCGAAGCCATAGCCGTTATTGGGGGCGCCGTAGTTGGAGGGGTTGGGGCCATAATAGTTCGCCGGCTTGCTCGGGTCGTAGGGCGCGGTCGGGCTGTAGGTAAATCCGTAAAGAGCCTGACCTATCCCGCCGGGCGCAAACGGATTTCCGGCGGATCCGAATACGTGGGGCGCTTCGCAGAAGAAGTTGATCCCAGAATCCGAAGTGCTGTTGATGTCCTTGGGATTGACCTTTTTGAGATAAGCGGCGACCAGCGCCTTGGGCGCGATGCAGGTGTTCGGGCTCTGTGCCCAGGGGTTGACGGTCATCCATTCGTCATGGCCCTGCACGCGGTCCATCACGTCGATCGAGCTTTGCCCGTTACCGATCCGGGTCCTGAGATACCCCAGCGTCGCGCCGATCTTGAAGTGCCGCGAGGGTATCCAGGCGGCTTCCAGCTCCGCGCCATAGGTGATGGCGTCGAGATTCTCGGTATTGATCGCCCGATTGATCAGCTGCGAGATCTGGTAATTCTTGTAGTCGTTGAAGAAAGCGGAGAAGTTCAGCAAGATCTTCCCGCCGGCAATCTTGTTCTTCATGCCGATTTCGAAGGTGTTGAGTTCCTCCGGCTTGAAGTTGGTGGGGAGGCGCGTGTAGGTTCCGCACACCAGCGCCGGTGCCACCGGCAGCCCGTTCGGGCCGCAAGGCTTGTCGGCTTGCCCTCGGGGATTGTCGCCGCCGCCCTTGTAGCCGCGCGCATAGGAAGCGTAGAGCGCGGTCTCGTCGGTGAACGCCAGGTGCGGCTTCCAGTTCAGCGCGAGCCGGCCGGTCACGCGACGCCATCGCATTGTCTCGGCGGGATCCGCCGGATAGCCGCGATCGACCGTACCGCTGTTGAGCCCTCGGGTATCGCTCAGCAGCTGGGTGGCATAGGGTATGATCAGCTTCTGGTCGTCGGTATAGCGCAGCCCCGCGGTTACCTTGAGGTTCTGCGCGGGCTTCCAGTAGATCTCTCCGAAGGTTGCCCAGGATTTGGTCTTGAGCTGCTGGATGCTCCGGAAATAATTGTGTCCTTCGCCATTGATCTTGTCGATCGGGTTTGGATCGATATAGGCGCAGCCGACGCCCTTGGCGTCGCAATATGGACCTTCGGACAGCGCCGCGATGGTGAAGAGGTTGCTGAAGACGTAGTAGTTCTCGGTAGTCTCATAGGATAGGTAATTGGCGCCGAGGTTGAAGTTGAGCGGTCCGTCGAAGGATGAGTTCAACCGGATCTCTTGCGCCCATTGCTCGCTGCGCGCCTCCGAACGATCGATTGCCGCCGGCGTGGTCAGCTCGCCGAGCTGCGGATCCTTGAACGTGCCGAGGCCATTCCGGGAGCCCAGATATGGCTTCCAGGCTGCCTTGACGCCGGTAGCGTATTGCTCCGGCGCGATGAAATAGGGCACCGCCTGAAACCGGAAAAAGTCCTGCGAAGCGCTGTAATAGTCCTTCGTGTACAGGACCTGGCCCGTGAAATGCAGGCGATCGGTGAGGTCGATCTCCGCATTGAACTGGAACAGGTCGTTCCGTGCCCGGTATTTCGGGTCGTAGAAGGTGCCGATCTCGCGCAGGTCATGGGATTGTTGCCCATTGGCCGTGCCGAAGGGATCGAGCCCCATCGGCGTATAATAGCTGCCATAGGGACCCCGGTTTCCGGCCAGCGCCAGGGTGAGCGCCGTCACGATCGGAAATCCGCGGCCGTTGGGCACGCCATAGGCGGCATCGGAATAGAGGGTCTTTTGCTGGCATCCCGGCGTCAGCGCGCCGATGCTCCATGCGCCGACCACCGGCTGCGACTGGGCTACGCCGTTCCGGTCGGTATAGTCGATCTTCTGCGGCGTCTCGCCGCGCGTGCAGAGCTGCTTGCCGGTGCGCGCGCGGTCGTCGTTTTCGTTGAAATGCTCCCAGAAGAAGCTGAAGCGCAGCGCCGGATCGGGCTCCCACAGCGCCGACAGCCGCGTCGAGTAGAGATCGCGGCCGTTCACATTCTTCTGCGTCACCGTGTTGTAGTCATAGCCGTCGCGCTTGGTCCACGCGCCCGCGGCACGGAAGGCCAGGGTGTCGCCGAGGGGAATGTTGACGAACCCGCGCAGGCGGGTGGTGGAATAATTGCCCACCTCGCCCTGGATTTCGCCGCCCCACACGCCGAGCCTGGGCTTGGCCGGCAGCATGTTGACGACACCTGCCGTCGCGTTGCGGCCATAGAGCGTGCCCTGCGGCCCGCGCAGCACCTCGACGCGCTCGACGTCGAAATATTCCTGTTCGAACAGGCGGTTGCGGATCAACGGCGCGTAGTTGAAGCTGATCGCCACGGCCGGGTCGGCGGTGACGGAGATCGCCTTGGTACCGATCCCGCGGACGGTGAAGTTATAGCCGGAGAAATTGTCCTTCGAGAAGGAGACGTTCGGGATGGCGCGCAGCAGTTCGGGGCCGCCCTCGATCTTCTGGTCCGACAGGTCCTGCGCCGTGAAAGCCGAGACGGCGGCCGGCACGTCAATCAGGCGTTCGGACACTTTCTGCGCAGTGACGACGATGTCGTTGCCGCTGCCGGCATCTCCGGATGCCTGGCCCTCATCGGCGGCGAGGGCCGGGCCTTGCCCATGGTTCGCGGCCTTGGGCCGCGGACCGGCGGCCGTCTTCCTGGCGCGCTGGGCATCGCCTCCGCGAATGATCAGGAACGCATCGCCGCGCTTCTGATAGGTCAGGTCGGTTCCGTGCAGGAGCTGCGCCAGCGCCGCTTCGACGGATGACACGCTCTTGATCGGGCGCGCCTTCTTCCCGCGCACCAGATTCTGGTCGACCAGGATCTGCACGCCGGACTGGCGCGAGAGCAGGTTCAGCGAATCCTCCAGGCTGGCTGCAGGAAGCGTGATTCCATGTTGCGCCAGTGCTGGCGGAGCGGCGCAAATGGCGCCGATGGCGAAAGCAAAAACGGCAACGCCCGTACGAAGCGACCCCTTGGACTTCGGCACTATCTGTTCCCCCCTTTTGGGCTCGGATTGAGCGACCTCAGGGGAAAGACGGGACGCGCGCCGAAACTTCACAAAGTTTTTTGCTTCAGCTCCGTTGCGATTGGGGCAGGGAAGTCAGAGCGATCAGCGCTTCGATATCGTCAGCGTACCCTCGGACTTGCGAACCCGGAATGCATGGGTGATCGACAGGTTCTCGAGCTGGCCGGCCGGATCGGTCAGCCTGATCCGGCCGCTCACCGGCTTCTCGGCCAGGCTCTCGTCGGTGATGGCAATGGGCAGCGGCGAAAGGCTTTGCAGGTCGGCGATAACCTGCCGCAGCGGCGTGCCCCTATATTCCATCCACTCGCCGCGCCAGCGAGCGACCTCATCCGGCGCCACATCGGCGGCCCGGTTCAGGCCCGCCTTGTCCAGAATGGCGACCTGTCGGGCGCGAAGCTGGATCGGCGCGTCGAACCACCCGTTCCGGCCGAACCGGACCACTCCGGATGCGACGGTGACACGAATGCTCCCCGGCTTGGTCGAAACCTCGAAGCTGGTCCCGACATCCACGATACGCGCGTTTCCGGTATCGATCCGGAAGGGGCGCTGCTCGTTATGCGCGACATCGGCGAAGAGCGTGCCCTGGGTCAGTTCGACCACACGGTCATGGCGCGTATAGCGGACCTTCACCTGCGCGCCGCCGCCCAGGGTCAGCCGCGTACCGTCCGCCAGGGTGACGGAACGGATCCTGCCGTCCGCCACGGCATAATCCTGCGGCTGGGCGAAATGCAGCGCGATCAGGGGCAGCGACTTGTAGCCGCCCAGCATGACGAGCAGGACTGCCATGCCGCCCACCAGCCAGGCTCGGTCCGATCCGCCCACGCGACCATAGGCTTGCAGCGCCGCGTCCATGTCAGACCCCATGATGCGCCGCCACATGGTGTCATAGGCAGGCCGGCAACGCGGATCGCCGGCGAGCCACGCGTCGAAGGCGGCCTCGTCAAAGGCCTCGTCGCCCATGCGCCGCTCGATCCACTGGGCCGCTTCCCATTTTATGGCGCTAGTCTCGGACAGGGCCGCCTCTCTTCTCGATCTTCTCGATCGCCGAATCGAGATCGAATATGGCGCGCGCAACATGGTTGCTCACGGCGCTGGGGGAAAGGCCCAAGGCCTGGGCGACTTCGCCCGCCGACTGTCCGCGGACCCGCCGGCGAATGAAGACCTCCCGCCTGAGCGAGGGCATCGTCTTGAGGATGCCCGCAATCAGCTCGATCAGCTGCTTGCGCGCCAATTGCTGATCTATCATCGGCTGGGGGCAGGGGATCGCGTCGGACAGTTCGACGAGCGGAGCCCTGCCGGTGCGGCGGAAATGATCCCGGACCAGATTCAGCGATATGCGACGCAGCAGCGCAGGGGCGTTCTTCACGCTGTTGTCGGGCTTCGCCTCGAAGATCAGCAGCCGGAGATAGGCTTCCTGGACGATGTCCTCGCTGAGTGCCGAGTCGTGCACCTGCCGCCCGACATATTCAAGCAGGCCAGTGCGTTGCGCGCTCAAATGGGCAGGGCTCGAAACCATCGGGCAGATGCATATGCGCACGATATGACATGGGGGTTTCGGTTGGGTCCGGTAGTTTGAGCATACGCCGATACCCGGACGGGAGCCGCCATGCCAGCGCTTCATGGTCCGTCTTGGAGAGATCGGCCCAGATCTGAAGCGAGCCTGCGGAATGGCGGCTCCATCGGTAGCGCAGGGAATTATCCCGGCTTGCGGAAACGCAGGACGAACTGGTCGGTCTTGCCGCGTATCGAGGGATCGAAGACGTTCGCCGCATGGGAGTCCGCCGGATTCCGCAGGGCATCGGATTCGCCGTCGAGGACGAATCCGGCCTTGACCACCTCGCTCTTGACCAGGGCCTCGTCGATCCGGTGCAGCTTGGCCATTCCGGCATCATCCAGGCCGGTCGCACCGGCATGATCGAGGATGACGTACAGGCCGCCGGGCTTGAGCGCATCGAAGACCTGCTTGTTCAGCATCGACGTGCCCGCGGCGCCAAGCCAGATATGGACATCGTGATAATTCTGCGAGGTCCATACCAGGTCGGCCTTGGCGGGCAGGTCGAACGGTCGGTCGTTGACGACGATCTCATGAACATTGCCGCGGCCGGGCTCGCCCGAAACGGGGGGCGGGAGCGGGCGGCCCTTGGCCCGGTCGAGCAATATCTGGGGGGTCACGGCATAGACCGCGCCATGAGGGCCGGCCGCCAGGCTGAACAGCCGCGTGAAATAGCCCTTCCCGGGAAGAAAATCGACGATCGTCTGGCCGTGCCGCACCTTGGCGAAGGCGAGCATCTCGGCCGGCTTGCGGTCCGGGTCGCGCGCCTTGTCGGCATCCGGGCGGTCCGAATCGGCCAGGATGGCATGCCATGCGACCTGCGCCGCGACGGCGCAGGGGGCGAGGGCGGCAATCAGCGTTGCGGCGGCCAGCAGAATCCGTGGCCGTCGCCCGGTAGGAAGAATCACGGCAAGTCCTTTCATCTGGTTCCCCCCGAAGAGAACCTGCCCGGGTGCCTGGCGCTTCCAGGTTTCGATGAACGTCCGACAGCCTTCGATCAGCGACACGGCGCCCCCTTCTACGGCTACGGCCGCGACGCTATGATTCGCCATGGCCGAGAAACATGTCGCGGACCCGCACGAAGAACCTGCGCTTTCGCCCCGTGTCGCCTTGCTGTCGATCGCCGGTTTCTGGCTGTTCTATTGCGCCATCGTCACTCTGCGCTCGGCGGTCATCGGGCAGGCCGGCCAACTCGACATATTGGTCCGACGCCTGGCGATCATGCTCTTCAGCATGGGCCTCACCTGCCTGCTCTACCTGATCCTGCGCAGAATTCCGACGAGCTCGCTGCGACGGGGCATGATCGCGGCGGGCCTGCTGGCCGCGCCTGCGGCGCTCGCCTTCTCTTCCGCCAGCTGGGTGGTGTTCGACGTTCTGAAATCCCCCTGGACAACGATTGCGAGCAGCCCGGCCAGTCCGCCTGGCGCGGCGCGGCAGCGGTCCGGCCGGATGATGGTGCAGGTCGGGGGAACGAACGCCGACGACGCCGACATGGCGGTGGTCAAGATGATTGCGGACAGCGCGGTCAACAGCTATTTCTTCTTCGTCGGCTGGGCAGCGCTCTATCTGGCGCTGCGCTATGCCGCGGAAGTCGGTGCGTTGGAGCGAAAGAACGCCGCGTTCCGCGCCGCCGCGCAAGCCGCCGAGCTTCGGGCATTGCGGTATCAGATCAACCCGCACTTTCTGTTCAACACGCTCAATTCGCTGTCCACGCTGGTCATGGCCGGCAGGCGCGCCGCCGCCGAGCGGATGATCATCAATCTCTCGAGCTTCTTCCGGGCCAGCCTGGTCGGAGATCCGAGCGAGGATGTGCAGCTGACGGAGGAAATCCGGCTCCAGCGCCTGTATCTCGAGATCGAGCAGGTCAGGTTCCCCGATCGCCTGCGCCTGGCCATCGATCTGCCGGACGATCTGCGTGATGCGCTGGTCCCCGGACTGATCCTGCAGCCGCTGATCGAGAATGCCGTGAAATATGGCGTGTCGCGATCGCGCCGCCCGGTCACGATCGGCATCCGCGCGAGCGAGCGGCACGGCCTTCTGCTGCTGACGGTGCAGGATGATGGCCAGCCGGGAGCGGCCGGCAAGGCGATGGAGGAAGGGACGGGGTTGGGCTTGCGCAATGTCGCCGATCGCATCGCCGCGCGGTTCGGCGATACGGGCTATTGCCACGTGCACCCGCTCGATCCCGCGGGGTTCCGTGTCGATCTCGCAATGCCGTTGGCCTTCGATGCACGCTGAGCCCATCCTGCGAACGTTGATCGTCGACGACGAGCCGCTCGCGGTCGAGCGACTGGTGATGCTGTGCTCGCACATTCCCGATCTCGCGCTGGCGGGGACGGCGTCGGATGGAGAGGTCGCGCTGCGGCTGGCGAGATCGCTGGCGCCCGACCTGGTGCTGCTCGACATCGCCATGCCGCAAGTGGACGGCATGGATGTGGCGAAGGCGCTCTGTGCCGGGGAGCGACCGCCCGCCATCGTCTTCTGCACCGCCTTTGACGGCTTTGCCCTGGCGGCATTCGATGTCGCGGCAGTCGACTATCTGCTGAAGCCGGTAACGTCCGAAGGGCTGGTACGGGCAGTTGCGCGCGCGCGCAGGCAGGTGGCCGGCTCCGAACACCGCGCCGTCGACCAGCCCGACCGGATCGAGGAATTCTGGGTTCCTCATCGCTCGGAAATGGTGCGCATCGCGGCAATCGATGTCGACCGGATCGACGCGATGCGCGACTATATGTCCCTGCAGGTCGGATCGCGCAGCTTCCTGCTCCATCGCACGCTGGGCGACCTCGAGCGCCGGCTGGATCCGGCCAGGTTCATCCGCGTCCACCGCTCGACGATGGTCAGGCGGGACTTCATCGCCAGGCTGCGCCATGACGGACTCGGTATCTGGTCCGCGGTGCTGGCCGACGGTGCCGATGTCCGGATAGGCCGTTCCTATCTGGCCGCCGTAAAGGCCCTGGCGGGCCGGTGAGCCCGCCAGGGCCGTTCGGTGGCAGGGCGAGCGCGCGCGCTCACCGCATGCGGCTGTCCATGCCGGCCGAAACGAGGCGATCCCGGCTCATGCGGGATGCCAATGTCACGATCCTGGCGTCCGCCTGGCGCACCGCCGCGATGCGGCAGCGTTCGCTCTCGGCCGACGGCAGGATGCCGATATGCGGATATGCGTCGCAGGCACGGGCCGCCGCCCGGCGGACCCGCGCGCGCGCCGCCCTGATGCCGGCATCGGTTGCAAGATCGAGATCGTGCGTGGAGACGATGATCCTGCTGGATCCATGCATGCCGGAGTCGATCATGGTTGCGCCGGCGACGTTCGACGAGCCCAGAAGGGCGAGGGACGCCAATCCCAGATATGCTATACGCATCACATCATTCCCATGTTGTTCAGGTCGATCGCACGCTCCGGAGGAGGGCGATGGCGCAGGGATATTCGATGGAGCGAGTGAAGCGTCGTCCTCTTCGATCAGCCGCGGGCAGCATTCTATCAATCGCCGCCGCGTGCGATGAACGACAGACGGGATTCGACGAGCGGTCCTGCGCGTTCCGGGTTTCCCTTGCACGGGCGGGCTCTTCGCCGAACGGGCACGGATCGACTTCGGGCCGCATGGGGACGATGAGCCAGGACCGCCGGGCGGCACCCGATCGAACCCAGGTCTCGATCATCGGATCGATAATATACATTATGTAAAATGGTAACAGTATCGGCAACAGGGGCACCGCGCCCTTCGAGCCCTCTCGCATCGCCCGCAGGCCCCCGGCTGCAGCCGGGGGCCCTTGGCATCGCGATCACGCGGCCCGGAACAGCTCCGGATCGAGCGCCATCACCGTCTCGCTGCCTGCCTCGATCTTGCGGCGCAGGCTGCCCGCGTCCGGAAGGAAGCGCTCGGCATAGAAGCGCGCGGTGACCAGCTTGGCCTCGTAGAAGCCGGTGTCGCCGCCGCCGGCGGCCAGCGCGGCCGTGGCGGCCCGGGCCATGCGCAGCCACATCAGGCCCAGCGCCACCGTGCCGGTGAGCTGCATGTACGGATAAGCGCCGGCGCCCACGTCATTGGGATTCTTGAAGCCGTTCTGGGCGAGCCACATGGTCGCGCCCTGGAGATGGCCCAGCGCCTTTTCCAGGCCCTCCGCCAGCGCGGCGAGCTTCTCGTCACCCTTGGCCGCGGCTGCTTCCTCGGCGACCAGCTTGAAGAAGGCCTGGACGGCGCGACCACCGTTCATGGCGAGCTTGCGGCCGACCAGGTCCATCGCCTGGACGCCGTTGGTGCCCTCATAGATCATCGAGATGCGGGCATCGCGGACATATTGCTCCATGCCCCATTCGGCGATGTAGCCGTGGCCGCCATAGACCTGCTGGCTGTCGGTCGCGACCTTGTAGCCGATATCGGTGCCGACGCCCTTGATCACGGGCGTGAGCAGGCCGACCAGATCGGCGGCGAGCTGGCGCTCCTCCTCGGTGCCGGCGGCATGTTCGAGATCGACCTGGAGCGCGCCCCACAGGCAGAGCGCCCGCAGCGCCTCGGTCTGCGCCTTGGCCTCCATCAGCATGCGGCGCACGTCCGGGTGGACGAACAGCGTGTCGGCCTTTTCGTTCGGCTCCTGCGGGCCGGTGAGCGCGCGGCCCTGGCGGCGGTCATGCGCATATTGGACGGCGTTCTGGAGGGCGACTTCGCCTACGCCCAGGCCCTGGAGGCCGACGCCGAGCCGGGCGGCGTTCATCATGATGAACATCGCGGCGAGGCCCTTCATCTCCTCGCCGACCAGCCAGCCGGTGGCGCCGTCATAGTTCATCACGCAGGTCGAATTGGCGTGGATGCCCATCTTGTGCTCGATCGAGCCGCACGAGACGGCGTTGCGCGCGCCGAGCGAGCCGTCGTCATTGACCAGGAACTTCGGGACCACGAACAGCGAGATGCCCTTGCTGCTCTCCGGCGCGCCCGGCGTCTTGGCGAGGACCAGGTGGATGATGTTCTCGGTCAGGTCGTGCTCGCCCGACGAGATGAAGATCTTGGTGCCGGTGATGCCGTAGCTGCCATCGGCGTTCGGCTCGGCGCGGGTGCGGATCAGGCCGAGATCGGTGCCGCACTGCGGCTCGGTGAGGTTCATCGTACCGCCCCATTCGCCCGCGACCATCTTGGGGACGTATTTTTCCTGCTGCTCGGGCGAGCCCTTGACCAGCAGCGCGGCGACCGCGCCGTGGGTAAGCCCCGGATACATGGCGAACGCCATGTTCGAGGAGATCATGAACTCCTGGAACGCCGTGGAGATGACGTGCGGCATCCCCTGCCCGCCAAACGCCTCGGGAAAGCTGAGCGTGCCCCAGCCGCTCTCGACGAACTGGGCATAGGCCGCCTTGTAGCCGTCCGGCGTGGTGACGCTGCCGTCGTCATGGCGGGTGCAGCCCTGCTGGTCGCCCGAATGGTTGAGCGGGAACAGTACTTCGGCGACGAACTGGCCGCCCTGTTCGAGCACTGCGTCGACCGTGTCCGGCGTCGCATTCTCGAAGCCCGGAAGATTGGCGTAGCGATCAAGGCCGATCACCTGCTCGAGGATGAAGCGCGTGTCGCGCACCGGCGGAGTATATTGGGGCATTTCAGGTTCCTCGGGGGCTAGTCGCTGCTTTTGAGCAGCTCGACGAATTGCTGGAGCTCGGCGATGTGCGCGTCGATGTCGCGCTTCTGGTTCTCGAGCAGGCCGATCCGCTCGAGGCAGCGCTCGAGCGTGACTTGCTTCTGGGTGCTGCGGCCGTCGCCGACATCGTAGAGGTCGATCATCTCGCGAATCTCGGCCAGGCTGAAGCCGACGCGCTTGCCGCGCAGGATCCAGGCGAGCCGGGCGCGGTCGCGGTGCGAATAGATGCGGGCGGTGCCGCGGCGCTCGGGGCCGATCAGCCCCTCGTCCTCGTAGAAGCGCAGCGCCCGCGGCGTGACCGAGAATTCGGCGCACAGATCCGAAATGGTGAAGGATTCGCGGTCCGGACGCGATTCGATCGGCGCCAGGGCCTCGAGCGGAAAGGCTGGTGCGTTCATGGGCATGGAAACTACCTTCCCTTTACGTGAACGTCAACTCTTTGGGCGCCGGAAAGTCGCGAAAGTCCCGACCCCATCGCGCGCGGCTCCCCTCGCCCTCCGTTCGGCGCCCGCGACGGCGCGCCGCCCGCAACGGGCGCGACATGGCCTATGTTCGCGCATCGACATGACGCGAGTGTTTCAGGGGAAATCCAACATTGGAAGCCGCGGGGAAGTGCCGGCCTGCCATCGAGCATGAGCCGGGAATGGGGAACGCCTGTTCCTCCATCGGCATCGCTGTCCCGCACTACCCTGGATCCCCGCCTTCGCGGGGATGACGGTGGAGAATACCCCCCGCCCTAGCCGCCCCCGCAGAGCCTGCGCCCATTGGCGTCGCGCATCGCCGAGGCCTCGGCGGCCGACTCGCTCAGCCGGACGACTTCCAGGCCGGCATAGGAGGCCCGCTTGGCGCAGTATCGGTTGCAGCCATCGGGCAGCGCGCCGGGAAAGGCGATCTTGTCGCCATCATATTTCGCGTCGAACGAGCAGCTGCCGTCCTCGCCCAGCTCGACATGGAGCGACCCCCCTACCCGGCTCGCCCGGCCGCTGCCGCTGCAGGTGATGCGGTCGCCATAGTCGACGAACGCGCCGATCCGGTAGCCGAGCTGCTCGTCGGGAACGATGCAGATGCGATCGGTATCGCGGGCATAGAGGCCCGCGATATCGGTATCGGCGGGGTTGCGGATCAGGCCGCGCTCGATCGCGGCCTTTTCCAGGTCCTGGGGCGGCTGGGCCTTGTCGGCCTGCTTGGTGCCGCCGGAACAGGCGGCCAGGAGCAGCGCGAGGAGCAGCCCGGCGCGCTTCACTTCCGGACCAGCTTTCCGCCTTCGATCACGCGATAGAAGCAGCTCGGCGCGCCGGTGTGGCAGGCCGGCCCCTGCGGCTCGACCCTGAGCCAGACGCAATCCTGGTCGCAATCGATGCGGGCCTCGACCAGCTTGAGGACATGGCCCGAAGTCTCGCCCTTCTTCCAGAGCCGGCCCCGGCTGCGCGACCAGAAGGTGGCCTCGCCGGTGTCGAGCGTGGCCTGGAGCGCCTGGGCGTTCATGTGCGCGACCATCAGCACCGTGCCGTCGGGCGCGGTGCAGACGGCGGTGATCAGGCCGGCGGCGTCATATTTCGGGTCGAGCAAGCTGCCCGTTTCGCGATTGGTGTCCACGCCGGCGTATCTAGCGCGCCCAATCTCCACCGTCATCCCCGCCTCCACCCACCGTCATCCCCGCGCAGGCGGGGATCCAAGACGTCCTGCATGGCTCTGGATCCCCGCCTGCGCGGGGATGACGATCGAGAGGGGTGAGGATCATTTATGATCCTGGATCGCCTTCACCAGCGCGTCCTTGTCCATTTCCGAACGGCCCGCTATGCCGATCTCCCTGGCCTCGTCGTAGAGCTGCGCCTTCGACCGGCTCTCCAGCGTGCCGCCGGGATGGTCGAGCGTGCCCGCCGCCTGGGCGTTGGCGATTCGCGCCGCCTTTTCCTTCGAGGCGCCTTCGTCGCGGAGTTTCTCGTAGAGTTCGTCGTTCTTGATCTGCGGTCCGTGGTCGTGCCCGGGCATGGATCGTCTCCTTCTGCCCTGAAAAACCAACGAAAAAGCCAGCAAGTTCATTTCTTTGTGACAGACCGGCGACAAACCGCACCGAAGCGCCTATATGCCCGCTCGATAGTTCCCAACCCCCTCGAGGGCTGATGCTTACCACGAACCCGTTCGATGACGACAAGCTGCGCGAAGAGTGCGGCATTTTCGGCGTATCCGGCATGGACGGCGCTGCTGCCGCGGTCGCGCTCGGCCTGCACGCGCTGCAGCACCGCGGCCAGGAGGCGGCGGGCATCACCAGCTTCGATGGCCACCAGTTCCATACGCACCGCGCGATGGGGCATGTGGCGGGCAATTTCGATCGCGACGAAGTGATCCGCGCGCTGCACGGCAATGTCGCCTGCGGCCATGTCCGCTATTCGACCACGGGCGAGACGGCGCTGCGCAACGTGCAGCCGCTCTATGCCGAGCTGGCGAGCGGCGGCTTCGCAATCGCGCACAACGGCAATATCTCGAACGCGATGCGCCTGCGCCGTGACCTGATCCGCCGCGGCGCGATCTTCCAGTCGACCTCGGACACCGAGGTGATCATCCACCTCGTCGCCACTTCGCAGTTCCGCACGCTGATCGATCGCTTCATCGACGCGCTGAAGCAGGTCGAGGGCGCCTATTCGCTGATCGTGATGACGCCCGAGGGCATGATCGCCTGCCGCGATCCGCTGGGCATCCGCCCGCTGGTGATGGGCAAGCTCGACGATACGATCGTGTTCGCCTCGGAAACGGTGGCGCTCGATGTGGTCGGCGCCGACTATGTCCGCGACGTGGAGCCGGGCGAGCTGGTGATCGTCAAGGGCGGCGAGATCAGCTCGCACAAGCCGTTCGCGCCGGTGGGGCCGCGGCCCTGCATCTTCGAATATGTCTATTTCTCGCGCCCCGATTCGATCAGCAACGATCGCTCGGTCTATTCGGTGCGCAAGGCGATCGGCGCGCAGCTGGCGATCGAGATGCCGGTCGACGCCGATCTGGTCGTGCCGGTGCCCGATTCGGGCGTGCCGGCGGCGATCGGCTATGCCCAGCAGAGCGGCATTCCGTTCGAGCTCGGCATCATCCGCTCGCACTATGTCGGCCGCACCTTCATCCAGCCGGGCGACAAGGTCCGCCACCTGGGCGTGAAGCTCAAGCACAACGCCAATCGCGAGCTGATCAAGGGCAAGCGCGTGGTGCTGATCGACGATTCGATCGTGCGCGGCACCACGTCGCTGAAGATCGTGCAGATGATGCGCGAGGCCGGCGCGGCCGAGGTGCACATGCGCATCGCCTCGCCGCCGACGCGGCATTCGTGCTTCTACGGCGTCGATACCCCCGAGCGGGCCAAGCTGCTCGCCGCGAAGCTCGACGTGGGCGGGATGACCGATTTCATCCATGCCGACAGCCTGGCCTTCATCTCGATCGACGGCCTGTACAAGGCGCTGGGCGAGGCGCACCGCGCGGACATCCATCCGAAATATTGCGATGCCTGCTTCACCGGCGAATATCCGACCACGCTGACCGACCAGGACGAGAACGGTCCGCCGACCGACCAGTTCGCGCTGCTCCACGAGCGGGTGGGCTGATCCAGGCATGCGCGAGGGGGCATTTTCCGGGCGCACGGCGCTCGTCACCGGCGCGAGCCGCGGCATCGGTGCGGCGACCGCGCTGGAACTGGCCAGGCAGGGCGCACATGTGATCCTGACCGCGCGCACCGCGGGTGCGCTCGAGGAAGTCGAGGAGGCGATCTTTGCGGCGGGCGGCTCGGCGACGATCGCGCCGCTGGACCTGACCGAGAATGACGGCATCGCCCGCCTTGCCGAGGCGATCTCCGGGCGCTGGGCGGCACTGGATCTGCTCGTGCTCAACGCGGCGACGCTGGGCACGCTGAGCGCGGTGCCGGCGATCGACTTCAAGGAGTTCGCCAAGGTGCTGACGCTCAACGTCACTGCCCAGGCGGCGATGCTCGCGGCGTTCGACCCGATGCTCAAGGCGTCGGACGGCGCGCGCGTGATCGGCGTCACCTCCGGCGTGGGCCGCACGGCGCGGGCCTATTGGGGCGTCTATGGCGCGTCCAAGGCGGCGTTCGAGAATCTGCTGCTCACCTATGGCGAGGAAGTCGCGCATATCAGCAAGGTGCGCGTCGGCATCGTCGATCCGGGCGCGACCCGCACCAAGATGCGCGCCCGCGCCTTCCCCGGCGAGGATCCGGCGACGGTGAAGGCGCCCGAGGCCGTCGCCGCGCGGATCGCGGCGCTGGCGGCCTCCGGCTTCGAGACCGGGCATTTCGAGCGGGTCGAGGGCTAGCGCGCGGCGAGCAGCCGGTGGCGGAGCAGCGTGCGCATGTCGCGGCGTCCGTCGGCGATGAGCAAGACGAAAACCGCATTGTCGAGCACGCGATAGACCAGACGATAGGGGGCGACGAGAAGCTGGCGATGGTCGCGGTCGCCCATCTCCTCGAGCTCGCGCGGAATGCTGCCCCGGAAGGGAAATTCGGCGAGCGAGGCTATTCGTGCCTCGATCTTCTCTACCGTCGCGAAGGCCTCCTCGCCCGAATGGTGATCCGCGATATAGTCTCCGATCCCCTCGAGGTCGTTCCGGGCTTCATGTGTCAGGAAGACCGTGAAACTGGGCGTTGCCATCAGCGCTTGGCGAACTTGGCCTTGAGATCGGCGAAGACCTCATCCGCAGGGCGATAGCGCCCGGCTTCGATGTCCTTCTGCCCCAGCGCCAGGATCTTGAGCAGCGCGAGCGTCTCCTGATCCTTCTCGTAGGACGCGACGTCCTGGATCACCGCGGTGGCTTCACCGTTCTGGGTGATGACCATCGGCTCGCCGGTCTCGCGCAGGTCGTTGATGACCTCCGCGGCATTGGCCTTGAAATAGCTGATCGGCTTGATCCGTTCCAGGCGCATGGCATGACCTCGACTAAATTCGATCCGAATATGATCCTGCCCGGGGTCGCCCGCAACGCCTATTTCGCCGCGGCCTCGAACAGCCGGTTGAGGAATGCCGTGCGCGCCTGGCCATAGGCGTCGTCCGAGGCCTTGGGCGCGGCGGCCGAGACGGCGATGACCACCTTCGACTTCGGATCGATGCGGATCGTCTGGCCGAAAATGCCCTGAGCGCCGAAGCGGCCCTCCGGATAGGTCCACCATTGATAGCCATAGCCGCGGCCCGGCACGCCGATATCGGCATGGGCGGCGGTCGACTGGCGATACCAGCCGGCAGGCACGGCGCCCTTGCCGCCCTCGAGCACGAACTGGCCCATGCGGGCATAATCGCGCAACGACACCGAGAGGCAGCAGCCGCTGACTTCGTGGCCGGACGGATCGACCATCCAGAACGCGTCCTGCTCCATGCCATAGGGCTTCCAGATCTTCTCGCTGAGATAGGTGGCGAGCGGCTTCCCGGTGGCGCGCATCACCAGCACGCCGATCAGATTGGTCTCGCCGGTCTTGTAGACCCATTTGCTGCCCGGCGCGAACTCGCGCGGGAGCTTCTTCATGTAATAGACGGTGGGGTCCTCCCCCGCCGGCACCGGCTCCAGGAACATGCGGGCCACGTCGGACTTCGCGTCCGTATAGTCCTCATTCCACTTCACGCCGGAGGTCATGGTGAGGAGCTGCGCGATCGTCACGCCGTCATAGCCGCTGCCGGCCAGTTCGGGGATATATCTGGTCACCGGCTCATCGACCGACTTGATGAAGCCATCCCCGATCGCGGCGCCGACCAGCGACGAAGTGAAGGACTTGGCGACCGAGAAGCTGGTCCAGCGCCCCTGCCGCGAATAGCCGCGGGCATAGCGCTCGAGCACGATCCTGCCGTCCTTGAGCACGATCAGCCCGGCAACATTCTGCTGGGCGATGAACGCGTCGATATCGGCATCGGGAAAGGCCAGCGGCTTGCCGGCGGGCAGCGGATGGACCTTGCCGCCGGCCTGGACGACATGGCCGGGGAAGAGCTTCTCCATGTGCGGGAAATTCTGGTCGCGCTGGGCCTGGCTCCAGAACAGCACTTCGGCGCCCACCTTGCGCAGCCCGGAATTGTCGCCCGGCTGCATCTGCACCTCGGGCGAGGCGACCGCCTGCGCCATCGCGCCCTGCCCCGCGAACACCCCGAGCGCCAGTGCGCCCGCCAGAAGCCAGTTCCTCATATCCCCTCCTCCTTCACCAAGGTGAGCTGGACGACATCGATTCCGCCGCCTCTGAACCCGCCTTCGCAATACATGAGATAATAGCGCCACAAGCTTATGAACTTGCTATCGAATTTACTCGGGAGCTTACCCGATTCTACTACCGTATCGAATGTTTCCCGCCAGCGCCGCAGCGTCTCGGCATAGTCGGCGCCGAAGCTGGTGCGATCGCGCCAGGACAGGCCCCGGGCCTCGGCGAGCGCGCGCAGCCGGGCTTCCGAGAGCAGCATGCCGCCGGGGAAGACATAGGCCTGGATGAAATCGACGTTCGCGGCATAATCCTCGAAGAACGCGTCGTCGAAGGTGATGATCTGCAGCGCCGCGCGGCCGCCCGGCTTCAGCGCCCCGGCGATCGCGTCCAGATAGGCCGGCCAATATTCCCGCCCCACCGCTTCGGCCATCTCGATGCTGGCGACCGCGTCATAGCGTCCCATGACGTCGCGATAATCGGTGAGCGTGAAGCGGGCGCCATGCGGGACACGGGCTTCGGCCCAGGCCTTTTGCTCGGTCGACAGGGTGATGCCGTGGACCCTGCGCCCCTCCCGTACCGCCAGTTCGGCGAAGCTGCCCCAGCCGCAGCCGATCTCGAGGATCTCCTCACCCGGGCGCGTGGCCGTGCGGGCGAGGATGGCGGCGAGCTTCTCCTGCTGGGCCTCCTCCAGCGGCTGGCCGGGCGCAGTGAACCGCGCGCTCGAATAGGTCATGCCCGGATCGAGCCAGAGCCGATAGAAGTCGTTGCCCAGGTCATAGTGGAAATGGATGTTCCGCCGCGAGCCGTGGCGATCGTTGTGCCGCATCGCGTGGATCAGGCGCTTGATGCGCAGCGAGGGGCCGGTTGCCCGGGCCTGGCGGGCCAGCTCGGCCCGGTTGCGGCCGAACAGCGCGAAGAGCGCCACCGGATCCGGGCTTGCCCATTCGCCAAGGGCCCAGGCCTGGTACCAGCCGATCGAGCCGCCGAGCGCGAGCCGGAGCAGCGCGCGCCAGCTGCGCAGGTCGACGATCGCGGCGGGCCCCGCTTCCCGGCCGCCGAGCAGCCGCGTGGCACCGTCGGGCAGGTGAAGCGACAGGCTGCCGCTGGCGATGCCGGCATCGATCCGGTCCAGTTGGCGGCGGAAGAGAGGCGCAAGCGCTCGCGCGAACCACCCTCCCTTTCGCGGTGCGGGTTCGCTCGATGGGGGCTGGCTCAGTGGCGCATGCATCGTGAAGCGCACAATGCACGCGCCGGTGAGTCGGGCAAGCCCAAGCGCAGTGCAGGTTGGAGACTCACCTACTCCGCCGTCATTCCCGCTTCTCCACCGTCATCCCCGCGCAGGCGGGGATCCAGGGTAATTTGGGACAATCGACGCAATCCTGCGCAGGGGTTTCCGGAGACGGCAAAGCGAGCCTCGCGACCATTGTTCTCGGCCTTGGATCCCCGCCCGCGCGGGGATGACGGAAGTAGTTTCAAAGGCTTGCTTGGGCTCTCAACGCAACGCTAGACGCGGCGCTTCGCGCGCTCGCCGTTGAACAGGTAGCGCAATGCCGGGCTCAGCCGGATCAGCTTCCAGATGCCGTAGGAACCGAGAAAGGCCGCCACGCAGAGCAGCATGAACCTGGGCCAGATCGGGATCGGGAGCAGATCCATCCACGGCGTCGCCAGCACGATCAGCGGCTCATGGAACAGATAGATGACGAAGGAAGCCGAGACGAGCGCCTTTACCCAGCGGCGTTCGCCGTCGATGAAATGGGCGAGCGCCCCGAGCGAGGCCTGGGTGAGGCAGATCGCCGCGACCCCGGTGAGCACCGGACGCCAGGCCAGCGGGATCGACCGCGCGGCGAAGACCACCGCCACGCTCGCGGCGAGCCCGGCAAGGAACAGGGGCCAGGAGAAGCGGGCGAAGCGCCGGTCGAGCGCCGGGATGCGCTGGAGTATCGCGCCCAGGGCGAACCAGGGCAGGTAATCGAGCGCATAGCGCGCCGAGAGGAAGTTGATCGCGAAATTGTCGAGGTAGCGATAGCGCTCGAGCTGCAGCGCACCCAGGCCGCACAGGCCGAGGATGATGCCGGTGGCGAGCGTGATCGGCACGAACCAGCGGACGAGCCCCGGCTGCGGTCCCTCGATCCCGGCTCGGGCGAGCCCGGGGAACAGCCAGACCAGGCCGGCAAGCCCGGCGGTGTAGTAGAGCAGCACCTGCACGAACCAGAGATGCTCGAACGGATTGCGCTCCGCCCAGGTCATGATCTCCCACCAGCGCGCCAGGGGCTGCGGATGGCCGGTCTCGAGCAGGAGCAGGAAGTGCATCGCCGGCACCAGCAACAGGGTGCCCGCCAGGAAAGGCGGGACGAGCCGGTGGAGGCGGGACGGCAGATAGCTCGCTACCGGACGGCGCTGGAGCAGCATCGCCGCGAAATAGCCGGCGATCATGTAGAATCCCGGCATGCGGAACAGGTGGAGATAATCGGCGAGCTGGATGAAGTCGCGCGACCGATCGTGCATGTTGGCGATCCACGGCCCCGGGCGGACGGTGAGCGCGGCGTGATAGGGAATGCCGAACAGCAGGAACACTGCCCGCAGCGCATCGAGATCATGGCGCCGGGCGCGCTCCCCGGGCGCGCGGAACATGCTGGAGGCGTCGTTGCCGGGAGTCATCGCCGTCGGACGCACCGGAACGGCGCAAATGCATGCGGGATGCGGCCGGCGCTGGCACGGATCAACATGAACGGTGCGATAGGGCCGCTCGCGCTCAATGCAAGCCGATAGCGATAACAGCCCGGGTTTATGCGGCTCTCAGAGCTTGTGCGGCTCCTTGTCGACCATCCAGGTCTGGCCCTTGGCAACCAGCTTCTGGAGATCGGCGGTCTTGCCCTCGCTCGCGGCCCTGTTCTGCGCGACGACCGCGCTTTCGAAGGTCGGCGCGGGATCGTCGTAGAGCACGCCCAGCGCCATCGGGAACGGCCCGAAGGGCATCTCGACCAGCATGTGCGCGATGGCGCGGTTGGTGACGTTGTGGACGATCACCTCCGCCCCCTGCCAGTCGCCATCGGCCACGTCGACCACCTTGAGCGTGAGCCGCTCCCGGTCGAGCGCGATGCCCTTGGCACCGCCGGCGAACAGCATCGGCTGGCCATGCTCGACCCAGAGCTGGCCCAGCGCCGCATTGGGCTTGGCGGTGAAGGGCTCGAAGACCTCGTCGTTATAGACGATGCAGTTCTGGAAGATCTCGACGAACGCCGCGCCGCGATGGGCGTGGGCGGCCTTGAGGACGCTCGGCAGGTTCTTGTGCACGTCGATCCCGCGCGCGACGAAGCGGGCCCCCGCCCCCAGCGCGAAGGCACAGGGCTTGGCGGGGTGGTCGACCGAGCCGAAGGGCGTGGAAGGCGAACGCGTGCCCTCGCGGCTCGTCGGCGAATACTGGCCCTTGGTGAGGCCGTAGATCTCGTTGTTGAACAGCAGGAACTGGCAATCGAGGTTGCGCCGGAGCAGGTGCATCGTGTGGTTGCCGCCGATCGACAGCGCGTCGCCGTCACCGGTGATGATCCAGACATCGAGCTCCGGATTGGCGAGCTTCACTCCCGTCGCCACCGCCGGCGCGCGGCCATGGATGGTGTGGAAGCCATAGGTCTCCATGTAATAGGGGAAGCGCGACGAGCAGCCGATGCCGCTGACGAACACGGTGTTCTCCGGCGCGACGCCCAGTTCGGGCATGGTGCGCTGCACGGCCTTGAGGATCGCATAGTCGCCGCAGCCGGGGCACCAGCGGACCTCCTGGTCGGTCTCCCAGTCCTTGGGGGTGCTCGGGCGGATGGTGGTGATCTCGTTCATAGCGCTTGTTTCCCAGTCAGCCCACAGACTGTCGAATAGAATTCAAGGAACCCGACACATCCTCAAACTCCATTCGAATGGAGTTTGTTGAGCCCGCCAAGTGCTTCAGCGCGGCAGCTATGTCGATAAGTGCCATGGCGGTGGCGTCCTCCACGCTGACCTGTTCACCAGCCGAGGCTTGGTAATCGACCGCTAGGCTCTTTTCTTTGTAGACGTACTTCACCATCCCGTTCCTCCAGGCACCCTCGGCAAGATTATCTTGGGATCAAGGATTCACCGCCTCCGGGCTGGGAAGCTGGCGGTCGTCGGGCGGCACCTCCTGGTCGAAGTCCGCGCCGATATGCTGGGCAATGGCGGCTTCGATCTCGGCGATGCGGAAGGGCTGGCCCGAGACCTTGGTGAGCGACCGGGCATCGACGAGATACTGGTCGCGCAGCAGCGTCTTCAGCTGGCCGGTGTTCATTTCCGGTACGAGAATATGCTCATAACTACTTAGCAAATCACCGAGATTCTTGGGTAGCGGCCAGATGTGGCGGATATGGACATGGCTGACGTCATGTCCCCTGGCCCGCGCTCGGCGCACCGCCTGGGCGATCGGGCCATAGGTGGAGCCCCAGCCGACCACGACGAGCTTCCCTCCGGCCTGCCCCTGCTCGATCGCCTGATCGGGCACCTGGATGCCCATCACCTTGTCGCGGCGGATGTTGGTCATCGCCTGGTGGTTGGCGGGGGAATAGTCGATATTGCCGCTGCCCTGCGCCTTCTCGATGCCGCCGATGCGGTGGAGCAGGCCCGGCGTGCCCGGCTTCACCCAGGGGCGCTTGAGCTTCTCGTCGCGACCATAGGGCTCGAATTTCTCGCCTTCGGGCGGGATCTCCGTATGGAAGGTCACCGGGAACGGCGCGTACGCCGACATGTCCGGCACTTTCCAGGGCTCGGCGGCATTCTGGAGATAGCCGTCGGTGAGCAGCATCACCGGGGTCATATATTGCGTGGCGATGCGCACCGCCTCGATCGCGACGTCGAAACAATCGGCGGCCGAGCGCGCGGCGATCACCGGCACCGGCGCATCGCCATTTCTGCCGTAAACTGCTTGATATAGATCCGATTGCTCGGTTTTCGTGGGAAGCCCGGTCGAGGGGCCGCCGCGCTGGGCGTTGACGATCACCAGCGGCAGCTCGGTCATGATCGCCAGGCCGATCGCCTCGGTCTTCAGCGCGATGCCGGGGCCCGAGGAACAGGTGACGCCAAGGCTGCCGGCATAGGCGCTGCCGAGCGCCGAGGCGACCGCGGCGATCTCGTCCTCCGCCTGGAAGGTGGTGACGTCATATTCCTTGTAGCGCGACAGCGTGTGCAGGATCGCGCTGGCCGGGGTGATCGGATAGCCGCCGAAGAACATCGGCAGGCTGGCCAGCTGCGCGCCGGCGACCAGGCCGAGCGAGATCGACTCGGCGCCGGTGACGGTGCGGTACAGCCCCGGCTCGGCGGGGGCGGCGGCGACCTGGCGCTGGGTGATGCCCATCGCGCCCAGCTCGGCCGTCTCGCCATAGGCATGGCCGGCGTTGAGGGCGGCGATGTTCGCCTCGGCCAGCTCGGGCGCCTTGGCGAACTTGGCCTTGAGCCAGTCGACCAGCGGCTGGCGGTCGCGGTCGAACATCCAGAGCGCCAGGCCCAGCGTCCACATGTTCTTGCAGCGCAGCGCCTCCTTGTTGCCAAGGCCGAAGGGCTTCACCGCGTCGAGCGTGAGCTGCGAGATGTTGAGCTTGAGCAGCTGCCATTTGGCGAGGCTGCCGTCCTCGAGCGGATTGGCGGCGTATTTCGCCTTGTCGAGGTTGCGCTGGCCGAACTCGCCTTCGTCGGCGATGATCAGCCCGCCGGGCTTGAGCGCATCGACATTGGTCTTGAGTGCCGCCGGGTTCATCGCGACAAGCACGTCGGGCTGGTCGCCCGCGGTGTCGATCTGGGCCGAGCCGAAATTGATCTGGAAGGCGGAGACGCCGAACAGCGTGCCCTGGGGCGCGCGGATCTCGGCGGGAAAATCCGGGAAGGTGGCGAGATCGTTGCCGGCCAGCGCGGTGGACAGAGTGAACTGCCCGCCTGTGAGCTGCATGCCGTCGCCGGAATCGCCAGCGAAGCGAACCACGATCGCTTCGGGTGCGGGATGCGCCGACGCCTCTTCGGGCGTGAGCGTGTGCGCGGCAGTCGCCATGGCCGGTATCCTGCGGTTCTCTATCGTTACAAGGATGTGTACGCCCCAATTTCCCCCAACCCAAAGTAGAAAATGCCTTCAGCCCTGCAAAGGCTCCTTTGCGGCCAGGCCGCCCAGGGCGAGGATGGAGGCGACATGGCGCCGCGAGACCTCGAGAGCGTCCTCGCCATAGCCGCCGCCCAGCGCGCTGGCGAAGGGGATGCCGTGTGACGTCATGACGCCGGATAGCCAGCGGTCACGGGCGATCAATCCCCCATAGCTGAGCGACAGGCGGCCCAGCCGGTCGCCGGCGAGCGGGTCGACGCCGGCCTGGTAGAGGACGAGATCGGGGGCGAATCCCCGGAGCAGCGGCAGGAGCGTGCGCTCCAGCGTTTCGAGATATTCCGCGTCGCCCACCCCGTCGGGCAACGGCACGTCGAGCGTCGAGCGCGCCTTGCGGACAGGGAAGTTCTTCTCCGCATGGATCGAATAGGTGGCGATCTCGGGCCGGCCGGCGGTCAGCGCCGCGGTGCCGTCGCCCTGATGCACGTCGCAATCGACGATCAGGACGCGGTGCCCCTCCTCCACCAGCCGGGCGGCGGCGATGGCGAGGTCGTTGAACACGCAGAACCCGGCACCGGTATCGGCCAGCGCATGATGGCTGCCGCCCGCCGTGTTGGCGGCGAAGCCATGCTCGAGTGCGAGCCGCGCCGCCAGATAGGTGCCGCCGGGCACGGCCTGGGACCGGCGCGCGACTTCGGGCGTGACCGGGAAGCCGATGCGCCGCTCTTTCTCGGGCGGCACCGCGGCGCACAGCACTTCCTCGACATAGTCCGGATCATGCACCGCCTCGAGCCAGGCCCGCGGCATCGGCTCGGGCTCGTGCCAGGCGAAGACGGACCCTTCCTCGCGCAGCAGGTCGCGGACCAGGCCATTCTTGTTCCACTGATACCGGCTGCGCGCCGGGGCGGGCGCAACATAGTCGGGATGGTGGACGAGGTGGATCACGCGCGCACTCAGAGCGGACCATAGCTCCGATAGTCGGAGTAGAAGTCGTTGTCCCACACGAAGCTGGTGAACGACATCCCGATATGCGGCTCGAGCCCCTCGACATGGTGCCACCAGCCGACCGGCAGGAATATCGCGTCGCCCGGCCCGATCTCGCATTCGAGGACCGCCGGCCTGCCGGGCGCAGCCGGCCCGGGCGGCAGGTCGTCGGTGCCCCAGGCGCTGAAGCAATGCCGCCAGTTGCGCATCAGCGGCGTATCGTGGCTGGCGACCATGCGGACGCGCTTGCGGCCGACCAGCTGGATCAGCAGGTTGTTGGTCAGATCATGGTGCCAGGGCGTGATCGTGCCCCGCGGGCCGATCCAGATGTGCCCCATGCTGCGCGGCGTGCCTTCGTGCAGGATGCCGGGAAGCTCCCCCGTCTCGGCGAAGAGCGGCGCGAACGCGGCGCGGTTGGCGTCGCTGTTGTTCGCGGTGACGTAGAAATCGTTGCTGTCGCCCGGCGCGGCAAGGCGCGCGGCGATCTCCGAATAGGGCCGGAAAGCGCCATGCGCGTCCGAATTGCCCTCATAATCCGAGTCTGCCTCGCGGTTCCACTGGACCCGCACTGGTCGATCTCCGAGGGCCGTGGCGACATGCGCCAGCGACCAGAGCCGCCGCGCCGGCCAATGATCGAACAGGCCGCGGATCATCGCCGGCCGGTGCGCGCGATAATGGTCGCGATACAGAGCCTCGCCGGCGGGCCTGTCGAGCACCGGGACCGCCAGCGCGGCCGGATCGCGCGCGGCAAGGCGGGCGCCGTTCTGCAGCACCCATTCCCATTTGCCGAGCCGTTCGTGCAGCCGGGTGCGCAGGCCCTGGGCCGCGAGCAGATAGGGGCTCTTCGCCGCCCGCGCGACCTCCGCCTGGACCAGGCCGAGGCCGAGGCCGGCGCTGCTGGCGAACTGGCGCGCGAGCGCCTCCGGATCGGCGCCGTCGAGCAGCTGCTCCGCGACCGCCTGGCGGAACGCGTCGTTGAGCGCCATTCCGCCGCCGGAGCCGTTCTTCCGCTTGTTGGCCATGCCGCCTCTCCCTTGCTGCATGCCTGATGGCGCAAGCCGCGCGCGGGCGCTAGAGGGTGCGCCATGACCGACATCGCCTCCCTCCCCTATCGCCCCTGTGCGGGCGTGATGCTCCTCAATCGCGCCGGCCAGGTGTTCGTCGGCCAGCGGCTCGATTCCGTGCTCGAGGCCTGGCAGATGCCGCAGGGCGGGATCGATCCCGGCGAGGCGCCGATCGAGGCCGCCTGGCGTGAACTATGGGAGGAGACCGGGGTGCGCCGCGACCTGGCGGCGCTGATCGCCGAGGCGCCCGAGGAGCTCTATTACGACCTGCCCGAGGACCTGGTGGGCAAGGTGTGGAAGGGCAAGTGGCGCGGGCAGCGGCAGCGCTGGTTCCTGTTCCGCTTCCTGGGCGAGGATGCCGACGTCAACATCCAGACCGCCGAGCCCGAATTCCGGGCCTGGCGCTGGGCCGCCCCGCGGGACCTTCCCGAGATCATCGTGCCGTTCAAGCGCGAGCTCTATAAGGAACTGTTGACCGTCTTTGGACAACATCTCGTCTGATCCTGCCCTAGTTTCGCTCCCATAACGGCGATACGGACCCTCTCATGCGCGCCCTGCTCCTTGCCCTGCCGCTGCTGCTCGCCAACGCATCGGACGATGATTCCGCGACGGTCGATCCCACGGTGATCCCGGCGACGATCAGGGCCATGCTCGACGCGGCGATGGAATCGGGCAGCGAGAGCGACGTCGCCGTCATCGTCAAATATGCCCGCTCCGCCTCGCCTGCTACTGCCGACCAGGTGGTGAAGATCGCGGCGGACTGGCGCAACGAGCGGACGAAGAACGCCCAGGCCAAGATCCGCAGCGCCGATTTCTTCGCGCTGGTGAAGGGCCATGCGGAACTCGGCGGCTATGTCACCACCGGCAATACCGAGAATGTCGGCGTCACCGCAGCGCTGGAGCTCAAGCGCGAGGCGCTGCAATGGCGCCACAAGCTGCGGGTGCAGGCCGATTACCAGGAGAGCCTGGGCATCACCACGCGGGAACGCTATCTCGCCGCCTACGAGCCCAACTGGAAGTTCGACGAACGCGCCTATCTCTACGGCGCCGCGCAATATGAAAGCGATCGCTTCTCGGGCTTCACCGATCGCGTCTCGCTGTCGAGCGGCATCGGCTACAGTGCAATCAAGTCGCCGGCGGTGAAGCTCGACCTCGAGGTCGGCCCCGCTTTCCGCTATACGCGCTTCATCAACGACACCGCCGAGAAGAATGCCGCGGCGCGCGGCAGCATCGATTTCGGCTGGAAGATCACCAAGGGCATCTCGGTGACGCAGGTCGCCTCGGCCTATATGCAAGATTCGAACAGCACCGTATCGTCCAAATCGGCGCTGCTCACCCGGCTGATCGGGCCGCTCTCGGCGCAGTTCAGCTATTCGCTCCAATATGAAAGCATGCCGCCGCTCGGGCGCAGGACCACCGACACGACCAGTCGCGCGGCGCTCGTCGTCGATTTCTGACGGCGGGGCCGTCCTTCCGGCAAAGACCCAGGCCCGGACTCCGAAGATCATGCCCAGATTGCATGACATCCCAGCTCTCGGCGGGATGACGCAGGGGGTTTTACGCGCTAGGGGCCCAGGATGACCGAGCTTTCCAAGACAGAATGCGCGGCAGTGGAGAGAGCCGCGGCGTCGCCGATGCTGGCGCGTACCGAGGCCTGGACTGCGATCAACAGCGGCACCCGCAACCTGGCGGGGCTGGGCCGCATGGCCGATGCGCTGGCCGATGCCTTCTCCGCCCTGCCCGGCCACCTCGCGCTGGTAGAGCCCGAGCCCGCCGAGAGCGTGACCGCCGATGGACAGGTGCAGGCATTGGCGCATGGCCACCACCTCCATCTCGCCGTGCGGCCCCAAGCGCCGGTACAGATCCTGCTCACCGGCCATATGGACACCGTCTACGGCGCCGATCATCCCTTCCAGGCGAATCGCTGGCTGTCCGACGGCAATCTGAACGCGCCCGGCGCGGCCGACATGAAGGGCGGGCTCGCGCTGATGCTCGCCGCCCTGGAGGCAGTGGAGGAGAGCCCGCTGGCGGCCCGTCTGGGCTATGAGGTGCTGATCAATTCGGATGAGGAGACCGGCTCCTTCTCCTCGGCCGGGCTGATCGCGGGCGCGGCCACGGGCAAGGTCGCGGCGCTAACCTATGAGCCTGCCCTGCCCGACGGCACGCTGGCCGGCGCACGCGGGGGCACCGGCAATTTCTCGATCCTGGTCCATGGCAAGTCGGCCCATGCCGGGCGCAATCCGGACGAGGGCCGCAACGCGCTCGTCGCCGCGGCCGATCTGGCGATGCGGCTGAATGACGCCAAGGCTCCCGGCCTGGCGGTCAATCCCGCCAGGATCGACGGTGGCGGCCCCAATAATGTCGTGCCCGAGCTCGCGATCCTGCGGGTCAATTTCCGGCCCCGGGACAGCGAGGCGATCACCCTGGCGCGGATCGCGATCGACCAGGCCGTCGCGATCGTGTCGGTCAAGCATGACGTGCGCATCCACGTCCATGGCAGTTTCAACCGCCCGCCAAAGCCGCTCGACTCCGGCGCCGAGAAGCTGTTCGCGCTGGTGAAGGCGTCCGGCGCCGATCTGGGCATTCCCGTCGCATGGAAATTCTCCGGCGGCGTGTGCGACGGCAACAACATCGCCGCCGCCGGCGTGCCGGTGGTCGACACCATGGGCGCGCGCGGTGGCCTGATTCACAGCGCCGATGAATTCCTCATTCCGGAGAGCCTGGCCGAGCGTGCCGCCCTCTCCGCCGTCACCATGCTGCGCATCGCCGAGAAGGGAAGATTATGAGTTTCGTGATCCGTGCCGCCCGCGACGAGGATCTGCAGGCGCTCTACGAGATGGCGAAGCTGACCGGTGGCGGCTTCACCAATCTCCAGCCCGAGAAGGAAGTGCTGCGGGCCAAGCTCGCGCGCAGCCACGCCGCCTTCGAGCGCGGCGACGACGAGAGCGGCGACGACGTGTTCGTGCTGGTGCTCGAGAACATGGATACCGGCGAAGTACGCGGCACCTGCCAGATCTTCACTGCCGTGGGGCAGCGCTGGCCCTTCTACTCCTATCGCCTCGCCACCGAGACCAAGCACAGCGAGGAACTGGGCCGCACCTTCCGTGCCGAGACGCTCAGCCTGGTCAACGACCTGGAAGGGGCCAGCGAGGTCGGCGGGCTGTTCCTGCATCCGGGCGAGCGGGCCGGCGGCCTCGGCATGCTGCTGGCGCGCAGCCGCTATCTCTTCATAGCCCGTCACCGCCAGCGTTTCGCCGAAAGGATCCTGGCCGAGTTGCGCGGCGTGATCGACGAGGCGGGCGGCTCCCCCTTCTGGGACGGCGTCGCGGGGCGTTTCTTCGGAATGAACTTCCAGGAGGCGGACAGCTTCAATGCCGTTCATGGCAACCAGTTCATCGCCGACCTGATGCCCAAGCACCCGATCTATACCGCGATGCTGCAGGAGAGCGCGCGCGGCGTGATCGGCCTGCCCCACCCCTCCGGCCGCGCCGCGATGCGCATGCTGGAGAGCGAGGGCTTCGCCTGGGAGCGCTATGTCGACATCTTCGACGGCGGCCCGACGATGACCGCGCGCACCGATCAGGTGAAGACGGTGCGCGACGCCAGGACCGCTCGCGTCGTGGCGGTGGAAGCCGGCGGCGAGCCTGCCCTGGTGGCCACGGGCAGGCTCCAGCAGTTCCGCGCCACCCAGGGCCGGGTGGCCGAGCGTGAGGGAGGCGTGGCGATCGACCCGCAAACCGCCGAACTGCTCGGCGTGGGTGTTGGCGACGAAATCATGCATGTGGCGCGCTGATGCTGGTCGAGATCAACTTCGACGGGATCATCGGCCCGAGCCATAATTATGCCGGGCTGAGCCATGGCAACCTGGCGGCGACGCGCAATCGGGGCGAGACCTCGTTCCCGCGCGCCGCGGCGCTGCAGGGAGTCGCCAAGATGCGCGCCAACCTGGCGCTCGGGCTTGCCCAGGGCATCCTGCTTCCCCATGCCCGGCCCGATCATCGCTGGCTCGCCAGCCTCGGCACCCGTTTCGAGGATGCGCCTCCGCATAGCCAGGCCCAGGCGCTGTCCGCTTCGCCGATGTGGGCCGCCAATGCCGCGACGGTCTCACCCGCGCCCGATACGGCGGACGGCAAATGCCATCTGAGCGTCGCCAATCTGGTGACGATGCCGCATCGCAGCCATGAATGGCCCGAGACGCTGGCCCAGCTCCGCCTCGCCTTTGCCGGCCCCGCCTTCACCGTGCACGCCCCCGTGCCGGCGCCGTTCGGCGACGAGGGCGCGGCCAATCACATGCGGCTCGCCGCCAGCCACGAAGCGCCGGGCGTGGAAGTGTTCGTCTATGGCATCTCGGGCGGCCCCTTCCCCGCACGCCAGCACCCCGATGCGAGCGCGGCGGTGGCGCGGAAGCACCGGCTCGAGCGCGTGCTGTTCGTCCAGCAATCCGAGGAAGCGATCGCGGCGGGCGCGTTCCACAACGACGTGGTCGCGGTGGCGAACGGCCCCGTGCTGTTCACGCACGAACTGGCCTTTGCCGGCAAGGATCGCTTCTACGCCGATCTGCGCGCGATGCTGCCGCAAGTCGAGATCGTCGAGGTGCCCGCCGCGCAGGTGAGCCTGGCCGATGCGATCAGATCCTATCTGTTCAACGCGCAGCTGGTCACCCTGCCCTCGGGCGAGATGGCGCTGGTGCTGCCCGGCGAGGCACGCGACACGCCTTCGGTATGGCGCTGGCTGCAGGAGCATGTCGCGGGCAACGGCCCGATCCGGCGGCTCGAGGTGGTCGATGTGCGCCAGTCCATGGCCAATGGCGGCGGACCTGCCTGTCTGCGCCTGCGCGTGGTCTGCGATCCGGCGACGGTCGATCCGCGCTTCCTGGTGGACGATGGCAAGCTCGATCGCATCGCCGACGTTATCGAAGCGCATTGGCCCGAGGCCATCCCCTTCGACTCGATCGCCGATCCGGCGCTGATCGCCCGGGTCGAGGCCGCGCGCCGAGCGCTGCTGGAGGCCTTGGAGATCCCGGAGCTTCTCTAGCGGCACGGGTGGCCGGAGTGTCGGGATAATTGACAGTTAACTATCTAATTTAACGCGAAACTACGTATTTTGGCGCTTGGCCCGGCGCTTGCTTAACCTTTCCCATGCTCTATCGCATCCGTCGCCTGTTCACGATCAAGACCAAGTTCGAGGCCTTTCTGGTCATCTATGGCCTTGCCTGTGGCGCGACCGAACGCGGGGTCCATTATCTGGGGAAGTTTCCGGGCTGGGGGGGCTGGATGCTCTTCGCGTTGTGCCCGATTGCTGTATTCATGGCGGGCGCCAAGATACTGGACAGCTTCGATGTTCCGGATTGAGCGGGGAATTGCGTCTGTAATAGTCGGGGGCTAGGGCCGGTGAGCTGGCCTGTGGGGAGGTTCTGAGCGCGTGCGTTTGTTTCGAGGCATCTTTTCCTCTTTGGCGGCGCAGGCGCTGCTGGCGGCGGTCGTGCCGGGTGGCCTCATGGTGTTCGTGATGCACGAGAGCCAGCAGGCCGAGCTGGTCCAGCGTGACCGCGAGCGGCTCGACGCTTTCGTGCAGACGGTCGCGGAAGCGGCCCGTGCCGGGCGCCCGCTCGATCAGGCCGCGAACCTGCCCGGGCCGCTTGCCGGCCGGGTCCTGCTCGTGGATCCACAGGGTCACGCGATCGCCGGGCCCACCACTTCCCTGCCCGCGCGCGCCGAACGCCCCGTCCAGGTCGACGGCCGCACCGTGGCGACGGCGCGGGTGGTGCGCCCGCCCGAGCTGTCCGACCAGGACCGGCGGGTCCTCGCCACCCAATATATCGGCGTGGCCGCGATCCTGGTGGTGCTGTTCGTGCTGCTGCTGGTGATGGCCTATGTCTTCGCGCGGCGCTGGTCGCGGCCGCAGCTGCAGCTCTACCGGATGAGCCGCGACGTGGTGAACGGCGACCTCGATCTCTATTTCGACGAGGAAGGTCCGGCCGAGGTCGTGGCGACCATGCGCAACCTGCGCCGTATCGCCAGCCAGTTCAGCCGGCTGGAGACGGCGCGGCGCACCTGGCTGGTCTCGATCTCGGGCGAGCTCAAGGGCCCGACCGAGAATATGGGCGAGCATTTCATCAGGCTGTGCGAAGTGCAGCCGCCGCTTCCGCCCGCGCTGATCGGCGCGATCGAGGAGGATACCCGCCGGCTGATCCACATGGCGGAGGACCTGAACGCAGTGGCGCTCGCCGATCTCGGCCGATTGCCTGTCACCTTCGCCTCGGTCGATCCGCGCGCGCTGATCCACAATGCCATCTATGCCGATCGCAAGCGTGCCGAGGCACAGGGCGTGCGGCTGGAGACGAGCACGCTCCCCGAATATACGGTGATCGTGAAATGGGACGGCGCGCGCATCGAGCAGCTGTTCGGCGCGCTGATCGACAACTCGCTGCGCTACACGCCGCGCAACGGCCGGATCGTGCTGGGCCTGGAGAGCTCGCGCGACGCCTGGCGCCTGATCATCGACGACAATGCGCCCGGCGTCGACGTGATGCTCGCCCAGCGCCTGTTCGAGCCATTCTACCGCAGCTCGGACCGCGCCGACGAATCGGCGGCTTCCGGCCTGGGCCTGGCGACGGCGCGGGCGATCGTGGAGGCGCATCACGGACGGATCGAGGCGAGCCGCTCGCCGATCGGCGGCCTGCGCGTCACAGTGATCCTGCCGGGCAACCCGCCCACGGCCTGATTCGGTCAGGTGAGCTCGATCTGCGTCGCGGTCGCCTCGTCCGCGATTCGGCGCAGCGCATCCAGGCAAGACGCGCCGTCCTCACATTTCAGCGGCCATAGTGCCTCGGAATGGGTGAAGACCAGCTTCGCTCCGCAGAGCCATCCCGGCCCTCCCGCTTCCACGGCGTCCCAGAAGGCGTCGAGGTTGCACCCGAACAGCTCCGCCCGCTCGGGCGCGGCGGCATCGAGATAGCGTCGCCAGAACGCTTCCTGCGAAGTCGCGCCTGCGCAATCGACATGGATCGTCCGCATGATGCCTGCATCGAAGGCTTCCCGCCGGAGCGTCAAGCGCGCCGAGCCCCAGAAACAAAAACCCCGCTAAGCCGATGGCCTAGCGGGGTTTTCATTGGCGCCCCGTGCTGGATAAACATAACGAATATATTTCGCCGTTCGTACTACTATAGAACCGCTGGTTGGCGCCGGCTACCGACGTGCACCGCGCTGCGATGCCGCCGATCGTATGAAAGGCGAAGGCTAGCCGCCGGCGGGCCACCAACTTTGAAGCGCGCGGTCCCGAGACTACCGCCGGTCCGCGCGCAATAGGCGGTCGTCACTCGGACCCGCAGCATCATTGAGACCGAGCCTAGGATGTCTGAAGTGCCGTCTCAATGCGACATCAAAACCGGCCGCGCCGCGTGGATCAGGACCGATTTCGTGGTTCCACCGAACAGGAGCTCTCGCCAAATTGGCCTACTGTAAGCACCCATGACGATCAGATCGTAGGTCGACGCCGACAATCTCTCAACCAGCCCCGCGTGGGTGTCAGGAGTGCCAAATGTGCTGATCCATTGGCGCACTGCCACGCGGTGACGCGCAATATGTTCGGTCATCTCGCGTTTACCGGGCTCCTCAGGAAGATCCGATACAATGTCAATCCGGCTCCCCGCTGCCTGGAACAACGGGAGAGCATCGTGGATTGTCCGAACAGCTTCACGGCTGCCATCATACGCACATAGGACATGGTCGAACTTTGGATGTTCCGGACCGTTCCAAGGCAAGACGATCAGGGGCCGCCCACATTTGACCACGACATCGTCCGCGAGGGACGAGGGATGGCGTTCCGCACTTCCTTCAGATTCATACTGACCCACGATCACGAGATCGGCATGGCGCGCCTCCTCGCTCAGATGTTCGGCGACGCCGCCTGAGAGCGTCTTCCAGCGCGACTCCGCCGAATGGACGGCGGCTTCCTTCCGGTACAGTTCTTCCGACGCCTTCGCGTCATAGATATTGCGCCGTTCGAACGCCTGCTCGACCCTCCCGAGCGCGCTTGGGCGGTAAAGCGGCGGCACGTCGACCGGTGGGATGACGTGCACCGCACTCAAACGCGCCTGATGCTTTGCTGCGAGGTCGAATGCATAGCGAAGACGCGATCGGCCCCCTTCGGTCGCATCCGCATGAACCAGAACATCCTTGATCATGGTCATCGGCAACCTCACTCAAAATGAGCATGCGCTCGCGCGGGCCGGGCGTCTCACTGGGGTGCAAGCGTGGTATAAAGCAAGGCGGCGCTCGCCAGCCCCATCACCCCGAATGTCAGCCACACGAAGGTGCTGGAGACGATACCTCCCCGGTTCTCACCCAGGATGGCCTCGCTACCGTTGATCCAGGCAATGAGAAAAAGCAATGGCACCGCCGCGATCCCATTGAACACGGCGGTAAAGACCAGCGCCTTGATCGGATCGATACCGATAAAGTTCATCGCGAGACCGACCAGAGTCGATACGATGATCACACCGTAAAAACCCTTGGCCTCGCCAAGCCGCTTTGAAAGGCCTTCCCGCCAATTCATCGCTTCGGCCAGCGCATAAGCCGCGGAGCCCGCCAGCACGGGAATGCCGAGCAAGCCCAGGCCGATAATACCGACCGCAAAGATATCGCGCGCGATCTGGCCGGAATTAGGGAACGATTTTACCAGGGGTTCCAAAGCCCTTGCGGCATCCGCAGCCGTGTTGATGTTCGTTACACCATGGGCGAACAGAACGGATGCGGTGGTGATGATGATGAACCATTGGGCAAGTTCGGCCGAAATCATCCCGATGGCGGTATCGATCCGCATGTCCCGCATATAAGAGCGAGGCAACCGTGGTCTCTCATCACCTCGCCCAAGCAGGCCGCGATCGATTTCCTCCTCGACCTCCTGGGATGCCTGCCAGAAGAACATATAAGGCGAGATCGATGTGCCGAACACGCCGGTAATGATGAAAAGGAAAGCAAAGCTCAACTCGATATGCGGAACGAGCGTTGCACGAATGATCTCCCACCATGGCTGCTCGGTGAGCAGCGCGGTCGCCGGATAGGCGAGCAAGGCAAGCGCCATCCATTTGAGAACCTTGGCATAGGTCCGGTAGCTGACGAACACCTCCAGGCCGATCACGACAGCGGCGGTCAAGCCTGCCAGGAACCAGAAAGGCAGAGGCGATATGAGCTGGCCGGCCGCCGCCACGGCCCCAATGTCGGCGCCGATATTGATGGTGTTTGCGACGACGACGAGGACGACGACGCCCAGCAGGATCGGCCGCGAGTAATGTTCCTTGATAACCTGCGCCAGGCCCTTGCCCGTCGCTGCTCCGATGCGGCCGCTCGCTTCCTGCACGGCAAGTAGCAGCGGAATCTGGTACAGCGCCGTCCAGAGCTGCCCGAAACCGAATTGCGCGCCCGTCTGCGAATAGGTCGCGATGCCGGAGGGATCATCGTCCGCCGCTCCGGTGATCAACCCCGGGCCCAGTATCTTCAAAAACCGGAGGAACCGATGCTCTCGTTTGCGCTTGCCGTCGTGCATCGACCTTCCCGAATTCTGCGTCTAGCTATTCCGCGCCCGACATATCGGCATGCGCACCGCCTGCAACGCCCAAATATCATTCGCCCGGCACGTCGGTGCGTTAGCCTAGCGCGAATAATGTGCGGCACCGATCATGAAGGCGTTCAACGACAGGAAAACCGCAGCCTCATCCCAATAGGTAAGACAGGTGTGCCTGAACGGAGTTCGCGCCAGTAGCGCCAACCCGATGTCAGTCACGCCTGCGAAACCGAACAGCAGCGCAATTGTGAACAAGATTCCATGAGGCCACTGAACCGCCGCGAATACCGCCAATATGATGACTTTGAGAATGAAGCGCCGCACCACATACCGGTTCTCGAAGCTCATATTGTCAGAACTATTCCGGCAATGTCCCAATCCTGCCGTTGGCTCCTCTATCGCCGCGCGTCGCAGCACCGCGCAAGGTGCTCTCAAGCTGAGAGCCGCTCGCTGAGGTTCCAAAGCCGATCGGCGGAACGCGGGTCGATGGCGTAGGGCATGACGCCGAACTGTTTGCTCGAATCATCTAGATTCAGCGGCGTGCCTTCCTCTGTCAGCACCGCGATATCGCAATTCTCGCAATAGACACCGCCGAGACCGTCGAGTTGGTGGCTGATGGCGCACCAGACGCTGCTTGCCGCGCCCTGCTCGACCGTCTTGATGTTTCTCGAAGGATCGCGGATCGGATCGCCTTGTTCGCCAAGCACGCCGGCTGCGACCTGCTGCTCCAAAGGGATGTGCTTTTGCAGACCCGTGCCCGGAATACTTCCCGGATGAACCGCGAACGCCCGAATACCGTCCCCTTTGCCCCTCGCATCGAGCGCAACGGCGAACAGGATATTCGCCGTCTTTGACTGTCCGTAGGCCGACCAGGGATCGTATTCCCGGCGCTCGGAATTGGGATCGTCGAAAATGACCGGCGAGAAATGGTGCCCCCATGATGACACCGAGACGACCCGCGCGCCCTCCGCCCGGACCAGCGCCGGCCACAGCCGGAGCGCTAGCTGAAAGTGGCCGAGATGATTGGTCGCAAACTGAGCCTCATAGCCGCGCGCGTCCCGGCTGAGCGGACAGGCCATGATGCCGGCGCTGTTGATCAGGATATGCAGCGGTTGCGCAGAGGACAGGAATTTCGCGGCGAAAGCGTCGATCGACGCTGGATCGAGCAAGTCCATTGGTTCGATTTCAGCATCGAGCCCAGCCAGTGCCGCCGCTGACCGCCCGACGTCACGGGCAGGAACGATGACGCGTGCGCCCGCTGCCTTCAGCGCCCGCACGGTCTCCCGGCCGAGGCCGGAATACCCTCCGGTCACGATGGCGGCTTTGCCACCAAGATCGATGCCCGCGATGACGTCAGCCGCGGTCGTGGCGGCACCAAAACCTGAGCCTATCGGCGCTTGGGGTGTCGGCATGACCCCGAACTCACAATGCCGCGTCGGTCTCGGCGGCATAGGCCGCCAGCGAATCCATGTAGTCGCGCCAATGGACGATCTTGCGATCCTTGATCGTCACCACCGAGACGAAGCGGTTGTCATAGGCTTTGCCGGTGCGGAGCTTCTTCCCGTGCACCTCGTATTCGAGGATTAGAACGCCCGGCTCCTGCGAGCGGTGGACGACAAGACCGTCGCCGCTGTGCAGGATGGTGCCGTCCCCATACCCGGAATAGAGCGCCATCAGGGCGTCGCGACCGACGATCTTCGTCGGGAAGTTCGGGAACTCATATCGAAATTCGAATATCGCATCATCGGCAATGGCTTCGAAATAATGATCGCCATCCACGTCGTCGGCCATGCCCCGCATGACGACATCGAAGAACGGATCGAGTGCTGCAAATGCGGCATAGTGCGAATTGGGCATGAGGTTCTCCTTCCCACTCGATTGGGATGGAGAACCTTACCGTAGCACCCTGACAGTTTCCGTCAGGGTGATGTCATCCGGGATGGGTCTCGATCCCGCGCTGGAAATCACGCAGCAGCATGGCTCGCCGTTTCGGATAGCGCTCACCGAGCGTCGCCGACAAAATGCGGTCTGTCCTGAAGAAGCGGAATGCTTGGCGCAGTTCGCACCACGCTGTCACGACGCGGGCGTTTTCCATGAAGCCGAGCTGGATCGGCCAGATCACGCGCTCGCTGGGTGCCTTCTCCTCATCGACATATTGAATAGCGAGCCGCTTCTGTTCGCGGATCGCCGTGCGCAGCAGGTCCAGCGAAACCAAAGTATCCGGGAAATGACCGTCGTGAGGACCAGCGGCCGACAGCGGGGCCATGGTGGTCGCGGCGACATCCGGGGGCAGCACCGCGCCGATCTTGGCGCGCGCTGCTTCCGCGGCCGCCCGCAAGACCATATCGCCGCGCTGATCGACGTAGCGAAGGCCCAACAGAACCGCGTCGATTTCATCCTCGCTGAGCATCAACGGCGGCAGGAAAAGCCCGGCTTCGAGGACATATCCAACCCCTCCTTCTCCCCGAATGGGAGCGCCTTCGGCTGTGAGGCTCGCGATGTCGCGATAGATCGTTCGCTCGTGGACACCCAGTTCATATGCGAGGACCGAGGCGGCCACCGGCTGGCGGCGACCTCGCAATGCCTGCAACAGGGCTAGAAGGCGAGTAGAGCGACTCATGAATGATCCTCGTACAAGAGTCTTATCCGCTGCGGGCTGACAGAAACTGTCAGGGATCTTCGTTTCCCGTCGCCGCCCAGATCTCTTCGTCGCGAGCCGTTATCTAGCGTCGTATCTGGATTGAGCCTCTCTAACCTGCATCCAATTGTCTTTTGCCCAATCGACCAGGCCTTGCGTTGGACGTAGCAGGCTCTTTCCCAGATCGGTGATCTCGTATTCAACGCGCGGCGGCACTTCGGGAAACAGCTCCCGGATAACCAACCCATCGCGTTCGAGATTCTTCAAGGTGGTCGATAGCATTCGCTGTGAAATACCGGGGACTGATCGCTCGAGTTCGGAAAATCGCGCGCGACCACCAAGGAGGTCCAGCGAGAGGATCACGAAGATCGTCCACTTGTCTCCTACCTTGGTAAGCAGTTCTCGCACCGCCATTGGGTCCGAACTTCTGCAGATAGCTGCGGGATCGAGGAGGACCGGCCTGGCGGTTTTCTTCATAGCTTACCTCGATGTTAGTGACTGAAGTGAAAGTGCCTTCTTCTTTGATATCAGCGTCCCAAATATATGCTGCTCTCATTCAGTAAGCAAATATGCGAGAGCAAGGAGGCTCGATATGTCGAACCAGAACGGCGCTATCCATAAGGCCAAAATTGCCGCCCCGCTGTTGCCGGCGGTCCTTGTGATGGGTGGTACGGGGCGAAGCGGCGCGCTTATTGCGCGAGAACTCACCAAGCGCGGGCTACGTGCCCGGACAGCGGCGCGCAGCGGTGCGGATGTGAAGTTCGATTGGGACGATACAGCAACCTACGCTCCGGCATTGGACGGGGCTGGTCGCGTGTACCTTGTCACGCCCGTCATGCGGACAAAGTTCGTCCATCAGGTCGCGAAGTTCCTCGATCTCGCTGCAGCGTCCGGCGTCCGCCATGTGACTTATCTGAGCGCCTACGGTGGTGATCGGGCACCAGCGGAAGTCGATATCCGCGCCGTTGAACTCGAACTCGAACGACGGAGCGCCTTCAGCCACTCCATCTTGCGCCCGGCATGGGTCATGCAGAACTTCAGTGACCAGCATCTGCCGCTCATTGGCGATGCATTCACGGTGCCGACCGGCGGCGGGAAGGAAGCGTTTGTCGATGCCCAAGACATCGCCGCTGTCGCCGTCGAGACGCTGGTCGATCCTCAAGCCCATGCCGGGGCGCAATATGCTCCGACCGGCCCTCAAGCGCTCACGGTGGCTGAGGTCGCCGGCATCGTTGGCAGCGTCATCGGTCGCCCTGTCGCCCATAATGACATTGACCCGAATGCATGGATCAATGGCGCGGTTGAAGCAGGGTTCGTGCCCGCCGATTACGCCGTGATGCTCCGGTAGCTGACCGGAACGATCATCTCTGGCAACGGCGCGCGCCCGAATGATGATGTCGAAAGGGTCACGGGTCGGTCTGCGACCAGCTTCCGCGACTTCGCTGAACGAAACGCTGTGGCCTGGGCTCTTCAGCCCGTCGGCTGATTGGACGCGCAGCCGGCACGGCGTGGAAGCCTTGCACAATTATCGAATGCTATGAGGCAACGGAAATGTCTGACAAAAAATATTCTGCCTATGCGGGCGCGGAGCCGTATTTTGCATTAGAGCGGTTTCCACACGAACTGAATCGACGGGGATTCCCTTTGCGGCGGCGTTGTGATTCAGACTTCCTGCTGGTGGCAGGAGGCCAGCATGGATGGCACGAACGCTTTCACAGGATCTTCGGGACCGGGTTGTCGCAGCGATTGATGGCGGGCTGAGCTGCCGGGCGGCGGCGGCCCGTTTCGGGGTCAGCGTGTCGAGCGCGATCCGCTGGCGGCGACGTGCGCTGGAGCATGGTCAGGCTGTGGCCAAGCCCCGCGGTGGCGACAGGCATTCGGGCAAGATCGAAGCCCACGGCGGCTTCATCCGGGAGCTGATCGCCGCGCAGGGAGACATGACCCTGGTCGAGGTTCAGGCCCGGCTGATTGAGCGGGGCGCCCCGGTCGGGATCGGCACAGTGCATCGCTTCTTCGTGCGTCACGGGATCACGCGCAAAAAAAGACCGGCCACGCGATCGAGCAGGACCGTCGCGACGTCCTGGGGACCGTTGAGCCGCTTATTGTGGCACCGCCGCGCACCGCACCGACCGCGCCTTCCGGCGTGGCGGCCTTCGCGCGGGTGCTGGGGACTCATTCGAACACCGCTGGATGATCTACGCTATTCAGCCGTCTTGCGCGTCCAAGGTTTAGGGGCGCTCGCTGACATCGTTCTGAGACGATGCCTGGTCGTGATCCTCGTGGAAGAATCTGCTCCAGTCGATTTGCGCGAGCAGGATGACTACGCCGATCATTCCGAGCTGGAGTGCGATGCCCCAGGGACTTTTGAGCGTTTCCAGGAATGATTCGCCGAGACTGGTTCCGCGGAGCCCCTTAGCGGTCGCCGCGTAGATCGAATAGGAGACGAGGCGGCCTGCGAAAAACGCGGCAGTGAAGTGAAGAAGGCGTACCTTTGCCAGTCCCGCCGCGGCAAACAATTGCGCTGATGGCAAGGGCGACAGAGCAAACAAACCAAGCCCGAGGATCATATTGCGCGGCCGCGCTTCTAGCGCTTCGCGCGCAGCGCCGAGATTGCGCTTCTGTTTTTCCGGTAGGCGGCCGCCGAGAAACCGGAAGCTATGGGCGAGCAACAGCCGCCCCAAGGCGGCGGCAAGCGCACTGACGATGACGATCGATGCGATCGGCAGATCACTGTTTAGACCATAGAAGACGATGATCGACCAGGTGGGTGGTCCGAAGGCAGGCAGAAGGTTGATGCCCAAAACGATCAGGAACAAGAGGAGGAAGGAAGTCATGATCCGGCTAGAATTGGAAATCCCCGCCAATTCAAGCTCCGATGCTGACCGACAAGAAGTCGGCTTACATCCCGAATGTTGCCCACATGATTGAACGATACGGCTCGTCAGGGTTCCGTCAGGAAAGTTTGGAATCCCCATGCCGCCTTGTGAGGACATGATGAGCAAACTGCGATCCCATCATAGGTCCGTCGAAACCCGCCGATCGCGCGGCGCTGACCGCCTACCTGAAATCCCCGGCCCAATGAACGGTCGCGTCATCCCCTCCCCTAATTCCGATTTTGTATGGCGGCGCCTGCTGTCGTGCGGCACGGGCGGCCCAACCGTCCACGGGACTCCCACTTCTTCAACCACAACAGGAGGACTAATGCGTAGGACAACAATATCTTTATTGGCGATAGCAGTCATGGCGATCTCGCCGGCCGCCTTCGCCCAAAGCGCGGCACCGACGGCCAAGGAATGGTATCCCAAAAGCCTCGATCTGAGGTCGTTGCGTCAGCACGAAGCGCAATCCAATCCCTATGGTGCGGACTATGACTATGCGAAGGAATTCGCCTCGCTTGATCTCGATGCGGTCAAAGCCGACATCCGCAAGGTTTTGACCACTTCGCAGCCGTGGTGGCCTGCGGATTATGGGCATTATGGCCCCTTCTTCATCCGCATGGCCTGGCATGGTGCGGGCACCTATCGCACCGGGGACGGCCGCGGCGGCGCCGGTGGTGGCGAGCAGCGTTTCGAGCCGCTGAATAGCTGGCCCGACAATGTGAGCCTCGACAAGGCGCGCCGGCTAATCTGGCCGATCAAGCAGAAATATGGCCGCAAGCTCTCCTGGGGCGACCTGATGGTTCTGACCGGCAACGTCGCCCTAGAGGATATGGGCTTCAAGACCATCGGCTTCGCGGGCGGCCGCGTCGATGCCTGGCAGCCGGACCTCGTCTTCTGGGGACCGGAAACCAAGATGATGATGGACGAACGGCGGGACGAGAAGGGTAATCTTCGCGGACCGCTGGCAGCGACACAGATGGGTCTTATCTACGTCAATCCCGAAGGTCCGAACGGTAATCCCGATCCGTTGGCGGCGGCGGCTGATATTCGCCGTGCCTTCGGAGCCATGGCAATGAACGACGAGGAAACCGCCGCGCTGATCGCTGGTGGCCATACCTTCGGCAAAGCGCATGGCGCGCATAAACCCGATGATTGCGTCGGCGGCGATCCCGGCGTCGCGCCGATCGAACAGCAGGGCCTCGGCTGGGCCAACAAATGCGGTAAGGGCAATGCGGAAGATACGGTCTCCAGCGGCCTGGAAGGCGCATGGTCGGCCAATCCGATCACCTTCACCACGCAGTATCTCGACAACCTCTACGGCTTCACCTGGGTGAAGACCAAGAGCCCCGCCGGCGCGGTGCAGTGGGTGCCCAGCGACCCGGCAGCGACGGCCCTAGTGCCCGACGCCCATGTCGCGGGCAAAACGCACGCGCCGATCATGTTCACCACCGACATCGCGATGCGGGAAGATCCGGGCTTCCGGAAGATCACCTCGCGCTGGCGCGAGCATCCGGAAGAATTCGCCGTCGCCTTCGCTCGCGCCTGGTTCAAGCTGACCCACCGCGACGTCGGGCCGCAGACCCGCTATCTCGGAAAGGACGTCCCGAACCAGACCTTCGTCTGGCAAGACCCGCTGCCCAAGGCTGACTATGCGATGATCGACAATAACGATGTCGCGCAGCTCAAGGCCAAGATCGTCGCTTCCGGCCTCTCCACCGGCGAACTGGTGCGTGCGGCTTGGGCCTCGGCCTCGACCTACCGGGACACAGATGGCCGCGGTGGCGCCAATGGCGCTCGCGTCGGCCTCGACCCGCAACGCAATTGGGTGGTCAACGATCCGGCAGAGCTGAAGAAGGTGCTGGCGGCTTACACGCGCATCCAGGCGGACTTCATCAAGGGCCGCAAGGACGGTAAGCAAGTGTCGCTGGCTGATCTCATCGTGCTGGGCGGGAACACCGCTGTCGAGCAGGCGGCGGATCGGGCAGGACAGCGGGTTTCGGTCCCCTTCACGCCGGGCCGGGTCGATGCATTGCAGACACAGACCGACGTTGCCTCCTTCGCCTTCCTCGAACCGAAGGCCGATGGATTCCGCAACTACTATTCGGCCAGGGCCGATCTCGGCCCGGCTGAATCGCTGGTCGACAAGGCCGATAGCCTTGGCCTGACGGTCGCCGAAATGACGGTACTCGTCGGTGGTATGCGCTCGCTCGGCGCCAATGCCGGAAACACTCGACATGGTGTCTTCACCGCTCGCCCCGGCAACCTGTCCAACGACTTCTTTGTCAACCTGCTGTCGATGAACACGGTCTGGGTGAAGTCGGTCGGCTCGCCGGGGCTCTACGAAGGCAAGGACCGCGCGTCCGGCGCCGCGAAGTGGACGGCCACCCCGGTCGATCTCGTGTTCGGCTCCAATTCAGAGCTGCGCGCGGTGTCCGAAGTCTATGCCTCGGACGATGCGAAGCAGAAGTTTGTGGACGACTTCGTGCGGGCCTGGACCAAGGTCATGAACGCCGACCGTAGTTAGGCGACCTTCTAGCTATTGGTTGGACGTGGAGCGGCGGCGTTGCCCCCTGGCGCCGCCGCTCCCGATCCTCCCGTGGCCAGCCGCCACCGAGTGGTCCGAGTTGATTGTCAGTGCATCGTGGCGAGGGGTTTTGAAGTGCTTGCCTCTAGCTCGGCGCGTAGGAGCACAGAACCCTGTCCATGGACGACGTCGGCCTCATTCACCACCTCCCGGTTGCGCTGGGCATCGGCCTGTTGATCGGAGCGGAGCGCGAGCGGCGCAAGGTCCACCGTCCGGCCGCAGCGGGGCTGCGCACCTTCACGATCGCTGCCTTACTGGGCTGTGGTGCAGCTCTGATGCCGCAGCAGTGGATGATCGCGATCGTGATGCTGTGCATGACCGCGCTGGCCCTGCTGAGCAGTTGGCGCAGGCGCAACGCGATCGATCCCGGCATAACCACGGAAGTTACCCTCGTCGCCACTACGCTGCTCGGAGCCCTCGCGGTAACTGCGCCCTTGCTGGCAGGAGCCCTTGCGGTGCTGATCGCGATCATGCTTGCAGCCCGCGATCCGCTCCATCGCTTCGTCGATCAGACGATCAGCGCAGACGAGACCGCTGACGTCCTGTTGATCGCCGGCGCCACCCTGATTGTGCTGCCAATGCTGCCGGACCGGCAACTGGGACCATTCAACGCGCTCAACCTCCATTCGATCTGGATGGTCGTCGTCATGATCCTCGGGATCAATGCGCTGGGCGAACTGGCCACGCGGCTTTTGGGTGCGCGGCTGGGGGTGCCCGCACTAGGCCTCATCTCGGGGCTCGTTTCCAGCTCGGCAACTATCGGGGCCATGGGTGCCTGGGTTCGCGCCAATCCCGCCTCAGTCGCGGCGGGTGCCGCGGCGGCGGTTCTGTCGACCGTCGCCAATTATGCGCAAATGGCCGTTGTAATCGAGGCGACGGACCATCGCACCTTTCTTGCCACCATCCTGCCGGTGGGCGCAGCCGGGCTGGCCGCACTTTTGTCGGGCGGATGGTTGACCCTCTCGGCCTGGCGGGAGGGTGCCGTCGAGCCACCAAGAATGAGCAGATCCTTCAATCTGCTGATGGCGCTGACCTTTGCCGCGACCGTGGCGATCATGCTGATATCGGCGGCGGCCCTCAGAGCCTGGTTCGGGGATGTCGGGCTCCTCGCCGTGGCCGCGATCGGCGGGGTGCTGGACGTTCATGCCGCGGTGATTTCGATCGCGGCACAAGTGGCCGACGGCACGATGCCCCACTCACAGGCCGTCCTCCCTGTCCTGACCGCCTGTACCACCAGCACCCTCGCCAAGATTTTCTTTTCCGCAACGGTAGGAACACGAGCCTTTGCCGTCCGCGTCATTCCCGCCCAGTTACTGGTCATCGGCGCGGCGTGGCTGATGATTTTTATTGGCTGACACGATGTGAACAGTCCGAGCGACAGATCCATGCCCGCGAACCTCGAAGCGCATCAGGCAGACGAGGGGCGTAACTCCGATGAGATGACGACCAGGACTGTCGCGCTGGCGCCCACCTGGTCCATGCCAATGGACGATATTGGTCGTCAGGGTTCAGTCAGGAAAGTTTGGCAACCACCCAACGCTTTGCGAGGACATAATGAGCAGATTGCGATCCCATCCCGAGCGCCATGCGGTGTCACGCATCGGCTGGCTGCGCGCGGCTGTACTCGGCGCCAACGACGGGATCGTGTCCACCGCTAGCTTGATCGTCGGCGTTGCCGCTTCGGGAGCCGAAAAGTCAGGAATATTGGTAGCCGGCGCCGCAGCGCTGGTCGCGGGCGCGATGTCCATGGCCGCCGGGGAATATGTGTCGGTGAGTTCGCAGGCCGATACGGAGAAAGCCGATCTCGCCCGAGAAGGCGGCGAGTTGGCCGGTCAACCAGACCTTGAGCGCAATGAACTGGCCGAGATTTACGTGGCGCGCGGGCTCGACAAGGATTTGGCGCTTCGCGTGGCGGATGAGCTCATGGCCAGCGATGCGCTGGGCGCCCATGCGCGCGATGAACTTGGCATTTCCGAAGTCGTGACCGCCCGTCCACTCCAGGCGGCGCTCACCTCCGCGGCGACCTTCAGTACGGGCGCGCTCATGCCGCTGGCACTGGTCGCTGTCGCGCCGCGCGCCAGTCTCGTGCCGATCGAGATCGCCGCGACATTGCTGTTCCTCATACTGCTCGGTGCGCTCGGCGCATGGGCCGGTGGCGCGCAGCCGGTGCGCTCGGTCTTGCGGGTGACATTCTGGGGGGCGCTCGCCATGGCGGCAACAGCAGGGATCGGGCGGCTGTTCGGGACGGTCGTATAGCCCCTCGCTCTCGTCAGGATTCGGTCAGACAATCTGCCTAGCCCTTCCTTCGGGAAGGAAGAATTGTATGACAAATCTCGCTCAGGCGGACACGTTGAAGGTCTGGGACGCGCCGCTGCGATTGTTCCATTGGCTGCTCGTTCTGGCCATTCTGGCGGCTTTTCTATCGTCCGAAGACGACAGCCCGATCGCCAGTTGGCATATGGTGGCAGGATGGTGCGCCGCTGTGCTGCTGGCGTTTCGCTTGGTCTGGGGCCTGGTCGGCGGCGAACATGCCCGCTTTGCGCGTTTCATCAAACCGACGGCGATCGGCTCGCATGTGCGCGAGCTGTTCGCCGGCCGTCCGGAACGCTCCGTCGGACACAATCCGCTCGGAGCGATCGCCGTCCTCGCCCTGCTTGGCCTGACCGGAATCGTCCTTTGGAGCGGTGTTAGCGTCGCGGCGCACAAGCTCGACAAGGATTTCCACGAAACGCTTGCCTATGGCTTGCTGGCGCTCGTCGCCCTCCATGTCGGCGCCGTTGTCCTGATGTCGTTTCTCACTCGTGAAAATCTGGTTCGCGCGATGGTCACCGGCCGCAAGAGAGCCGGTCTTCATCCTGATACTCGTGACGCGCGGGCGCCCGGAGCACTTGCGCTGCTGGTCGGCAGCGCCACCATCATCCTGGCGGTGATCCTGATCCTTCGGAGCGAGCCGACCGCGTTCACACCGCATATGCGCGATGGCGCCCATGAACATCACGAGGACAAGGATTGAAGACTTCTGACGGCCCCCTGCTAGAACGGATCATGGCCAGCGATCATCATCTCCCTCGAAGGTTCCAGTGATTCATGCGTCTTCTCGTCATCGAAGATAATGCGCGAATGGCAGCGCTGGTCGCAGACGGCCTCCAGCGCCGGAACTTCGTGTGTGATGTCGCCCATAGCCTTGCAGCGGCCGAGGATGCGATGGGCGGCGCAACCTATGACGCGATCGTGCTCGACCTTGGGCTACCCGATGGAGACGGAACCGACTGGCTTACGAGCCGCCGAAAATATCACGAGATGCCGCCCGCGATCATGCTGACCGCGCGCGGGGCATTGGAGGATCGCATCACGGGCCTCGATGCCGGAGCGGATGACTATCTCGTGAAGCCGGTCGAGATCGATGAACTTGCAGCGCGCATCCGCGCGCTGCTACGGCGGCCCGGCGTGCGGATACAGCCGGTGATCGAGGTAGGACGACTATATTTCGACGTCGCCAACCGCACCGCCCGCGCTTGCGATCAGGAGATCGATCTGTCGCGCCGCGAAGCCGATCTGCTGGAATTGCTGATGCGGCACGCGGGAACGGTCGTGCATCGCGCCGTGATTGAGAATGCCCTTTATAGTTTCAGCGATCCTGTGACGCCCAATGCTATCGAGGCCACGATCTCGCGGGTGCGGCGCAAGCTGGAGGATGCTCACGTCACCGGCGCGCTCCATACCGTTCGAGGCGTTGGCTATATGCTGAAGGACAATGGCGCGTGACCGATCGCCGATCCGTATCGCGACGCCTCAAACGCGGCCTGGGCCTGATCGGTCTGGTCGGCACCTTCCTGCTGCTGGCTGCTGTCGTCTTCTTCTACAGTTTCACCTTCGCCCATCTCGATGCGCAAGCGGCGATGGCGCGCGCCAGCCGCGAAATGCTTGAGCATGTTGCGCTGCCGGTGGCGATTCTGATGATCCCCGTTACCGTGCTTGTGCTTCGCGTGATCCGCCAGGCATTCCGACCGCTCGAAGAGGCAGCGGCGGAGATCGAGGCGGTGCAAGGCCATGAGCGCGGCTTCCGTATCGACAATTCGCAGATGCCTACCGAAACGCTGCCTTTCACTAGCGCCGTCAACGACCTGCTCGCGCGCCTCGACGAAGCGGCGAAGCGCCAGGAAGCCTTCGCCGCCGATGTCGCGCACGAACTGCGCACACCGCTCGCCTTGCTGTCCCTCGAACTCGATCGGTTGGAGCATGACGATGCGGAGCGGCTCAAAAAGGATGTTGCGGCAATGCGTCGGCTGATCGATCAGCTCATGCTGCTGGCGCAGATCGATGCCGATGCAGTCGCCCAGATTCCGCTGGCGCAGATATCGCTGAGCGATGTGGCAAGCGATGTCGTCGGGGCGGCCGCACCGGCCATCATTGCCGGAGGCAAGACCATTGAACTCGTGACTGGCATTCACGCGCCCGTCACGCGGGGTCGGCGCGAGGCGATTTCGGCGGCGCTGCGCAACCTCATCGAGAACGCCGTGCGGGTGACTCCGGCCGGCGGCGCCATCCAGGTGCTTGTTGGTCCGGGTGCAAGCATCAGCGTGCGTGACGAAGGGCCTGGCCTGCCGCCAGACCGGCTACGCAATCTCGTGCAACGCCATCGCCGCGCCGATCATGCCAGCAAGGACGGCGCTGGGCTTGGCCTCGCCATCGTCGAGCGGATCATGGCCGCGCACGAAGGCACGCTCGAGACCGATCCCGATCGCCATGAATTGATACTGCGCTTCCCCGAACCCTGACTGCCGATTGACCTGTCGCCTGTCTCGTCAGGGTTCCGTCAGACTCGCCGCCTAGCCGGATGGCATGTCCAGACGATATTATCCGATTGCAGGCGTGGCGGTTCCGCTCGCTTTGGCGGCCTTTTGGTGGCTTGCGCCGCATTCCGAACCCACCGCCGCGAAAGCGCCTGCCGATAAAGCGCAGACTGCCGCGGGGGTGTTGGTCGTTGATGCAAAGCGCGCGGCGCAAATGGGCATTCGTCTAACCGCCGCGACCGTTGCCGAGGAAGCCCCGCTCGTCACTATTCCAGCGGTGATCCAGCCTCCAGCCAACGCCCGCGTGGCGGTGGCCGCGACCTTCCCCGGTGTCGTCACCCGGACGTATGTGGTGGAAGGCGACAGCGTGCGGCAGGGACAGGCGCTTGCAACCGTCGCCAGTCGCGAAGTGCTGACGCTCGGCTCGGACCTCACCCGCGCCCATGCGCGTGCGGGCGTTGCGCAGTCCAATGCGGCGCGCCTGTCGCAGCTCAGCCGGGAGGGCATCATCGCTCCAGCCCGCGCGGACGAGGCGCGCGCCATCGCCGCCGAGAGCAATGCGGACGTATCGGAAAAGGCGCGTATCCTGCGCATGGTGGGCGGCCATGGCGGCAGCGGCTCCTATACGCTGACCGCGCCGATCGCGGGCCGCGTGACCAGCGCGGCCATCCAGACAGGCAATCCGGTCGACGGCACCACCGCGCCTTATGTGATCGATGCCGCAAACCGCTATGAAGTCATCGGGCAACTGCCCGAACGGCTGATCGGTCAGGTGCGGCTTGGCATGACCGTGCATCTGCCACCTGACATTTCCGGCCGGATTATCGCCGTCGGTTCGACGATCGATCCCGCAACGCGCTCGGCCAGCCTCAAGGCGGAAATCCCGGCAGGGCCAGGCGTCGTCGCGGGCCGGGCGACCAGCATCGTGATTTCCGGTCCCGCACCGGCGGGCGCGGTCAGCGTGTCGGAGACCGCCGTCACAATGATCGACGGCAGGTCGGCCGTATTCGTGGCAGCGCAGGGCGGTTACGCGGTTCGCCCCGTGACGAGCGGAACGGCCAGCAACGGCCGGATCGTTCTGCTCTCAGGTGTAAAGCCCGGTGAACAGGTGGTGACCTCCGGCACGAGCGCGCTCAAGGCGCTCGCCGCGGCGCGCTAGGCCTGGCCGATGCTGCGTTCGCTCGTCGCCACCGCGCTGTCCTACCGCCTGCTCGTCCTGCTGCTCGCCGCTGTGACGGCAGGGCTAGGGATATGGGCCTTCGTCAACTTGCCGGTCGACGCCTATCCAAACATCGCCCAGACACAGGTGAAACTGATCCTGAAAGCCCCCGGGATGACGCCGGAGGAAGTGGAAAGCCGGGTCATCACGCCGATCGAGCAGGAGATGCTCGGCATCCCCAATCAGGCGATCCTGCGCTCAGCGGCCAAATATGCCATCGCCGACATCACCATCGATTTCACCGATGGCACCGACATCTATTGGGCGCGCCAACAGGTCGCCGAGCGGTTGTCGGGCGTGATGGGCGATCTACCCGCATCGGTGACGGGCGGTCTGGCGCCGATCTCCACGCCGCTTTCCGACGTCTACATGTTTACGATCGAAGGGCCGCTGTCGCTCCAGCAGAAGCGTGAGCTACTCGACTGGACGATCCGCCCGGCGCTGCGCACCGTGCCCGGCGTCGCGGACGTCAACGCGCTCGGCGGCTATGTCCGCACCTTCGAAGTGAGGCCCGATCCGGTGGCGTTGGCCTCCGCGAAGCTTTCGATTGCCGATCTGCGTGCGGCAATCGAAAGCGGCAATCGCAACGATGGTGCGGGTCGCCTCGCCAATGGCGAGGAAGCGCTGATCGTCCGCGCGGTTGGCGCGATCCGCAATGTCGAAGACCTGCAATCGCTCGTCGTTGCCAGCCGTGATGGGCGGATCGTGCATCTTGGCGACGTCGCCACGGTCGGAACTGGCAGCCTCACCCGCTATGGCGCGGTGACCAAGAACGGCAAGGCCGAAGCGGTCGAAGGGTTGGTAATCGCGCTGCGCGGGGCGGACGCCCGGCAGGTGGTGGACGGCGTTCGCACGCGCCTCGCCGAGGTCGAGCGCGGCTTGCCCGCAGGCACGCATATCAATGTGTTCTATGATCGCTCTGACCTGATCGAACGGGCGGTGGGCACCGTCGAGGAGGCGCTGCTCGAAGCGACCGTCCTCGTCGTCGTGCTGCTGATCCTGTTCCTGGGCGACTGGCGCGCGGCCGCGATCGTCGCCGCGACCTTGCCGATGGCCGCGCTCATCACCTTCCTCTTCATGCGCGGCATGGGCCTCTCCGCCAATCTGATGAGCCTTGGCGGGCTTGCGATCGCGATCGGGATGCTGGTCGATGGCGCGGTGGTAGTGGTCGAGAATGTGGTCGAACGGCTCGGCCGCGATCACGATGGAGATACGCCCCGGCTCAACCATGTGTTTCGTGCGACCAGCGAAGTGATCGTCCCGGTCTCGGCCGGCATCCTCATCATCGCGCTGGTGTTCCTGCCGTTGCTCTCATTGCAAGGGTTGGAGGGCAAATTGTTCGCCCCTGTCGCGCTCACCATCGTCTTCGCGCTCGCAGGCTCTCTCCTGCTGGCGCTGACGCTGGTGCCGGTACTGTCCTCCTTCGGCCTCAAAAGCGGCCACCATGGCGAGCCGTGGATCATGCGCCAGCTTGGCCCGCGCTACCGCGTGCTGCTGGACGGCGCGTTCGCGCGCAAAAAGCTGGTCTATGGCCTCTCTGCTCTGGGACTGGTGCTGGCTGGCATAGCCTATGGCGCGGTTGGCAAGACCTTCATGCCGACGATGGACGAGGGCTCGGTCATCGTCCAACTCACCAAGCTGCCTTCGATCAACCTCGACCAGTCGGTTGCCGGTGATCTGGCCGTGCAACGCGCGCTCCGGGCCGTGCCCGAGGTCGAGGACGTGATCGCCCGCGTCGGTTCGGACGAAATCGGCCTCGATCCGATGGGCCTCAACGAGACCGACAGCTTCGTCCGATTGAAGCCACGCTCCGAATGGCGCGGCAACAAGGATTTTGTCATCGAGGAAATCCGCAAGGCGCTGGAGGGGCTTCCCGGCATCACTCCCAGCTACACCCAGCCGATCGAGATGCGCGTGTCCGAGATGCTGACCGGCGCGCGCGGGGATCTCGCGGTCAAGATATTCGGCCCCGACCTCAACACACTCGCCGATCTCGCCGGCCAGATCCAGCACACGCTGTCCGGCGTGCGCGGCGCGTCCGAAGTGCTGACGGTCGCCAACGACAGCGTGGATTATCTTCAGCTCGACATCGACCGCGCGGCGGCCGGGCGGTTCGGAATGCCGGTCGACCAGATGCAGGATGCCTTGCGCGCTCAGGTCGAGGGGATGCGCGCGGGTGTCGTGGCGGAAGGGCAGAAGCGGACGCCGATCGTCATCCGCGGCGATGAGAGCCTTCGCAAGGACGCCGCGCGCTTCGCCGATCTGCAATTGCGCACGCCTGATGGCACGCTCGCGCGCGTCAACGACATGGCGCGGGTGGAGCGCACGCAGGGGCCGGTGAAGCTCGATCACGAAAACGGCTCACGCTTTGCGCTGGTGCAGGCGTTCGTCTCCGGGCGCGATCTGGTCGGCTATGTCGATGAGGCGAAGGCGGCCGTGGCAGCGAAGGTACGGCTTCCGGCAGGATACAGCATCGTCTGGGGCGGCCAGTTCGAAAATCAGCAGCGCGCCTCGGCACGGCTGATGACGGTGATCCCGATCGCGCTGGGACTGATCCTCCTCGTGCTGTTGGCGACTCTGCGCTCGCTCCGCGCGTCGCTGCTGATCCTCGCCAATATTCCCTTCGCCATGGTCGGCGGACTGATCTCGCTCTGGGTGTCGGGCGAATATCTTTCGGTCCCCGCCTCGGTCGGGTTCATCGCCCTGCTCGGCATCGCGGTGCTCAACGGGCTGGTGCTCGTCGCCTATTTCCGGCAGCTCCGCACGGAAGGGCTAGGCATGGCCGAGGCGGTACGGCTCGGCGCGCAGCGGCGACTGCGGCCCGTGCTGATGACCGCCAGCATCACCGCCTTCGGCCTCGTGCCGCTCTTGTTCGCCAGCGGGCCGGGATCGGAAATCCAGCGTCCGCTCGCCATCGTCGTCATCGGCGGCCTCATCACGTCCACTCTGCTGACGCTGATCCTGCTGCCGATCCTGTTCGAGCGCTTTGGCGAAAGCGCCGGAGAAACCGAAAATGCCTGATCTCCTGTTCACCCTGCATTGCGCTGTCCCCGACGCCGAAGCGTTGATCGACGCCATTCGTACCGTCTCCCGGGCGCCGATCCATATCCGGGCAGAGGCTGTGCGTGGTCGTGACTTCGACGATGCCGGGACCGCCGAGCGGGTTTCCGGCGAACTCAAGCGCACGACAGTCGAACTGATCGTCGGCGAGGACATGGTGCCGGATTTGCTTCGCGCAGTGAAAGAGGCAAGGCGCGACCTGCCAGTGCGGTGGCGAACCGTTCCGCTCGTCGATCAGGGAAGGATCGCCTGATGCGGGTCGTCGCCTTTGCCTGTTGCCTCGCATTTGGCGCAACGCCTGCGCTCGCCCAGCGCGCCGACCTGCCGCCAGCAGAGAAGGTCAACGAGGTGCTCGACAGTCATCCCAGCGTTGCCGCTGCCCTCGCCCGTGTCGAGGCTGCGCGAGCGCGCGGCGACATGCTTCGCAAAGGCCCGCATGAAGTGACGGTGAGCGGTAGCTACATCCGCCGCACGGTGGATCGCGAAGGCGGTTTCGACGAGTTCGACACAACGATCAGCCGCCCTTTCCGCCTGCCGGGCAAGGCCGCGCTGGACCGCAAGGCTGGCACCTTGGGGATCGAGGTGGCCGAGAACCAGATGGAGGATGTCCGTCACCAGACGGCGCTGATCCTGTCGAGCCTCTGGCACGACTGGCTGACTGCCGGGACTCATTATCGAAACGATATGGACACGGTCAGGGGGCTGGAAGAATCGATCGCGGCGGTGAAACGGCGAGTCGCGCTGCGTGACGCCGCCCAGCTCGATCTTGACCAGGCGCAAGCAGCGCTCGCTCAGGCCCGCGCGCAGGCGGCATCGTCCCTCTCTATCCGCGAGCAGGCGCGTGTCACCCTCGCCGCGGCCTTCCCCGACATTCCCTTGCCATCCGAGCCCCCGGAACTTGCGCCCCCGACGCTTCCCGATGTGGGGCTGGAGACGATGCGCGATCTCGTGATCGAGCGCAGCCACGAGATCCGTGCAGCGGACAAGGAAGCGCAGCGCCTCGGCGTCACGGCTCAGCGGGTTCGGGCGGATCGTATCGCTGATCCGTCGTTCGGCGTCCGTTTGTTCAGCGAGCGCGGCGGCCTGGAAAAGGGCGCGGGTGTCGTCGCCTCGATCCCGCTTGGCGGCGGTTATCGCCGGGCAGCGGCGGATCAAGCCTCAGCCGAGGCCAACGCCGCGCGCATGGAATTGGCGGCGATACAACGCAATATCCAGGCCATCGCCAATGCGGACCTTTCCAACGCCCGCACCCGCTACGATGCCTGGCGCAACGCCGATCTATCGATGCGCAGCGCCGCCGACGCGGCCGCCAAGATGGCGCGAGGATATCAACTCGGCCAGATCGATCTGACCGATCTTCTTTATGCCCGGCGGCAGGCGCAGGAGGCGCACCGCCTGGAAATTGATGCCCGGTCGGAAGCCGACCGGGCGCTCCTCAAGCTTCAGATCGATTCACACAGCATCTGGGCACCGGACGAGGAGAAAAGATAAGATGCTAAGCTTGTTCCTTGCCTCGGTCGCGAGCGAAGTTTCTTCACCGCCGCCATTTCTCGGACCAGATCAAGTCGCGTCGGCGCCGGTGCAGCCAAATTCGGCCGTCGCGCGCCCCGCATCAGACGCGACACAGCCCGCCATCACGCCACCGGCGCTCGATCTGGCGCCATCGGCCCCACAGTCGCCCGTTGAGCAAGAAGGCCCAGCAAGCCAGGACGCATCAATCCAGAATGGTACAGCGGACGCAAAAGACACAATTGTCGTCACAGCCTCGTCGCGCTCAGCCCGCGTCGACCCGCTGGAACCAGCCAATCTCAAGTCGTTTGAAATCACGCAGTCTGTCGATCATGCGGTGGTGGCGCCAGTGGCCATGGGCTATCGGCATATCATCCCCGGACCAATACGTGATGGCCTGCACAACGCATTCGCCAATCTCGACGAACCTGTCGTCTTTCTGAATTTCCTGATCCAGCACAAGGTCGGCAAGGCCGCCGAGACCGTCGGCCGCTTCGCAGTCAACATGGCGCTTGGCGCAGCGGGACTATTCGATATTGCCAAGCGAAAACCATTTCGCCTCCCGCATCGTCCCAACGGGTTCGCCGACAGCTTCGGGTTCTATGGCGTAAAGCCCGGAGCATTCCTGTTTTTGCCAGTGGTTGGGCCGACGACTGTCCGGGATCTGATTGGCGGCCTGATGGATCGTATGGTGCTGCCCACCGCCATCGGCGTTCCGTTCAACCGGCTGGCCTACAGCGCAGGGACCGGCGTGCCGCGCGCGCTCGACCGGCGTATCCGGTTTGACGCAGAACTTCGCGAGCAACGGGCACAGGCACAGCCCTACGTCACAGCGCGCGAATACTATCTGCGACGCCGGCAGGATGAAATCGATGTGCTGCGCGGGAATCGAAAGATGGCTGCCTCCACGCCGGACGCTCATAAAAGCATTGATGAGCTATGAAAGCACTGAAATGCGCGCTGATCGTCCAAACCGCATCGAAACATTGACCGGCCGTCCATTGCTATCTCCTCGCCCCCAGAGGAAAGCTGGACGGTCAGGGCTCGCTGGCAATAAGAACAAATCGCTAGCGAGCGGGGCGGGGAAATATCTGGAGATATATCCTCGCCCCAATATTATCGAAGCTGGCAGTAAATGAATGCCCTTCGATATCCGCCTGCTCCGCCATGCCATCGCCGCCGCCGATCATGGTAGCTTCTACAAGGCGGCGCGGGCATTGGGCGTGGAACAATCCACACTGAGTCGAAACGTCGCCAGGTTAGAGCGAGTAATCGGAGTCCAAATCTTTGAGCGGTCTCGTTCGGGAGTTAGCGCAACCATCGCAGGAAAAGACTTTATTCGGGGTGCTAGGCCGATGGTCGCTGGTGCAGATAAACTGATCGCCGTGACACGCGCCGCTGGTCAGGGTCGCGCTGGCGGGTTGATGATCGGACATTATTGTTCATTGTCGGCCGGTAATCTGCGGGCCACTGTGATTGGCTGGCGCGGTGCTCATCCGGACGTCGACTTGGATGGAGTAGAAGCAGAACGAGCCGTCCTGCTTGCTGGCCTTGATATTGGGGAGATAGATATCGCCATTCTGGCGGGGGAAGCGGACCACGACGGCTATCGACGTGAGCCGTTCTGGAGCGAGCGCGTACTGGTCGCATTACCTGCCAGCCATCCCTTGGCCGAACGCGAGATAGTGCATTGGACCGATCTACGCGGTGAGCGTTTTCTTCTCCCCACAACGGACCCCGGCCCGGAAATCCGCGACATGCTACTTGGCCGACTGTCTGTCGGAGGAATGCAAGCAAGTGTCAGAATGCATCAATGCAGCCGCGAGACAATCTTGAGCCTGCTCGGCGATGGACTTGGCCTCACCATTGTCTGCGAAGGCAGCACCGGCGCGCGCTATCCAGACGTGGTTTATCGACCTGTTCATGCTGAACAGGGGCCGATGTTGATTGGATATTCAGGATACTGGCACGATGACAATAGTAATCCCGCACTCCGGCGCTTCCTCCATTTCATAAAGACTCGCTACGCGCTATCCTTCAAAATCTCGGAGAGTCCGGCGGAATGTTATTTGCTTGGGAGCTAAACATCATGACGCAAGTAAAGATATTCATCGTCGCGCTCGCCATGCTCGTCATCGGATTTGGCGCGGGATTTGCGCTGCGTCCGATCATCATGCCGCCCGCCACGTCGGCGATGGCCGTCAGTCCTGCCCCCGTGATCGCCGCACCAGGGGCAGCGCGTGGTATGCAGTATTTCGCCGCGAACCTCGACGAAGCGCGGCGCGTGGTCGCCGGATGCCGCGACGGCTCGGTGCGCGGCGACGAATGCACCAACGCCCAGCAGGCCGTGACGGAAGCCGAAGGCCGTGAACGATTCAAGAAATTCATGGGCCACTGAGGCCGACAAGCTTCAATCGCTTTTTGTGCGCCGCCGCCGAAAGCCGCGATCGGTATCCATGAACCGCGCGAGCATCGGCGCGACCAGCTTTTCGGGTGAGGCCGGCGAGCCGCCCGTCTCGGCCGCCAGCGCCGCGGCATAGGCTTGCAAGTCTCGATGGACGGTGGCGGGTATCTCCACCGTGAGCTTGACCGGCCTATCGTCGGCGAGTGGCCCCAGCTTCAATTTGGTCATCGCGTTCCTCCGATGGATTCGAGCACGAGATCGCGGGTGATGACAATGCGCAGGGGATAGCCCGGTCGGATGGTGAGCGTCGGCGGCACGTCGAGTTGGCGGCGCACGATCTGCTGTCCCGTCTGATTGATGGTGTCCTGCGTCCCGTAGCGAAGCGCCTGCACCAGCGAGCTGTTGTTATTGGTTGCCATCTCGGACCCGATGCCGAGCAGCGTGGAGATGGCGGCGGCCTTGAGCATGTTGCCCCAATGCTGGTCGACGCGATCCTGCAAGCCCGCATATCCTGCGGCGTCGGTGCCTGGCTGGCGTTCGAGAACGATCGAGCGGCCATCCGGCAGGATCAGCCGATCCCAGGCGAGCAGCACGCGGGTCTGCCCGGCGGTGATCTGACTATCATATTCGCCGATCAGCCGCGCGCCCTGCGGGATGAGCAGGATTCGGCCGGTGATGCTGTCATAGACGTTCTGCGTCACCTGAGCGGTGATCTGGCCGGGAAGGTCCGACCGGATGCCGGTGATGAGCGCGGCCGGGATGATACTGCCAGCCTGGACGATGTTGGGCGATGCCGAAGCGGTCAGCCGCTCGACGCTGACCGTCCGCTGGTTGGACGCCTGCGCCATGAAGGCCTGCTTTGCAGCCTGGTCGCCCTGGCTGGCGGCCTGCTGTGCGGGAGCCGGCGTATCTGATGGCACGGCGGCGACGGGCTGCGCTGCCGCTCCGGCTACGGCGGCCGTGCCGCCGCCCAGGAAGACCGAACTGGTTCGCGCTGCGTCACGCTCTTGGCTGATGCGCTGGCGGGCGGCTTCCTCGGCTCGCGCGCCGGCATCGGGCTGGCCGGCTTGCGCGCCGATCGGCGGCACGGGAACGGCCTCGCCGCGCTGCTGCGCGGAGACGATCGGGCGCCCGAGATCACCGGGGAGCGGCGGCCCGAGCTTTGGGGCATGGCCGTAGTCCTTGGGACCGGATGTGATCGCCTCCCCTGGGCGGCTGTCGGTGTTGTAGAGTTCCTTCGCTTCATGCGGACCGACCGGCCGCAAGGCGTAGATCAACGAGCCGCCGATGCCGAGACCGGCGGCGACGCCCACCACGGCAAGCGCTTTGCGCGAAAGCCGCATGACGCGCGGCGGATCGCCCCGGAGCTGGAAGGCCTGGCGATCGGCCGGACGCGCGACCGCTTCGGCGACGGGGATGTCGGAAGGATCGCTCATCAGCGCCGCTCCCGGCCATCGTCGCGCACGATCCGCACGCGCCGCTCGCTGCGCTTGTCGCCCAGGCGCAGCTCGGCGGCGGCAAACAGGCGATCGACCACCATGTAACGGCCCTGCACGCGGTAATTGACCAGTTCGGCGTCGCCGGCTGCGCCGGTCACGAACAGCGGCGGCATCTCGCCCTGCGAGATCCCGGCCGGAAATTCGATGAACACCTGCCGGCCATCGTCGAAGGCGCGGGCCGGCCGCCATGGCGCACGATCGCCGTCGATCCGGTAGCGGAAATTGAGCGCTGCCAGGTCCACGCCAGCCGCGACCGGCACGGTGGCCGCGGCAGCAGCGTTGCGGCCCTGCAAAGCGATCAGCGCATCTCGCGGATAGGTCCAGCTCACCGACGCCATGTAGGTTGCTGCACCCGCGCGCAGTTCCAAATGATAGGTGCGCCGGTCGGTGTTGATGACGAGGTTGGTCGAAAGGTCGGGCCGGGTTGGTTTAACGAGGATATGCACCCGAGCTGTCGCGCCCGCGCCGCTGGTCGTATCGCCGATGATCCAGCGCACGGTATCGCCCGCCGCAACCGGCCCGGCCCCGACTAGCTGCTCGCCTTCCTGAAGCGCGATGTCCGTCACCTGGCCGGGCGCGGCATAGACCTGATAGAGCGCACCGTCCGTCCACGGATATTGCTGGATCGCATTGAGGAAGCCGTCGCGCACCGGCTGCATGCGGGCAGCCGCGTTAGCCGCGTCGACACGGTTGCGCGGATCGGCGGATTCCGGCGGACGCGGGCTTTCGCCGACTGGCTTCAACTGGCCTGGAAGCGGCAGCGGCTCGGGGATCGCCACCACCTCGACCGGCTTGGGCGGCTCGGGCGCCGGAGTGGCCGCGATCTCGGCCGGCGGCGGATTGTCATAGGCGATGGCCGGCGGCTTGGCTGACGTGGTGGCGCAAGCGGCGAGCACGGAGGTTGTGGCGAGCAGGACCGCCGAGGCGGCGCGACGAAGCATTGGGCGTCTCATTGCGACAGCTCCTTTGACCAGTTGAGGGCGTTGACGAAGACCCCGAGCGGGTTCTTGCGCAGGGCGTCGGGCGTGCGCGGGGCCACGAAAACAACGGTGAGGATGGCCGACCAGCGCTCGGTGGCGGCAAGGCTGCCGTCCTGATAGCGCCGCTCTGTCCAGGCCACCCGGAAGCTGTCGGGCGAAGCACGGATCACGCTCGACACGTCCACCGCGACCTGGACCTTGCCGATCTGAGCGAAGGGGTCGTTCGCCCGCGCATAGTCGTTGAGGAACAGCGCGCCTTTGTCGGTGGTGAAGTCGTAGGCGCGAAGCCAATTCTGGCGGACGATGATCGGATCGGCAGGGATGCTGCGCACCTGCTCGATGAACCGGGCGAGGTGGAACGCGGTCTGCGGATCGGTGGGACGATAGTCGGCCTCTGCGGGCGCGACGGCCTGCGCGTCGCCGAGCTTATCGACCTGCACGACCCACGGCACGATATGACCACGCGCGGATTGCCAGACGAGGCCACCTGCAAGTCCGCCCGAGAGCGCCAGCGCGCCAAAGAAGGCGAGCCGCCAGTTCTTCGCCTGCACGCGGGCCGAGCCGATCCTGTCGTCCCAGGCTTGGGCGGCGCGCTGATAGGGTGTGGTCGGCTCGGGGGTCTGGCCGTAGCGGATGGTTGGGCGTCGGAACATGGGCGGTTAGTCCTTCTGGCTGAGATCGACGGACGCACCGCTCCCGCCACCGTCGCCGGAACGCAGCGTGTGGGCGGCGACGGTGGCGCCGTGGGTTAGCTCCGAGCGGCGTTTCATGTTGGCTGTCCAGGCGGGCGGTCCATCAGGCGACGGCGCGGGCGACGAGGCGCCCCCCGAGATCGTGCCGCCCGTTGCGGTCACGGCCGCGCGGCCACCCGAGCGATAGCTATCTTTTAGGGATGCTGCTGCCTTGCGGAGCGGCGACATGGCCGCGCCCGCTGCCACTCGGCCAACGCCGGCGGCACCGCCCGCAACGGCCGCTCCGCCGGTCTTGCCGGCCGAGCCGAGC
>OAOK01000037.1_pt1 | contig 69031 bp, 71 predicted proteins | sample 1641101 | NCBI WGS metagenome assembly OAOK01 (sample SAMEA104232307, study PRJEB22302) | sediment metagenome | biome: forest; feature: aquifer; material: sediment | place: USA | collected 2011-08-07 | depth 0.01 m
CGTCGAACGCTGCCGGATCCGGCGCGTGCCAGGCGACCGGCGCCGCGGCGAACAGCGGCAGGCGGATCGCCATGCCCCCCGCCGCTTCGATCGCCGCGACGGTCGCGCCGTTGCCGGGCTCGGGCCGGAGCACGGCGATCGGGCGGCTCACCCCTCGAACAATCGGCGGACCGCTGCCGGTGCGCGTGCCAGCAGGTCGCGGGCGAGCGCGACGGGCAGCGCATGATCGAGCGGCGCGCCTTCGATCGCGCCATGGACGTGCGCGGCGCCGTCCTCGGAGAGCAGCTCGGCTTCGAGCGTCAATATGCCCCCTTCGATCGTCGCCAGCGCGGCGACGGGGGAGTGGCAGCCGGCCCTGAGCGCGGCGAGCAGCGCGCGCTCGGCGGCGATGCAGCCATGGGTCTCGACATGGTCGATCGCGCGCAGCAGCTCGCGGGCATGGGCATCGTCAGCGCGGATCTCGACGCCCACCGCGCCCTGGGCCGGGGCGGGAAGGAGGATATTGGTGGGGATCGGCGCGCCGACGTCATGGCGTCCCAGCCGGGCCAGCCCGGCGGCGGCGAGCAGAGTCGCGTCGGCTTCTCCCTGGGCCAGCCGGGCCAGCCGCGTGTCGACATTGCCGCGGAACAGCACGATCGACAGGTCGGGCCGCAGCTTGCGGATCTGCGCGGCGCGGCGCGGCGAGCTGGTGCCCAGCACGCCGCCTTGCGGGATCGCCGCGATGGATGCGGCGCCCACCAGCCGGTCGCGCACATCGGCGCGCGGCAGCATCGCGGCGATCGCGATCATCTCGGGCCGCAGGGTCTCGACGTCCTTCATCGAATGGACCGAGGCGTCGATCTCGCCGGCGAGCAGGGCGCGGTCGAGCTCCTTGGTCCACAGCGCCTTGCCGCCGATCTCGGCGAGCGGACGGTCCTGCACCTTGTCGCCGGTGGTGCGGATCACGACGATCTCGAAGTCGGTCACGGGCCGCGCGTGCGCGGCGGCGAGCGCGTCGCGTACCATCTCCGCCTGTGTCAGCGCGAGCGGCGAGCCCCGGGTACCCAGTTTGAAAACGGCCATGTCGTTCGCCTTACCGGCTCGGATGCCGCTTGTCGAAGCGGACACTTTTGTTCGCGCAGAGAGCGCAGAGGGTTTCGAGGCCGCTACGCGGCGGTTTTACTGCTCCGCGCTCTCTGCGCCTCTGCGCGAACCAAAAATCCCGAACTTCGACAATCGCGCCCCGACACCCTAGATGCGCAAGCAACGGAGTATGAAACGAACGACATGGCCCTGATCCTCGGCCTCGAATCGAGTTGCGACGAAACCGCCGCCGCATTGGTCACCACCGATCGGCGGGTGCTGGCGCACAAGCTGGCGCGGCAGGAGGCGGCCCATCGCCCCTATGGCGGCGTCGTGCCCGAGATCGCCGCGCGCGCGCATGTCGAGGCGCTGGGCCCGTTGATCGAGGGCGCGTTCGCGGAAGCGGGCGTCACCCTTGCCGATGTCGACGCGGTCGCCGCGACGGCCGGCCCGGGCCTGATCGGCGGAGTCATGGTCGGCCTCGTCGCCGGCAAGGCGCTGGCGCTGGCGGGCGGCAAGCCGCTGATCGCGATCAACCATCTGGAAGGGCACGGCCTTTCGCCGCGGCTCACCGATCCCGATCTCGCCTTTCCCTATCTGCTGCTGCTGGTCTCGGGCGGCCATTGCCAGCTGCTGCTGGTCGAGGGTGTGGGCCGGTACCGGCGCCTCGCCACCACGATCGACGACGCTGCCGGCGAAGCGTTCGACAAGACCGCCAAGATGCTCGGCCTCGGCTTTCCCGGCGGCCCGGCGGTGGAGGAAGCGGCGGCGCGCGGCGATCCCGGGGCGGTGCCGCTGCCGCGTCCGCTGCTCGGCTCGGCGGAGCCGCATTTCTCCTTTGCCGGCCTGAAGAGCGACGTGGCGCGCAAGGTCGGCCGCTACGGCGTCGAGGATATCGCGGCTTCGTTCCAGCAGGCGGTGGTCGATTGCCTGGTCGATCGCACGCGCCGGGCGCTGGCGAAGGTGCAGGCGACGGCGCTGGTCGTCGCCGGCGGCGTCGCCGCGAACAAGGCGGTGCGCGGTGCGCTGGAACGATTGGCGGCGGAAGCCGGCATGCGCTTCGTCGCGCCGCCGCTCTGGCTCTGCACCGACAATGCGGCGATGATCGGTTGGGCGGGGGCCGAACGGTTCCTCGCCGGGTTCAGCGATCCGCTCGACACGCCGGCGCGGGCGCGCTGGCCGCTCGATCCGGATGCGGAGAAGGTGCGCGGCGCGGGAGTGAAGGCATGAGGATAGGCGTGATCGGCGGCGGTGCCTGGGGCACGGCCCTGGCCCAGGTCGCGGCGCGTGGCGGCGAGGACGTGCTGCTCTGGGCGCGCGAAGACGAAGTCGTCGAGAGCGTGAACACCCGCCACCGGAACGATCTGTTCCTCTCCGGCGTGCCGCTCAGTCCCTCGATCCGCGCCACCCAGGCGCTTTCGCAGCTTTCGGATCGGGACGCGCTGCTGGTGGTCGCGCCCGCCCAGCACGTCCGCGGCGTCCTTTCCCAGCTCCCCGTCGGCACGACGCCGCTGGTCCTCTGCGCCAAGGGGATCGAGGCCGGCACCAAGCTGCTGGTCGGCGAAGTGGCCCATCAGGTCGCCCCCGGGGCGCCGCTCGCGGTGCTGTCCGGACCCACCTTCGCCCATGAGGTCGCGGCCGGCAAACCCACCGCCGTCACGCTGGCCTGCGAGGACGAGGGGCTGCGCGCCCGCCTTGCCGAGCGGCTGGCCGGCCCCGCTTTCCGTACCTATGGCTCGGCCGACCTGGTGGGGGCGGAGATCGGCGGGGCGGTCAAGAACGTCCTCGCCATCGCCTGCGGCGTGGTGGAGGGCGCCGGCCTCGGCCTCAACGCCCGCGCCGCGCTCATCGCCCGGGGCTTTGCCGAGATGACGCGCTTCGGCCTCGCCCGCGGTGCCCAGGCGGAGACGCTCACCGGCCTGTCCGGCCTGGGCGACCTGGTCCTCACCTGCTCCTCCACCAATTCGCGCAACTTCTCCCTCGGCCTCGGCCTTGGCCAGGGGAAGCAGGCGGCCGCGCTGATGGCCGACCGCAAGACCGTGGCGGAGGGCGCCTTCACCGCACCCGTCCTGCGCGAAGCCGCGCGGGACGCGGGGATCGACATGCCCGTCACCCGCGCGGTCAACGACCTGCTCGAGGGCGCCCCCGTCGCCCGGGTGATCGAGGAGCTGCTCAGCCGGCCCTTGCGGGAGGAGCTGCAGTGAAATGGGCGGCGATGCTCCGGGGCATCAACCTCGGCAAGCGCCAGCTCAAGTCGGCGGAGCTCAAGGCGGTGGTCGAGGATATGGGCTTCACCGAAGTCAGGACGATCCTCGCCTCGGGCAATGTCGTGTTCGAGGCCGGCGACGCGGCGCCCGAAGCGCTCGAGCGCGATCTCCACGCCGCGCTGGAGAAAGCCACCGGCCTAAAGTCCGAGGTGTTCGTGCGCAACCGCGCCGATCTCGAGAAGCTGGTCGAAGCCAATCCCTTTCCCGAGGAAGCCAGGGAGCGGCCGAGCTATCTGGTCGTCAGCTTCCATCGCACCGCGCCGGACCGGGCGGCGATCGACCGGCTGGCCCAAGGCTATGACGGCCCCGAGCGCATGGTGGTGGTCGGCCGCGAGCTGTTCACCGATTTCCCCGAGGGCCAGGGCCGTTCGAACCTGATCCCCGCCCTGCAAAAGGCCAGGCTCGCGCACGGCAATACCGGGCGCAACTGGAACACGGTGCTCAAGCTGCTCGCCGCGCTGGGCGACTAGAAATCGACGGCGATGCCCTTCAGCTCCCAGTCGCCATAGCGAGTGGGATCCTGGCCGAGCGGGTCCTTCGTCTCCTGCGCCGGCGCGGGCTCGGGCACCGGCGGGCTCGGCGTCAGATACGCGGGCGGTTTCACATTTGCGGGGCGCTGGGCCATAGGCGGCAGATCGTCCTTCCCATCGCCGAGGTCAAGTGAAGCCGCCGCGCCACCATTCTTCCCGCCCTGCTCCCCGCCAGGCGCCCGATGCCCCCGGTGTTCCCACGCGCCGCGCCGCGCTCAGGCTGCTCGATGCCGTGCTCCGGCGCGGGCTGGCGCTGGAGCAGGCGCTCGACTCGGCCGCGCAGGGCCTTGCCCCCAATGATCGCGGCCTTGCCCATGCCATCGCCGCCGAAGTGCTGCGCCGGCTCCCCGATCTCGACGCGCTGATCGATTCGGCGACGAAGCAGCGCCTGCCCGATGACGCCAAGGCGCGCTTCGCGCTGCGCATCGCGCTCGTCCAGGCGCTGGCGCTCGGCACGCCGGGCCATGCCGCGATCGCCACCGTGCTGCCGCTTGTCGATGGCGGGCCGCGCAAGCTGGTGCACGGCGTGTTCGGCGCGCTGGTTCGCCAGGGCGCGACTCTGCCCGAGCCGCCGACCCTGCCCGATGCGGTGGCGCTGCGCTGGCACGCCGCCTGGGGCGACCATGCGATCGAGGATGCCGAGCGCGCCATCGCGGTGCCGCCGCCGCTCGATCTCACGCTGCGCGATCCCGCGATCGCGCCCGACCTGCCCGGCGCCAGCCTGATCCCGGGCCATCTCCGCCTCGACGAGAAAGGCGTGGTGGCGATGCTTCCGGGTTATGCCGAGGGCCAATGGTGGGTGCAGGATCTCGCGGCCTCGCTTCCCGCCCGGCTGATCGGCAAGGTCGAACCCGGGGGCGATGGCACTGCGCTCGATCTCTGCGCCGCACCCGGGGGCAAGACGCTCCAGCTCGCCGCCGCCGGCTGGCGGGTGACCGCGGTCGACGTCTCCGAAAGTCGTCTGGCGCGACTTCACGAGAATCTGGAGCGCACCGGCCTCGGCGCCGAGGTGATCGCCGCCGATCTGCTCGGCTGGGCGCCCGCCGCGCCGGCCGACGCGGTGCTGCTCGATGCGCCGTGCAGCGCCACCGGTATCTTCCGCCGCCATCCCGACGTGCTCCACCGCGTCCGGCCGAGCCTGATCCGGGAGATGGCCGAGCTGCAGGGCAGGCTGCTCGCGCGCGCGGCTGACTGGGTGCGGCCGGGCGGCACGCTCGTCTTCTCGACCTGCTCGCTCGAGCCCGAGGAAGGCGAGGCGCAGCTGGCGGCGTTCCTCGGGGCGCGTTCCGACTATGCGATCCTGCCGGTCCGGCCCGAAGAGCTCCCCGATGGCGTCATGCCGCGCGCGGACGGGAGTTTGCGCCTGCTCCCCGGAACGCTTGCCGATGCCGGGGGGTTGGACGGTTTCTTCATCGCGAGGCTCGTCCGCAACGGCTGAGGTTGCGCGCGAATCGCGGGGTGCCTAAGGATTCGTCATGGCCGTCCGCATCGCACCTTCGATCCTCTCCGCCGATTTCGCCAGGCTCGGCGAGGAAATCCGCGCCATCGACGCGGCGGGAGCCGACTGGATCCATGTCGACGTGATGGACGGGCATTTCGTGCCCAACATCACGATCGGGCCGGGCGTGATCAAGGCGCTGCGCCCGCACACGGCCAAGCCGTTCGACGTGCATCTGATGATCGCGCCGGTCGATCCGCTGCTCCAGGCGTTCGCGGATGCCGGTGCCGACTGCATCTCGGTGCACCCGGAATCGGGCCCGCACCTCCACCGCACGCTCCAGACGATCAAGGGCCTGGGCAAGCGTGCCGGCGTGGTGCTCAATCCCTCCACGCCGGTCGACGCCGTCGACTATGTGATGGACATGATCGATCTCATCCTGGTGATGAGCGTGAATCCGGGCTTTGGCGGGCAGAAGTTCATCGAGAGCCAGCTCGGCAAGATCGCCGAGCTGCGCAGGCGGATCGATGCCAGCGGCCGGGCGATCGACCTGGAAGTGGATGGCGGCATCGACCGCGAGACCGCGCCGCGCGCCGTTGCCGCGGGCGCCGATGCGCTGGTCGCCGGCACCGCCACCTTCACCGGCGGGCCCAGCCATTATGCGGCGAACATCGCCGCGCTGCGAGGCGGGTGAGCGATGACGGCATCGACTCCGCGGCCGACGGAGTCGAGCAGGGCAAGCGGCTCATCCGCACCGGCGGGGAACATGGGCTCAGCCTTGCCGAGCGCATTTCCGAGCGCTTCCAGCGGCTCGCCTGGCGCACGCCGCTCCACAATATGCGCCTGAAGGGCCGGCATCCCCTGAAATTGATCGCGGTCGGCGAGGACCCGTTCTTCGGCGATGTCGAGCGCGGCAACGCGCTGCTCGACGGTCATATATCGTTCCGCGGCGAGCAGCGCGCGATCGCCGGGCTCGACTTCGCCCGGCCCGACTGGTCGGCGGCGATGGGCGCATATCTCCACGGCTTCAGCTGGCTGCGCGATCTCTCCAGCGTCACCACGCGCGTCACCGCGGCGCCGATCGCCGAGGCGCTGACGCAGCGCTGGCTCGCGGTGCATGGCGACAAGGTCTCCGATCCCGCCTGGCGCGCCGATCTGGTCGGCCGGCGCATCCTGGCCTGGACGGCCCATGCGCCGCTGATCCTCTCGGCGAACGATCTGGTCTATCGCTCCTCGGTGCTCCATGCGCTCGCCAAGGGTGCGCGGCACCTCGATCGCGCCGCCGATCGCGTCCCGCTCGGCACGCCGCGCATTGCCGCCTGGTGCGGCGTGCTGGCCGCCGGGCTGATGATCCCGGGCGGCGATCCGCGCCGTTCCTTCGGCGAGACCGGGCTGCGCCGCGCGCTCGAACAATCGATGTTCGACGATGGCGGCACCGTCGGCCGCTCGCCCGCCGGCCAGCTCGACGCGGTGCAGCTGCTCTCGGTCCTGGCCAATGCCTATGCGGCGCGCCGGCTCGAGCCGCCCGCCTTTATCGGCTCGGCGCAGGCGCGGATGGTCACCGCGCTGCTCGGCGTCTGCCATGGCGACAAGGGGCTGGGCAGCTGGCAGGGCAGCGCGCCCGTGCCTGGCGCGCTGATCGAGCAGGCGGTGGAGGCGACCGGCGTGCGCACCCGCCCGCTCAAGCAGGCGCGCGAATGGGGCTATCAGCGCCTGGGTGCCGGCGGCACCGTGCTGATCGTCGACGCAGCGCCGCCGCCGCTCGCGCGGCTGGCCGCGGGCGGCTGCGCCTCGACGCTCGCCTTCGAGCTATCGGACGGGCCGCACCGGATCGTCGTCAATTGCGGTGGCGCGAACATGGCCCATGCCGCGATCCCCGCCGCGCTGAGCGAGGGCCTGCGCACCACCGCCGCGCATTCCACCCTGGTGCTGGCCGACAGCAATTCGACGGCGATCCACCCGGATGGCTCGCTGGGCCGCGGCGTGGTGGAAGTCGAGCTGGCCCGGACCGAGAGCGAGAATGGCAGCCGGATCGAGGCGAGCCATGACGGCTATGTCCGCCGCCTGGGCTTCGTCCATCGCCGGCTGATCGCGCTGGGCGGCGACGGGCGCGACGTGCGCGGCGAGGACATGCTGCTGCCCGCCGACAAGCGGAGGCGCAAGGCGAACACGCCGTTCGCGATTCGCTTCCACCTGGCGCCCCAGGTCGAGATATCGCCCACCGCGGACGGGCAGGCGGCGATCCTGCGCCTGCCGAGCGGGCATCTCTGGCAGTTCCGCTGCAAGGGCGGCCTGCTGGCGTTCGAGGATTCGCTCTGGATCGACGGCACGGGCAAGCCGGTGGCGACGAAACAGCTGGTGATTACCGGCGAATCGCTCGCGGGTGGTGCAAACGTCAGCTGGCTGTTCCACCGCGCGAAGTGATAAGGCCTCGCCCGCGGATTCGGGGGAGGAAGCAAGATGGCGCAGGTCGAGGTGTTCGATGAGGAGGAAGCGCGCGAGCCGCTCTTCGTCGGCGAGTTCGGGTTTCTGCCGCGTGCCGGCGAATGCCTGTCGATCGAAGTCGACGGTGCGTTCAGCTATTACCGGGTGACGGAAGTATGGTTTCGCCACGACGAGGAAGGCGAGGCATTCCAGCCTTGCCTGCGCGTCGAGCTCGAAGACTAGCCGTTAGGGGGTTGCGCGGTGCGCCCCGATCCGTAGAGGGGCTTGCCGCATGGATCAGGTGAAAATCAGGCGCGCACTCCTCTCTGTCTCCGACAAGACCGGGATCGTCGAACTCGCACGGGCGCTGGCGGCGCAGGGAGTCGAGCTCGTCTCGACCGGGGGCACCGCCACCGCGCTCCGCGATGCCGGGCTCGCGGTCCGCGACATCTCCGACCTCACGGGCTTTCCCGAGATGATGGACGGGCGCGTGAAGACGCTCCATCCCAGGGTGCATGGCGGCCTGCTCGCGATCCGCGGCAACGAGGACCATGAGGCCTCGATGGCCGAGCACGCGATCGCGCCGATCGATCTCGTCGTGGTCAATCTCTATCCCTTCGCCGAGACGGTGGCGCGCGGCGCGAGCCGCGACACGATCATCGAGAATATCGATATCGGCGGCCCCTCGATGGTGCGCTCGGCGGCGAAGAATCACGAAAGCGTCGCGATCCTCACCGATCCCGCCGACTATGCGCTGGTGACGGACGGCACGACCACGCTGGCCCAGCGCCGCAAGTTCGCCGCCAAGGCCTATGCCGCCACCGCCGCCTATGACGCGATGATCGCCAGCTGGTTCGGCCTGGTCGATCAGGGCGAGGAATTCCCCGACACGATGCACCTTGCCCTCAAGCGCGGCCAGCAGCTGCGCTACGGCGAGAATCCGCACCAGAAGGCCGCCTTCTACATCCATGGCGGCCCGCATGTGCAGGGGATCGGCCAGGCGCGCCAGGTCCAGGGCAAGGAGCTGAGCTACAACAATTATAACGACGCCGATGCGGCGCTCGAGCTGGTCAGCGAGTTTCGCGACGGCCCGCCGAGCGTGGTGATCGTCAAGCATGCCAATCCCTGCGGCGTGGCCAGCGCGGAGACGCTCGCGGACGCCTATGCCGCGGCCTTTGCCTGCGACACCGTCTCGGCGTTCGGCGGCATCATCGCGGTCAATCGCCCGCTCGATCGCGCCACCGCCGAGCAGATCACGTCGATCTTCACCGAAGTGGTGGTCGCCCCCGGTGCCGATGCGGAAGCGCTGGCGCTGTTCGAGGCGAAGAAGAATCTCCGCCTGTTGCTGACGGAGGGCCTGCCCGATCCGGCGCGCGGCGGCCTGACCGCCAAGTCCTTCGCGGGCGGCTGGCTGGTCCAGAGCCGCGACAACGGCATCACCGCGCGCGAGGACCTGAAGGTGGTGACCCGGCGCGCGCCGACCGAGCAGGAGCTGGCCGACTGCCTGTTCGCCTGGAAGGTGGCCAAGCACGTCAAGTCGAACGCGATCGTCTATGCCAGGGACGGCAGCACGGCCGGCATCGGCGCGGGCCAGATGAACCGCCTGGAGAGCGCGCGCATCGCCGCCTGGAAGGCGAAGGACGCCGCCGAGAAGGCCGGCTGGGCGCAGCCGCGCACCATCGGCTCGGCGGTCGCCTCCGACGCCTTCTTCCCCTTTGCCGACGGCCTGCTCGCCGCGGTGGAGGCCGGGGCGACGGCAGTGATCCAGCCCGGCGGCTCGATCCGCGACGACGAGGTGATCGCGGCGGCCGACGCGGCCGGCCTGGCGATGGTCTTCACCGGCATGCGGCATTTCCGGCACTGAGCAATTCCCCCTCCCCGGCAAGGGAGGGGGGCTAGAGCGGCCCTTCCGTCGGCAGCGTCGCTTCGCTGGCCGCCGGCATCTTGCGGAACAGCGCCCGGTCCTCCGGGCCGAAGCCGAACTTGATGATCACGAACAGATAGGTGACCAGGATCGCCGGCATGCCGATGCTGAGCTCGGCCCATTCATATTGCTTGGGCAGGGAAGTGAACGCGCCGCCGACCAGGCCGGCGATCGCGATCGCGGCGAAGAAGCTCGGGCGGATCGAGACGACCGATGCGCCGGTGAGGCGATAGAGCAGGGCGGCCTTCACCGCCGAGCCGATCGTCAGCGACACGGCGAGCGCCAATGCCGGCCCGGCGGCCTGGACCGGCTCGGGCCAGCCCTCCGCCCGTGCGACGAAGACGAACACGAAGCTCAGCACGATCTGCAGCAGCAGCACGCACACCGATATCGCCAGGTTCTTGTGCCGGGCGATATAGACCAGGCCGGTCTCGCAGACCGCCCCGGTCGAGGCGAGCACCTCCGCGACGAGCAGGATGCACAGCGCGCCGGCGCCGATCACGAACTCCTTGCCGATCAGTCCCATCACGCCCTCGGCCGGGAGCGAGAACATCACCGCCAGCGCCGCCTGGGCGCTGGTCACCCAGAAGCCGACCTGGCGCACCTGCTTGGCGACCGCCACCCGGTCGTCCTCGGCCAGCGCCTTGGTGACGACCGGCCCCAGGATCGGATCGAAGCTCGATTTGAGCCGCTGCGGCACCGATGCCACCTGCTGCGCCATATAGTAGATTCCGACCACCGCCGGGCTGAACAGCAGCGCGAGGATGAAGCGATCGACGTTGCGTGTCGCCCATTCGATCGCGTCGGCGCCGGCGAGCGGCGCATTGGCGCGCGCGAGCCACCAGATTGAGCTGGGGCGCGGCCGCCAGCCATGCGGCAGGCCATATTCCTTGATGAAGGGCACGATCGAGGCCGCGAGCGCCGCGACCATCGACAGCGCATAGGCGAAGATCAGCCCGTCGCGCGCCGAGACATAGGAAAAGGCCCAGGCGGCGATGCTGATCGTCCAGGGCTCGATGATCGCCCGCGCGGTCACCGCCGCGCCGATATTGTGGCGATAGGCGCAGGCTGACAGCGCGACGTCGGAAAGCGCAGGGCACAGCACCACCAGCGCGACCAGCGGCTCGAGCCCGGTCACCTGGCTGTTGGGAAACATCGCCTGGGGGAAGACGACCAGCACGCCGCTGGCGATCAGCGACGCGATCAGCGCCACCACCATCGCATCCCACACGACATGGGCATGCGGCCGATCGGTACCGGCCAGCGCCTGGGCGAGCCCGCGCTTGAGGCCCAGCGTGGCGAGCAGCGCCGCGACTTCGATCACCAGCACCGCGATCGCATAGCGGCCGACAATGTCCGGGCCATAGGCGCGGCCGGCGATGAACAGGAACGGCAGCCGGGCGGCGAGGCGCAGGACGAAGCCGAGAATGTTGGTTCGCCCGCCCTTGGCGAGCGCGTCGATGTCCTCGCCCCCCGACGGCGCGGTCACGGCCTGGCTCAATGCGCCGCGCCCCAGCTCGGGCCCACGCCGATCTCGACGCCCAGCGGCACGCTGAGCCTGACCGCCGGCTCGGCGGCGGTCGCCATCACCCGCTGGATGACCGGCCGCGCCGCCTCCACATCGCCCTCGGGCAGCTCGAACACGAGTTCGTCGTGCACCTGGAGGAGCATCCGGACGTTCGGCAGGCCAGCTTCGAGCAGTGCCGGGCCCATCCGCGCCATCGCCCGCTTGATGATGTCGGCGCTGGTGCCCTGGATCGGCGCGTTGATCGCCGCCCGCTCGCTGCCGGCCCGCTCGTTCGGATTGGGCGATTTGAGCCGCGGGAAATGCGTCTTCCGGCCGAACAGGGTGGTGGTGTAGCCGCGCTCCTTGGCCAGGTTCAGCGTGTCGGCGATGTAGCGGTTGATGCCGGGGAAGCGCTCGAAATAGCGGTTGATCATCGCCTGCGCCTCGTCGGGCGTGACGTCGAGGCGGCCGGCCAGGCCCCAGCGCGAGATGCCGTAGAGGATCGCGAAGTTGATCGTCTTGGCGCGGCCGCGCGTATCGCGGTTCACTTCGCCGAACAGCTCCATCGCGGTGCGGTTGTGGATGTCCTCGCCCTGCTCGAACGCTTCCCGCAAGGCGGGCACGTCGGCGATATGCGCCGCCAGGCGCAGCTCGATCTGCGAATAGTCGGCCGAGAGGATCACATTGCCCGGTTCCGCCACGAACGCATCCCGGATCTGCCGGCCGGTCTCGGTGCGGATCGGGATGTTCTGGAGGTTGGGGTCGGTGGAGGAGAGCCGCCCGGTCTGCGCGCCGGTCAGGCTGTAGCTGGTGTGCACGCGCCCGGTCGCCGGGTTGATCTGCGCCTGGAGCGCATCGGTATAGGTGGATTTGAGCTTGGTCAGCTGGCGCCAGTCGAGCACCTTCAGCACCATCTCGCGGCCCCGCTCATTCTCGGGCGAATCCTTGTCGGCCGCGATGCGCTCCAGTTCGTTCACGTCGGTGGAATAGACGCCGGACTTGCCCTTGCGCCCGCCCTTGATCCCCATCTTGTCGAACAGCACGTCGCCCAGCTGCTTGGGGCTGCCGATGGTGAACTTGAAGCCGGCCAGCCCGTGGATCTCCTCCTCCAGCGCGGCGATCTGGTGCGAGAAGTCGGTCGAGAGCCGGTGGAGCACCTGCGCATCCACCTTGATGCCCGCGCGCTCCATGCCCGCGATCACGCCGACCAGCGGCCGGTCGACCATCTCATAGACTCGGGTCGATCCCTCATAGGCGAGCCGCGGCTTGAAGCGGCGCCACAGCCGCAGCGTCACGTCCGCGTCCTCGGCGGCGTAGCGGGTCGCGGCCTTGAGATCGACCTGGCCGAAGCCGAGCTGGTTCTTCCCCGTGCCGACCACGTCCTTATAGGCGATGCAGCTGTGCGAAAGATGGGTGGCGGCCAGCTCGTCCATGCCGTGCCCGTGCAGCCCGGCGTCGAGATCGAAGCTCATCACGATCGTGTCGTCATAAGGGGCGACTTCGATGCCGCAGCCGCCGAGCACGATCAGGTCGTATTTCAGGTTGTGGCCGATCTTGAGGACGGCGGGATCCTCGAGCAGCGGCTTCAGCTTGGCGATCGCCACCGCGCGATCGATCTGCACCGGCTTCTCGGCGAACATGTCGGTGCCGCCATGGGCGATGGGCACGTAGCAGGCCTTGTTCGGCGCCAGCGCCATCGAGACGCCGACCAGCTCGGCGCGGGTGGCGTCCACGCCGGTGGTCTCGGTGTCGACCGCCAGCCAGCCCTGGTGCCGGGCCTCGGCGATCCACCGGTCGAGCGCGGCTTCGTCCACCACGGTCTCATAGCCGTCGTGATCGCAGGGCGGATCTTCCTCCAGCCCGGGCGTCTCGTGCGTCTCGGCCGGCGCGTCCGCCACCGCCGAGAGCCGGTTGAGCAGCGTGCGAAAGCCGTGATGCTCGAGGAATGCGCGCAGCGGCGCGTCGGGAATGCCCTGCAGCGCGAAGGTCTCGAGCGGTTCGGGCAGCGGCACGTCGCTGGCCAGCTCGACCAGCTGGCGCGACAGCCGCGCCATGTCGGCATGCTCGATCAGATTGTCGCGCAGCTTGCCGGCCTTCATCGCCGGCGCGGCGGCGAGCACCGCCTCGACATCGCCATGCTCGAGGATCAGCTTGGCCGCGGTCTTGGGACCCACCCCCGGCACGCCGGGGACGTTGTCGACGCTGTCGCCCATCAGCGCCAGCACCTCGCCCAGCTTCTCGGGGCCCACGCCGAACTTCTCGATCGTGTTCTCCGGCCCCAGCCGCCGGTTGTTCATGGTGTCGAGCATGTCGACGGACGGGTCCGTCATCAGCTGCATCAGGTCCTTGTCGGAGCTGACGATGGTCACGCTCCAGCCCTGGGCCAGCGCCGCCTTGGTATAGCTCGCGATCAGGTCGTCGGCTTCCCAGCCCGCTTCCTCGATGCAGGGCAGCGAAAAGGCGCGAGTCGCGTCGCGGATCATCGGGAACTGGGGCACCAGGTCCTCGGGCGCGGGCGGGCGGTGCGCCTTGTACTGGTCGTACAGCTCGTTGCGGAACGTGTGCTCGCTCTTGTCGAGCACCACCGCCATATGGGTGGGGCCGTCGGCCTTGTTCAGCTCGTCGACCAGCTTCCACAGCATGGTCGTATAGCCATAGACGGCGCCCACCGGCTCGCCATGCTTGTTGGTGAGCGGTGGCAGCCGATGATAGGCGCGGAAGATATAGCCGGAGCCGTCGACGAGATAGAGATGGGGCATCGCCGCGCCGGGATAGCCGAGCCGGTGCGCCGAACAAAGCCCGCTTTGCTCCAGTTTGCGTCGGGGACGCCGATTCCCGGCACGGGCAGCGCTCCGGCGCGCATTTCGCCGGCGTCATCGGCCATTGGCGGGATGCGGTCGCCGCGGTCATGCGCGCGGCGTGCTCCGCCGCGTTGCCGCGCGCTAGTCGCGATGGGCGACGATCGCCTGCGCCACCTGCTGCATCAGCAGCTGGCGCTCGCGCACCGGGCGGTGGGTGTCGCCGATCATGATCGCCAGCGCATAGGATTTGCCGTCGGGCGCCGTGAGGATGCCGACATCGTTGAAGCCCGCGGTGCGCGCGCCCAGATCCTGGCCGGTGCCGGTCTTGTGGCCATAGGTCCAGCCCGGCGGCACCGCGCCGTGCACGCGGGCGCGGCCGGTCCTGGCGCCGTCCATGGTCTGGAGCAGCCAGGCAGTGGCGGTCGGCGACAGCAGCTCGCCGCGCTTCAGCCGGGCGAGCGCCACCGAGATGCCGGCGGCGGCGGCGCCGTCGGGCGGATCCTTCACATAGGATTCGAATGCCGCGAGGCGCACGGCGGGCGAAAGGCGCGAGCGGGCGATCGCGAAGCTGTTGCCCATCGAATATTCGGGCTTCCACGCCAGGCCCGCGGTGCCGGCCTGGAGCAGCTTCTCGCCGGGGCCGAAGCGCACGCCGGTAATGCCCTTGCGCGCGAGGAAGCTGCGAACGGCGTCGGGCCCGCCGACCAGCCGCAGCAGCTTGTCGTTGCAGGTGTTGTCGCTCATCTGCATCGCGCGGCGGATGATCTCGCCGACGCTGGCGGTATAGCCGGCATCGCCCTTCACCAGCGCGGCGACCGGCTGGTGGAACAGCGTGAAATCGGCCCGGGTGATCGTGATCGGGTCCTCGAGGCGGATCCTGCCCTGGTCGACCTGGTCGAGCACGGTCATCGCCACCCAGAGCTTGGACACGCTCTGCTGCGGCATCGGCCGCTCGCCATTGGCGGCGACGATCCAGCCATCGTCGATGCTGGTCACCGCGACGCCGACAAGGCCCTCGAAATTGCCGGTGATGCCGCGGATCGCCTGGTCGAGCGCGCGGGGCGCCGGCGCGGTCGGCTTCCATGCCGAGCTCTTCGCCTTGGCGTCGCCCCAGGGAAAGGCCAGGCTCACGCCATAGGCGGCGGGCAGATAGGTGGCGAGCGACGGATCGCCGTGCACGGTGCAACCCACCAGCATCGCCGGGCCGAGGCCCGCGATGGTCACTGCACGTTGAAACGTCGAGAAGTCCTCGAACTTAAACACTTAACACGACCCCTTGCCCGTCTCCGACCATGCGGCGGATGTGTTTCGCGGGAAAGTCCGCGCCATGCCGGGTTGCGACGAATACCCGTCTTGTAGCGGTGAAGCGTGAACGCAGCGAAAACGCACCGCGATTTTTCGGCGGAATGCGGGGAAAGTCCGGAGGTTCAGTTGCCGCTGGCGCGAAGCCATGCGTTGATCTCGGGCGCGGCCGGATCGGGCGTGCAGCCGCCGGCGCGGCGCAGGACGCAGCCGGGCGCGTCGGTGAGGCCGGGGGCGGCGCAGGCCTCGAGCCGATATTGCTTCGGCAGTTCCCCGGCATGGGCACGCGGCGCCACCACCACGTCGAAGGCGCCCGCATGGCGCGCGGCTTCCGCCGGCGTCCGAACCAGGTAGATCGGCGTAGCGCGGCGATAGAGCGCATAGGCGCCCGCAACGGTGTCGCGCGGCCGGTAGAGAGCGAGGCCGCAGGTGGCGGCCGGCCGGCCGGCGCGTTCGAGCGCGGCGGCGAGATCGGCCTCCAGCGACCAGTTGGGGCGGAAATGCCCCGCCGCGAGCGCCGCCGAAGCCGTGCCCCACAAGGCGAGCGTGCCCATGGTCGCCAGCGCCAGCCGGCGGCGGGGCACGCGGCGGAGCAGCTCGGCGCTGCCGATCGCGGCCAGGATCACCAGCAGCGCGGTGCTCGCCAGCACGAAGCGATATTCCTTGTGCCCGATCAGCGCATGGAAGCCGAGATGCGCCAGCGCCACCCAGAGCAGCACCGGGTAGCGCTTCGCGCCGATCCAGGCGAGCAGCAGGATCGGCGCCGTCGCGAGATACCAGTACCAGGCGATCAGCGAGAAATAGCCGGTGAGGGGCATCTCGCCATAGGCACCGGCGCGCCCGGCGATCAGGTTGATCCGCGCCGCCTCGATCATCCAGCGGAAGGGCATGGCGCCCATGGCGAGATTGGCGGCCGCGTCGATCGCCAGCGCCCCGCAGCCGCCCGCGATCAGCGGCAGCCAGGCGCCGCGCCACTCCCGCCGCGCGGTGAGGATCGCCAGCGTCAGCAAGGCGGGGGCATATTGGATGCGCGCGACGAAGCAGAGCCCCATCAGCAGCCCGGCGACCGCGAACTGGCGCGGCCCCGGCTTCCCACCCGGCTTCCCACCCGGCTTCCCACCCGGCTTTCCGCGCGCGAGCAGCAGCCAGATCGCGCCCATCAGCAGCGCCAGCCCGATCGGTTCGGAAAGCGCGCGCGGGGCGAAATAGACGAGCTCGAACCAGGTCGCCGCGACGAACCCGGCCACGATCCCGTGCAGCCGCGAGAGCCGGAGCCCCAGCGACACCGCGCTTCCCACGATCACCAGCGACAGCGCCGCGAGCATCAGCCGCGCCAGCAGCAGATGGAGCGTGGTGTCGGGCGAGAGCGCGTGCCCCAGCGCCATCGGCCCGGCGAGCAGCTCGGGGATCAGCCAGCTGCGCAGGCCTGCGCGATAGTCCCAGGTCTGCACCCAGGGGCCGGCGACCAGGTGCCAGGCGGGCTCCAGATACTGCCAGATCTCGTCGAACCAGCCGACCGTGAAAGGGATCGCGGCGGCGATGCGGAGCGCCGCCGCCAGGGCGATCGCGCCCCAGAAGATCCGCGCGCGGCTCAGGGCACCAGCACCGTGTCGACCGCCACCGGCAGCATCTCGGGATAGTCGAGCGTGTAGTGGAGGCCGCGGCTCTCCTTGCGGTGGAGCGCGGAGCGGACGATCAGGTCGGCGCTCTCGAGCAGGTTCCTGAGTTCGATCAGGTCGGGCGTCACGCGGAAATGGCCGTAATAGTCCGCCACTTCATCGCGCAGCATCTTGATCCGGTGCGCCGCGCGCTCGAGCCGCTTGGTGGTGCGCACGATGCCGACATAGTTCCACATGAAGCGGCGGATCTCGGTCCAGTTCTGCTTGATCACCACTTCCTCGTCGGAATCGGTGACGCGGCTCTCGTCCCAGGGGCGGATGGCGGGGGGCGGGGCAAGGTCGCCCCAATGCGCGGTGATGTGGCTCGCCACCGCCTCGCCGAACACGAAGCATTCCAGCAGCGAGTTGGACGCCAGGCGATTGGCGCCGTGCAGCCCCGACTGGCTGACTTCCCCGGCGGCATAGAGATTGGGCAGGTCGGTGCGCCCGTCGCGATCGATCACCACGCCGCCACAGGTATAGTGCTGGGCGGGGACGACGGGGATCGGCTCCCGCGTCATGTCGATGTCGAGGTCGAGCAGCCGGGCATGGATGGTCGGGAAGTGCTGCTTCACGAACTCCGGGCCCATGTGACTGATGTCGAGATGGACATAATCGAGGCCGAGCCGCTTGATCTCATGGTCGATCGCCCGCGCCACGATGTCGCGCGGGGCCAGCTCGGCGCGGGGATCGAGATCGGGCATGAAGCGGCGGCCCGCTTCGTCGCCGGCATCCGGGGGCAGGAGCAGGCGCCCGCCTTCGCCGCGCACCGCCTCGGTGATCAGGAAGTTCTTGACCTCGAGATTGTAGAGGCAGGTCGGGTGGAACTGCATCATCTCCATGTTCGAGATGCGGCAGCCCGCGCGCCAGGCCATGGCGATGCCGTCGCCGGTGGCGCCGCGCGGTGCGGTGGAGAACAGGTAGGTGCGCCCCGCGCCGCCGGTCGCCAGCGCGGTGGCGCGCGCGGTGAACAGCTCCACCCGGTTGGTCCGCCGGTTGAAGGCATAGACGCCCCAGACGTTGCCGGCCCCCGAATAGCGTTCCTCGTGCCGGCTGGTGGCGAGGTCGATCACCACCATGTCGGGCACCAGGGTGATGTTGGGATTGGCCTGCGCCGCCTTGAGCAGCGCGGTCTGCACCGCCAGGCCGGTCGCGTCGTCGACATGGACGATGCGGCGATGGCTGTGCCCGCCCTCGCGCGTGAGGTGCAATGCNCCGCCCTCGGTGTTGAACGGCACGCCGATCTCCGCCAGCCGGGCGATCGCGGCGGGGGCGTTCTCCACCACCATCTCCACGGTCGCGCGGTCGTTGAGCCCGGCCCCGGCGATCATCGTGTCCTCGATATGGCTCTCGAACGTGTCGCCCGGCTCCAGCACCGCGGCGATGCCGCCCTGCGCCCAGGCGGTCGATCCTTCGGCGAAGCCGCCCTTGGCAAGCACGGTCACCTTGAAGCGCTGGGCAAGGTTGAGCGCCGCGGTGAGCCCCGCCGCGCCCGATCCGATGACGAGGATGTCACTGCTATGGGGATCGTGCGCCATGTCTTCGCTGGATGTCTCTTCGGCTGGTTCCCGCCCGGACTAGGCGCTAGGCAGGGGTGCTGGCAACGGGAGAGAGATATGCGCCGCCAAAGCCTGGGTTTCGCGACGGCCGCGCTGGCGGCGCTCTGGGCCGCACCCGCCGCCGCTGCCGGCTGTACCCTGGGCGCTTCCGGCGAGACGGTGCGTGTCGCGGTGGGCCAGACGGGGCGCTTGGCGATGCTGCATCTGCCCGCCGGCTTTTCGCGCAAGCGCCCGGCGCCGCTCGTCCTGCTGCTCCATGGCAGCGGCGGCAGCGGCAAGGGCATATTCGAGAATTCGAAGCTCGCTGCGGCCGCCGATCGCCACGGCTTCATCGTCGTCGCGCCCGACGCCGGCATCCCCGTACAGCAGGGCTTCGTCTGGAACATCCCGGGCGTTCCCACGGTCACCGGCAAGATCCCCGGCCCGGGGGATGCCGACGACGTCGCGTTCCTGAAGGACGTGATCGACTGGCTGGCGGCCAATCGCTGCGCCGACCGGACCCGCGTGTACGCGACCGGTCTTTCAGGCGGGGGGCGGATGAGCAGCTGGCTGGGCTGCGTCGCCGCCGATCGCTTCGCCGCGATCGCGCCGGTGGTCGGCCTGCGCGCCGGCAATCCGCTGGCGGGCAATCCGCGCGTGCCGGATCCCGCCACCTGCACGCCGTCGCGCGCCGTTCCTGTGATCGCCTTCGCCGGAGACGCGGACAGGACCAACCCGATCCAGGGCGGCGGCGCGGGCTATTGGCAATATACGATGGCGATGGCGCTCGCCCGCTGGTCGGACCTGGATGGCTGTCGCGCCGGCCCGGCGCAACGCGCGCTGGGCGCGGCGCTATATGAGGTGCGCTATTCCGATTGCCGCGCCGGTGCCGAGGTGCTCGGCCGGATCACCCGCGGCGCCGGCCATGTCTGGGCTGCCGACAATGACGCGATGTGGGCCTTCTTCGCGCGGCACCGGCGGCGCTGAGCCGGCCCCGGCCTAGCTATTGGCCGCCCGGGTGAGGTTGAGGAACACGTCCTCCAGGTCCGCCTCGCGGGTCGAGACGTCGACGATGCCGAGGCCGGCGCCCTGCACCGCGCCCAGCACCTCGCCGGCATTCGCCTGGTCCTTGCGATAGGTGATCACCAGCGTCCGCGCGCCCTTCATCTCCACCTTCTGGAAACAGGCATTGGCCGGCGGTGCCGCCACGTCGCGGTCGACCGTCACTTCGACCACCTTCTCCTGCGCCATCCCCACCAGCTCGCGCGTCGGCTTGTTGGCGATCAGCTTGCCGTGGTTGATGATCGCGATCCGGTCGCACAATTGCTCGGCTTCCTCGAGATAATGAGTGGTCAGCACCACTGTCACCCCGCGCTGGTTGAGCTGGCGCACATAGGCCCAGAGCTGCTGGCGAAGCTCGACGTCCACGCCCGCGGTCGGCTCGTCGAGCACGAGCACCGGCGGCGAATGCACCATTGCCTTGGCCACCATCAGCCGGCGCTTCATGCCGCCCGAAAGCGTGCGTGAATAGGCATCGGCCTTGTCCTCCAGATGCACCGCGCGCAGCAGCTCCATCGCGTCGAACCGGCCCCGGGCCACGCCGTAGAGCCCGGCCTGGATCTCCAGCGTCTCCTTGGGCGTGAAGAAGGGATCGAAGATGATCTCCTGGTTGACGATGCCGATGCTCGCCTTGGCGTTGCGCGGATGCGCATCGATGTCGAAGCCCCAGATCGAGACCGCGCCGCCGGTCTTGTTGACCAGCCCGGCCAGGATGTTGATCAGCGTCGACTTGCCGGCGCCGTTCGGGCCGAGCAGCCCGAATATCTGCCCGCGCGGCACGTCGAAGGTCACCCCGTCGAGCGCGCGCTTGCCGCCCTGATAGGTCTTGCAGAGATCCTGGATCGCGATCGCAGCCTGAGTCATGCCCCGCGCATATCGCGTTGCGGCGGCTCGGCAAAGGCCCGGCGGCGGCGTGGGGCGTCAGGCGGCGTCGCGCAGCCCGTCGGCAGGGGGGATCGGCAGCCGGATCGTCGCGCGATAGCCCCGGTCGATCGGTCCGCCCTCGAGCGAGGCGGCCTCCGCATAGACCATTTCCAGCCGGGTACGGGTGTTGGCCAGGCCGATGCCATGCCCGTCGTGCCGGCCCCGGGGCGGGTTCTGCCCCTCCCAGCGATTCTCCACCGTCAGCACGAGCATGTCATCCTCGCGGTGGGCGCGTATCGCGATCTCGCTCCTGCCGGAGACTGCCTCCACGCCATGCTTGATCGCATTCTCGACCAGGGGCTGGAGCAGGAAGCTCGGCACGGATACGGCACCAAGCCCGGCCGCCACTTCCATCCCGACCTCCAGCCGCTCGCCGAAGCGCGCGCCTTCGATCTCGAGATAGCGCTCCACCGTTTCCAGTTCCTCGGCCAGCGGCAGGCTCTGCGTCTCGATGTCCATCGATGCCTGGAGGAAATTGGCGAGCCCCTCTGCCATCTGGTTCGCCTCGGCGGTGCGCCCGGTCACGATCAGGCTGGAGACGACGTTGAGCGAATTGCACAGGAAATGCGGATTGAGCTGCAGGCGCAGCATGGTGAGCTCGGCCTCCAGCCACGCCACCTTGGCCTCGGCCAGCTCGCGCTCGCGCAGGCGGATCTTCCGCATCGTGCCGGTGATGACGAACAGCGAGAGATTGCATGCGTCGATCAACAGGTAGATCACGGTGACGAGGAGCAGCGCCTGGCCCGAATGGTCGGGAATGCGCGTGGCCATGAACTCGTGGGTCGCGAACTGGCCAGCATAGTCCAGGACCATCTGGAGGATCGCCGTGCCGAGCAGCACGGCGACTCCGGCCGGGATGGCGAGCCGCAATCGCTTGCCGACCGCCCAGCGCAGCACGGCATAGGGCAATGCGACCAGCAGGATCGCCGCGCCCGTGCCCCAGGCGAGGGTGATCCATTCGCCCGCGCCCACGATCTGCCCCGAGACGAACGAGCCGGGTATGATCACCGACATCGTCGCGCCCCACAGCACCGCGGTCAGCTGTGCGGCCTGTTTCGGGGTGGGCGGCACGATATCGAACCGGTTCGTCATGGCGTGACAGGATACTAACACACGGCGCCGATAGGCAAGCGCCGCCGAATCCCGCGCATCGTTGCGGGACGCGAGCGCGCTTGCTATCGGCGACTCATGACCGCGCCCCTGCCCGAGACCATCCGCACCGCTTCCGCCCGCGTCGCCTGTGACGGCACCGGCCCCGGCCTGCCCGCTGCCCTGGGCCATCCGCGGGTGTTCCTGCAGATCGACGAGCATGGCTATGTCGATTGCGGCTATTGCGATCGCCGCTTCGTGCTGATCGGCGGCCCGGCCGACGGCGCCGACCAGGGCCGCCTGCCGGATCATCCGGCCGGCGCGAGCATCTAGGGCGGATCACGCTTCGATCCGGGGCTGCGCCGCCGTTCCTGCACGCCGTGCGGTTGCAAATCAGGATTTCGCCTGCCTGGCTCGCGCAGCCGGGATCACGGCCCGGCCGCTTTCTGATTCCGTTGGAAAAATAGGATCGGGCTTGCGCAAGAATATTGCGGGATGCCCGCTATTTCCGGCGCAACAGGGAAGGTGGGCGCGCCGGGAATCTGCCGCGTGCACGACCTTTGCGATCTTCCGCGCGCCGGCCCGGCCCGCAATATAGGGAGGCAGTGGCTGCCGCAGGTGCGAAGCCATATGGCGTCCGTCGGCGGCGCCCCTATATCTGCGGCATGTACAGCGATCCACGCAACTTCCTCTATCGCGACGGTTTCGATCCCGATGCCGCGGCGACGCTCACCGCCGAGGCGCTTCGCGGCGCGGAAGATGGCGAACTCTATCTCCAGTATCGCAAGACCGAGGCGTTCGGCTTTGACGACGGCCGGCTGAAGACCGCCTCGTTCGACACGCAATCGGGCTTCGGCCTGCGTGCCGTATCGGGGGAGACCACGGCGTTCGCCCATGCCAACGAGATCTCGCCCGCGGCGATTCGCCGCGCCGCCGAGACGATGGCGCTGATCGATCCGTCGAAACGGGCCAAGGCGCCGCCGCCCCAGGGCAACAACCGCCATCTCTACACCCATGCCGATCCGCTCGACCTGGTGCCCTTCGCCGACAAGGTGAATCTGTGCCAGGCGATCGACGCCGCCGCCCGCGCCCGCGATCCGCGCGTGGCGCAGGTCTCGGTCGGGCTCACCGGCTCGTGGAGCGTGGTCGAGATCGTGCGGGCCGACGGCTTCGTCGCCACCGATGTCCGCCCGCTGGTCCGCCTCAACGTGTCGATCGTGGTCGAGCAGAACGGCCGGCGCGAGACCGGCAGCTTCGGGCTGGGCGGGCGCACGCTCTACGACAATCTCTTCCGGCCCGAGACCTGGAACCGCGCGATCGACGAGGCGCTGGCCCAGGCGCTGGTCAATCTCGACGCGGTCGACGCGCCGGCGGGCGACATGACCGTGCTGTGCGGCCCGGGCTGGCCCGGCGTGCTGCTCCACGAGGCGGTGGGCCATGGGCTCGAGGGCGATTTCAACCGCAAGGGCACCTCGGCCTTTTCGGGCCGGATCGGCGAGCGGGTCGCGGCGCCGGGAGTCACGGTGGTCGACGACGGATCCCTCCTCGACCGGCGCGGTTCGCTGTCGATCGACGACGAAGGCACGCCGACGCGCGAGACGGTCCTCATCGAGGACGGCATTCTCAAGGGCTATATGCAGGATCGGCTGAATGCCCGGCTGATGGGCGTGGCGCCCACCGGCAACGGCCGCCGCGAATCCTTCCAGCACGCGCCGATGCCGCGCATGACCAACACCTTCATGAAGGGCGGCCGGGACGATCCCGCCGAGCTGCTGAGCCGCGTGAAGAAGGGCATCTACGCCAAGTCGTTCGGCGGCGGCCAGGTCGACATCGTCTCGGGCAAGTTCGTCTTCTCCTGCACCGAGGCGTACAAGATCGAGGACGGCAAGCTGGGTGCCCCGATCAAGGGCGCGACGCTGATCGGCGACGGCCCCTCGGTGCTCACTCGCGTCACCGGCATCGGCAACGACTTCGCGCTCGACGAGGGCGTCGGCATGTGCGGCAAGGGCGGGCAGAGCGTGCCGGCCGGCGTCGGCCAGCCGACCCTGCTGGTCGAGGGGCTGACGGTGGGCGGCACCGCGGCGTGAGATCGGCCGGGCGTCGCCTTCACGCGGCGTTCGCCACCTGGCCCGATGCGCATGGCTGGCGGCGGGCGGGCCGGGAACTGCTCTGGGGACTGCCTGTCATCGCCCTGCTCGCCTTCGCGACCGGGCTTGCCCGGTTCGATCCGATGCCGTTCGGTGCGCCTTGGCTCGCTTGCTTCTTCGGCCTGATGCTGGTGCCCGCGCTGGGCGAGGAACTGGCGTTTCGCGCGCTGCTCGTGCCCAGGCCGGATCAGCCCTTCCCGGCATGGCAGGCGGTGCTGGCCGTCACTGCCTTTCTCCTCTGGCATCCCTTGCAGGCGCTCGGCTTCGGCCCGCCCTGGTCGGCGCTCTTCCTCGATCCGCGTTTCCTGGCGATCGTCGCGGTGCTGGGCACGCTGCTCGTCCGCCTTTATCGTGCGACCGGCAGCATCTGGCCCTGCGTCGCCAGCCACTGGCTCGTCGTCGCGGCATGGAAGCTGTTGTTCGCCGGGCCGATCGGATAGGATCCGGGCATGACCCAGGCGTTGCCCCGACTCGACTGGTCCGGCTGGCGCGAGACCGCGCGGCACCTGCACCTGATCACCCAGATGATCGGCAAGATTCGCCTCGCGCGGACGCCCTGGCTCAACCATGGCTGGCACGTGGCGCTCTATCCCACGGTGCATGGCCTCACCACCGGCCCGATCCCCTGTGCCGAAGCGACGCTCCAGCTCGATCTCGATCTGCAGGTGGGCGAACTCCGCCTCGCCACCGATGCCGGGGGCGAGGCCAGCCTGCCGCTCGGCCCGGGCAGCATCGCCGATTTCCATGCGGCGCTGACCGGCGCGCTCGCCGCGCTCGGCACGCCGGTGACGTTCAACGGCGTGCCGAGCGAAATGCCGGATGCCGTCCCCTTCGCGCAGGACGTCGAGTCCCGCCCGTGGGACGGCGAGGCGGTGCGCGATTTCCACCACGCGCTGCTCTGGATCGATCGCGTCTTCCAGCAGTTCCGCACCGGCTTTCTCGGCAAGGCCAGCCCGGTGCATTTCTTCTGGGGCAGCTTCGACCTGGCGGTGACGCGCTTCTCCGGGCGGACGGCCCCGCTGCATCCGGGGGGCATTGCCGGCCTGCCCGACGCAGTGACCTGCGAAGCCTATAGCCATGAGGAAGCGAGCGCCGGCTTCTGGCCCGGGAACGACGCGTTCCCGAAGGCGGCCTTCTACGCCTATGGCTATCCGGCGCCCGCCGGCCATGCCGAAGCGCAGATCCCGGCGCCCGCTTATTACGACGCCGCGCTCGGCGAATGGCTGCTCGACTATGACGCGGTGCGCTTGGCGGAAGATCCGCGGGCGGTGCTGCGCGACTTCCTTCAGGCAAGCTATGACGCCGTCGCCGATCTCGGCCATTGGGACCGCGCCCATCTCGAATGCGTGCCGGGCATCCCGCGCCGCCCGCGCCAGGTGTAGCCGGCGGCATGGCCCGGTTCTTCGACGTGCTTTCGGACGATCAGTGCGCCTTTATCGCCCGCCAGCCCCTGTTCTTCGTCGCCACCGCCGCGGCCGGCGGCCGCGTCAACCTCAGCCCCAAGGGCATGGACTGTTTCCGCGTGCTCGGGCCCGATCGCATCGCCTATCTCGACGTCGCCGGATCGGGGAACGAGACTCATGCCCATCTGGTCGCCGATGGGCGCATCACCCTGATGTTCTGCGCGTTCGACAATCCCGCCCTGATCCTGCGCCTCTATGGCCGCGCCGTGCCGGTGCTGCCCCAGGACGAAGGCTGGGCGGCGCTGCGGGCGCATTTCACGCTGCTGCCGGGCACGCGCCAGATCTTCGACATGACGGTGGAGAGCGTCCAGACCTCGTGCGGCTGGGGCGTGCCGCACATGCGCTTCGAGCGCGAGCGCGAGACGCTCGCCAAATATCATGCCACGCACGATTCCGCGCTGCGCCTCGCCAAATATGCGGTGCGCACGCACAGCATCGACGGGCTGCCCGTCCGCAATCCCACGCAGGAGCCCCGCTGATGCCGCTCGTCGAACTGGGCCGGTACGACCGGCAGGAAGCCTTCATCGTCCAGGGGCGGCTGGAGGATGAGGACATCCCCAGCTTCGTGTTCGACGCCGGGACCAGCATCGCCGATGGCTCGTACCTGCTGATCCCGGTGCGCGTGATGGTGGACGACGAGGATCTGGCGCGGGCGCGCGCGATCCTCGACGCCGCTCGGCTCAGGTCACGATCCTGACGGGCATCGTCGCGATTTCCTTGCCGTCGCAGAAGATCGTGACGGCCCGGTATCTCGGCAGCGCCGGCTTGACCTCGGCCTTCACGTCCTGCGTCGTCACGACCTGCGGGACCGGACCGGTCGGCGCGGTGGCGATGAAATCGAAGCGCTGGGTCGGCGGCAGGGCCTTGTCGAGGATGCCCCGATGGAGCGCCAGCTTCCAGCCGGCCGTGGGCGTGGTCGCCTTTCCGAGCACATGAAGCGTCGGCGTGGAACCGGGCCCGGGCATCTTGTCGAGCCATGCCTTCCAGCCCGTCGTCTTGACTCTCGCACAGGCATTGGCCGGCACGGCCGATGCGTCGGCTGCGGCGGGAAGCGACGCCTCCCTGGTATCCAATGCCGTATAGCCGGCGGCGAGCATCGCAACGAGGGCCAGCGACGGCCAAGATAGAGCCTGCATGTCCATTTCTCCCCATGAGTCGTGGTGCGGGGATGCTGCGCCCGTTCTACTGGGAGTCAAACAGGTTCGGCGCCGAAATGGACATGTAATGCAGGGCGGTCGATTGCGGATTGATAATAAAGCTATTTAGTTTCGTCGTCCGGATTTCGAAGAGTATTTGCTTCGGCCAGCAGCAGGGCGGTCGCTTTCTTCGCGATCGCGATCAGGTCGTCGCGCGAAGTGCCGGCCCGGGCGCGGGTGCTCAGCGAATGGATCACCGAAGCGGCGATCTGGGCATCGCCGCGCGGGTCGGCGCTTCCCGCCTGCGCCATCAGCCGCTCGATCCAGCCGTCCTGCAATGCCATGAACGCGGCCAGCGCCGCGCGGATGTCCGGATCGGTAACCGCTTCGGCCGCCGCGGTATTGACCGCGATGCAGCCCGAGGGGCCATGTTCGCCGGTCAGAAAGCCTTCGATCGCGCCGAGGAACAGCGCCTTGAGCATCTTCTCCGGCGGATAGCCCACCGCATGGAGCGCGGCGAAGGTCGAATCGATCACGGCATGGGTGCGCGCCAGGCCGGCGAGATACAGCGCCTTCTTGTCGCCGAACGTCGCATAGAGGCTCGGCCGGTTCACGCCGGTCGCCGCGGCCAGCTCGTCGAGCGAAGTGTTGGAATAGCCGAGCGTGCGAAAACGCTGGAGCGCGGCGCGCAACGCCGCCTCCTCGTCGAACTTGCGCGGCCGTCCCCGCCCGCGCGACGCTGTTTTTGTATCGTTTCGCATTAAATTCCTTGACGCGCCTATTTTTGTGCGGGATCGTACAAAAATCAAGGGAGACTCGGGATGAAGCTCTATTTCACGCCTTTCGCCTGCTCGCTCGCGGCGCGCATCGCGCTCGAGGAAGCCGGGCTCGACGCCGAATATGTCCAGGTGCCCAAGGATCTGCGCCTGGCGGACGGGCGCGATTTCACCGAGATCTCGCCGATGGGCTATGTCCCCGCGATCGAGACCGGCACCGGCTTCGTGCTCACCGAAGGTCCGGCAGTGCTTACCTATATCGCCGAGCTGGCGCCCGAAGGCGCGCTCAGCTTCTCCGGCTTTTCCGACGGGCATTACCGGATGCTCGCCTGGCTGAACTTCGTCAGCACGGAGCTGCACAAGGCGGTGTTCATGCCGATTCTCGGCAAGGGCTATGGCGCGGCCGAGCAGGATGCCGCCCGGGCCCGCCACGCCCGGCCCTTCGCCGTGCTGTCGAAGCATCTCGAGGGTCGCGAATATCTCGACGATCGCTTCACCGTGGCGGACGCCTATCTGCTCGCCGTGCTCAACTGGTGCGAATATTCGAAGGTGCCGCTTGCCGAATGGCCGGTGCTGGCAGCCTATCGCGAGCGCGTTCGTGCCCGCCCGGCGGTGGCCCGGGCGATGGCCGCCGAATGGCCGCTGCTCCAGGCGGCCTGATCTTCCTCCCGGGCTCCGGGCGCGGCCGCATCGCGGCCTCTCCCGCCACACCTGCCCCTTCCGCCGGCGCGGAAGGGGCATTTTTGTTGGAATCGCGCGAATCGCTGGGTTAGGCCTGTGTCATGCCCGCAACGATCAACTGCGACGTGGCGATTGTCGGCGGGGGCCTGGCCGGCGGACTGATCGCGCTCGCCCTGCGCCGCAAGCGCCCGGATTGCGACGTGCGCATCGTCGAGGGCGGCAGCCGGATCGGCGGCAACCATCTCTGGTCCTTCTTCGCCACCGATGTCGCGCCGGGGGACCGCTGGCTCACCGCGCCGCTGATCGGTCATGGCTGGACCAGCTACGACGTCGCCTTTCCGGCGGTCTCGCGGACCCTGCGCACCGGCTATTATTCGATCGAATCGCGCCGGCTCGACCAGGTCGTCCGCGCCGAGCTGCCCGCGCAGGCGGTGATGACGCGGCGCAAGGTGCTTGCCGCCAGTCCCACCGCGGTCGTCCTGTCCGATGGCGACCGGATCGAGGCCAAGGGCGTGATCGATTGCCGCGGCCCCGCCGATCTCGCGGCGCTGCGCTGCGGCTGGCAGAAATTCTACGGCCGTGAGCTGGCCCTGGGCGAAGCGCACGGCCTGGCGCGGCCGAAGCTGATGGACGCGACCGTCGAGCAGCTGGACGGCTACCGGTTCGTCTATGCGCTGCCGTTCGGCCCCACCTGCGCGTTCGTCGAGGACACCTATTACAGCGACACCCCGGATTTCGATGCGGCGCTGCTCGGCGCGCGGATCGCCGCCTATGCCGATGCGCAGGGCTGGCAGGTCGATCGCGTCGTGCGCGAGGAGGGCGGCGCGCTGCCCGTGGTGATGGGCGGCGACTTCGAGGCCTATTGGCAGGCGGGCGGCAACAAGGTCGCCAAGGCGGGCGCGCGCGCCGGCCTGTTCCATCCGCTCACCAGCTACGCGCTGCCCGATGCGGTGCGCACCGCCACGCTGGTCGCGGCCGCGAGCGACCTTGGCGGGCCGGCGCTGCACCGGCTGCTGCACGATTTCGCCCGATCGACATGGCGCCGCCGCCATTTCTACCGCATGCTCGCCGCCATGTTGTTCAAGGCCGCCGAACCCGCGGAGCGTTACCGCATCCTCCAGCGCTTCTACCGGCTCGATCCGCAGCTGATCGGGCGCTTCTATGCCGGGCATTCCACCCTGGCCGATCGCCTGCGCCTGGTTTCGGGCAAGCCGCCGGTGCCGATCGGCCGCGCGCTCGCGGCGATCCGGGAGTCGTTCCGGTGAAGCGGGCCGTCGTGGTCGGCGCCGGGATCGGCGGCCTGGCGCTCGCGATCCGGCTGCAGGCGGCGGGCGTCGACACGGTGGTGCTGGAGGCGCGCGACAAGCCGGGCGGGCGCGCCTATTTCTGGGAGAAGGACGGCTTCACCTTCGACGCCGGCCCCACGGTGATCACCGCGCCCGAGGCACTGCGCGAACTCTGGCAGCTTTCCGGGCACGACATGGCCGCCGATGTGAAGCTGAAGCCGGTCACGCCCTTCTATCGCCTCTCCTGGCCCGACGGGACGCGCTTCGACTATTCCAACGACGATCACCAGCTCGCCGCCGAGATCGCGCGGTTCGAGCCGCAGGATGTCGCCGGCTATGGCCGCTTCCTCGAATATGCCGCCGGCGTGTACGAGGAAGGCTATGTGAAGCTCGGCCATGTCGCGTTCCAGGACGTCATGTCGATGGTCCGCGCCGCGCCGGCGCTCGCCAAATATGGCGCGTGGCGCTCGGTCTATGCCAAGGTGGCGAGCTTCATCCGTAACGAGAAGCTGCGCCAGGCCTTCTCCTTCCACACGCTGCTGGTGGGCGGAAACCCGATGACCGCGAGCGCGATCTATGCGCTGATCCACCAGCTCGAGCGCCAGAGCGGGGTCTGGTGGGCCGAGGGCGGCACCAACCGGCTGGTCGCCGGGATGGTCCGCCATTTCGAGCGGCTGGGCGGCACGCTGCGGCTCGGCGATCCGGTGACCGGCATCGACACGCTGGGCGATCTCGTCACCGGGGTGCGCACGGCGGGCGGCCTGGAGCTGCAGGTCGATGCGCTCGCCTGCAACGCGGACGTGGTCCATGGCTATCGCGATCTGCTGAAGGGCTCGCGCTCCAGCCAGCGCGCGGCGCAGGCGCTGGTGCGCAAGCGCTTCTCGCCGTCGCTGTTCCTCGTCCATTTCGGCGTGCGCGGGACCTTTCCCGAGATCGCGCATCATTCGGTGCTGTTCGGGCCGCGCTATCAGGGCCTGCTCGCCGACATCTTCGATCACGGCGTGCTGAGCGAGGATTTCTCGCTCTATCTCCACCATCCGAGCGCGAGCGATCCGACGATGGCACCGGCCGGCCATGCGACCTTCTATGCGCTTTGCCCGGTGCCGCATCTCGGCAAGTTCCCGGCGGACTGGAGCGAGATCGCCCCGATCCTGGAGGAGCGTATCCTTGCCGAAATCCAGCGCCGGCTGATTCCGGACCTCGGGAATCGTATCCTCACCAGGTTCAGCTATGCGCCGCCCGATTTTCGCGACGATCTCGGCGCGCATCTGGGCTCGGCCTTCAGCCTCGAGCCGATCCTCACCCAGAGCGCCTGGTTCCGCACCCATAATCGCGACGATGCGATCCACAACCTGTTCTTCGTCGGTGCCGGCACCCATCCCGGGGCCGGCATTCCCGGCGTGGTCGGCAGCGCGAAGGCGACCGCCGCGCTGATGCTGGGCGACGGCAAGTGAGCGGCTTGCCCCCGCGCGCATTCTGGCCGAAGGCGGGGCGAATCATGGCTATCGGGAAGATCAGATGAAGCGCGTCGCAGTCTATTGCGGTTCGGCCAGCCCGGCCGATCCCGTCTATATCGAGGCCGCGCGCCATGTCGGCCGCACGCTGGCGCAGCGCGATATCGGCATCGTCTATGGCGGCGGCCGGCTCGGCCTGATGGGCGCGGTCGCCGATGCGGCGCTGGAGGCCGGCGGCGAAGTGATCGGGGTGATCCCCGAGCTGCTGGTCAATGCCGAAGTCGCGCATCGCGGCTGCACCGAGCTCCACGTCGTCGCCACCATGCACGAGCGCAAGGCGCGCTTCACCGACATCGCCGACGGCTTCATCAACTTGCCGGGCGGCACGGGCACGATGGACGAGCTGTGGGAAGCGCTCAGCTGGGCCCAGCTCGGCTATCACACCGATCCGGTCGGCCTGCTCAACATCGCCGGCTATTATGACAAGCTGGTCGAGTTCTGGCAGCATATGGGCAAGGTCGGCTTCGTCCGCCCGCAGCACCAGAACATGCTGATCGTCGACGACACGCTCGAGGGGCTGCTCGACAAGATGATCGCGGCCAAGCCGGTGGAAACGATCGTCCAGATGCGGCGCGGCGATCTGTGAGCTATCCGCTTCCTGGGCGGGCCGCGATCGTCGCGACCGCGCAGGAAGCGATCGCGCGGGGCTCGCGGAGCTTCGCCGCCGCCAGCCGGCTGTTCGAGCGCGAGACGCGCGAGCGGGCCTGGCTGCTCTATGCCTGGTGCCGCGCCTGTGACGACCTTGCCGACGGGCAGGACCATGGCGGCGAAGCGCGGGCGGCGGATGCCGCAGCCGGGCTGGCGCGTATCCGGCTGCTCACCGAGGCGGCGCTCGCCGGGGAGCGGGTGGGCGATCCCGCCTTCGATGCGTTGCGCATCGTCGCTGCCGAGGCGAAGCTGCCGCACCGCTTTGTCCGGGACGTGGTCGAGGGCTTCGCGCTCGATGCGGCGGCGTGGGTGCCGCGCCATGAGGACGACCTGTATCGCTATGCCTATCACGTCGCCGGCGCGGTCGGCTGCCTGATGGCGGTGATCATGGGCGTCTCGCCCGAGGACGAGGCGACGCTCGACCGGGCCTGCGACCTCGGCATCGCCTTCCAGCTCGCCAATATCGCCCGCGACGTCGCGGCGGACGACCGGATGGGTCGCTGCTACCTGCCGCAGGACTGGCTGGCCGAGATGGATATCCCGCCCGGCCAGCACATGAAGCCGCCCTTTCGCCAGCGCCTTGCGGTGCTTGCCGGCCGGCTCAGCGGCCGGGCCGCCGACTATGCCGCGAGCGCGCGGGGGGGCACGCCGGCGCTGGGCTTTCGCTCGGCCTGGGCGGTGCTCGCCGCCGCCGGCATCTATGGCGATATCGCGAGGAAGGTCGCCGAGCGCGGCGAGCATGCCTGGGATCGCCGCATCGCCACTTCCGGCTTCGAGAAGATCGGCTGGATCGCCCGCGCCGGGTGGCAGGCGCTCCGTCGCCGGGATCTCCGTCCTGCGGCGGCGCGCGATCCCGCGCTCTGGACGCGCCCGCGCTAGAATGGCGGCCTGCTAGCGGCCCCTGCCGTCCGTCCGGGGGGCCGCCTGGCGCGCCGTTTCGGGCGTCTGGCGCCGGCAGATGCCGGCGATCACCGGGAAATCCAGATCGGCGTTGCGCCGCAGCGCATCGGCCATCGCTTCCTGGCAGCTGGCATGGCTGGTGTAGCGTGCCGGCTCGATCCGCGCCTGGCGGCAATCGAGCGTGTCGTCGCCGCACCCCAGGATCGCCAGCAGGTAGAAGACCTGGTCCATCGCGCTTTCCTTTCCGGGGCTGACAACCAGCGGGACGGCCAACCGTTGCATCCCGGCGCCGAGCGCCCCAGATTTGGCGGCGATGGCTTCCAATCCCGATACACCCGCCGGCGAGCGCCCGATGCTCGCCACGCTGCGGCGTTTCCTCCCCTATCTGTGGCCCAAGGACGCGCCCGGCCTGCGGGCGCGCATCGTCTTCGCGCTCGGCCTGGTCGTCGTGTCGAAGCTGGTCCAGGTCTATGGCGCGCCCTTCGCGCTGCAGGGCGCGATCGACCGGATGGCGGGCGGTTCGCGCGATGCGGTGTGGCTCGTCGTGGCGCTGGTGGCCGGCTATGCCGCCGCGCGCTTCGGCACCGTCCTGTTCGACAATCTGCGCAACGCGGTGTTCGAGAAAGTGGGGCAGGACGCGACGCGCCGGCTTGCCTCGGACGTGTTCCGCCACCTGCATCAGCTGAGCCTGCGCTTCCATCTCGAGCGGCGCACCGGCGCGATCACCAAGGTGGTCGAGCGCGGCACCAAGAGCATCGACACGATGCTCTATTTCCTGCTGTTCAACATCGCACCCACGATCCTCGAGCTCGCCCTGGTCATAGGCATCTTCTGGACCCGCTACGGGGTGTGGCTGGTCGTCGGCACCCTGGTGATGGTGGTGCTCTACATCGCCTTCACGCGCTGGGTGACCGACTGGCGCTCCAAGCTGCGCGAGAAGATGAACGACCTCGACACCGGCGCCGTCGCCCATGCGGTCGATTCGCTGCTCAACTTCGAGACGGTGAAATATTTCAACGCCGAGGCGCGCGAGGCGCGGCGCTACGAGAATGCCGTCACCGCCTATGCCCGCGCGGCGACCACCAGCGAGAACAGCCTCGCCTGGCTCAACATCGGCCAGGCGCTGATCACCAACTTCATGCTCGGCGCGGGCATGGCGCTGGTGGTGTTCGGCTGGAGCAGCGGCAAGTTCACCGCGGGCGATGTGGTGCTGGTCTCGACGCTGCTGTCGCAGCTCTTCCGCCCGCTCGACATGCTCGGCTGGGTCTATCGCACCATCAGGCAGGGCGTGATCGACATGGGCAGCATGTTCGACCTGCTCGACAGCGCCGCCGAAGTGAAGGATGCGCCGGGCGCCACGCCGCTGGTCGTCAGCGCCGGCCATGTCCGGTTCGAGGGCGTGCATTTCGGCTATGATCCCGAACGCGAGATACTGAAGGGCATCGATCTGGACATCCCGGCCGGCGCCACGGTCGCGGTGGTCGGCCCTTCGGGTGCGGGCAAGTCGACGCTGGCGCGGCTGATGTACCGCTTCTACGATGTGACCGGCGGCCGCATCACCATCGACGGGCAGGACATTCGCGACGTCACCCAGACCACGCTGCGCGGAAGCATCGGCATCGTTCCGCAGGACACGGTGCTGTTCAACGANACGATCGGTTACAACATCGCCTATGGCCGCGAAGGCGCGAGCGACGACGAGATCGCGTCCGCGGCGCGGGGGGCGGCGATCGCCGGCTTCATCCAGTCGCTGCCCGCCGGCTTCGAGACTCGGGTCGGCGAGCGCGGGCTCAAGCTCTCGGGCGGCGAGAAGCAGCGCGTCGCCATCGCGCGGACGCTGGTCAAGAATCCGCCGATCCTGATCCTCGACGAGGCGACGAGCGCGCTCGACAGCCGGACCGAGGCGGACATCCAGGCGACGCTGGAGGCGATCGAGCATGGCCGCACCACCATCGTCATCGCCCATCGCCTCTCGACCGTGGTCCATGCCGACCGGATCATCGTGCTCGAGGCCGGCCGCGTCGCCGAGCAGGGCACGCACGCCCGGCTCTTGCGCAAGAACGGTCTCTATGCCGAGATGTGGGCGCGGCAGGCGCAGGAGCGCGCGGCCGAGGGCGGAGAGGAAGTCCCCGCCGAATAGGAGGGGCGATGATTGGGTTCCTGGTTGCGCTGGCGGTGGTGATCGCCGCACTGGTCCTCTGGTCGGGCTATGTCTCGCGCGGCGTCGAGCGCTGGGTGCCGATGGACGGCAGGCAGGTCGAGGTGCCGGGCGTGCGGATCCATTATGTGGAGACCGGGCCGGCCGACGCGCCCGCCATCGTGATGATCCACGGCATCCTGAGCCAGCTGCGCGTCTTCACCTATGCGCTGGCCGGCCGGCTGGCGACGGATCGCCGGGTGATCGTGATGGACCGCCCCGGCTGGGGCTATTCCACGCTAACCGGGCCGCGGCTCGACATTCCCGGCCAGGCCGATGCCGTCGCCGCCGCGATCCTGGCGCTGGGGCTGGAGAAGCCCCTGCTCGTCGGCCATTCGATGGGTGGGGCGGTGAGCCTGGCGCTGGCGCTGCGGCATCCCGGCGCGGTGCGCGGCCTCGGGCTGATCGCGCCCTATACCCAGCCGATCGACGTGCCGCCCGCGCCGCTCGCGGGGCTGCGGGTGCCGGGCCCGCTTCGCCCGCTGATCGCCTGGACGATCGCGGTGCCGCTCGCGATGCGCACCGGCAAGGCGAAGACGGCGGCCGTCTTCGCGCCCGATCCGGTGCCCGAGGATTTCGCGATCCGGGCCGGCGGCGCGCTCGCCATCCGTCCGGCGAGCTTCCAGATGGGCTGTTACGAGATCGAGATGGGGCCCGCCGCGATGAAGGCTCAGGCGCCGCGCTATGGCGAGATCGCCGTGCCGGTTGCGATCCTATATGGCCGGGAGGACGCGCTGCTCGATCCCGAGCTGCACGGGCGCAAGACCGCTGCGGACGTGCGGAACGGCCGGGTCGAGATCATCGAAGGCGGCCATATGCTGCCGGTCACGCATGTCGACGCGACCGAGGCCTGGCTGCGCGGGCTCTGATCCGGGCCTTAGCCGCCGATCTCCGCCGGCTGGGTGGTCCAGCCGAGCCGCGGAATCGTGATCGAGCGCTTGCCCGAAAGGTCGGTGCGCGTCACGAACAGCTCGCGGCTCTCGATATATTGCAGCAGCCGGCGCACGCGGCCGAGCGAGCTGGTGCCATAGGTGGCGGCGATCTCGGTGTCGCTCGGGCAGGGGGCGCCTTCGCGCGCCGCGCGGGCGACGAGCAGGAACGGGCCGAGCATGTCGTCGGGCAGGGCGCGCGCCGCGTCGAGCGCCTGCGCCCATTCCGCGTCCGGATCGCCATGGATGCCGGCACGCGCGGCGGAGAGCCGGCGGACGAAGGCGGAAAGGTCGAGCGGAGGCCGGGCCAGACCCACCATCCGGCAGCGCACCAGGAAATCCTGATAGAGCACCGCAGGCGAGCGATAGGCGCTCTCGGCATCGGCGACGATGTCGCGCAGCACGTCGGCGATCTTGGCGGCGGCTTCCTCGGGATCGACCTCGGGGATTTCCTCGCGCGCCGGCACCGAGCGGGCGAGCGCCTCGAGCAGCCGGTCCGAGGCGAGCTGCGGCGCCTGTGCCGGTGCCGGCGGAGCGGGAGGTGTCCATTCGGGCTCGGCGGGGGCAAGGAGCAGGTCCTTGAGTTCCGCCGAGGGCGCCTCGGGCAACGGCGTGAGCTTGGGGCTGCCGCTGCGCGCGCTGGTCTCCACCGCGCCGATCTGCACCGAGATCGGCCGGCGCGACACGGCGGGGCCGAGCGCCAGGAAATGACCGCGCGCGAGATCGCGGATCGCCTCCGCCTGGCGCCGTTCCATGCCGAGCAGGTCGGCGGCGCGCGCCATGTCGATGTCGAGGAAGGTGCGGCCCATCAGGAAGTTCGAGGCTTCGGCCGCCACGTTCTTGGCCAGCTTGGCGAGGCGCTGGGTGGCGATCACGCCCGCCAGGCCGCGCTTGCGCCCGCGGCACATCAGGTTGGTCATCGCCGAGAGCGAGGCGCGGCGCACGTCCTCCGCCACCTCGCCGCCGCCTGCAGGCGCGAACAGCTGGGCTTCGTCGACCACCACCAGCGCGGGGTACCAATGGTCGCGGGGCGCATCGAACATCGCGTTGAGGAAGGCGGCGGCGCATTTCATCTGCCCCTCGGCCTCCAGCCCTTCCAGGCTGAGCACCACCGACGCGCGATGCTCGCGAATCCGGGTGGCGAAGCGGGCGATCTCGCGCTCCGAATAATCGGCGGCCTCGATGGCGATATGGCCATATTTGTCGCCGAGCGTGACGAAATCGCCCTCGGGATCGATCACCACCTGCTGGACATGGCCGGCACTCCGCTCGAGCAGCCGGCGCAGCAGATGCGACTTGCCGGACCCCGAATTGCCCTGGACGAGCAATCGTGTCGCCAGCAGCTCCTCGAGATCCATGGCAACGGCATCGCCCTTGCCGTCCACCCCCATGTCCACACGCACCGTCATCGCATCCGCTTTGGCCGATGGCGGGGTCGGGGGGAAGCTCGGCCGGGCGAAAAATTGTGGGCGATACGCTTCCGTTCCCATTCGTGTGCGCAAAGGATCCCGTGTCGGTGCAAACCGCGCTTGCCGCTCTCCTCCCTTCGGCGGATAGTCACAGCGCATCGAAGGGGGGATGGCATGCGCAACGCGATCTGGATTCCGGCGGCGGCGATGGTGATGGCTGCGGTGCCGGCGGCGGCACAAAGCGTCACGCTCGCCCCGGGTGAGGGCGCCTCGGTCACCAGTCCGGGGCCCGCGCCCGTCGCCACCCGCACGAAGGCCAGTCTCACGCCGTTCGAGGCGGCGGTGGTCAAGCAGTTCGAAGCGAACCTGTTCCCCGACGCGATGGGTGCCAATTCGGCCACGGTGAGCGGCGACGGCCTGCCCCAGCCCGAGGCGATCGCGCCCGACCGCTTCGTCGCCAAGTTCATGGCCATCGGCGGCGGCAAGGCGACCCTGCTCGTGCTCGAGAACGGCTATGACCAGGCGATCGCCTATCGCGCCAGGATCACGGTGAAGGGCAAGGCCACCCCCACCGACGTCTGCACCGTGCTGCCCGGCAAGCGCGGGTTCGAGAACTGGCCCTATGCGATCGAGAAGATCGAGCTGAGCGCGATCGCGCTCGAGAGGTATGACGGCGGCAAGCCACGCTGCGAATAGCCTCGACTTACCCGGCCCTCGCCCGCTAACCGGGCGCGATGGTCCCCACCGATACGCTCCGCCGGGTCTTCGGCTTCGACGCTTTCCGCGGCGTGCAGGAGCAGGTCGTGGCCCGGGTCCTCGCCGGCGAGCGCACCCTGGCAGTGATGCCCACCGGCGCGGGCAAGTCGCTCACCTATCAGCTGCCCTCGGTGATGCTCGAGGGCACCTGCGTCGTCGTCAGCCCGCTGATCGCGCTGATGCACGACCAGCTCCGCGCCGCCGAAGCGGTGGGCATCCGCGCCGCGACGCTCACATCGGTCGACGACAACCGCGCCGAGACGATCGAGCGCTTCCGCGCCGGCCAGCTCGACCTGCTCTACATCGCGCCCGAGCGTGCCTCGGGCGAAGGCTTCCGCAACCTGCTCACCCAGGCGAAGCTCAGCCTGTTCGCGATCGACGAGGCGCATTGCGTCTCCGAATGGGGGCATGACTTCCGCCCCGATTACCGCCTGCTCCGCCCGCTGCTCGATCGCTTTCCGGAGGTGCCGCGCCTCGCGCTCACCGCCACGGCGGATGCGCATACCCGCGCCGACATCCTCGAGCAGCTCGGGCTGCCGCAGGAGGGGCTGATCGTCGCCGGCTTCGACCGGCCCAACATCCGCTATGCGATCACCCCGCGCGAGAACACGACGCGGCAGGTGATCGACCTGATCGCGGAGACGCCCGGCCCCGGCATCGTCTATGCCCAGACCCGCGCCGGGGTGGAGAAGCTGGCCGAGAAGCTGGCGGCGGAGACCGGCCGGCCGGTGCTGCCCTATCATGCCGGGCTCGATCCCGCGGTCCGCCGCCGCAATCAGGCCGCGTTCGTCGCCTCGGAGGAGATGGTGATCGTCGCCACCGTCGCCTTCGGCATGGGGATCGACAAGCCGGACGTGCGCTTCGTCGCCCATGCCGGCCTGCCCAAGTCGATCGAGGCCTATTATCAGGAGACCGGCCGCGCCGGCCGCGACGGCGATCCGGCGGTCGCGCATCTCTTCTGGGGCGCCGATGATTTCGCCCGTGCCCGCCAGCGGATCGGCGAAGTCGAGCCCCAGCGCCAGCCCGGCGAGCGTGCCCGGCTGACGGCGCTCGGCGCGCTGGTCGAGACCGCGACTTGCCGGCGCCGCATCCTGCTGCGCCATTTCGGCGAGGAACCGGCGGAGCAGTGCGGCAATTGCGACAATTGCCTGAGCCCGCCCGCCGCGATCGACGCCACGGTGACGGCGCAGAAATTCCTCTCGGCGGTGTTCCGCACCGGCATGCTGTTCGGCACCGGCTATATCGAGAGCATCCTGCTGGGCCAGTCGAGCGAGCGCAGCCTGACGAACGGGCACGAGAACCTCTCCGTCTTCGGCATCGTCGACGGCGAGGAGGCGGCGCTGATCAAGCCGGTCGCCCGCGCGCTGCTGCTGCGCGACGCGCTGCGCGCCAACGAGCATGGCGGGCTGGAATTCGGGCCCGAGGCGCGCTCGATCCTCAAGGGCGGCGCCACGGTGGCGCTGGTGCTGCCCCCCAAGCGCGAGCGCAAGCGGCGCGGCGGCAAGTCCGGTGCCCCCAATCCGGTCGGCAACCCGCTGTTCGAGGCGCTGCGCGCCAAGCGCCGCGAGATCGCCCAGGAGACCGGCCTGCCGCCCTATGTGATCTTCCATGATTCGGTGCTGCGCGACATGGCCATGCTCAAGCCCGACAGTATCGCCGCGATGGGCAACATCTCGGGCGTTGGCGCGCGCAAGCTCGACGCCTATGGTGACGCCTTCCTGCAAGTGATCCGCGAGGCCGCATGAAGACGATCCTGCTCGCCGCCCTGGTCCTGCTCGCCGCCTGCGCGCCGCAGCGCGCGCGGGTCCCGACCATGCCCGTGCCTGCGACCATCGCGATGGACCGCAACAGCTGGGGCCACCTGGTCTCGCGCTGGACGATCGACGGGGCGGGCAAGGGCAGCTACACCGTGGCCGAGCCCGATACGTACAAGCCCGAGCGGCTGGTGACGCGGCGCTTCTCCGCCGGCAGCGCCGGCTTCGCCGAGATCCGCAAGCTGCTTGCCCTGGGCGAGGCGCAGGCGGAGAGCGAGCTCGACTGCGGCGATCGCATCACCGACCAATATTACGGAACGGTCCGCTGGGACGATGCGAGCCTGAGCTATGACATGGGCTGCCAGGCCCCCGCCACCGAGGAAGTGCTCAAGGGCATCACCGCGGCCGAGCGCCGGATCGCCGCCTGGGCCGCCAACCAGCCGATCACGGAAACCCAGAAGGTGGAGAAGCAATGACCAGCCCGCGCCGCGTCGACGACAATATCTCGGTTGCTCCCCAGATCGCGGCCGAGGACATCGCCTTCCTCGCCGAGCAGGGCTTCACCTATGTGATCAACAACCGCCCCGACGAGGAAGAGAGCGGCCAGCCCGAGGGCGAGGCGATCCGCGCCGCGGCGGCGGCGGCCGGGCTCGGCTATGCCGCGATTCCCGTCACTCATGCCGGCTTCTCCTCCGCCCAGGTCGAGGCGATGGCGGCGGCCCTGGCGGAGGCTTCGGGGCCGGTGCTCGCCTATTGCCGCTCGGGCACCCGCTCGTGCAACCTCTGGGCGCTGGCCGAGGCGGCGCGGGGCGGCGATCCGGCGGAAATCACTGCCAAGGCCGCCCAGGCCGGTTACGACCTGTCGGGCATCCGCCCGCTGCTGGACCAGCTGTCCGGCCGGGCGTGACGCAGCTGGCCATCTTCGGCGGCTCGATCGTCGCGGTGCTGGTGCTCGCTCTGCTCGCCCGGCTGCTCGGGCTCGGCGGTGCGCGCATCGGCAGCGCCGAGGAGGCGCGCGCGGCGGCGGAGGCAATGATCCCTGGTTTCGAAGGCGGCGCGGTGGTGATCGGCAGCGATGGCAAGGCAGCGCTGGTGCGGGGCGGCGCGGGTGACGCCGCGCTGCTCAAGATCCATGGCGCCCGCATCGCGGCGCGGCACCTGCGGGCACCGCTCGCCGGCACGCCCGCGCCCGACGGGCTCGCCCTCGACAGCGGGGATGCGCGATTCGGCACGGTGGTGCTCAAGGGCGTGACCGCGCTGTGATCCCGCCCGCTTTCCATGCCGCAGCGCGGCGTGACTCGCTACTGACATTGCGGTAAACAAGGCCGATGCCCGCGATGCCGCTGCTCTTCGATCCGGTGAACTATGCCATTCCCGGCTTCGTGGCGCTGATCGTCGTCGAGATGCTGATCGCGCGGACGCGCGACCGGCAGCGCTACTGCCCGCGGGACACGCTCACCTCGCTGCTGCTCGGCTTCGGCAGCACGGTCTCCAGCGCGCTTACCGCCGGGCTGGTCTTCGCCATCTCGATGTGGGTCTATCAGTTCCGCTTCTTCACCATCGGCTTCGCCTGGTACTGGTTCCTGGTCGCCTTTGTGCTCGACGATCTCGCTTATTATTTCGCGCATCGTACCGGGCACCGCGTCCGCTGGTTCTGGGCGAGCCATGTCATCCACCATTCCAGCCAGCACTATAACCTGTCGACCGCGCTGCGGCAGACCTGGACCGGCTTTGTCAGCCTGAGCTTCCTCTTCCGCCTGCCGCTGTTCCTGATCGGCTTCCATCCGCTGATGATCTTCTTCTGCGCCGGGCTGAACCTGATCTACCAGTTCTGGATCCATACCGAGGTGATCGGCCGGATGCCGCGCTGGTTCGAGGCAGTGATGAACACCCCGTCGCACCACCGGGTCCATCACGCCACCAATCCGCGCTATCTCGACAAGAATTATGCCGGCGTCTTCATCGTCTGGGACCGGCTGCTCGGCACGTTCGAGGCGGAGCGGGAGGACGAGAAGCCGCGCTACGGCATCGTCAAGGATCTCGGCAGCTTCAGCCTGTTCTGGGCCGCGTTCCACGAATGGGCGGGCATCGCGAAGGACGTATGGGCCGCGCCGGACCTGAAGTCCCGAATCCTGTACATGATCGCGCCGCCGGGCTGGAGCCATGACGGCAGCCGCGATACATCCGAGACCATCAAGGCGCGCTGGGAAGCGCGGCAGCAGCGGGGGATCGCGTGGAAGCAGCCGACATCGTCGTCATCGGTGGAGGATCGGGCGGAAGCGCCGTCGCAGGCCGCCTGAGCGAAGGCGGCAGGTACAGCGTCGCGGTGCTCGAGGCCGGCGGCCGCAATGCCGGCATCAAGACGCGCATGCCCGGCATGCTTCCGTTCCAGGGCCCGGCGACCAACTGGGCGTTCGAAACGGTGCCGCAGCGCGGGCTCAACGGCCGGCGCGGCTATCAGCCGCGCGGCAAGGGGCTGGGCGGGTCGAGCGCGATCAACGCGATGCTCTATGTCCGCGGCCATGCCCGGGACTATGACGAATGGCGCGACCTTGGCTGCCCCGGCTGGGGCTGGGACGAGATGCTCCCCTGGTTCCGCCGCGCGGAGCACAATGTCCGTGGTGCCGATGCTTTCCATGGCGACAGCGGCCCGCTCTGGGTAAGCGACCAGCTCTATGCGCATGGCGGCAGCGAGGCGTTCATCGAAGCCGCCGGCGCGCTGCAGATCCCGCGCAACGATGATTTCAACGGCGCGCACCAGTCGGGCGCCGGCCTCTACCAGGTGACGCAGCGCAACGGCGAGCGGTGGAGCGCCGCGCGCGCCTATCTCGAGCGCCGCGAGACGCTGGAGATCATCACCGAGGCCAGCGTGGAGCGCGTGCTGTTCGAGGACGGCCGGATATGGGGTGTCGCCTATCAGCGCGACGGCGTGGCGCGTGAGATCCGGGCCCGGCGCGCGGTGGTGCTCGCCGCCGGCACCTTCCAGACGCCGCAGCTGCTGATGCTCTCGGGCATCGGCCCCGGCGAGCATCTGCGCGAGATGGGCCTGTCGGTGCGGATCGACCGGCCCGCGGTGGGCGGCAATCTCCAGGACCATCTCGACTATGTCGCCGCCTTCGAGACGCCGGGCAGCTATTTCCTCGGCAGCTCGGGCATGGGCAAGCTGAAATCGCTGGCATCGATGGCGCGCTGGATGCTCACCCGCAAGGGCGGGATGACCAGCCCCTATGCCGAGGCCGGGGCCTTTCTTCGCAGCGATCCCGCGCTGGCGCGGCCCGATCTCCAGCTCCATTTCCTGATCGCCATCGTCGAGGATCATGGCCGCACCCCGGTGCCGGCGCATGGCTTCAGCTGCCATGCCTGTGTGCTGCGGCCCGAGAGCCGCGGCACCGTGCGCCTCCAGTCGCTCGATCCGCGCGTGGCGCCGCTGATCGATCCCGATTTCCTGGGGGATCCGCGCGACCTGGCGCTGCTCAAGCAGGGTGTGCGGACCATGTACCGCATCCTCGAAGCGCCGGAGCTGGCGCAGTATAAGGGGCGCGATCGCTATCCGATCGATCTGGCCGACGATGCCGCGCTCGAGCGGCTGATCCGGGCCCGGGCGGACACGATCTACCACCCCGTCGGCACCGCGCGCATGGGCTCGGACGAAGGGGCGGTGGTGACGCCGCGGCTCAAGGTCCGGGGCGTGGAGGGGCTCTACATCGCCGATGCCTCGATCATGCCGCGCCTGATCGGCGGCAACACCAACGCGCCGACCATGGTGATCGGCGAGCGCTGCGCCCGGTTCATCGAGGAGGATCTGGCGATCTAGTTCCTCCCCCAGCTCGCTGGGGGAGGGGGACCGCGACGCATCGCGTCGTGGCGGAGGGGGGCGCCGGGCATCGGCGCTCCCGCGCCAGCCCCTCCACCATCGCTTCGCGATGGTCCCCCTCCCCGAGCCGAGTTCGGGGAGGAATGAAGAAGATGAAAAGAGGGCCGATGGTCGAAACCACCGGCCCAAGTCGTCCGCAGGAGGAACCTCGGTTGGGCGCCGCGCCCGCAGGAGAGGCCTGCGCGGCGCCCGATCTCGTCAGTAGTTGTAGGCACGCTCGCCATGGGCATTGATGTCCAGGCCTTCCACCTCGACTTCCTTGCTCGGGCGGATGCCGATCGTGAACTTGAGCAGCAGGAACAGGACCAGCGACACGCCGCCCGACAGGGCCAGCGTGGTCAGCACGCCCTGGGTCTGCACCCAGAGCTGGCTGGCCATGTCATACTTGCCGGCCACTGCCGGGATCACGGTGAAGTCCATGAAGCCCTGGCCGCCCAGCGCCGGATCGGCGACGATGCCGGTGCCGATCGCGCCGATGATGCCGCCGATGCAGTGCACGCCGAACACGTCGAGCGTGTCGTCATATTTCAGCGCGTTCTTCACCGTGGTGACGAAGAAGAAGCAGCCGACCGAGGCGACCGCGCCGAGCACCACCGACGTCATCGGGGCGGCGAAGCCTGCGGCCGGGGTGATGGCGACCAGGCCGGCGACGACGCCCGAGGCGGCGCCGAGCAGCGACGGCTTGCCGTGCACCACCTGCTCGATGATCGCCCACATCGCGCCCGCCGCGGCGGTGGCGACCATGGTGTTGATGAAGGCGAGCGAGGCGAACTTGTTCGCCTCCAGGTTCGAGCCGGCGTTGAAGCCGAACCAGCCCACCCAGAGCAGCGAGGCGCCGATCATCGTCATGGTCAGCGAATGCGGCGGCATCGGCTCGCTCTTGTAGCCCACGCGCTTGCCGATCACGAGGCAGCCGACCAGGCCGGCGATGCCCGCATTGATGTGCACCACGGTGCCGCCCGCAAAGTCGAGCGCGCCCTTGCCCCACAGGAAGCCATGGTCGTCGGGCAGGCCGGCGGTGAAGTCCGGACCCGGCCAGTACCAGACCATGTGGGCCATCGGATAATAGACCAGGATCGACCAGGCGACGACGAAGAGGATCAGCGGCGTGAACTTCACCCGCTCGGCAAAGGCGCCGACGATCAGCGCGGGCGTGATCATCGCGAAGGTCATCTGGAAGACGACGAAGGTCGTCTCGGGCAGATAGACGCCGTTCGAGAAGGTGGCGGCGAAGGTGTTGGCATCGACGCCCTGCATCAGCGCCTTGGAGAAGCCGCCGACGAACAGGTTGAGCGCGCCGCCATTGGTGAAGGCCATCGAATAGCCGATGGTCACCCAGAGCAGGCCGGCGACGCAGACGATGGTGAGCACCTGCATCAGCACCGAGAGCATGTTCTTGGTGCGGACCAGGCCGCCATAGAAGAGCGCCAGGCCGGGCACCGACATCATCAGCACCAGCGCGGCCGAGACGAGCATCCAGCTGACGTCGCCCTTGTTGACCATCGCGTCGGTCGGCACCACCGGGGCGGCGGCGGGCGCCTGCGCGAGCGCGGGCACGGCGGCGAACAGGGCGCCGAGCCCCGCTCCCGCGGCAATCTTCATCGCTAGTTTCATCTGGACCCCCATCTTCACAGCGCCGTCTCGTCGGTCTCGCCCGTGCGGATGCGCACGGCCTGGCCGACATCGAGGACGAAAATCTTGCCATCGCCGATCGCGCCGGTGCTGGCGGCGGCCTGGATCGCTTCGACGGCGCGATCGGCCAGGTCGGCGCCCACCACGACCTCGATCTTGATCTTGGGCACCATGTTGGTGCTGTATTCCGCGCCGCGATAGATTTCGGTCTGGCCCTTCTGGCGGCCGAACCCCTTGACCTCCGACACGGTCATGCCCGCGACTCCCACGCCCGTGAGCGCCTCGCGAACCTCGTCCAGCTTGAACGGTTTTATGATGGCGATGATGAGTTTCATGTCGCCCCCTCGTTGGCGGTTATCCCGAGAGGTGCAGCAGCAAGCGGCGTGCCAAGAGCAAGAATCCCACGATTCTGCGGGTTTCCGCGTAATCAAATGTTACCTGGCGGTAAATTTTTGTGCAGTTGCGAAGGCGTGCCTAAAAAACGGGCAGGATTTGTTACGCATCCGGCGCGGCGGAGCGGAACATGTCGATCCGCGCGAAACTGGGGTAAGGAGCGACCCATGCCATTCGCCATGCCCGTTCCGCAGGACAATGTGCCGGCGGTCAGCTATCCGGTGCTCGCGGCTGAAGCCGTGGGCGCCCGGGGCTTCGTGCCGCGCGGCTGGACATTGGAAAGCGCGGTGACCGGCGATCTCGACGGCGATGGCCGGCCTGATCTCGCCTTCGTGCTCCACATGACGGACCCCGCCAATGTCCGGAAGAACGATGACGGCCTTTGCGGCGATACGCTCGACACCAATCCGCGCATCCTCGGCGTCGCGCTCGCGCGGCCGGAGGGCGGCTATCGCCTCGTCGTACAGAATCACGATCTGGTGCCGCGCCGCGACAATGCCTGCGCCGAGGACTGGTTCGATGGCGAGACGGGCGGCGGGATCGCCATCGCACGCGGCAATGTCGTGGTCACGCTCGGCCGGTTCATGAGCGCGGGCGGATGGGGCATGGGGCGCACCGTCTTCACTCTGCGCTGGCGTGAGGGTGCGCTGCGGCTGATCGGATTCGACGCCCGAAACACCCAGCGCAACAGCGGCGAGACTTCGTCGCTCAGCGTCAACTATCTCACCCGCAAGGTGCGGATCGCGCATGGCAGGATCGACAGCGATGCGGAAACGGTACGCTGGACGCGGCTGCCCGGCACCACGCTCCCCGCGATCGATGCGATCGGCAACGGGCTCGACTATGATCCGGCGGGGCTGGCCGGGAAGCTCTGATGCTGCTCGCCACCCTCCTCTCCGCGCTGGCGATGACGCTGATCGTCGGGGTCCGCTATGTGCTGGCGAGCGGCGGCTTCGCGCTGGCGACGCGGCTGCGGCATCCCGGCCTCTATCACGGCCTCGACGGGCAGATCCGCCGCGAGATCGCCTGGAGCCTGGCGAGCGCCGCCATCTACGGGGTCCCGGCGGGTGTCGTCGCCTGGGGCTGGGCTCATCGCGGCTGGACGCGGATCTATGCCGATGTCCATGCCCTTCCGCTCTGGTATCTCCCCGTCTCGGTGCTGCTCTATCTCCTCGCGCACGATGCCTGGTTCTACTGGACGCATCGCTGGATGCACCGGCCCGCGCTCTTCCGCCGCATGCATGCCGTCCATCATGCCAGCCGGCCGCCCACCGCCTGGGCGGCGATGAGCTTCCATCCGCTCGAGGCGATCACCGGCGCGGTGGTGATCCCGGCGCTGGTCTTCCTCATTCCCGTCCATGTCGGCGCGCTGGGGCTGGTGCTGGCGATCATGACGGTGATGGGCGTCACCAACCATCTGGGCTGGGAGATCTGGCCGCGCTGGGTCTGGCGCGGGCCGCTCGGCGCCTGGCTGATCACTGCCAGCCACCACCAGCGCCATCACGAGCGCTACAACCGCAATTTCGGCCTCTATTTCCGCCATTGGGACCGGCTGTGCGGCACCGATGCCGGGCTCGGCGGCTTCGCGCCGCCCGGACCGCCCAAAGGCCGCGATCGGTCCTGATTTGCCGCCGGCCGGAGGAACCGGGTTCGCGCGGGCGGCGTTTCGCAGCTGCAACATCCGGGAAACCCAGTTCATGCGTATCCACCGTGCCGCGCTCCTCGCGGCGCTCTGCCTCGCCGCCGTGCCTGCCCTGGCTCAGGACGAAATGCCCCCCGCCACGCGCGATAGGGGCGATTTCGCGATGATCGGCGTCGGCGCGGCGGTGCTGCCCGATTATGAGGGCTCGAACGACTATCGCTTCGCCCCCGTGCCGTTCGCCGTCGGCAAGCTTTCGGGGTTCGGCTTCGAGCTTGCCGGCACCCGGCTGAGCGTCGACCTCATTCCAGATCGTTCGGCCAGCGGCCTCGACTTCCAGGCCGGCCCCACGATCAACGTCAACTTCAACCGCACCAGCATCGGCGCCATCGCGGATCCGCGGATCCGGGCGCTGGGCAAGCTCGACGCGGCGATCGAGGTCGGCGGCTTCGTCGGCGTCGCCAAGACCGGGGTGTTCACCAGCGACTATGACCGGATCGCCTTCCGTGCCTCCTATCGCCACGACGTGGCCGGGGTCTCCAGGGCGGGCGTGTTCAATCCCTCGATCACCTACATGACTCCGCTCAGCCGCAAGGCGATGGTCGGGCTGTTCCTCTCCGCGACCCGCGTGGAGAAGGGCTATGCCACCACCTATTTCGGCGTGACTCCCGCCGGCGCGGCCGCCAGCGGCCTGGCCGTGTGGAACCCCAGGGGCGGCTGGAAGGACTGGACCGCGGGCCTGGGCGGCGCGGTGTCGCTCGGCGGCGACCTCACCCATGGCCTCCAGCTCGTCGGCGGCGCCACCTATCGCCGGCTGATCGGCGATTTCGGCGATTCGCCGATCGTCAGCACCGCCGGCGCGCGCGGCCAGTGGCTGGGCAGCATCGGCATTGCCTACAGCTTCTGAAGCATCGCTGGACCTTGCCGGCCCGAGCGCCTAAGACTCGGCCATCCCCGGGGGACCGCGCCTGAGCGGTTGAGAGTTGGCTGAAGCCAAGACCCGCTGAACCTGATCCGGTTGAGACCGGCGTAGGGAGGGAGCGGCCTTTACCCGAAGACCGTCCTCTCCCGTCATGGAGAAGACGAATGGCCGACATGCTTGTTCTGAACAACGCCGCAGGCGGCGTCGAAGGGCCCGCCAAGACCGAACTCGCCCTCGCGGGCAGCGCATTGGCCGTCACCACCGGCGCGATCCGCGGTTCGAAGAAGATCCATGTCGGCCCGCTGAAGGTCGCGATGCGCGAGATCCATCTCGAGCCCGGCTCGGGCGAGCCGCCGGTCCGCGTCTACGACACTTCCGGCCCCTATACCGATCCCGACGCCCGTATCGACATCATGGCCGGCCTGCCCGAGCTGCGCCGCGACTGGATCCGCGGGCGCGACGATGTGGTGGAAGTGCCGCAGCGCGAGGTCCGGCCCGAGGATAACGGCCAGCTCGGCCCCGATCGCTCGGGCGGCGTCCAGCCCTTCCCGAACGTCCGCAAGCAGGTGCTGCGGGCCAGGCCGGGCATGAACGTCTCGCAGATGCACTATGCCCGGAAGGGCATCGTCACGCCCGAGATGGAATATGTCGCCGAGCGCGAGAATCTCGGTCGCGAGCGCCTGAAGGAATATGTGCGCGACGGCCAGGGCTGGGGCGCCGCCATCCCCGATTACGTGACTCCCGAATTCGTCCGCGACGAAGTGGCGCGCGGCCGCGCGATCATCCCGAACAACATCAACCACCCGGAATCGGAGCCGATGGCGATCGGCCGCAACTTCCTGGTCAAGATCAACGCCAATATCGGCAACTCGGCCGTCGCCTCGAACGTCGCGCAGGAAGTGGACAAGATGGTCTGGGCGATCCGCTGGGGCGCCGACACGATCATGGACCTGTCGACCGGCCGCAACATCCACGACACGCGCGAATGGATCCTGCGCAATGCGCCGGTCCCCGTGGGCACCGTGCCGATCTACCAGGCGCTGGAGAAGGTCGGCGGCATCGCCGAGGACCTGACCTGGGAGATCTTCCGCGACACGCTGATCGAGCAGGCCGAGCAGGGCGTCGACTATTTCACCATCCATGCCGGCGTCCGCCTGCCCTATGTGCCGCTCACGGCGAAGCGCGTCACCGGCATCGTCAGCCGCGGCGGCTCGATCATGGCGAAATGGTGCCTCGCGCACCACAAGGAGAGCTTCCTCTACGAGAAGTTCGACGAGATCACCGAGATCATGAAGGCGTATGACATCGCCTATTCGCTGGGCGACGGCCTGCGCCCCGGCTCGATCGCCGACGCCAATGACGAAGCCCAGTTCGCCGAGCTCTACACGCTGGGCGAGCTGACCAAGCGGGCCTGGGCGCAGGACGTGCAGGTGATGATCGAGGGCCCCGGCCATGTGCCGATGCACAAGATCAAGGAGAATATGGACAAGCAGCTCGAAGCGTGCGGCGAGGCGCCCTTCTACACGCTCGGGCCGCTCACCACCGATATCGCGCCGGGCTATGACCATATCACCAGCGGCATCGGCGCCGCGATGATCGGTTGGTACGGCACGGCGATGCTCTGCTACGTCACGCCCAAGGAGCATCTGGGCCTGCCGGACCGCGACGACGTGAAGGTCGGCGTGGTGACGTACAAGCTCGCCGCCCATGCCGCCGATCTCGCCAAGGGCCATCCCGCCGCCAAGGTCCGCGACGATGCGCTGAGCCGCGCCCGCTTCGAGTTCCGCTGGCGCGACCAGTTCAACCTGTCGCTCGATCCCGACACGGCCGAGCAGTATCACGACCAGACGCTGCCGGCCGAAGGCGCCAAGACCGCGCATTTCTGCTCGATGTGCGGCCCGAAATTCTGCTCGATGAAGATCACCCAGGAAGTGCGCGACTTCGCCGCGAAGCAGAATGCGCCGGTCCAGGGCTTCCTGGCGGCGGAAGATGCCGAGGCGGGCATGGCCGCGATGAGCCAGGTCTTCAAGGAAACCGGCAGCGAGCTCTATATGGGCGCGGGCGGGCGCGAGCACGACTAGCGGAGTCGTTCCTTATATGTTCCAACTCTGCGGGGGCTGTGCTAGGGTTGCGCCGTCCCCGCAGGAGGAATGTCCGTGAACCACGCCGAACCTTGCCGCGATTTCGATTTCCAGCAGGGCCGCTGGCACGTCCGGCATCGCCGGCTCACCGCGCGGCTGGCGGGCTGCACCAGCTGGAAGGAATTCACCGGCACCAGCGAGCAGCGCCCGCTGCTCGGCGGCAACGGCAATATCGAGGACAATCTGCTCCATCTGCCCGGCGGGACGTATCGCGCGGTGGCGCTGCGCTCCTATGATCCGGGGAGCGCCAGCTGGGCGATCTGGTGGCTCGACGGCCGGGCGCCCCATCGGCTCGACGTGCCGGTGATCGGCGCGTTCGAGGATGGCGTCGGCCGCTTCCATGCCGACGACGTGCTGGACGGCCGTCCCGTCCGCCTGCGCTTCCTCTGGCTGGGGACCGACGGCGCTGCCCCGCGCTGGGAGCAGGCCCTTTCGCCGGACGGCGGCGCGACCTGGGAGACCAACTGGACGATGGACTTCACCCGGGCCTGACCAGGTTTCCGCCCGGGGCGGAATCATCTCCGGAACGGATGAGCCTGTGTCCATTCCCGATGCATTGGGCGCTATTTCCCCCACCGTTCGCATCGGGGAGAGGTCATGGCGCGGGGCGGGAAACGATGGGCGGGAGCGTTGCTCCTCTTCGGCGGGCTCGTTCCCCCAGCCGTGGCGCAGGAGCGAATGGCGTGCGCGCCGGATTTCTCGGCGGTCACCAGCGATGCGGCGGCGCACCGGCTCGTCCGCGAGGGGCGGCTGGTCGCGATCCGCCCTTTCCCCGGCGGCCCGGACGATATCGGCTATCTCTCCCCCGCGGCCGAGGCGGCGCGTCGTCATTTCATCGGCATGCTCGGCCGCCTGGTCGAGCAGGACCTGATCGACAGCCTCGAGGTTCTGCCCGAATATCGCGGCGAGAGCATCGTTCCCGTCCGCCTCCGCTTCCGCGGCGACCATAGTCGCGGCGGCGGCGCGCCGTTCGAGGCGGTGGTCGAGATCTGGTGACCGCTCGCCCGGATGGCGGCACTGGCATCGGAGGCCGTGCGGGTGCAGGCTGTTCCCGCCGCGCCATGGGGCGGGCATCGGACATCCAGGGTGGAGGCAGGCAATGGCACGGGACATGGATCGCAGCATCGGTGGTGCGGCGAATCGGCGGCGCGCGCGGCGCGCCATGGCGCTGGCCGCAGCGGCGCTGGCCTGCCTGCCCGCCGCCGCCCACGCCCAGCGCAGCGCGATGACGGTGATCATGCCGGAGAATCCCGGTGCGAAGGCGTCGCAGGAGGATTGGGGCTATGCTGAGGCAGTGGTGGCGGGCAACACCATCTATCTCTCCGGTGTGGTGGTGGGGTTCGCGCCGGGCGAGACCGATCTCGAGGCCGCGTTCGACCGCGCGTTCCGCCGGATCGAGGCGACGCTGAAGCGTGCCGGCGCGAGCTGGGACGATGTGGTGGACATCACCAGCTTCCATACCGATATCCTGCCCCAGCTCGCGGCGATGAAGCGAGTCAAGCACCGTTATGTCCATGCGCCCTTTCCCGCCTGGACCGCGATCGACGTCGATCGCCTGCTCCCCGACGCGGGACTGACGGAGATCAAGGTCGTGGCGGTGAAGCGCTAGGGTGAGGATCCAATCAGCAAACCTCGTCATCCCCGCGCAGGCGGGATCCCGGGCCAGGGGCGAGGGGCGCGAAGCTCGCTTTGCCGTTTCCGGCCGGTACCCGCGTGATTGCCTCGATCATCCCATACTACCCTGAATCCCCGCCTGCGCGGGGATGACGGAAGTGATCTCAAAGACTTGTCCGGGTTCTCGACCAAGGTGGAACTGATATTCCCGGTTGCGGGGACGACGATCAAGAATGGGATGTCTGGCCCCGGGGCCCCGGATTCGGCGGCTCCCGGGCTCATTCCCGCGGGCGCAGCGTGCCTTCGATCATCGGCACCAGTCCGATCCAGTCGCGCGGCAGCCGGGCGATCAGGAAGCGCTCGATGTTCTGCTGCGGATCGGCAAGGATCCCGTGCGGCGTCCGCACCGCGCCATGATAGGCGCGGCAGCCATCGGCCCGGATCGCATAGAGGAAGCCGCGATAGCCGAGCGCGGGAGGCTCCCGCCAGCCCGCGCCCGCCGCCAGGGCATCGTGCAGCGCGGCCAGCGCCGCGGCGGCTCGCGCGTCGAGCTGCCAGACCGGATTGGGCCGGCCGCTGAAGACATCGAGCTCGACGCGCATGGCCTGGTTCAGTTGATCACCACCGATCTGCCTGCGTAGAAAAAGTCGCAGAAATTGGTGTACGGCCCCCGCGCGCAGGTCTGCGGGTCGGTGATCAGCACGCCGTTGCTGTCATAGTTGCGTGCCGCCGTGCTGCCGGGCTTGTGGCCCCAGAAGCCGCCGCGCTGGTGACGATACCAGTGATAGTCATAGCCCGGCGCGATCACCAGCGCCATCAGCCGGCGCGGATACTCGCTCTGCGGCAGGCAGGTGCACCGCTTCTTGAGGCCATCGGCCATCGCCGCGGCGGTCACCGTGTTGCATGCCATGACGGACGTGCCGGCACCATGCGCGCGGCCCGGCTGCGCAAAGGTGTTGGTGCGCCAGTTCCGCGCGTAATTGTAGCAATTATTATAGGGCTGGGTCGCCGGATTGTTCCAGAAGCCGGGATTATACTGGCTGACCTCATATTGGCACTGGCTGCACTTGCTGTCGGGAATGGTAGTGATGAGCGGGTTGCTCGGCGGGGGCGGCGGGGGCGGCGGTCCGGGGGGCTTCCGCATCAGGCGCGTCGTCACCTCCATCCATTCCAGCGCGGTCTCGCGCAGCTTCTCGTCGAGCGGCGTCACGGCATGCTCGACCAGCCGGACCTCGGAACGGAGCGGCATCGTCCCGATGAGCAGGCGCGCCAGCTCGCCCGCGGCATCCAGATTCTCCTTTCCGGTGGGCGCCACCGCGAATTTCTGCGGAAGCCCGCGCGGCGCCCGCACGTCGTCGAGGAGATTCTCGACGCGAACCTCGCGAAAGCCGAGCCCGTCATAGCCCGCGCCGGGCTTGGTCACCGCGGCGCGCATCTCGCGGGCCGCGCCGAGCAGCTTCTTGGCTGCTTCTTCCTCGGTGATCATCCAGACCGGATTGGGCCGGCCCGAGAACATATCCACTTCAATGCGTAGCATGATCGATTCTCCCCAGTAGAAGAATTGGCGTCATGCGACCCAGGATTTATCGAAGAAATTTATTGGCTGACCCGAATTGCCCCATGGAGTTTCGCGCAATTCATGTGCGACTCGACATGCGGAATTCGAGCATAGTCCCTGCCTTTCGATCCAGGCAACCAAATAGACTGGAAGAATAATCCATTTTGGGTATCAGCCTTTCCGGCGACGGCGCCCGGGCCGGTTGCCGCGGCCCGGCCCGCTCTGGAGACAAGGTGCCCCAACTCGCCCATATCGCCCTCATCGTCCGCGACTATGACGAGGCCCTTGCCTTCTACGTCGGCAAGCTGGGCTTCACGCTGGTCGAGGACAGTTACCAGCCCGAGCAGGACAAGCGCTGGGTCACGATCCGCCCGCCCGGCGCGCCCGATGGCGCCACCACGCTCCTGCTCGCCCGTGCCGCCACGCCGGAACAGGAAGCCGCGATCGGAAACCAGGCCGCGGGCCGCGTCTTCCTGTTCCTCGCCACCGACGATTTCGCGCGCGACCATGCGGCCTTCGCCGCAGCCGGCGTGCGCTTCGTTCGTCCGCCCGCCCTGCAGCCCTATGGCAAGGTCGCGGTGTTCGAGGATCTCTACGGCAACCGCTGGGACCTGATCGGGCCCGCCCGGGACTGAAGACGCCGCCCGGCCATCAATGCTAGGGTGGCGCTCCGAAGGGAGCCCCGCGCATGGACACCGAACCGCACCCCCTGCTCGCGCCGCAGACCGCCCGCGCCACCTTCCGGGTCGGCGATCGCGTGGTGATGGAGGCGGAGGCGCGCACGACGCCGCTCGGGCTGCTCGCGGCCGGGGGAATGGTCGCGGCGATCCTGCTCGCGATTCCGCCGATCCTGCTGGCCAGGCGTGGCCGCGCGGCGCTCCGGCCGCCCGGGGTCGGCGGCGCCGCGATCCTGATGGATGCCCCGGCGCAACATCTGCCGGGAACCTCTCCAACCACGCTCGCAAATTAGGATTTCGTCTGGCCTATCCTGCCTGATGAGCAGGAAACGCAATGCCGCCGCCTCGCGCGCGGCCTCCGCCCCGGAGCACGGCGCCAAGCCGCGCCTCGGCTCCCCCGTTCGGGTCCGGCCGCGCCATGATGGCTGGTCTCCCGAGAAGCAGGTCGATTTCATCGAGGCGCTGGCGGAGAGCGGCTGCGTCGCCCACGCCTGCGAGCGGGTCGGCATGCAGCCGCAATCGGCCTATATGCTGCGAAGGCGCATCGATGCGCAGAGCTTCCGCTTCGCCTGGGATATGGCGCTCGATTATGCGGTGCAGCGGCTCGCAGAAGCCGCGCTCAGCCGCGCGATCCACGGCGTCGCGGTGCCGGTATTCTATCAGGGTGAGCAGATCGGCGAGCGGCGCCATTTCGACGAGCGGCTCACCCGCTTCCTCCTGCGCTGCCGCGATCCGGTGCGCTATGGCGCCTGGATCGACCGGATGGTGGAAGCCCGGCGCCATCCGGACGGCGCCGCCTCGCTGCTCTCGCGCGCGATGCACAATCTGGAGGACGATGCCTATGCCGAGGAGGCGGGCGAGCGGCGTTCGCGCGATCGCCACCTGCCGCTCGGCTGGACGCGCGTGGACAATCTGGAGGATGTCCGGGCCGCCGACCTGGCCCGGGAGGAAGAAGCGCGCGAAGCGGCGGACGAAGCGCGGCGCGAGGCCGAGTTCCAGGCCCATCTGGATGAGATCGCACGCGGGCAGCGGAAGAAAACCGGCCCCCCATAGCCTAAACTTCGTAAACTTCCGCGTGCGCGGCAGCCCCTCAGATGCGCCCCTCAGATGCGCCCCTCAGATGCCCCGGCGCCGCTTCCAGTCGAGCGCCACGCCGATGCGCTGGTCCCAGCTGCCGTCCCAGCGGGTCTCCAGCCCGTGCGCCTCGAGCTCGACGACGATGTCGCGCGCCACCGCCAGCGCCGCGTCCTCGCCCTCGTCGCAGGCGCCGTAGTTGAGGTACAGCCCGCCGCCGTCCACGGCGCTCTCGGTGTCCTGCATGTGGTAGAAGGCATAGCCGCGTGCCGACACCCCGGCATCTTCCGCCGCGCGCACCTCGTCCCAGATCTCGGTCGCGCCGCAATTGCCGCAGCAGCTGAAATTCTGGCGGGTGATCACGCCGCTTTCCTCCAGCGCGGCGAAGGCGGCGTCGAGCCGGTCGCAATCCGTTTCGTCGGGCCAGTGGCGTTCGGCGGCGCGCTGCTCGGCCAGTGCCTGGCGGAGCAGCTTCTGCGCGAGCGGGCGCAGTTCGTCGGGAGACAGGTCGTCGGCAAAGGCGTCGGACGCGTTGGTCAGGATCGCGTCCTCGTCATAGAAGCCGCTCGCCACGTCGCGGCGGATCTGGTCGCGTACCCATTCGGTCTTCTCGGCCAGCGGCGTGGCCGGGGGCGCCAGCGCGGCCTCCGGCTGCGGCGCGATGCGCTTGCCGAACAGGCGGCCGAACAGCGACTTCATTGCTTCCTCCATCGTCGGGAGGGGAAGATAGCAACCCCGGAGGCCCGCGCCTATGCCGCGCGCCGCAAAAACGGATCAGAACATGCCGGGCACGTCGCGCTGGGGCACGCTCGGCCGGGCGGGCGCGAGCAGCTCGTGCGCCGCCGCGCCGCCCGTCTCGGTGGCGCTTTTCGCGGCGGCGGTGGCGGTCACGGCGCTGATCGCGGTGCAGCTCCGGCCCTGGATGAAGTCGAGGGCGGCGCGGGTCGATGCCTCGCGCGGATCGCCCATGGGATAGGCGATGTCGTCCGATGCGCGGCAGCTCGCCCGCACCGTGCCGGCGAGCCCGGTGAAATAGGCGCCCTGATGGTCGCGATTCTGCAGGGCGAAGGCGATGATGCGGAAACGGTCGTCGCAGGCGGTCTTGTCGATGGCGATCTGGCCCACCGGCTTGCCATAGGTATTGGTGCCGACCAGCGCGAGGCTGGTGCCGAGATAGGGGAGCATCCCGGCGGCGACGAGCTCGCTGGCCGATGCGGTGCTCGACGTGCCGATAAAGGCGACGCGGGTCGGCGCGATCGACTGGGTCTGGGGCGCGAAATAGGCGGTGCTGTTCTCCGCCGACTTGCTCGGGCGGAAGGTCATATAGTCGAACACGTCCGAGGTCGCCCGGTTGGCGCCCATCAGATTGCCCATCAGCTCGGCGATCGAGACGAGCCCGCCGCCATTGTAGCGCAGGTCGATGATCACTTCGGTCACGCCGGCGGTGCGGAACTGGGCGAAGGCCGCGCGCAGCGGCGAATCGGCGGTGTTGATGAAGGTGCGCAGATTGACATAGCCGACGCGGTGGCCGCCATCGTCGATGATCTTGGCGCCGTAGCGCGAGGAGACCGGAGTGAGCGTATAGTCGGTCTTGGCGATGGTCACCACGCGAGTGCCGGCGGCGGCGTCGTTCACGCGCATGGTGCGGCTGGTGCCGGCGGTGTTGGGGCCGAGCGCATCGGTCAGCGCGGCGGTGCCGCCGCCGGCGAGGATGTCGCTGACGTTGCGCAGGTTGGCGGCGCTGGTACCGATCGCCTGGATCTCGGTGCCGCGGTCGATCCCGGCGGTGAGCGCGCTGGTGCCCTCGAACGTTTCGGCGGAGTAGAGCCGGTTGCCGTCGAGATAGAGGCGGAAGCCGAAGCCCGCGCTCGAGCCCGAATTATAATAGGCGTTCTCCTCGGCGATCGAGGTGACATAGGTGAAATAGCGGTCGCGCCCCTGGGCCCGCGCCGTGGCGGTGAGCGCGTCGACATAGGCGCCGACGCTGGCATAGGGCGTGGGATCGAGGCTGGCGGGCAGCGTCTCGGGGAAGAGGTACCATTCGTTGAGCTGCGCGGCGGCCCAGTCCTGGCGCTCGCGCAGGGTGCAGCCCGCCACGGTGGGGGTGGGCGTGGTGGTCGGCGTCGGCGTCGCGCTGCCGGTCGATCCGCCGCCGCCCGCGACAGACCCGCTGCCGCCTCCGCCGCCGCTGCAGGCGGAAAGGGAAAGCGCGATCAGGGCAGTCAGCGTACGGCGCATGCGAAGTCTCCTCGGCGGCCAGCCTAAGTCAAGCGTGGGGCCAAGTCATCCTGCTGCATAGGTGAAATCTAGTTCTGTAGTGGCGGCAGCGCCCAGTCGATCGGCTTCATGCCGCGGCTCCTCAGGAATTCGTTGGCCTTGGAGAAGTGCCGGCTGCCGAAAAAGCCCGAATGGGCGGAAAGGGGGGAGGGATGGGGCGCCTTGAGCACCAGATGGCGGCCGCCGCGGTCGATCGAATCGACGAACGCTGCCTTTTTCTGGGCATGGCTGCCCCAGAGCAGGAAGACCACCGGCTCGGCGCGAGCGTTGACGAGGCGGATCACCGCGTCGGTGAATCGCTCCCAGCCGCGCCCCTGGTGCGATGCGGCCATGCCCATCTGCACGGTGAGGACCGCGTTGAGGAGGAGGACGCCCTGGCCGGCCCAATGCTCGAGGAAGCCGTGCCGCGCCGGCGGAATGCCGAGATCGGCCTCCATCTCCTTGTAGATGTTGACCAGGCTGGGCGGGGTGCGCACGCCCGGCCGCACCGAGAAGCACAGCCCGTGCGCCTGGCCCTCGCCATGATAGGGATCCTGGCCGAGGATGACGACGCGGACGTCCTCGAGCGGCGTCAGGTCGAGCGCGCGGAACCACTCGCTGCCCGCCGGGAAGATGCGCTTGCCCGCCGCCTTCTCGGCGACGAGGAACTGGCGGAGCGCCGCCATGTACGGATCGGCGAACTCGCCCTGCAGCGGATCGAGCCAGCTCGGATGGAGTTTCACCTCGGCCATGGCCTCCTGTCCGAAAGCCGCGCCGCCCTGTCAATCGCCTCGCGCGCGGCAATCGCGCCGCAAGGGGCAACGCGCGCAGTCGGCGGCGTCGAAGCGGCAGAGCGTCTGGCCGAGCTTCTTGGTGGCGATGTGGAAGTCGAGAAAGTCGCGGCCCTGCCATTCGGGCATCGCCCGGGTCACCGCCTCGCTCGCCGCGCGGCCGCCGGCACCGCGGTGGACCAGGCCGGTGCGCTGGAGCACGCGCAGCACATGGCCGTCGACGATCAGCACCGGACGGTCGAGGGTGCTGGCGTTGAGCGTGGCGGCGGCGACCTTGCGGCCGACGCCCGGCAGCCGTTCGAGCCAGGCCAGGGCGTCGTCGAGCGGCAGGTCGCCGAGGAAGCCCAGGTCGAACCCCCGGCGCTCCGCCGCGATCCGGCCGAGCGCACCGATCACGTAGCGTGCCTTGTCCTCGGCATGGGTGACCGCGCCGATGCAGCGCAGCACGTCCGCCGGGCCGGCCGCGAGCACCCGCGCCGGGGTGCCGAACGCGGCGACGAGCCGGTCATAGGCGGCGAGCGACACCGCGTCCCTGGTCCGCCCGCTGATCATCGACTTGACCAGCGCCCCGATCGGCGAGCGCCGGGGTAGCGGTCCGGCCAGGGTGCGGATAGGCTCCAGCGCGCGCTGCCAGCGCTGGATGTCGTCGTGCCCGCAGAATCCGAAGCCCGATTGCATGCTGGCATGGTAGAACATAACTAGAACAAGAGCAATGGGCGACGCTGGCGCGTTGGCCATGGAACAGGAGGAGAGCCGATGCCGTTCACCGGAAGCTGCCATTGCGGCGCGATCGCCTATACGGTCGCGGAGGATCCGCCCGGCCAGGCGATGCAGTGCAACTGCTCGATCTGCCGCCGCAAGGCGCCGCTCCACCATTTCACCACGCCGGAGCGGTTCACGCTCCACACCCCGCGCGATGCGGTGGCGACCTATCGCTTCAACCATCATGTCATCGATCATCACTTCTGCGGAACCTGCGGCGTCGCACCCTTTGCCGAGGGGCAGGGGCCGAACGGGCCGATGGTGGAGATCAACCTGCGCTGCGCCGACGGAATCGATCTCGATGCCCTCAATGTGCAGCTGTATGACGGGGCGAGCCGCTGAGCGCTGGTCTCGGCGGCGTGGCGGTGGCAGAGGGTCGGCATGCACCTTTCCCATGATCCCGCCGCCCCGGCCGCCGAGACGATCGGCTTCGACCAGTTCCTGTCCGTCGACATCCGGGTCGGCACGATCGTCGAGGCGCAGCCTTTCCCCGAGGCGCGCAAGCCGGCCTACAAGCTGCTGATCGATTTCGGCCCCACCATCGGCCGCAAGCGCTCCTCGGCGCAGATCACCGAGCATTATGCGCTGGCGGAACTGCCGGGGCTCCAGGTCGCGGCGGTGGTCAATTTCCCGCCGCGCCAGATCGGCAAGTTCATGTCCGAAGTGCTGACCCTCGGCTTTCCCGACGCGGCCGGCAGGGTGGTGCTGTTCCATCCCTCGATGCCGGTGCCCGATGGCGGCCGGCTCTTCTGATCGGTAGCGCTAACATTTTTCGTTGAAACGTTCCGGACACAGGCATAGCCTCGCCGCAAAATAACGAGGGGAGGCATATATGACCAAGCGACTGGCGTTCGCCGCCATGACCCTGTCGATTCCGGCAATGGGATCCGCCCCGCGCGCCGCGCAGGACGCGGCGCCGGCGGCAGAGCCCGAGATACTCAACAATGCCGATCCGGACAGTTTCCAGGTCTATGGCCTGCCGGGCGGGGCCAAGCCGGCGTCGATCAAGGATGCCAAGGTCCAGTTCGGCAAGGCGATCCGCGTCGAGACGCCGGGGGGCGGCAATGCCTGGAGCGTCGGAGTCAACGCGCCGCTGCAGGCAGGCGTGCGGAAGGGCGACAAGCTGCTCATCGCCTTCTACGCCCGGGTGGAGAAGCCGGCCGAGGGCGCCACCACCGCGGCGATCGCCTCGGCCCAGCTCCAGCTTGCCGCCGCGCCCTATACCAGGCTGTTCGGCGAGGGCGTCACGGTCGGGCCCGAATGGAAGCTCTACAAGATCGTCGGCCATGCCGATCGCGACTATGCGAAGGGCGAGCTCGCCGCGGCGCTGCACATCAATACCGCCCGGCAGACGCTCGACATCGGGGCGATGGCGGTGCTGGACTTCGGCCAGAAGCCCTGAGCCGCGATTGCGTCACGGCCACGCATCGGCCAGTGCGTTCCGGCAATATATTCGGAGAGCGAAGCGCGTGGCTGACGAATCCATCAAGGGACCGGCTTCCTATTTCCCGTCCATCGAGAAGAAGTACGGGCGCCCCATCGGCGAATGGCAGGAACTGGTGCGCAAGGCGCTGCCGGCCAAGCACATGGAGCTGGTCGCCATGCTGAAGAACGAGCATGGCATGGGCCATGGGCATGCCAATGCCGTGGTCGCGCACGTGCTGGCGACGGAAGGGAGCTAGGTCGCCGATCGCGACCGCTCCGCCCGGGCGGTCTAGGCCCGCACCGCCGTGACCAGATAGTTCAGCGCCTCGCCGGTGCCGGTCACGAAGCCGCGTGCCGGCGAGAAGCCCAGGCCGGTGCGGTCGGTCACCTTCAGTCCCGTGGCGGCCAGCAGTTCCTCCAGCTCCTCGGGGCGGAGGAACTTGCTCCAGTCATGCGTTCCCGGCGGGATCGCGCCGGTGCCCTCGGCCAGCGTGATCATCGCCAGGCGCGAGGCGAGCGTGCGGTTGGGAGTGGAGAGGATCATCAGCCCACCCTCGGCCAGCGCCCCCGCCAGCGCGGCGACGAAGGCCGCCGCATCGGTGACGTGCTCGATCACTTCCATCGAAGTGACGAGGTCGAAGGTCCGCCCCGGCAGATCCTCGATCCCGCCGGCGACATAGTCGATGGCCAGCCCGGCGGCCGCGGCATGCGCGCGGGCGGCGCCGATATTCTCGGGCGCGGCGTCGATGCCGGTCACTGTCGCGCCCAGCCGGGCGAGCGGCTCGGCAAGCAGGCCGGCGCCGCAGCCGACATCGATCGCGGTCCTGCCCGCCAGTGGCGTGAAGCGGGTGGGATCGCCGCCCCAATGCGCGTCGATCGCGGCGCGGACATAGCCCAGCCGCGCCGGATTGAGCCGGTGCAGCATTGCCGAGGAGCCCTTCGGATTCCACCAGTCCGCCGCCAGCTTGCCGAAATGCTCAGCTTCACGCGGGTCAATCGTAGCTTTGGTTGCGCTTGCCATGCGCCGCTCCTATCAGGGCGCCCCATTATCGTCATCCCCGCGCAGGCGGGGACCTCAAGGCCCGCAAAGCAGACAGGCTCCTTTCCATGGCGCGTATCGTGATGAAGTTCGGCGGCACCTCGATGGCTGGCATCGAGCGCATCCGGAGCGTCGCGGCGCGGGTCAAACGCGAATGGGAAGCCGGCAACCAGGTGGCGGTGGTCGTCTCGGCCATGGCCGGCGAGACCGACCGGCTGGTCAATTTCTGCCGCGAGGCGAGCTCGCTCTACGATCCGCGCGAATATGACGTGGTCGTATCGAGCGGCGAGCAGATCACGTCGGGCCTGCTCGCGGTCGCGCTCCAGGCGATCGGCGTGCCCGCGCGTTCCTGGCTCGGCTCGCAGGTGGCGATCCACACCGACGCCGCCCATGCCAAGGCGCGCATCCGGTCGATCGATTCCGCCGGGCTCGAAGCGGGCTGGTCGCGCGGCGAGGTCGCGGTGATCCCCGGCTTCCAGGGCATCGCCAATGACGGCAGCAACCGCGTCACCACGCTCGGCCGCGGCGGATCGGACACCTCGGCGGTGGCGGTGGCGGCGGCGGTCAAGGCCGATCGCTGCGACATCTATACCGATGTGGACGGCGTCTACACCACCGATCCGCGCATCGTCCCCCGGGCCCGCAAGCTCAGGAAGGTGACGTACGAAGAGATGCTGGAGCTCGCCAGCGTCGGGGCCAAGGTGCTCCAGACGCGCTCGGTGGGCCTGGCGATGAAGGAACAGGTCCGCGTCCAGGTGCTGTCGTCGTTCACCGGCGACGATGCCCCGATGGCGGACACGCTGCCCGGAACGATGATCGTGGGCGAAGAGGAGATTCAGGACGTGGAAAGCCAGCTCATCACCGGCATCGCGCACGACAAGAACGAAGCGAAGATCACGCTCACCGCAGTGCCGGACAAGCCGGGCGCAGTGGCGACGATCTTCAATCCGCTGGCCGAGGCCAACATCAACGTCGACATGATCATCCAGAACATCGCGCACCAGAGCACGGGTTCGGCGAGCGCGACCGACGTGACCTTCACCGTGCCGGCGGCCGATCTGGCGCGCTCGATCGAGGCGCTCAACCAGGCCAAGGGCTCGATCGGTTTCGCCGACCTGCTGCAGGACACGCGCGTCGCCAAGATCTCGGTGGTGGGCGTGGGCATGCGCAGCCATGCGGGCGTGGCCGCGACGATGTTCAAGACGCTCGGCGAGCGCGGGATCAACATCCAGGCGATCACCACCTCGGAGATCAAGGTCAGTGTCCTGATCAACGAGGACGAGACCGAGCTCGCGGTGCGCATCCTCCACACCGCCTATGGCCTCGACGCGACCGACGAAGCGGCCTGATCCCTTTTCCAGCCCGGCTGCAACGCACCGTAACATGCGGCGCGATGCTGCCATGTTTCGGACGCCGTGCCGCCGCGGCGCAATGGTTGGGGCGAAGCCGTGATGCGGTGGCCTTCCCGTCCCTTCGCCGATTCGGGACTGCTCCGCAGGCGGGGCGCCGCATTGCTGCTGGCGCTCGCCATCGAGCTGCTGCTGGTGCTGCTCCTGCTCTTCTTCGTGCCGCCGGTGCCGAGCCGCAAGGAGAGCGGGCGCACCACCGTGTTCGGGGTCGAGGCGTCGAAGGGCGAGGATAGCCCCGACAAGAAGCCGGCCGAGAAGCAGCAGAAGAAGGCAGCGAAGGCGCAGCGTGCCGAGGCGCAGACCCAGCCGCCACCGCCGGTGCCCGTGCCGGTCGAGACGCCGGTGCCGGTGGGGCCGCCGACCTTCCTCAAGCTCAGCCGCAACGATTATCAGCAGGGCGACATCGCCAGGATGCCGTCGCGCGGGCCGACGCGCAGCCAGGACAGCGAGGTCGCCGATAGCGGCGGTGCGCGGGCGGACGATAGTCCGATAGTTGGCACGGCCCCCAATGGCGAGCCGCTCTATGCTCCAGGCGGATGGGTCCGAAAGCCGACCAATGCTGAAATCGAGCCCTATCGGCCGCGCCGGGCCAAGAACGGTACTGGCACGATCGCGTGCCGCACGGCGCCACGAAACCGGCTTGTCGATTGCCAGATCCTTGGTGAGTCGCCTCGCGGATCGGGCTTCGGTTACGCGACGCAGCAGGCATCCTGGCAATTCCTGATGCGGCCGCCGCGCCTGGGCGGCAAGGAGCAGATCGGCGTTTGGGTGACCGTCACCGGCGAATATACGACTACCGAGAAATGACACCGGGCTTGCGGGGAGCCGCCGGGCGCGGCTAGGCCCCTGCCATGACGATCGGACAAGAGAGACTGGAGCGCCGGATGGCGCGGGGACGCGACTTTCTGGGCAGCGAGGTCGCGATCATGTGCGGCGCGATGTCATGGGTGAGCGAGCGCAACCTCGTCGCCGCAATGTCGAATGCCGGCGGTTTCGGCCTGATCGCCTGCGGCGCGATGACGCCCGAGCTGCTCGACGCGGAGATCGCCGGCACCAAGGCGCTCACCGCGAAGCCCTTCGGCGTCAACCTGATCACCATGCACCCGCAGCTGTTCGACCTGATCGAGGTCTGCAACCGGCATGGCATCGGCCATGTCGTCCTGGCCGGCGGGCTGCCGCCGGCGGGCTCGCTCGACGCGATCAAGGCCAATGGCGCGAAGCTGATCTGCTTCGCCCCGGCGCTCAGCCTGGCCAAGAAGCTGATCCGCTCGGGCGTCGACGCGCTGGTGGTCGAGGGCATGGAGGCCGGCGGCCATATCGGCCCGGTCTCGACCAGCGTGCTCGCGCAGGAGATCCTGCCCGAAGTGGCCGAGGCGGTGCCCGTGTTCGTCGCCGGCGGCATCGGCCGGGGCGAGGCGATCGCCGGCTATCTCGACATGGGCGCGGCCGGCGTCCAGCTCGGCACCCGCTTCGCCTGCGCGACCGAAAGCATCGCGCATGCGAACTTCAAGAAGGCCTTCATCCGCGCTTCGGCGCGCGACGCCACCGCGAGTGTGCAGATCGATCCGCGCCTGCCGGTGATCCCGGTGCGCGCGCTCAAGAATGCCGGCGGCGAGCTGTTCACCGCCAAGCAGCGCGAAGTCGCCCAGCTGCTCGACGAGGGCAAGGTGGCGATGGCCGAGGCGCAGCTCCAGATCGAGCATTACTGGGCCGGGGCGCTGCGCCGCGCAGTGATCGACGGCGATGTCGAGCATGGCAGCGTGATGGCCGGCCAGTCGGTCGGCATGGTGACGAAGGAAGAGCCGGTGGCGGACATCATCGCGACGCTGATGGCCGAAGCCGCCCATGCGCTGGAGAAGCGCGCGGCCTGAGGCTTGCCGAGCGCCGGGCGGGGAACACCCGGCGCTGGTGCCAGGCTGAGGACTCATATTACTTCAACCGTCGTCCCGGCCTTGCGCCGGGATTCCGCTTCTTCTTGCGCGGGTGAGATAGCGGGGCCCCGGCGCAAGGCCGGCGTGACGAAGAAGGAACCGCTGAGTCCCCAAAACTAGCGGGGCTCCTTGTAGAGCTGGTACAGCTCCTTCACGCATTGCCAGGCGGAGATCGCCGCGACCACGATCACCGCGATCTCGAGGCCCTTGTCGAGACTCTGCTGGATCTTCGCGACCTTCGCCGCGTCGGCGCCGGCGACGATCACGATCCGCTCCGCTGCATGCAACACCGCGGCGATGGCGAGCGTGCCGGCGGTGCTGGCAAGGATCAGCAGCGCGCGTAGCGGCTTCCAGGCCGGCCGCAGGAACTGGACGAGGCTCAGCAGGATCCGCGCCCAGACCAGGACTACCACCGGCCAGTAGAGCGTTGCCCAGATCGGCGCGGCAGTGATCGTCATCCCGTCGTCGTGCGGGAAGAAGGGGATGGTGAAGGCGCCCGCCCACCAGGCGAGAAAGCCGATGCCGAAGGCGATCTCGAACACCGGCTCCCAGCGCTTGCGCGGCGGCAGGTCGAGGCGGAGCTTGCCGAGGTCGGGCAGTTCCTCGGGCTTCCAGCGGGCGAGATAGGTGTCGAGCCAGCCGGCCTGCTCGATGGCCGCAAAGGCCAGGGTGATCAGCGCGCCGATGGTCAGCAGCGTGTTCGCGGCGTCGCCGAGCCCTTGGGAAAGCGCCTGGAAGAAGGGTTCGCCGCTCACCGCGATCCGCCCGGCGGTCTTCACCGCCTCGATCACCGCGAAGAGCGCCAGCATGATCCGCAGCACGAACCAGTAAAAGGGGAAGAGCTCCGCGCCGATCAGCACCTGACGGTCGTGATAGCGGCCGGCGACGGTGAGCGGGTGGCCGAATTCCCTGAGGATCTGGCTCACCTCGCCCTTGTCGAGCGGGCGGCCGAGCGCTTCCTCGCGATCCTCGATGCGGGCGGCGATCAGGTCGGCCAGCTCGGCGATGATGTCGCCGGCCTTGGCCGAGGGCAGGTTCCAGCGCACCGCGCCGAGATAGCGTTCGATGAGGTCCATCACTTTTCTCCCTCGGTCAGGCGCAGGATCGATTCCGAGATCGCGTTCCATTCGGCGAGAAGCTGGCCGAGCACGTGCAGACCGTCGGGCGTGAGGCGGTAGAAGCGCTTGTTGCGCCTCGCTTCCTCGCGCCATTCGCTGGTGAGCAGCCCCTGCGTCTCCAGCCGGCGGAGCAGCGGATAGAGCGCGCCTTCGTCGATCGGCAGCCCCGCCTCCTCCAGACTGGTGCGCAGCGTGTAGCCATAGCGTTCCTCGCGCAGCGCGCCGAGCACCGCCAGCACCAGCGATCCGCGCCGCAGCTCGACGCGCAGTTTCTCGAACAGGTCTTCCTCGACCGGCATCGCCCTGTGCCTCATATCGTGTATGACACACACTGTGTAGCATACAGTATAAGAGGCCACAAGCTTCCCCGGGGATCGTTTCGCCGGCGTTCGCGATTCGCGGCGGGTTGCCGGTGGCGGCGCACACTTGTTTCGCCTGCGCATGGCGCGCGCGATCACAATCTGTTAGCGCGGATCCATGCCCGTTTCCGCAGCCGCCTCGGCCCGTGAGATACTGACGCGCCTCCACGACGTGATGGCGTCGCGCAACCCGGCGCAGTCGAAGCTCAATTCGGTGGTCAACATCATCGGCGAGGCGCTGTCGAGCGAGGTCTGCTCGATCTATCTGCTGCGCGAGGGGCTGCTCGAGCTGTTCGCGACGCGCGGCCTCGCGCAGGAGGCGGTGCACGTCACCAAGCTCGCGCTGGGCGAGGGCCTGGTCGGCACGATCGCCCAGAATGTCGAGACGCTGAACCTCGACGAGGCCGAGCTGCACCCCGCCTTCGCCTATCGTCCCGAGACGGGCGAAGAGGCGTTCCACAGCTTTGCCGGCGTGCCGATCATCCGGCGCGAGCGGGCCGTGGGGGTGCTCGCCGTGCAGCATGCCGAATCGCGCCGCTACGAGAGCGAGGAGATCGAGGCGCTGCAGACCGTAGCGATGGTGCTGTCCGAGCTGATCGCCAATGCCGATCTGATCGACCCGGCGAGCGGCGGCGGCTCCACCCGGCTCCAGTCGACCGCGCCCGAGCTCGGCCATGGCTTCAAGCTGGTCGACGGCATGGCCGCCGGCGTCGCGGTGTTCCACCAGCCGCGCATCGTGATCGAGCACACCGTCGCCGAGGATACCGAGGCGGAGCGCCACCGCGTCTATGCCGCGTTCGACAAGATGCGCGAGCAGATCGATCGCATGGCCAGCCAGGCCGAGTTCGGCGGCGGCGGCGAGCAGGACGAGATTCTCGCGACCTACAAGATGTTCGCCTATGACGAGGGCTGGTCGCGCCGGATCAACGAGGCGATCGATTCGGGCCTCACCGCCGAGGCGGCGATCGAGCGCGTCCAGCAGCGCACCCGCCAGCGCATGCGCGAGATCGACGATCCGCTGCTGCGCGACCGGATGCACGATCTGGAGGATCTCTCCAACCGGCTGCTCCGTATCGTCTCCGGCCAGCTCGGCACCGCGGCGCAGATGGGGCTGCGGCAGGATTCGATCCTGATCGCGCGCAATCTCGGCCCGGCGGAGCTGCTCGAATATGATCGCCGGCGCCTGAAGGGCGTGGTGCTGGAGGAAGGATCGCTCACCGCGCACGTCACCATCGTCGCACGCGCCATGGGGGTGCCGGTGCTGGGGCGCGTCCGCAACATCCGCCAGATGATCGCCGAGGGCGACATGCTGCTGCTCGACACCAGCGAGGAGAGCCTGTTCGTCCGCCCCACCCAGGCGATGCAGGAAGCGTTCGAGGCCAAGCTCGAGCTGAGCCAGAAGCGCCGCGCCGCGTTCGCGCAGATGCGCGGCGTCGCGCCGGTGACGACCGACGGCCACCGCGTGACGGTGATGGTCAATGCCGGCCTGCGCGACGACATGGCCGCGCTCGATCTCACCGGTGCCGACGGCATCGGCCTGTTCCGCACCGAATTCCAGTTCCTCGTCTCGGCCACGCTGCCCCAGCGCGAGATGCAGCGCCGCCTCTACAAGGACGTGCTCGACGCGGCGGGGGACCGCCCCGTTACCTTCCGCACCGTCGATATCGGCGGCGACAAGGCGCTGCCCTATCTCAACCATGACGAGGATGGCGAGGAAGAGAATCCCGCCATGGGCTGGCGGGCGCTGCGCCTCGCGCTCGATCGCGACGGGTTGATGAAGGCGCAGGCGCGCGCGCTGATCGAGGCCGGTGCCGGCCGCACGCTCAACATCATGTTCCCGATGGTCTCGGAGCCATGGGAGTTCGACGCGGCGCGCGAGCTGTTCGAGGCGCAGCGCACTTGGCTCGCCGCGCGCGGGCGCAAGATGCCGACCGAGATCCGCTATGGCGCGATGCTCGAGGTGCCGGCGCTGGCGGAAGTGCTCGACCTGCTGCTGCCGCGGCTCGATTTCCTGTCGATCGGCACCAACGACCTCACCCAGTTCCTCTTCGCCGCCGATCGCGCCCATCCCAAGCTGGCGTTGCGCTATGATTGGCTGAGCCCGTCGATCCTGCGATTCCTCAAGCGCGTGGCGGACCAGTGCCGGGCGGGCGGCGTGCCGGTGGGCGTGTGCGGCGAGATGGGCGGGCGGCCCCTGGAGGCGCTGGCGCTGCTCGGGCTCGGCATCGATCGCCTGTCGATCACACCTGCCGCGGTGGGGCCGATCAAGGCGATGGTCCGTTCGATCGATCGGGGCGCGCTGATGACGGCGATGGCCGGGATGCTGGCCGATCCGGGCAGCTCGCTGCGCGACCAGCTGGAGGCATGGGCGAGCGAACATTCCGTCGAACTGGCCTGAACTGCGGGCAAAATCACCCTGGCTGGCGTTGACAGGCGCGGCTTGGTGAACGACAGCTTCAGCCGTCGGCGGGAGCAACGGGCGCAACCCTTCCGCCCGGAGAGTATGGATGGAAGGCGAAGCCGCCGAAGACCCGACCCTGTTTCCCGCCAGCGTGGGCGAGAAGCTGCGTGCCGCGCGCGAGGCGCAGGGCCTCGATCTTCCCGAGATCGCCGCGCGGACCCGCATTCCGCAGCGTCACCTCGAGGCGATCGAGAAGGGCAATTATGCCGGCCTTCCGTCGATCACCTATGCGCTGGGATTCGCCAAGGCCTATGCCCGCGCGGTCGGTGCCGACGAGGTGATGATCGCGCGCGAGCTGCGCACCGAGCTGCATCGCAATCCCGAGCGCGCGGCGCCCGTTCCCGCCTATGAGACGAGCGATCCGGCGCGCGTGCCGCCGCGCGGTATCGTCATCTTCGGGGTCGTCCTGGCGCTGCTGCTCGTGGTTGGCGGAGTGCTCTATTACGGTACCGGCCTGTTCCGCGGCAGCGCCCCGGCGCCCGAGACTCTGGCGACCGAGGAGCCGCAGGCGAACCTGGCCGACAATGTCAGCGTCGCCAATGCCGCCGTGCCGGTGGCGGCCAGCGGCGGCCAGGTCTCGCTGATCGCGCTCGACACCGTCTGGATCCGCGTCACCGATGCCAAGGGCACCAAGCTCGTCGAGAAGGAGCTCGCGCCCGGCGAGCGTTACGACGTGCCGGCCGATGCCGATCATCCGCGCATCCGCACCGGCGGGCCCGAGAAGATTCAAGTTACGCTCAATGGCTCGAACGTCGATCCGCTCGGCCGCGCCGGCACGACGGTGGATGTCGAGGTGAGCGCCGGTGCGCTGCGCGCCCGCGGCCAGCCGGGCGCTGC
>OAOK01000038.1_pt1 | contig 67340 bp, 69 predicted proteins | sample 1641101 | NCBI WGS metagenome assembly OAOK01 (sample SAMEA104232307, study PRJEB22302) | sediment metagenome | biome: forest; feature: aquifer; material: sediment | place: USA | collected 2011-08-07 | depth 0.01 m
GGGCCGGCGCGGGCGCCGCGCTGGTGGCGGCGGCCTGGGGGCAAGGGCGGATGCGCCTGGCGCTGGGCGGCTATGGCATGGCGCTGCTCTGGGCGTCGCTGGTGCCGGGGTTCCTCGATTCGGGCTATTATCTGCTGACCGCCGCCTTCCTCGCCGTCACCGCTTTCCCGAGGCGGGCGGCTGCGGCCGAGGCGCCGCCGCCACCCGCGCCCGCGCATGTGACGCTGCCGCACGGCACCGCGCAGCATCGTATCGCGAGCGGTGACCTGCTCCATGCCCAGGCCGAGGACGATTATTGCCGGGTCCACCTCGCCGACGGGCGCAGCCTGCTGGTCACTGTCAATCTCGGCGCGCTCGTGCGGATGGCGGCGCCGCACCTGATCCGGGTGCACCGCAGCCACGCCGTCAACGGCGCCAGGGTCGCGGTGCTGCACCGGGGTGGTCCGATCGAGCTGGTCGACGGAACCTCGATCCCGGTTGGCCGCACCTATCGCGCGGCGCTGGCGGCCTGGCGCGATCAGTAGATCGCCGGCGGGTCGCTGGCCGGGAAGGTTCCCTTCAGCGCTTCGTCCAGCTCGCGGTCGCGCCGTCGTGCCTGCGCGTCGATGGGCAGCCGGCCGGCCAGCCACAGGGCGAGGTTGCGCGCGTAGTTGCGGACCGAGGCCCGTGCCTCGGGCGAAGCGGCGAGGCCGTGGCCAGGCGCTTCGGATACGAAGCTGGGGCAGCCGCTGGCGGGGTCCCAGTTATAGTCGGCGAAATGGTGGAAGGTCGATTCCGCCCAGGCCGGGCCGCCCTGCTCCGAAGGCTCGAAGGCGATGGCGATGTTGAATCCGCGCCCGCTCGCCTTGCTGGTGCCCATCGCCACCACCCGCGCCGAGGGATCGTCCGCCGGCGCTCCCACCGCGCCCTCGTGCGGATGGGCGGGAAGGAAGCGAATGAGCCCGCCCGGCGCATCCGCGTCGCGCAGCACCGGATGGACGTCGCCCAGGATCGCGATCTCCTGGAAATCGCCGTTCGCGCCCGAATGGTAATTGGGCCAGCGGATGTCGCCGGTCTCGCGATCATCGTCGACCCGGCGGTCTTCCGCGGGATCGGGATTGTGGCTGTGGAAGAAATGCGCCGCGCCCACGCCGCTCAGCGAGCAGACCGAGCAGCCCAGGTCCATGTGATCGCGCGTCACCAGCAGCCCGCCCCCGCTCCGGCGGAAGCGGCCGATCGCCGCGCAATCCTCGGCGGCCAGCCCGTCGCCGGTATCGACCGCGAACAGCCAGAGCGCCGCATAGTCGGAGCGATCGAGCGTGGAGAGCACCGGATCGGGCGCGCCCGGGGCGGAGCGGTCGCGCGCGGTCACTTCGAAGACGGGAGCGCCATCTTCGCCGGTCAGCCCGGCCAGGTGATCGCGCAGCATCGAGAAGCGCGCGATGTTCCAATCGTCGGCGATCGGAGGAATGGTGGTCTGGAGCAGGATCTTGATCGGCGCGGACATGCTGCACTCCCGAACTGCGCCTTTCCGATATCACGGCGCCTCAGGCAGCTCCAACGCTCCGAAAGGGTTATTTGACGCGCATCGGCAGGCCGGCGACGACAAGCATCACTTCGTCGGCGACCGCCGCGACCGCCTGGTTGATCCGCCCCGCCGCATCGCGGAAGCGCCGCGCCAGCGCATTGTCGGGCACGATGCCGAGGCCGGTTTCGTTGGCAACGAGGATCAGCCGGCCGTCGAAGCGCGCGATCGCCGCGCAGAGCCCGTCGGTCGCCTGCTCCATGTCGGCATCGGCGAGCAGCAGGTTGCTGGCCCATAGGGTGAGGCAATCGACCAGCGCCACGGCCCCGGTGCCGCTCGCGGCATCGAGCGCCGCGGCAAGATCGCGCGGTGCGTCCACCGTCTCCCAGCGCGCGTCGCGATCGGCGCGGTGCCGGGCGATGCGCTCCGCCATTTCCGCGTCCCAGGCCTCGGCGGTGGCGATGAAGAGGTGGCGGCCGGGCAGCGCCTCGGCGCGTTGCTGGGCATAGCGGCTCTTGCCCGAGCGGGCGCCGCCGAGGACGAACAACCTGGTCATGGAGTGCCCCGGGCGAGCCTCAGCAATCCGTCGATATCGACATGGCGCTCGAGCGCGGCGGCGATCTCGTCGAGCGCGGCATCGACGTCCGCCACGTAATCGCGCCCCGATCCGGCCACGCCGATCCGGGCGAGCAGCGCGCTGCGTGCCGCGGGCGCGGCGAGCAGGCCGTGGAGATAGCTGCCCATCACCCGGCCGTCGCGGCTGATCGCGCCTTCAGGGCCGATCCCGTCGAGCAGCGCGAAGGGGCGCGCCATGTCCAGGCCGGTCGTCTCGCCCATGTGCATCTCATAGCCATGGACCGGCGCGCCGAGCGCGATGCCCGCCACCTGGCGCAGTACCTTCGCAGGAGCAAGGCTGGTTGCGACGTCGAGCAGGCCGAGCCCCTCGACTTGCCCCGCCGGCCCCTCGATCCCCAGCGGATCGGCGACGCTGCGCCCGAGCATCTGATAGCCGCCGCACAGCCCGAGCACGGCACCGCCGCGCCGGTGATGCGCGCGGATGTCGATGTCCCAGCCCTGGGCGCGCAGAAAGGCGAGATCGGCGATCGTCGCCTTGGAGCCCGGCAGCACGATCAGCGCGGCATCGCCCGGGATCGGCGTGCCGGGGGGCACCATCGCCAGCTCTACGCCCGGCTCGAGCTTCAGGGGATCGAGATCGTCGAAATTGGCGATGCGCGGCAGGATCGGGCAGGCGACCAGCCGGCGGCCCTCGCCACGCGGGGCGGCGCGATCGAGCACCACCGCGTCCTCGCTCGGCAGGCGGACGGTGGCGGGCAGCCAGGGCACCACCCCAAAGCCGGGCCAGCCGGACCGCGCTTCGATCGCGCGATAGCCATCCTCGAACAGCGCCGGATCGCCGCGGAACTTGTTGATCAGGAAGCCGCGGATCATCGCGGCGTCCTCTGGATCGATCACCGCGCGGGTGCCGACGATCGCGGCGATCACGCCGCCCCGGTCGATATCGCCGACCAGCACCACGGGGACCCCGGCGGCGCGGGCGAAGCCCATGTTCGCGATGTCGCCGGCGCGCAGGTTGATCTCGGCCGGCGATCCGGCGCCCTCGACCACCACCAAGTCGCACTCCGCGCGGAGCCGGTGGTAGCTCGCCAGCACCTCGGCGATCAGGCTGCCGCGCGCCTCGCGGAAATTGCCCGAACCGAGCGTGCCGCGCACCCGGCCCTGCACGATCAGCTGGGAGGTGCGATCGGCCTGGGGCTTGAGCAGCACCGGGTTCATGTCGCTGTGCGGCGCCGTCCGGCAGGCGATCGCCTGCAACGCCTGGGCGCGGCCGATCTCGCCGCCGTCCGCCGTCACCGCGGCGTTGTTCGACATGTTCTGGGGCTTGAACGGGCGCACCGCGAGCCCGCGATTGGCGAAGGCGCGGCAGAGCCCGGCGACCAGCACCGACTTGCCGACGTCCGAGCCGGTGCCCTGCAGCATCAGCGCGCCCATGCCAGGCCTCCCGCGACGAGCCAGAGCAGCAGGCAGGCCCGCGCATAGACGCGCAGTGCGCGGCGGATGTCCTCGCCGTCCGCGTCGCTGTTGCCGTCGCCGATCCAGGGCTTGTCGTGCATCACCCCGTCATAGGCGATCGGGCCGGCAAGGCGCAGCCCCAGCGCGCCGGCCATCGCCGCCTCGGGCCAGCCGGCATTTGGGGAGGCATGGTTGCCGGCGTCGCGCCACAATATCCGCCAGCCGCCAGGGCCGGCGAGGCAGAGCAGCAGGCCGGAAAGCCGGGCGGGAACCAGGTTGGCCAGGTCGTCGGTGCGCGCCGCCGCCCAGCCGAACGCCCGCCAGCGTGCCTCGCGATGGCCGATCATCGAGTCCGCGGTGTTGATCGCCTTATAGGCCCACACCCCGGGCAGGCCGAGCAGGAGCAGCCAGAAGGCGGGCGCGACCACGCCGTCGCAGAAGCTTTCGGCCAGGCTCTCGATCGCGGCGCGCGATACGCCGGCCTCGTCGAGCATCGCGGTGTCGCGGCCGACGATCCTGCTCACGGCTTCGCGCGCCGCGGGCAGCTCGCCCTGGGCCAGTGCCTGGGCGACGGGGCGGACATGGTCGAACAGGCTGCGCTGGGCGAGCGCCGGCCACGCGAGCGCTGCAACGGCGAGCCAGCCCCAGGGGCCGAGATGCGCGAGCAGCTGGCGCTGGACGATCCAGCCCGCGCCACCGGCAAGCGTGACGAGCAGTGCCAGGGTGAGAAGGCCCAGCATGCGCCGGGTGCCGAAGCTGCGCTCGGGCCGGTTCCACCGCGCTTCGCACCGGGCGATGATCCGCGCGAACAGGCCGACGGGATGGCCGATCCGGCGATAGAGCGCATCCGGCCAGCCGAGAGCGGCGTCGAGCACCAGCGCGGCGAGCGCGATCGGCTCAGCCATCGGCCAGCGCCGCCGCGAGCCGGGCGAGGCCGGCCTCGCCGGGCGGCAGGCCGATGCGCAGCCAGCGCGGGCGATCGGCGAAAGGGCGAGTGAGGATCGCGCGGCGTGCCAGCTGCGCGAACAGGGCCATGCCGTCCGTCACTTCGATCAGGCGGAAGAGCGGGCAGGCGCCGGCCGAGGAGTGGCCTGCTTCGCGCAGCACCGCGTCGAGCGCAGCGGCCCGGGCGGGGAGCTGCACGCGCATCGCCTCGATCCAGCCACGGTCGCGATAGGCGGCCGTGCCGATGGCGATCGCGGCGGCGGAGACCGGCCAGGCGCCGAGCGCGGCGCGGATCGCGTCGAGCAGCGGCGCGGGCCCGAGCACGAAGCCCAGCCGCACGCCGGCCAGGCCGAAGAACTTGCCGAAGGAACGAAAGATCACCAGCCGGCACGCATCGCCGATCCGGCCGGCCAGGCTTGGCGCCGGATCGACATCGGCAAAGGCCTCGTCCAGCAGCAGCCATGCGCCGCCGGCGCGCCGGTCGAGCAGTTCCTCCAGGCGCGCTGGGGGCAGGACGCGCCCGTCGGGATTGTTGGGATTGGCGAGGATCAGCGTGCCGTCATGCGCGCCGTCGAGATCGGTCGGCGCGGCGTTCGCGATCATCTCGCCATGGGTGCGATAGCCGGGGGCGGCGAACTGCGCCGCGCCGCCGAGCAGGCCGCCGATCAGCCGCAGCCCGATCTCGGTGCCCGGCACGGCGCAGACATGGCGCGGATCGATGCCGAAATACGCGGCGGCCGCAGTTTCGAGCTCGGCGAGTTCGTGGCGCTCGGGCAGGCGCCGCCAGTCGATCGCGAGGGCGTCGGCGCCGGGCCAGGGCTGGGGATTGATGCCGGTCGACAGGTCGAGCCAGTCGTCTCCGCCGAAATGCCGCCGCGCGGCTTCGATCCCGCCGCCATGCCAGGTCCAGCTGCTCATGCGAGCCGGACCAGGAGCAGCGCCGCGAGCAGCAGCCCGGTCTCGGTCCCTTCGATCCCGCCGCCATGGCCGTCGCCCGAGATGCCGCCGAGCTTGCGCCACAGCCAGGCGGCCCAGCCGAACAGCAGCAGCGGCGTGGCGAGCAGGCTGGGCGAGAACCAGGCGGCGGCGAGCAGCGCCAGCGTCCAGATCGCCAGGTCGAGCGGGCGCACCGCATCGCGGAACCGCGCGGCGAGGCCGGCATGGAGGTCGGGCAGCCAGTGCGTCCAGAAGAGCGGGCCGATGCGCGCGGCGAAGGGGATCAGGGCGATGGCGGCATAGGCGTTGGCGGCGACCAGCGCGTGCAGCAGCAGCAGCTTGGCGAGCAGCTGCAGCCCGATCGCCACTGCGCCGAAGCTGCCGATATGCGGATCGGCGAGCACCGCGAGGATGCGCTCGCGATCCTTGTGCGCGGCCCCGCAGGCATCGGCGACATCGCCCAGCCCGTCGAGATGCAGCGCGCCGGTGACCGCTACCCAGAGCACCAGCCCGGCGAGCGCCGCCGTCCAGGGATCGATCTCCGCCCCGGCCCGGCATCCGGCCGCGACGATCGCGCCCAGGATCAGCCCCACTGCCGGAAACCAGCGGATCGCGGCGGCGAACTCCGCGCCACTCACCGTGATTCGCGGCGTCGGCAGCCGCGTCAGGAACTGGATCGCGACGATCAGCCCCTTCATGGATAGATCCCGACGATCTGGGCGCTCGGCCGCGCGCCCGGCCAAACCCGCAGCGAGACGAGCACGCCATAGGGCAGGTCGAACGCCCAGAGCCGGGCCTGCTCGAAGCCGCACAGCACATGCAGCGCGGCTCGGATCGCGCCGCCATGAGTGACGACCAGGGTGGGCGCCGGGGCCAGCGCATCGATCGCCGCGGCGATGCGGGCGACCAGCGCCGACCAGCGCTCGCCGTCCGGCGGCGGATTGGCGTCCGGGTCCGCCCAGAAGCGGGCGAGCGCGTCGGGATCGATCTGGTCGGGCGCCAGCCCGTCCCATGCGCCGAAATCCAGCTCGCGCCAGCGCGGGTCGACGATCGGCGTCCCGATCGCCTCGGCGGCCGCGCGGGCGCGGTGCAGGTCCGAAGTCACGATATGCACGGCGCCCAGGTCCGCCGCCTGCGCCGCGCATGCCGCGATGCCGGCGGCCGTCGGCGCGCAATCGGTGTGCCCCATCAGCCGCCCGGGCAGGACGGGCGCGCCGTGGCGCAGCAGATGGAGCGCGAAGCCGGTCACAGCGATCCGGATATCCGGGCCTCGGCGAAGGTCGCCATCTGGTCGTGCGCGGCCAGCGCGGCGCGGATGACGCTTACCGCCACCGCCGCGCCGCTGCCTTCGCCCAGCCGCATGCCGAGCGCCAGCAGCGGCTCCAGCCCGAGCCGGGCGAGCAGGCGGGCATGGCCGGGCTCGGCCGAGACATGGCCGGCGATGCAGTGCGCGACGATCGCCGGGTTGTCGGCGGCGAGCGGGGCGATCGCCGCGCTGCCGATGAACCCGTCGAGCACCACCGGAATGCCCAGCTGGCGCGCGCGCAGCACGGCTCCGGCGATCGCGACGATCTCGCGTCCCCCGACCCGGCGCAGCGTCTCGAACGCATCGGCGGGCGCATCGGCATGGCAGGCGCGGGCGCGCTCGACCACTGCGGCCTTGCGCGCGATCCCTTCCGCATCCACGCCGGTGCCCGGGCCGATCCAGTCCGCCGCCGTGCCGCCGAAGCTGCGCAGGCAGAGCGCGGCGGCGGCGGTCGAGTTGCCGATGCCCATCTCGCCGATGGTGAGCAGGTCGAGATCCCCGGTCACTGCCGCGGCGCCGGCAGCGAGCGCGGCGAGGCATTCGGCCTCGGTCATCGCGGGGGCGGTGGTGAAGTCGGCGGTGGGCCTGTCGAGATCGAGCGCGGTCACGTGCAGCTCCAGCCCGGCCGCGCCCGACAGCGCGTTGATCGCCGCGCCGCCGGCCTCGAAATTGGCGACCATCTGTGCCGTCACGCTTGCCGGGAAGGCGCTGACGCCGTGGACGGTCACGCCGTGATTGCCGGCGAAGATCGCGGCGCGGGCGCGCGCGATCCTGGGCCTTGCGGTGCCCTGCCACCCGGCGAGGAAGATCGCGATGTCCTCAAGCCGGCCGAGCGAGCCGGCCGGCTTGGTCAGCTCGGCCTGGCGGGCGCGGGCGGCGGCGATGGCGCCCTGGTCGGGGCCGCGGAGACCGGCGAGCGCGGCACGGAAATCGGCAGGCGAGGCAAAGGTCATTCGGCGACGAATCCAGCGGGTGGGGTGCGGGTGATGAAATGGCCCTTAATACCCTCGGGCCAGGCGGAGTAGGGCACGCGGCCATGCTCGCTCGCCGCATGGTGCACGGCATAGTCGAGAATGGCGCGCGCGCTCTCCTCGTCCGGCGTGAACCGGCCGAGGACATAGCCGACCTTGCCCGGCGCGCGCAGATGCACGGTGCAGAAATCGGTGCAGGCAAACAGGCAGGGCATTTCCTGCACGGCGACGCCGGCATAGCGCGGGTCGCTCGCCTGCACCGCCTGCAGGGCGGCGACCAGCCGGGCGCCGCCGCGCACGCCATCGCCATCCTCGCGCGTATCCGCGGAATGGCGACAGGTGTTGCAGGCGACGACCGCCGGGCCGTCCGCGACGCGCTTCAGCATCAGGCGGCGGCGCGCTGCTGGCGCGGCGCGGGCATGCCGAGCGCGCGCAGCAGGCGGTAGAAGGCGTAGAGCCCGATCAGGATCGCGCCGTTGCGCAGGAACTGGTCGAGCGAATAGCCCGGATGGAGCGTGATCGCCACGCCGCCCAGCACCGCCGCCCAGCACAGGGTCACCAGCTTGCCCGCCACGAACGCAGCGACATAGGCGATGGCGAGCCGGGCCGGGATCGATTCCGCCCGCAGCCGGGCGAGCGCCGCATAGGCGCCGATCGCCGATCCCGCCGCCGCGGTGCCGAGCCCCAGGCCCCAGAGCAGCGTCTTCGGGTCGTGCGGATAGTGGAGGAACAGGAAGCCCACCGCCTGGTTGGCGCCCCAGGCGGCGAGCGCCAGCGCGATCCCGTCGCGCCGGCGCAGGTGCACCGCCGCCAGCGCGGCGAGCGCCGCGACCGGGGCCGTGCAGGCAAGGGCGAAGCTCGTTGCCATGCTCGCGAGCGTGAGGAGCATGATCCAGAGCGTGGAAGCGCGTGCCTGCGTCATAGTGCCTTCTCCCATCAGAAGCGCCCGCGAATGCCGGCATAGATGCTGCGGCCCAGCGTGCCGTAGCGATAGGCAGTCATGTAGGTCTCGTCGAACAGGTTCTCGGCGCGGGCGAACACGCTGAGATTGTCGCCGGCCTTCAGCTCGGCGCGCAGGTCGACCAGGGTATAGCCGTCGAGCCGGGTGGTGTTGGCCGCATTGTCGAAGCTGTGCCCCGACCAGCGCACCGCGGCACCGGTGGTGAGACCGAAGGGGAAGGCGTAGCTGATCGAGCCGTTGGCGCTGTTCTGCGGGCGGCGCGGCAGCCATTTGCCGAAATTCGCGGTGCCCGGCGAGCGGTCCTCGGCGACGATCCAGCTGTAATTGCCGTCGAGCGTGAAGCTGCCCAGGCGGAGCGCGCCCGCAGCCTCGATACCGTGCGCCTGCGCGCGCGCGACGTTCGAATAATAGCCCGAACGGCGGGTGGTGGTGCCCGGCACGAAGCAGAGCGGCACGGTCGAGGTGGGAGTGCAGCCGTTGAAGAGGATCTGGCTGGTGGTGATGCGCTCGAACCAGGTCGCGCCGAAAGTCAGCTTGCGGCCGAACAGCTGCTGCTCGACGCCGGCTTCCCAGCCATTGGCCCGCTCGGGATCGAGCGCGGTGTTCCCATATTCGCTGAACTGCTGGTAGAGCGTCGGAGCCTTGAAGCCCTCGCCATAGCTGGCGCGCAGGATCGTGCCGGTCGACAGGCGCCACACGCCGCCCGCCGCGAACAGGGTCTGGCCGCCGAAGCGGTTGTGATCGTCATAGCGGATGCCGCCGTTGAGCGTGAGGCCGTCGATCGGCTCGACGCTCAGCTGGGCATAGGCGCTGGTGATCTCGGCATTGCCGCGCGCGAATGCCGGGAGCGGCGTGGCGAGTGCGGCCGCGGGCGAGCGGCTGCGGAACTTCGAATTCTCGTTCTCCAGCCCGAACACCGCCGAGATGCGCTTGGTGAAGGCGAAGCTGCCCTGATATTCCAGCCGCTGGTTGCGGCCGTTGGATTCGAAGCTGAGCGGGCGGGCGCGGGTGGGGCCATAGCTGTCGCGATCGGTGTCGGTATAGGCATAGGCGAAGCGGTTGCGCAGCCGCCCGTCCAGCAGGTCGAGATTCACGCCCGCATAGCCGACGAACTCCTCGTTCAGCGAATAGTCGCTGCTGTCGCCGGTGGTCGCGTCGATCTCGGTATGGCCCCGCGAATAATAGCCGCGCACCTCGACGCTGAGGTTGCTCGCCAGCGCGAGCTCGGCGCGGCCGGTGGCGCTGCGATTGGTGTAGCCGTCGGTCTCCTTGCCGCCGAACGCCGGCGCGATCGCGGAGATGCCGGCAGTGGTGAAGCTCTGGCCGCCAAGGCGCCAGCGCAAGGGGCCGGTGCGGCCGCCGATCGCGGCGCGGGCGCTTACCGTCTCGCGCGAGCCGGCCTCGATGTCGAAGCTGCCTTCCAGCGCCTTCTCCGGCGCGGCGGTGACGATGTTGACCACGCCGCCGATCGCCTGGCTGCCCCACAGGATCGACTGGGGCCCGCGCAGCACCTCGATGCGCGCCGCGTCGCCGACCAGCAGATTGGCGAAATTATAGCCGCCGCCGGTGGCCGCGGGATCGTTGAGCTTCACTCCGTCGATCACCACCACGGTCTGGTCGGCTTCGGCGCCGCGGATGCGCAGCGACGTGGAGGTGCCATAGCCGCCGTTGCGCGAGACGCTGATGCCGGGCGTGCGCAGCAACAGCTCGGTCGCGCCGATATCCTGGCTGCGGTCGATCGCCGCCTTGTCGAGCACGGTGATCGAAGCGGGGACCTGATCGATGTTCACCGGCGCGCGCGTGGCGGTGACGGTGATCTGGTCGCTGTCCTCGGCCACTGCCGCGTCGGGCGCGGGCGCCTGCTGGGCGAAGGCCGCGGGCGCGGCGGCCAGGGCGAGGAGCGAGGCGGAGAAACGGAGAACGGACTTCATTGCGTGCAACCCATAACGACGCCGCACGCGCACAGGGCCGATGCCGATGCCCTGTGGGGCGAGCGACATCGGCCGCGCACGCACGCGGCCAAGCCTGTCGTCGCTCGGGTTCACCCCCGTCCGCCCGGCACACCCTGTCCGCACGAAAGACGACCGCGACGGGCAGGTCTCCTGGCTCGCGGGTCGTTGCCGGTCCGGCCGCCTTCTCGGGTGCAACACCCAATGGCATCAGGCCGATGGCTCGCCGCTTACAGTTGCAGGGGCAGCCGGGATTGTCCCGTTCCCTTTTCATCCCCGTCTCCGGGGAACCTGTCGCGGCGCTGCCCTTAGGCGGCCTTCATCCAGACGACAAGCGCGAAGCGCGCCTTGTCCGCGGGGAGCGTGCGATGCGGGGTGAAGCGATCGAGGAACAGCACGGTGCCGGCCGGGCATTCCGGCTGGAGGCGCGGCATGCCGGCGATCGCTTCCTCGGTGATCCTGAGGCCGCCATCGGTCTCGCTGGCCAGCGGCGCCGGCTGGCGGCCGGGGATGATCTCCAGCCCGCCATTGCCGGGGCCGGTATCGCACAGCGGGATCCAGGCCGTGGTCCAGACCTGGCCGCAGGACGTGCCGTCGTCGCGGGCGACATCGCTGTGCCAGGCGTGGCGATGCTCGGGAAAGCTGGCGATGCTGGCGCGGACGCGGACGACCTTGCCGGCCAGGGCGCGCTCGCCGATCCGCTCGGCTTCGGCATGCAGGCGCGGATCGTTGGCGATCGCCTGGAGCCGGGGCCCGCGATGCGCGTCGGTGCAGATCGCGACGCGCAGCAGGTTCGCCTGGCTGCGGTCGTGCGCATAGATCCGGTCGAGCCGCTGCGTGAGCGGGGCATCGGGGCAGCTCTTGTCGAAGGGCAGGTACATGGCGCGCGAGAGCCGGTCGATATGCTCGGCGATGTCGGCCTGGGCGGCCTCCACCAGGGCGCGATCGAACAGCGGCAGCGCGACATGGCCCTGCGCGCGGTAGAAGGCGGTGTCGCTCACCGGCTGCGGCCCAGCGTAGTGATCGTCGGCCAGTCGCCGCCCAGCTCGACGCGCGCATCGATGCCATAGACGGCCTTGAGATTGGCCGGAGTGAGCACCTCGGCGGGGGCGCCGTCGGCGACCACGGCGCCCCGGTCGATCAGCACCAGCCGGTCGCAATAGCGCGCGGCCATGGTGAGGTCGTGCAGCACCGCGATCACCAGGCCGCCGGCGCGGGCCTCGGCATGGAGCAGCGCCATCACGTCGATCTGGTGGCCGGGGTCGAGGCTGGCGAGCGGCTCGTCGGCGATCAGCGCGGGAGCCTCCACCGCCAGCGCGCGGGCGAGCAGGACGCGGGCGCGCTCGCCGCCGGACAGTTCGGTGGCGACGCGGTCGCGCAGGACCGCGACATCGGCGCGCGCCATCGCCCGTTCGATCGCGGCGGTATCGGCTGCGCCGATCTGCGACATCGGGGCGAGATGCGGCAGCCGGCCCAGCTCGACCAGCCGCTCCACGGTGAGCGGCCAGTGCAGCGTCTGGCCCTGGGGCAAATAGGCGACGCGCCGGGCGAGCGCGGCGCGCGGCATCGTCGCCACCTCCGCGCCGTCGACCAGGATGCGGCCCGTATGCGGCACCAGCGCCAGCATCGCGCGGGCGAGCGTCGACTTGCCCGCACCGTTCGGACCGACGATGCCGGTCAGCGTTCCGGGCGCGAATCGGGTGCTGGCATTTTGCACCACGATACGTTTCCCGAGCGCGACGGCGACATTCTCGAGGCTTATGCTCACCATAGCCGGCGCTCCCGCATCAGGTGGATCAGGAAGACCGGCACGCCGAGAAAGGCCGTGACGACGCCGAGCTTCAGTTCGTTCCGCGTGTCGATCAGCCGCACCGCGAGATCGGCCAAGGTCAGCAGCGCCGCGCCGCCGATCGCCGAGGGGATCAGGATCGCCGAGGGGCTGCGATCGGTGAGCGGACGGATCAGGTGCGGCACGATCAGGCCGACAAAGCCGATCGCGCCCGACACGGCCACCGCGCCGCCCACGCCGATCGCGGTGCCGAGCAGCAGCCGGATGCGGGTGCGCCGCAAATCGACGCCGAGCGCCTGCGCGCCGTCCTCGCCCAGGGTCAGCGCATCGAGCGAGCGCCCGTCCCACAGCAGCAGCGCCGCGCCGATCGCGATGCAGGGATAGGCGATCCAGACATGCGCGAAGGAGCGGTTCTCCAGGCTGCCGAGCAGCCAGGTCATGATCTCCATCGCCGCGAAGGGATTGGGCGAGAGGTTGAGCGCGAGGCTGACTCCGGCCGTGGCCAAAGTGGCGATCGCGATGCCGGCAAGGATCAGGGTGAGCGGACTCTCCGAGCGCCCGGCCAGCGCCGACAGGCCGGCCAGCGAGAGCAGGGCGCCCAGCACCGCCAGCGCCGGCAGCACCACCGGATGCAGCTCGGCCAGCCCGAAATAGAGCGCGGCGACCGCGCCGAGCGACGCGGCATTGGAAGTGCCCAGCACCGATGGCTCGGCGAGCGGGTTGCGCAGATAGCCCTGCAGCGCGGCACCGGCCAGGCCGAGCATCGCGCCCACGCCCAGGCCCAGCAGCATGCGCGGCAGGCGCAGCTCGAGCAGGATGGTGGTGGCGATCCGGTCGCCATGGCCGGCAAAGGCGGCGAACATCCGGGCGAGCGACAGATGGACCGGCCCGAACAGGAGCGATCCGATCGCGGCGGCCAGCGTCAGGGCCAGCAGCCCGGCGATCAACAAGGGGCGGGAGAGTGTCATCGGGCTCGGGTCCGATCCTGAAAACGGGCCAGCTGCCGCGCCATTCCCCGCGCGGCATCGACATAGGCGGGGCTGCCGCAGACCGTCCAGGCCTGAGGGATGCTGATCCGGGGGATGCCCGCCAGCGCCGGGTGGTGGAGCATCTCGGTGCCCTGGTCGGCGACCTTGTCGGTCGCGCTCTCGACGATCAGGTAATCGGGCCGGGCCGCCACCATCTCCTCGATGCTCAGCTGCGAGAGCGGCGGCTTGCCGAGCTTCGCGGCCAGGTTCACCAGCCCCATGCGCCGCATCAGATCGTCGATCAGCGTGCCGGTGCCGGTCATGAAGCCGCGGCGCTGGTAATAGGCCGCGACCCTGCCGCCGCCCGGCCGGCCGATCCCGGCGAGCTGCGCCGCCATGCGCGCGACCAGCGCCTCGCCGCGCTCGGGATGGCCGACCGCCATCGCGGTCTGGCGGATCGAGGCGTAGATCTCGTCGACCGTGTTGGCGGTTTCGAGATCGAGCAGATTGTATTGATGCCCCTTCAGCGCGCGCATCGGCGCGCTGCGGCTGGCGGGCATGCCGATGATCAGGTCGGGATCGATCGCGAGGATCTGCTCGGCCGAATTCTTCAGCACCGGCAGCCCGCGCGCCTTCGCCGCCTCGCCCGACATCTCGGCATCGGTGGCGTTGCGAGTGACCCCCGCGATCTGGCCGCGATCGGCGAGCGCCAGAACGAGCTGGTCGGCGCACAGGTTGATCGAGACGATCCGCTTCGGCTTGCCCGCGGGCGGGGCCGATGCCGGGGCGCCGGCCCATAGCGCCGCGCCGCCCAGGGCGAGCAGCGGCAGGGCCAGGAGCTTGGCCGATGCCATCAGAACTCGATCCCCGCCTGCGCCTTGACGTTCTGCTCGCGGAAGGGGTGCTTCACCTGGGCCATCTCGGTGACGAGGTCGGCGGCGTCGATCAGCGCCTGGGGCGCGTTGCGGCCGGTGACGATCACGTGCTTCATCGCCGGCTTGGCGGCCAGCGCCGCGAGCACTTCGTCGGTCGGCAGATAGTCGTAGCGCAGCACGATGTTGAGCTCGTCGGCGATCACCATCGCATAGTCCGGATCGGCGATCATCCGCTTCACTTCTTCCCAGGCTTCGCGCGCGACGGCGATGTCGCGCGCGCGGTCCTGCGTGTCCCAGGTGAAGCCCTCGCCCATCGGCTTGAACTCGATCAGCTCGGGGAAGCGGTCGAACACCGCCTTCTCGCCGGTGGCCATCGCGCCCTTCACGAACTGGACCATGCCCACCTTCATGCCGTGCCCGATCGCGCGCACCGCCATGCCGAGCGCGGCGGAGGTCTTGCCCTTGCCCGGCCCGGTATGGACGATGACCAGGCCCTTCTCCACCGTCTTGGTGGCGATCTTCTTGGCCTGGGCGGCCTGGACCTTCTTCATCTTCGCATTGTGTTCTTCGTCGGTACGCTGCTTCACGGCCGCTTCCCCCTTGCGTTTCAGAAGGCGACCCGCACGCCGCCATAGGCGGCCGCGCCCGGCGTCGCGAAGCTGAACACTTCCTCATATTTCACGTCGAACAGGTTCTCGACGCGCCCGAACACCGAGAAGCGGTCGCTCAGCCGGTACTGGGCATTGAGGTTCACCAGCGTGAACGGCTTGAGCGAGACGCGCACCGGCACATAGCTGGGATCGATATAGGCCAGGTCGTCCATGCGGCCGTTGTAGCGCACCGTCAGCGTGGTCGAGAAACGCTCGTCCCTGCTGAACAGCGTGGCATTGACGCTGGCCATGTCGCCGGGGCGGCGAACCTCGGTGACGCCGGCCTCGGTCGCCTTCAGATGGGTATAGGCCGCGTCGATGCGGAGCTGGCGGATCGGGCGCAGGCTGGCGGTCACCTCGACGCCGTGCTGCTTGGAATCGGTGGTGCGATTGCCGGGCGTCGCGGTGTAGCTCGGCGCCGGATAGGTGATGTAGATCTCGTCGTTCAGCCTGGAATCGAAATAGGTCGCGCCGATCGTCGCCTTGCCGTCCCAGAAGCTCTGCTCGATGCCCGCTTCCCAGCCCTTGGACTTTTCGGGCCTGAGGTTCGGATTGCCGATATAGGTGCCGCTGGAGAAGCCGAAGAGCTCGTAATAGCCGGGGTTCTTCACGCCGGTGCCATAGGCGGCATGGACGCGCGTGTCGGTGGGCAGGCGATAGCCGGCCTGGACGCGCCAGGTGGTCGCGTTCGCGAAGCGGTTGTTGTCGTCGTGCCGCACCGAGGCGCCGCCGGTGAAAGCGCCCGCGGTCAGCTCATATTGGCCGACCAGGCCGAGATTGTCGGTGCTGCGCCGGCCGCGGAACGCGTCGAAGGGCGAGCCTGTCGACGGGGTCGTGTTGCGGAACTGCTCGCGTTCCCAGTCGAGCGCGGCGGTCAGGCGGTGGGTGATCGCATCGGTGCCGAAGCGGAAGCTCGAGACGAACGATCCCTTGTAGCGCTGGCCCTTGTCGCCATAATCGACTCCGCCCGGCCTGTAGCCGGTGCGGGTGGTGTCGGCGAACTGGCCCGAAAGCGTGTTGGTCCAGCGGCCGTCGAGCGCGGTCAGCTCGGCGCTGAGCAGGCCGTAGAACGCTTCGTTGGTGAAGCGCACGCCGGGGCTGTCGACCGTGTAGCCGAAGCGCGGGCTGGCGGGATTGCTCTCGCTGTTGTTGGTCTCCGCATCGGTATTGCTGTAGCGCAGCACGCCGGTGACCTTCAGGTTCGCCACGGGCGTCCAGCCCAGCTTGGCGCTGGCGCCGACGCTGTCCGAGCCGATGTCGCGCGTGCCGCCCCGCGCCGTCGGATAGCCCCTGGTGCGATACCAGCTGCCCGAGACCGCATAGTCCAGCGTGCCCGAGGCGCCGGCCGCGCGCGCCGCGCCGCTGAAGGTGCCGAACGAGCCGCCCTCGGCGCGGGCGCTGTATCCCGGCGCCTCGCGGCCCGAGAGCGTGATATAGTTGACCACGCCGCCGATCGCGTCCGATCCGTAGAGCGACGATTGCTGGCCGCGCAGCACTTCGATCCGGGCGGCCGGATCGGCGATCAGCGTGCCGAGATCATATTCGCCATAATAGGGGTCTGCCGCCTCGATCCCGTCGATCAGGACGAGGACGTGATTGGCCTCGCTGCCGCGGATGCGCAGCTGGGTCTGGCCGCCGATCGCGCCGATGCGGCTGACCGCGACGCCGGGCACGTCCCGCAGCACGTCGGAGACGATGCGCGTCTGGCGCTGGTCGAGCGCTTCCGCGTCGATCACCGTGGCCGAGGCGGGCAGGTTCCTGAGCTCGACGCCCTCGCCCGAGCGCGAGGCGGTGACGATGATCGCGTCCTGCGGGTCGGCCGCCTGGTCGGTGTTCTGCGCATGCGCCGGCATGGCGGCGGCGATCGCGATCAGCGAGACGAAACTGGTCTTCAACATGGGTAATCCCCCCTGCGCCCGTGCAACGAGGGCGGGGCCTGCCGCGAACGGCCGATGCGGGCGACGGGCGGGCACTTGCCCGTCGCACGGCACCGAAGCGGCCCCGGCCGCTTGGTCGTCGCTCAGACGGAGAGATACCGTGCCTTGGCCATCCCCTGGACCAGGGCAAGAGCGACCGTTGCGCCGGCAGGTCTCCTGGCTCGCGGGTCAGGGCGCGATGCACGGCCTTCCCGGATCGGTGATCCAGTGGCCGCCCCCTCGGATCGGGGGGCAAGTGCATCGCGCTCGCCGCTTACAGTTGCAGGGACAGCCGCGGAATTGGACGGAAGACCCGTCCGCACCGCATTCCCGTTTAAGCCCCTTTCGGGGCACCGGCGCGATCATGTCGTGGAGGGCGGAGCCGCCCCACGGCGCGGCGCATAGGGCAAATGGCCGGCCGCGCCAAGATCGGTCGCGCGGCTTGGCCGGCCGTGCCGATGATCTGCCCGCTGCCGCCGATCAGGCGCCGCACGGCTTCCGCCGGGATCTCGCTGCTTCCCGCGCTGTCGAGATGGCGGGCCCCCCGGCGCAAGGCCGGGGTGACGAAGCAGGAATATGAGTCCCCAATCCAGGGGCACGCCCCAATCAGCAAACCTCGTCTCAACCAGCAAACCCCGTCATCCCGGCCTTGAGCCGGGATCCCGCTTCTTCCTGTGCTGGCGAGATAGCGGGACCCCGGCTCAAGGCCGGGGTGACGAAGGAAGAATATAAGTCCTCAACCTAGGCCGGTCCCGCGCCCCGGATTCTTATCGTCGCGCGCAATCCCGGCCCTGCATCCCCGAGCTCGAGCTCGCCCTGATGCAGGCGGGCGATCGCCTGGACGAGCGGCAGGCCAAGCCCGTGGCGCGTGGAATTCCGCCTCGCCCCCAGGCGCCCGAAACGGCGCAGCGCCAGCGGAAAATCGGCCTCGGGAATGCCCCGGCCATCGTCGCTTACCGACAGCGACACCCGATCCGCGCGCCGCGCGACCGCGAGAGTCACCGTCGTGCCCGGTCCGTTGTGGTTGACGGCATTCTCGATCAGGTTGATCATCGCCTGCGAGAGAAGCTCCAGGTCTCCCTCGACGAGAATCCCCGGCTCGATATCCGACAGCAGCTGACAGCCCTTGTCTTCCGCCACCGCGGAATAGCTTTCGACGACCATCGCGGACTGTTCGCTGAGGTCGAAAGTCCTGAAATACCGGCGCACCGTGCCGGATTCGACTTCCGAGATCCGCAGCAGCGCCGAGAACAGCGACAGGATGCGTTCGCTGTCCTCGATCGCGGCGTCGACGGTTTCCAGCCCCGGCGTGCCCTCCGGTATCTCCTCGAGCGCCCGTTCCAGCCGGTTCTGCAGATGCGTGATCGGAGTGCGGAGCTCATGCGCGACGTCGCTCGAGACCTGGCGGAGGTTGCCGATCAATGCCTCGATACGGCCGAACATCGAGTTGAACGTATCGGCCAGCCGATCGAATTCGTCGCCATATCCGCTGGGCGTGATGCGGGAATGGAGATGGCCGGCGATGATCGCAACCGCCGTCTGGTTCATCCGATCGAGCCGGCGGCGGATCGCCCGCTCGAACAGCAGGCCGCACCCGATCGCCAGGGCGATCAGCACCAGCGACGCCAGCGCGAAGAGGAGGATCGTCGTGCGCAGCAACGCGGTCGCGGGCGCCGTGTCCGCGGCAACCGTCAGGCGCAGCCCGTCGCCCAGATGGGCAGTGAGCGCGCGGACGGGAATTCCGGCGCCGGCATCGTCGTGAAACACGGTATCCTGCCAGCCGGGGGCAAGCAGGGGATAGCGGCGTTCGCCCGACAGGCGACGGCCTTCGGCGTTCACCAGGACATAGTCGAAGCCGCCGCCGCGCTCGTCGATCTTGTCGAGCGCCTCGAGCAGGGCCGGGTTGCCGCCCTGTCTCAGAAGATGGCGCAGGCTGCCCATTTCGGCCTCGATCCGCGCATCGATCTGGCCCCGGATCGCGTCATGCCCGACGACATAGGCGATGCCCCCCAGCAGCGCCGCGGACACGATCAGCCCGACGACGAAGAGCAGCGTGATCAGCCGGGTTCCGCGCACGCGCCTAGCAATCATCCCGCAGCCTGTAGCCGACGCGGCGCGCCGTCTGGATCGCGTCCGTCGCGAAGCCGGTGTTGAGCTTCTGGCGCAGCCGGCTCATATGGGTTTCGACGATGTTGGTGTCCGGATGGAAATGGAAATTCCATACATTCTCCAGCATCATCGCCTTGGAGACATATCTCCCTTCATGCAGGACGAGCTGCTCCAGCAGCTCGAATTCGCGCGGCTGCAGCAGGATCCGCTGGCCGGCGCGCCACGCTTCGCGGCGCCGGCGGTTGATCGTGATCGATGCATGTTCATAGACGTCCTGAAACGCGCCCTTCGACCGGCGGAACAGCGCATCGATGCGGGCCAGCAGCTCCGCCTGCGCGAACGGCTTCACCAGATAGTCGTCCGCGCCATGCCGGAGCCCTTCCACCCGATCCTCGATGGAGCCGAGCGCCGTCAGCATCAGCACCGGATTGGTGAAGCCCGATTTCCGCAAGCCGTCGACAATGAACACCCCGTCGCCATCGGGCAGGACGCGATCGACGATCAGCAGGTCGAAATGCCCGTTCTTGGCCTCCACCAGCCCGGCCTGCCCCTCCGGCACATGGCGCACCTCGTGCCCGGCACCGGACAGGCAGGCGCCGATATAGTCCGCGATGGCGATATCGTCTTCGATCAGAAGCAAGCGCATCCATCGGCTCTGCCGCCACAACATTACAGTTTTCGGACGGCCTTTCGCCCGGCCGGTCCCGCGCGGCGCCCATCGGCCACGAAGATAAAATTGCCCCAAGGTTGGATGCCCGGCGCGCTATTGTAACCGGTCCGTCACACGCCATTCCTAGCCGCCGGCCCGATAACGGCGGTCCGCTCCCCGTTATTCCGTTCACCAGAATTTCGGGGGTCATCATGAACGCCATTCGTCGTCGCCGCAGTTCCTTCGCGCTCGCCGCATCCGCCATGACGATCGCTTGTGCCGGCATCGTCCCGTCCGCGCTGGCCCAGGATGCCGCGGCACCCGGCCGGGCGCAGGCGAATGCGGGCATCCTGTCCGGTCGCGTGCATGACGAGAACGGCTCGCCCCTGCCGGGCGCGCGTGTCGTGGTGCCGGAACTGGGCAGCGAAACCACCACCGATCTCCAGGGCGAGTTCGTGATGCCGGTGCCGGCGCAGGGCGAGGTGACGGTTCGTGTCGAGTATCTCGGCCGTCCGAACGCGAGCACTTCGGTGGCCCTGGCGGATCGCCGCACGATCGTCGACATCACCGTGCCCCGCGACGCTGCCAGCGATATCGTCGTGACGGGCGCCTCGATCGTCGACAACACCGCGCGGGCGCTCAACCAGCAGCGACAGGCCGACAATACCGTCAGCATCGTCTCGGCCGACGCCATCGGCCGCTTCCCCGATCCGAACATCGCGGAGGCGCTGCAGCGCGTTTCCGGCATCGGCATCGAGCGCGATCAGGGCGAGGGCCGCTACATCAACATCCGCGGCGCGCCGATGGAGTTCAGCACCGTTGCCGTCGATGGCGCGACGGTTGCCGCGGCCAGCCCGACGACCCGGGCGATCGACCTCGACACCATCCCTTCCGATATCGTCGCGAACCTCGAGGTGACCAAGAGCCTGCTGCCCAGCCAGGATGCCGACGCGATCGCGGGCTCGGTGAACATTTCCACCCGCTCGGCCTTTGACAGCAAGGGCTTCCGCCTCAGCGCGTCGGCCGGCGCCAGCTACAATGACTATGGCGGCACGAGCGACAGGCGCGCCTCGCTTTCGGTGAGCAACCGCTTCGGCGCCGACCGACAGTTCGGCGTCCTTCTCGCGGGCAGCTATTCCAAGACGGATCGCCAGCTCGACAATGTCGAGAATGGCTGGGCGGTCAACGCGGCGGGACAGGTCCGCCTCGTCGAAACCCTGTTCAAGGACTATGACACGAAGCGCGAGCGCCTTTCGCTCAACGGCGCGCTCGAATGGCGCCCTTCGCCGGGCAACCGGCTCTATGCCCGCGGCTCCTTCTCCCAGTTCACCGACGATGAATATCGCAACCGCCTGAGCATCCTGTGGAGCGAAGGCACGATGGCCGCGGGATCCACGGATACCCGCGCCACCTTCTCCAACACGCGCATCGAGAAGCAGATCCGCCACCGCGTTCAGCGCAACCAGATCTACACGGGCACGGTGGGCGGCGAGAATCTGATCGGCCGCGGCCGGATCGAATATTCCGCGACCTATTCGGAATCGAAGCAGACCTATCCGCGTCGCGACGAGCTGCTGTTCCGTTCGTCGCTGCGCCCGACGCTCAGCTATGATTTCGCCAATCCGGACAATCCCAGCTATTCGCTGTTCACGACGAACGAGCATCTCCAGTCCGATCGCTACGCGTTCCGCGAGAACGCCTATCGCTCGAACAACACGCTCAACAAGGAATGGGGCTTCTCGACCAAGGTCGAGCTGCCGGTCGATCTTGGCGGCCAGCAGGTGCTGTTCAGCTTCGGCGGCCGCTATCGCGACCGCGACGTCGTTTCGGATGAGGAGCGCTTCCGCGACCGGCGCGCGTCCGCCGCTCCGAGCGGCTCGCTGACGAGCTTCCTGAACGACGAGCGCTCGGCGAACTTCAACTATGATCTCGGCTACAAGATCGATCCGGGCAAGGCGGACGCCTATTTCGACGCGACCAAGGGTTCGTCGGAACGCCGCATCCCGCAATCGATCACGGCCGATTATCGCGCGAGCGAGAAGATCCTCGGCATGTTCGGCATGGCCAAGGCGGAATTCGGCCACACCACGGTGATCGCCGGCGTCCGCTACGAAAGGACCGACTTCCAGGGCTCCGCTCCCACGGTCGCGCTCAACGGAACGGTCGGCAAGGCGAATGTCGATACGGACTATGGCAAATGGTTCCCGAACCTGACGGTGCGGCAGGCGTTCACGCCGGAGCTGATCGGCCGCTTCGCGCTCAGCCGCGGGATCAACCGGCCGAACTTCGTCGACCTGGTGCCGCGTCAGCTCGACGAGACCGACAGCAGCATGACGCGCATCACGGAGGGCAATCCCAATCTGCGGCCGACGCTTTCCAACAATGTGGATGCGGGTCTGGAATATTATATCCGGCCGGTCGGCCTGATCTCGGTCAACGCCTTCTACAAGGACCTGACGGACTATCGCTACACGCTGAGCCGCACCGCCGGCAACATCATCTATGTGCGTCCGGAAAACGCGCCCGACGGGCATCTGGTCGGGATCGAGGTGAACTGGCAGCAGCAATTCACCTTCCTGCCCGGCCTGCTCAGCGGCTTCGGCGTGTTCGCCAACTACACCTGGACGGACGCGGAGATCAGGCTGTCCCAGACGTTTGCCGGCCGCCGGGTGATGCCGTTGCCGGGCCAGTCCAAGTCGAGCTGGAACGCCGCGCTGTTCTACGAGAAGGGGCCGTTCAACGCGCGCCTCTCCTATACCAAGCGCAGCGACTATCTGAACGCGGTGGACGCCAACGACCCGCGGCTCGACCTTTATTGGGAAGGGCGCGGCCAACTCGATGCGACGGCCAGCTATCAGGTCGTGAAGCAGGCCACCGTGTTCGTGGAAGCCAAGAACCTGACCAATTCGCCGGGCGTGCGCTATTATGGCGTGCGTGAGCGCGTCTATGAATATGAGAAGTTCGGCTATTCGATCTTCGGCGGCGTCCGCATCAAGCTCTAGGCGCGTCGTTTCCGGGCTCGGCAGGATCGAGCCCGGAATTGCCTGCGGCCGCCCGCCGCCATTCAGATGCAAGAAAGTATGCCATGCGCGTTCCGAGTGCCTCGCTCGTCCTCTCCGTCCTGCTGCTCGCGGCCGCACCAACGCCCGAGGCGCGCGCGCAGGCCGCGCTTCCCCGGTCCGCCGGCACGCCCTATGCCGCGCGCAACCTGCCCGATCGCATCGTCCTGACGCCGGGGGCGGATCCCACGCAGGAGATGGCCGTCACCTTCCGCACCGATCTCGCCCAGCGCACCAGCGAGGCGGAGATCGCCGTCTCGGTCGACGGCCCGACGCTGTCCGAGCGCGCCGTCAAGGTGATCGGTGCCGCGGCGCCGCGCGAGCAGGGGAGCGCCAACGGCCCGGCCCTGTACCATCAGGTTCGATTTGCGGGGCTCAGGCCGGACACCGTCTATGCCTATCGCCTGAAGGGCAGCGCGGGCTGGAGCGAATGGCTGCAGTTCCGCACTGCCGCCGCCGAGGCGAAGCCCTTCCGTTTCCTCTATCTCGGCGATATCCAGAACGGCATCCTCACTTATGCGAGCCGTGTGATCCGGCAGGCATTCCATGCCAATGGCGGCATCGCGCTTGTCCTGCACGCCGGCGATCTCGCGGCGCAACGCGACGATCTCGACCATGACGACGAATGGGGCGAATGGAACCAGGCGGCGGGATATAATTATGCGATCGTCCCGCAGGTTCCGGCGACCGGCAACCACGAATATGTCGATATCCGGCTGCCGAACGGCACGGAGAGCCGGACGCTCGGACCCTATTGGCCGCTGCAGTTCGCGCTGCCGGCGAACGGCGCGGAATCGGCGAAGGCGACCACCTATCATGTCGATTACCAGGGGGTCCGCTTCATCGTGCTCGACGGCACGTCCGCGATGGACCTCGGCACCATGGACGCCCAGACGCGCTGGCTCGACGCGACGCTCGCCGCGAGCAAGGCGAAATGGAATGTGGTCCTGTTCCACCAGCCCGTCTTCACCTGTGCCCGTCCGAACGACATCGCGGAGATCAAGGCGGCGTGGAAACCTGTGTTCGACCAGCGCAAGGTGGATCTCGTGCTCCAGGGGCATGACCATTGCTACAGCCGCCTGACTTCGGAGGCGGGGCGCGAAGCATCGGCATCGGCGCGCGGGAAGGGCGCGATCCAGGGGCCGGTCTATCTGGTTTCGGTGACGGGCGCGAAGATGTACGCGCTGAACGACCGCGCCGGTACCCAGCCCGACAAGGTCGCGGAGGCGACGGAACTCTATCAGATCGTCGATGTTGCCGGCGATCGCCTCCAGTTCCGGACCTATACGGCATCCGGGAAACTCTATGACGGGTTCGTGCTGGCGCGCGGGGCGGACGGCCGCAATCGCCTGATCGAATTGAAGGAGCCGATGATCGCGGTTCGGACCTGCACCGGCGCGACCGGCCCCGATGGGGGAGCCTGTGTCGCCCGGGGGAAGTAGCGGGAGCGGCTGGGGCGGTGCGTGGCCACGGCCCTGGCCGGCGCTTCGGGGCTTCGGCAATCAAGCGATCAGCTAGGACGGACGACGGGGCCAGTGGCCGGGACCGCGGCGCGCCGGGCGCGGCGTCGTTCCTGATGGCTCGGGGAAACTGCCCGAAAGACCCCGCGCTTCGCAAGGGCGCCGGCCGGGAAGCCGCCAGGCGGGATGGTGGTGGGTCCGCCGGGATTCGAACCCGGGACCTCTCGATTAAAAGTCGCTTGCTCTACCGACTGAGCTACGGACCCACACCAGCGTCGCCCCTAGGCGGCCCGGCCGGGCGGGTCAACGCCGGGCTTCGATCCGCGTCACCTGGACATGCGCGACCTGCCAGCGGCCGTTCGTCCTGCGGAACGTGTCCGCGAAGCGGAAATGGCTGGAGAAGCGCCGCCCGCCCGAGACGCCGCCGAGCACCGTCTCCGCATTGGCCACGCCCGCATCGGGCCCGAGCGACAGGATCACCCGATCGGTCAGCACCAGCGGATCATAGCGGTCGCCCGGCGTCATCCAGCCGTCGATGAACGCCTGCTTGCCCTGCCGCCTTCCCGAGCCGTCGATATAGACCAGGTCGTCCGCGATCATCGCCTCCATTGCGGCGCGGTCCTGGCGCAGCTGCGCCCGGTCGAACGCATCGGCAAAGGCGACCAGGCCGGGATCGGGATCGGCCAGTGCGAGCAATGCCCAGATCATCATTTCCTCCGCAATCGCGCCGCCAGCTGGCGCACGCTAAGCCCGGTCACCGGATCGCGCCAGCCCGCCGCGACCCGCGCGAGCGGCGCGAGCACGAATGCGCGGTCGCGGAACAGGCGGTGCGGCACGACGAGCGCCGGCTCGCCCCAGCTGCCGCCCGACCACAGCACGATGTCGAGATCGATCACCCGCGCGCCCCAGGTCCGTCCGCGCCGCCGGCCGAAATCGCGCTCGATCGCCTTCAGCCGCCGGAGCAGGGCGGGGGGCGCCTCGTCGGTCTCGATCAGCGCGACGGCATTGGCGAAGCGGCGTTTCGAGGGGCCGAGCGGCGGGGTGTGGAGGATCGGGGAGGTGGCGGTGACGCCACCCAGCGCCGCGATCGCCGCCGCGACTTCGCGTGCCGGGCTGCCATGGCGGCCCCACCGGTTGGATCCGATCGCGATGGCATAGCTTGTCCTCGCCATGCCGGGCGGCCTATCGCGCGGAAATGCTCCAGCCAAGCCGCGATTGCCCGCTCTGCCCGCGCCTCGTCACGCTGCGCGAACAATTGCGCGGCGAACATCCCGACTGGTGGAACGCGCCCGTGCCGGCGCTGGGCGATCCCGATGCGCCGATCGCGATCGTCGGCCTCGCGCCCGGCAAGCATGGCGCCAACCGCACCGGCCGCGCCTTCACCGGCGATGCCTCGGGCGAACTGCTGTTCGCGACGCTCGAGAAGTTCGGCCTGGCCGAGAAGGGGGAGCCCAGGGGCGTGGTGATCCTCAACGCAGTGCGCTGCCTGCCGCCGGGGAACAAGCCCGAGCCTGCCGAGATCCATGCCTGCCGGCCGTTCCTGGCGGCGGAGCTCCGGGCGCCGGTGGTGCTCGCGCTCGGGCAGGTCGCGCACCAGTCTGCGGTCAAGGCGATGGGCGGCAAGCTGCCCAAGGTGCGTTTCGCGCACGGCGCCGAGCATCGCCTGCATCGCGGCCAGTGGCTGGTCGATAGCTATCACTGCTCGCGCTACAACCAGAATACCGGCCGGCTCACGCCCGCGATGCTCGAGGCGGTGGTGGCGCGGGCCGTGGCGCTGGCGCGGCCCGGGGGATTTTGACGATGATGAAGACGATCGGCCTGCTCGGGGGCATGAGCTGGGAGAGCTCGGCCCAATATTATGCGCTGCTCAATCGCGAGGCGCGCGCGCGGCTGGGGCATCCGCATTCCGCGCGCAGCGTGATGCTGTCGGTCGATTTCGGGGAGATCGAGCGGCTCCAGCATGCCGGTGCCTGGGATGCGCTGGCCGAGCGGCTGGCAGGGGAAGCCCGGGCGATCGAGGCGGCGGGCGCCGATTGCCTGGTGCTGTGCACCAACACCATGCATCTGGTGGCGGACCGGATCGCGGCGGCGATCGGCATTCCGATGCTCCACATCGCCGATCCCACCGGCGCGGCGATCCGCGCTGCGGGGATCACGCGCATCGGCCTGCTCGGCACCGCCTTCACCATGGAGCAGCCCTTCTATCGCGAGCGGCTGGAACAGCGCTTCGGGCTGGAGGTGCTGCTGCCCGGGGCGGAGGCGCGCGCCGCGGTGCACCGGATCATCTATGAGGAGCTGGTCGGCGGCGTGATCCGCGAGGAATCGCGCGCACGCTATCGCACCGTGATCGCCGAGCTGGCGGCGGCCGGGGCGCAAGGCGTGATCCTCGGCTGCACCGAGATCGGGCTGCTCGTCGGCGACGCGGACAGCGAAGTGCCGCTGTTCGACACGACGCGGCTGCACGCGCTCGCCGCGCTGGAATTCGCGCTGGGCTAGGGCGAATCGACATTCAGGCCAAGGGCGTGGCTTGGCGGGCCAGAACATTTCGAGCCAACCTCCTGCGTCCCCCTGAACTTGTTTCAGGGTCCAACGTGCCACCGGCGATATCGCTGGTGGAGAATTGGATGCTGAAACAAGTTCAGCATGACGGAGGGGAGAGGGCTGAATGCCGATCCCGACCAGGCCGAGATCCGGCGACCAACACGGCCCGTCCGGGCCACGCGCCGCCGTCCGGGCTCAGATGTCCTGCGTCAGCCGCCCGTAGAGGTCCGGCCGGCGATCGCGGAAGAAGCCGAAGGCGGCGCGGTGGCGCCTGGCCAGCGCCAGGTCGAGCGTCGCGGTGATCACGCCTTCCTCCTCGCGGTCCAGCTCGGCCAGGATGTCGCCGCGCTCATTGGTGATGAAGCTGGTGCCGTAGAAAGTCTGACCGTGCTCGGTGCCGACGCGGTTGGCGGCGACCACGGGAACGACGTTCGACACCGCATGCCCCACCATCGCCCGGCGCCACAGCCGTGCGGTATCGAGGCTCTCGTCATGCGGCTCGCTGCCGATCGCGGTGGGATAGAAGAGGATGTCCGCGCCCATCAGCATCATCGCGCGGGCGGTTTCCGGATACCATTGGTCCCAGCACACGCCCACGCCGAATATGGCCTTGTCCGGGCCGTTCCACACCTTGAACCCGGTGTTGCCGGGGCGGAAATAGAATTTCTCCTCATAGCCGGGGCCGTCCGGAATGTGGCTCTTGCGATAGACGCCGGCGATCCGGCCGTCCGGGCCGATCATCGCGAGGCTGTTGTAATGGTGCGGCCCGTCCGCCTCGAAGAAGCTGGTCGGGATGTGGATCCGCAGCTCGGCTGCCAGCGCCTGCATCGCCAGCACCGCCTTGTGCTCGGCGGTCGGCTTGGCATTGGCGAACAGGCCCTCGTCCTCGATCCGGCAGAAATACTCGCCCTCGAACAGTTCGGGGGGCAGCACCACCTGCGCGCCCCGTGCGGCCGCCTCGCGCACATGGGCGGAGACCTTCGCGATGTTCGCGTCGATGTCGTTGGAGAAGGCGAGCTGCAGGGCGGCGACGGTGATCTCGGTCATGGCGCGCCATTTAATGTGGTCGCCGGGGATTGGCCACCCGGTCCGTTCCATGGTTCCAGCCGACGTCCCCACCTTCGCGGGGATGACGAAAAGGGGATGGATCGGTTAAGCACCTCGCGATGCTGTCCCGCCCCCTGCTCGCCGCGCTGGTCGCCGGCTTCCTCTCCGCCACTGGATTCGCCCCGCTCGACTGGTGGCCGGTCATGCTGGCCTGCCTCGCGGTGCTGCTGCACCTGACCTGGCACGCGCCGAGCGCCAGGGCGGCGCTGCTGCGCGGTTGGGTGTTCGGCGTCGGCCATTTCACCCTGGGCAACAACTGGATCCAGCACGCCTTCGATTTCCAGGACAAGATGCCGCCGGTGCTCGGCTATTTCGCCGTGCTGCTGCTGGCGCTCTATCTTGCGGTCTATCCGGCGGTGGCGATGGGCCTGGCCTGGCGCTTCGCCCGCATCGTGAAGGCACGCTGGAACGAGCCGGACCTTGCCTTCGTCCTGGCCGCCGCCTCGGCCTGGATCGTCACCGAATATCTGCGCGGCACGCTGTTCACCGGCTATCCGTGGAACCCGATGGCGGCGATCTGGGTGACGACGCCGATCGCGCAGCTCGCCGCCTTCACCGGCACCTATGCGCTGTCGGGCATCACCCTGATCGCCGCGGGCGCGCTCTATCTCGCCACCCAGCACCAGTATCGCGTGCCGCTGGCCACCGTCGCGCTGCTGCTCGTCGCCGGGTTCGCGCTCCATCCCGGCCGCCCCGCCGAGGACCCGGCGCGCCCGCATGTTCGCGTCGTCCAGCCCAATATCGGCCAGGAGGGCGTCGACCGGCCGGACTATGCCCCCCGCGTCCTCGCCAAGCTGGCCGAATGGAGCGGCCAGCCCGGCAGCGTGCCGCGGCTGGTCGTGTGGCCCGAGGGCATGGTCAACTATTATGTCGAGGACGGCTATCCGCCGCGCTTCTACCAGCAGGGCGATCCGCGCTGGGTGCGCGGGCGGATCGGCGGGCTGCTCGGCCCGCGGGACCGCGCGATGGTGGGGGGCAATGCGCTCTTCTTCGACGGGGACCGGCTGACCGGCGCGGGCAATTCGGTGTGGACGGTGGATCCCGCCGGCATGCTGGGCGGGCGCTACGACAAGGCGCACCTGGTTCCCTATGGCGAATATCTGCCGATGCGCACGCTGCTCGCGCCGCTCGGCCTCGCCCGGCTGGTGATGGGCGAGATCGACTTCATCCCGGGGCCCGGTCCGCGCACGCTCGCCGTCGACGGCTTCGGCCGGGCCGGCGTCGCGGTCTGCTACGAGATCATCTTCTCCGGCCAGATCATCGACCAGCGCAATCGCCCCGACTTCCTGTTCAACCCGTCGAACGACGCCTGGTTCGGCAGCTGGGGCCCGGTGCAGCATCTCGCCCAGGCGCGGCTGCGGGCGATCGAGGAGGGGCTGCCGATCCTGCGCGCCACGCCGACCGGCGTTTCCGCGGTGATCGATGCCCATGGCCGCCTGCTCGGCACGGTAGCCGCGGGGCAGGAAGGCGCGGTGGAAGTGCCGCTCCCCGCGCCCCTGCCGCCTACGCTCTTCGCGCGGCTCGGCAATTGGCTGGCGCTGCTCGCCGCGCTGGCCCTGATGGTGTTCGCGATTGCGTTTCGGCGCTTCGCCCGCTAGGGGCGTGATATAAGGAAAGCTTTATATGGGCATGGCAACGGCCCGGCTTTCCTCCCCACAAGAGGAATTTCCATGCGTTCCAACTATCTCTTCACGTCCGAATCGGTTTCCGAAGGCCATCCCGACAAGGTCGCGGACCAGATTTCCGACGCCATCGTCGATCTGTTCCTGTCGAAGGACCCCGAAGCCCGCATCGCCTGCGAGACGCTGACCACCACCCAGCTGGTCGTCCTTGCCGGCGAGATCCGCGGCAAGGGCATCATGGACACCGAGGGCAACTGGGCCCCGGGCGTGCAGGAAGAGGTCGAGCAGACCGTCCGCGATACCGTGAAGCGCATCGGCTATGCGCAGGAGGGCTTCCACTGGGAGACGCTCCGCTTCGAGAACAACCTGCACCCGCAATCGGCGCACATCGCGCAGGGCGTGGACGCCTCGGGCAACAAGGACGAGGGCGCCGGCGACCAGGGCATCATGTTCGGCTTCGCCTGCGACGAGACGCCGGACCTGATGCCGGCGACGCTCGACTACAGCCACAAGATCCTCGAGCGCATGGCCGCCGATCGCCATTCGGGCGCGGCGCCGTTCCTCGAGCCGGACGCCAAGAGCCAGGTCACGCTGCGCTTCGAGAACGGCAAGCCGGTCGCGGCGACCGCGATCGTCGTCTCGACCCAGCATGGCAAGGGCTATGATGAGGGCGACAAGGAAGCCGAGCTCAAGGCCTATGTGAAGAAGGTCGTCGCCGACCTGCTCCCGGCCGAGCTGCTCTCGGGCGAGACCGAATATCACATCAACCCGACCGGCTCGTTCGAGATCGGTGGCCCGGACGGCGATGCCGGCCTCACCGGCCGCAAGATCATCGTCGACACCTATGGCGGTGCTTCGCCGCACGGCGGCGGCGCCTTTTCGGGCAAGGACCCGACCAAGGTCGATCGCTCGGCAGCCTATATCACGCGCTACCTCGCGAAGAACATCGTCGCCGCCGGCCTCGCCAAGCGCGTGACGATCCAGCTGGCCTATGCGATCGGCGTGTCCAAGCCGCTGTCGCTCTATGTCGACACGCACGGCACCGGCACGGTCTCGGACGACAGGATCGAGGCGGCGATCGCGGGCATCGAGAAGCTGGGCGGCCTCACGCCGCGCGGCATCCGCACCCATCTGCAGCTCAACAAGCCGATCTACAGCAAGACCGCGGCCTATGGCCATTTCGGCCGCAAGCCCGAGGGCGATTTCTTCCCCTGGGAGAAGACCGACCTGGTCGAGGATCTGAAGGCCGCGCTCGCCGCCTGATCCTCCCCCCGCTTCGGCCCGCCGAAACCGACAGCCCCGCGCCGCATCGCCGGCGCGGGGCTTTTCGTTGGGCCGCTTCGTTCCGTATTTTCCCGGGCCATCCTATAAAGCACTGAGCAACCGTAATTCTTCATCAGGAAGGAATGGAAAGGAGCGAGTCGGTGGAGTCGGAGAATTCGATGATGGTTCCGGAAGGCGGAGCGCCCAGTGGCGCCGGCACCGGGCTCGCGATCGCCTTCCAGCCCATCGCCGAGATCGCTGGCGGGCGCATCCACGCCTATGAGGCCCAGGCGCTGCGCGACGGCCTGCCCGCCGCCGGGGATTTCGACCAGCTCTCGGCCGAGCAGCGCCGCGACGTCGATCGCCGCTGCGCGGTCGCGGCGGTGCGCTGGGCCGCGACCGCGGGCTTCGCCAGCTCGGGCGGGCGGCTCGCCATTCCGCTGAGCGCGCCGGCGATCGGCGACCCGGCGGAGCATATCCAGCCGGCGCTGCTCACCGCGCGCCAATATGGCATCGTCGCGGAGCGGCTGGTGTTCACGCTCCATCATTATCAGGCGATCACCAGCTCCGAGCTCGCCGACATCATGCACGTCTTCAACAAGCTGGGCCCGGTCGTCGCCTTTCACGGTGTCGGCCCCAATGAATCGGGGCTCGCCTATTGCGGCAAGTTCGCGCCCCATGCGGTGACGATCGAGCCCGAGCTGGTCAGCACCATCGCCTCCAGCTGGTCGCGCCGTATCGCCATCGAGGACCTTGTCCGCCGTATGCAGAGCCTGGGCCTGCGCATCGTCGCGGCGGGCGTGGACAGCGAGCCGGTCTATGAGCGGATCCGCAGCTTCGGCGTGCCGCTGGTCCAGGGCGCCCATGTCGGCGCGCCGGCGACGGGCAGCCTGCCGCAACCGGCGCTGCGCAACGCCGCCTGATTCGCGCATTTCGCGCGCGATCCAGCACCGGTGACGAGAGAAACAACCGTTTTGGTGGTAAATTGCGCCCAAGTCGTTGCGATAGCGACTCTCATGCATCGGCGCGACTCGCGGATTCGCGTGGGGCAAGCAAAATCCGCCGCGTTCCGTCCATGGTAGAATCCCCATGGGGAAAATCCCCCTTCGGCGACGCACGGAATGGAGTGAACGGCGTTAACCATTTTTAACGAAGGGCAGAAAGGAAGCATCATGCAAACCGAACCTGCTCCAGCCGCTCCTCAGTCCGGTCTCGCCATTGCCTTCCAGCCGATGATCGCCGCCGCCTCGGGCCAGCCCTTCGCCTGGGCCGCGATCGTCACCGTCCATGGTTGCGACTTTGCCCAGGCCGCCGCGGCGCTCGTCCCTGCCGCACGGCTGCGGCTCGAAATGGCGCGGATCGGTGCCGCGATCGCCGGTGCGGCCGATGCCGGGCTGCTCGACGGCGAGGCGCTGCTCGCGGTTCCCGTCGGCGCCGCCGATGGTGCGCCGGACGCGCTGCTCGCCCATCTCTTCCGCGCCGCGATCGAGCATCGCGTGCCGCTGGATCGCATCGTCGTCGAGATCGATGCCGATGAGCGCGGCGAGCTGGCCCGCGTCGCGGCGCTGGCCCAGGCCTGCGTCGATCGCGGCATCGCCATCGCGTTCGACAGTTTCGCGGTCGGCCCGCTCGCCGTCCGCCTGCTCGGCCGCTTCACGCCGCGCTTCGTCAAGCTCGATGCCGGCCTGGTCCGCACCATCGCCGACAGCAGCTCGCGCCGGGTGATCGTCGAGGGCGTGGTGCGGCTCGCGCGCAACATGGACGTCATCCTGATCGCCAACGGCGTCGCGCGGCGCGAGGATCTGGCCCTGCTGTGCACCATGGGCATCCGCCACATGCAGGGCGACTGGATCGCGCCGGCACGCAGCCGCCCGCTGCCGCGTGCGCACATCGCCCGCCGCGAGCCGCGCGCGATAGTGCCTCAGCATCGCCGCCTCGCCGCGCACCAGCGCATCGCCGTGCTGCGCCCGGCGGTGCCGGCTGCGTTCGCCCAGGCGCTCTAACGCTTGTCCTCCGCGTCCGGGACGCTAACAGGCGGCCCGTGTCCGATCCCGTTTCCATCCGCCGTCTCTATGGCCGCCGCCAGGGCCACAAGCTCCGCCAGGGCCAGTCCGCCCTTGTCGAGGAGTTGCTCCCACAGGTGAGCCTGCCTGAATCGGGCCCGCTCGATTCGGCCATCCTCTTCGGCGACGACCGTCCGCTCGAGTTCGAGATCGGCTTCGGCGCGGGCGAGCATCTCGCCGGCCAGGCCGCGATGCGTCCCGATCACGGCTTTATCGGCTGCGAGCCTTTCCTCAACGGCGTGGTCGGGGCGCTCGGCCATATCCGCGACGGCGATCTGGGGAATGTCCGCCTGCACATGGGCGACGCGCTCGAAGTGCTCGAGCGGCTGCCCGACGCCAGCCTCGACCGGCTCTACCTGCTGCATCCCGATCCCTGGCCCAAGGCGCGCCACGCCAAGCGCCGGATGATGAACCATGGCCCGCTCGACATCATCGCGGCGAAGCTCAAGCCCGGCTGCGAGTTCCGCCTGGGCACCGACGATCCCACCTATTGCCGCTGGTCGATGATGATCATGGACCAGCGCCGCGACTTCGCCTGGCAGGCGAAGACCGCGCAGGATTTCCTAACCCGCCCGGCGGACTGGCCCGAGACGCGCTACGAGCGCAAGGCGCGGCGCCAGGGCCATGAGGTCTGGTACTTCCGCTATATTCGCCGATAAGCTGCGCGCTGCCGCATGGTGCGGCCCCGGCCCCTCTGCTATCCGCGCGGCTCCGGATCGGGAGGAGGGGAATGATGGACCGCAGGACCTTGCTGGCCGCCGCGGCCGCGATGCCCGTCGTTCCGGCCCTTGCGGCGGATGACGCGCGCTGGGCCGGCATCGCCGCGCAGTATGACGTCACGCGCAAGGTGGTGCAGCTCGAGCACGGCAACTGGGGAATGATGGCGCGGCCGGTGCTTGCCGCCTATCGCGCCCATGTCGATCGCGTGAACCGCGATACCAGCTTCTATGCCCGGCGCGAGATGCCCGGCGAGATCGAGGCGATCCGCGCCCGGGTGGCCGGCGTCATGGGCGTGGGAACCGCGGAGCTTGCCTTCACCCGCAACGCCACCGAAGCGATGCGCGCGCTGATCCTGGGCTATAATCGCCTGCGCCCGGGCGACGCGGTGCTCCATGCCGATCTCGACTATGACGCGATGCAGGCCTGTATGGAGAGCCTGAAGGGCCGGCGCGGCGCGGAGGTGCTCAAGATCGCCCTGCCGCTGCCCGCCACGCGCCAGGCGGTGCTCGATGCCTATGCAAGGGCCTTTGCCGCGCACCCCAATCTCCGCATGGTGCTGCTCACCCATGTCAGCCACCGCACCGGGCTGGTGCTGCCGGTCGCCGAGATCGCGGCGATGGCCCGGCTCCGCGGCATCGACGCGATCGTCGATGCGGCGCACGGCGTCGGCCAGATCGACTATAGGCTGCCCGAGCTCGCGGCCGATTTCATCGGCATCAACCTGCACAAATGGATCGGCGCGCCGCTCGGCGTCGGCGCGATCGTGATCCGGGGCGGCCGGCTGGCGGACATCGATGTCGACCCCGCCGAAGCCGGCGCCAATCCGGCGGACATCCGGTCCCGCGTCCATACCGGCACGCTGGACTATGCGGCGCAGCTCGCGGTGCCTGCCGCGCTCGACTTCCATGACGGCATCGGCGCCGCCGCCAAGCAGGCCCGGCTCCGGGCGCTGCGCGATCGCTGGGTCCGCCCCGCACGCGAACTGGCGAATGTGGAGGTGCTCACGCCCGACGATCCCGGCAGCTATGGCGCGATCACCGCGTTCCGGCTCAAGGGGCAGACGTCGCACGAAGCCAATGTCGCGCTGGCCAGGCGTCTGCTCGACGCGCACGGCATCTTCGCCGTGCATCGCGACGGCCTGGCGAGCGGAAGCTGCGTGCGAGTGACGCCGGCGCTGGCGACGACCATGGAAGAGGTGGATCGGTTCGTGGAAGCGCTGCGGAAGGTGGCGGGCTAGCCCCAATCCTTTCGCCGGGGTGACGGCTGTTACGCCGCCTCCAGCATCGCCCGGTCGCGGATGGTGATGCCGCGCGCGCCCATCAGGTTGATCGCGCCTTCGGCCTTGAGCCTGCTCAGCTGGCGGCTCACCGTCTCGATCGTCAGCCCCAGCACCTCCGCCATCTCGCCGCGGGTGAGGGGCAGGTCGAAGGTCTCCGGCCCGGAGGCAGTGGCGCGGCAGCCCTGCGCGCGGTCGGCCAGGTCGAGCAGGAAGCCGGCCAGCTTCTCGCGCGCGGAGAGCCGGGCGAGGGTGAGCATCCGCCCCCGCGCCTCGTCGAGCGCCGCCAGCGTGCGCTGGAGCAGCAGCCGCTCCATGCGAACATGGTCTTCGAGCACGCGCTCGAACGGCTTGCGGGGGAAGACGCAGAGCTCGACGTCGCCGAGCGCGGTGACGGTGAAGTCGGCCAGCGCGGTCCAGGGGCGGCCGACGAAATCGGCCGGATAGAGCAGCCCCACCACCTGCTCGCGGCCATCGGGCGTGACGGCGCTCAGCTTGAGCACGCCCGAGAGGAGATTGGCGCAGACCAGGCTTTCCTCGCCGGCCCAGACCAGAGTCTGCCCGCGCGTGAGCCGGCGGCGCTGGCCGATCGTGTTGAGCGCGCCGAGCTCGGCATCGTCGAGGCTGGCGCAGAGCGCCCGGTCGCGCACCGCGCAGTCGGAGCAGATATGGGCGGCAATCATGCGCCGCATATCGGGGCCGGTTTGACGAAGGTCAAAGCGACGGATTGTCCCAGGGGGCAGGCGGGCGGCGCCTTACCTCACGAACCGGGAAGCGCCCCATGTATCTCTGTCTGGTTGCCGGTGCCTTTGCCTTCTTCATCGCCGCGGTCGCCTTCCTCAGCATCGAGGACGCGGTTCGCTTCCGCGGGCGCTGAGCCGCTCTCGGCGCGGCCGGTGCGCTTCCAGGCGCCGCGCAGCAGCTTGCCCGCCAGCGCGTCGAGCCCCGGCCGCACGAACAGCCAGTCGCGGATCGCCGGGCCCTTCGCGGCGCCGATCACCTGCTTGTAGCCGCTGTCGCCGGCGCCCCAGTCGACGGCGGCGATGCCGTCCTCGATCGCGCGGACGAGATTGCGATAATAGAGCAGCTTGCCGGGCGAATGCTTGGCGAAGCGCGGATCATAGCTGTTCGCGATCGCATATTTGAGCGGGCCGGCATTGAGATCGAACGAGAAGGCGGCGGGGGCGCCGTCGACGCGGAGCAGCGCCGTCCACATCATCCGGGCGATCACGGGATCCTCGGCGGCGGCGCGCCAGAAGCCGCCATGGCCGCGCGCGGTGAACTTGGCGTCGGAGCCGTCGGTCCGCGCCGCGATCCAGCTCTTCTCCTCGATGTCGGCAAGCGCCGCGAACGCCGCGTCGTTCCAGCCGCCGCCGTGGACGAAGCTCCAGTCGAGCGCGCCATGGCTGCCCAGATGCTTCTCGTGGAAGCGGTTCTTCTTGAGCGTCGAGTTGCGCGGCCAGGTGCCTTCGGCGCGCTCGGCGGCGATGTCGAGCAGGAAGCTGTCCGCCACGAACCGGTCGAGCACCGCCCAGCCCCGGTTGCGGGCCGCCTCCTTCAGCAGCTCCAGCCCGGGATCGCCGTCATAGACCGGGCCGACGCGCAGGGCGCGCGCCGCGCGGGCGAGCCGGGGCAGCAGCGCCTCGATCGCCTCGACCCCGGCATCCTCGCGGACGGGGAAGGTGCGGAAGGGCCAGTAGCAGCCGGGAATCGCGGCCAGCTTCGCCCAGGCCGGGCCGGTCGAGACGATCGGCAGCGCGGCCACCGGCTCGCCCTCGCGCGCCACGGTGAGCGTGCGGGCCTGGCCGCCATAGGTGCGGAGCGCGGCGGCGAACCAGCCATAGCGCAGGAACCGGTGCGACGGGCGGGCGCCCGCCGCCACGGCATCGATCGCGCCGGCCAGCCCGTCGACGCAATCGACGGTGAGCGCCGGCGGCAGGCGCGTGAATTCCTCGAGCAGCATCGGCTTCGACATGGCCATGCTTCTAGCCCGGCACCCGTTACCAAGCCGTGATGACGCGGGCGGTCACGCTCCGCGGGCCCAGGCGCGGGCAGCGTCGAGCTCCTCGGGGGTGAAGATCTTCTGCTCGCCCGGCGCCATCCATCCGGTGGCGCGGCTGGCGGCGACGATCCAGCCGATATCGGTCACCACCGCGACGCGGCCGATCTTGGTGAGGTGCCCCACGCCCCAGCTGATGTCCTTCCACCATGCCGCCAGCTCCATGCCGGCGAAGCTGCGGATCACCGCGACCGCCGACAGCTTGCCGTGGCGGGCGATCACCGCCTCCATTTCGCCGGCGGCGGCGTCATATTCGGCGCGGGTGACTTCGCCGTCGACGGTGAACTCGATCACCCCGGCTTCCATGTCGGTTTCGAACTGCATCATGGGCTTCACTCCGTTCGGTTCCCCGGTCATAACGCATGACGCATGGAAGGCCCCTATCTCTCCACGGTTTCTGAAACGATTCAGGCGGCGATCGCGCCGGTGTTCCTCCTGGCGGGCATCGGGGCGTTCCTGAACGTGATGGTCGGCCGGCTCGCGCGCATCGTCGATCGCGCGCGCAACATCGAGCAGCTCCACCCGCGCTCCACCGGGCCCGAGCATGATCGCCATGTGTGGGAGCTGCGCATCATCGATCGCCGCATCTCGGTGATCAACAACGCAATCTTCCTGTGCACGGCCAGCGCCCTCGCCATCTGCTTCGTCGTCGCAATGATGTTCGTCGCGCGGCTCAGCAACCTGCATGTCGGCATCTGGGTGGCGAGCGCATTCATCGTCTCGATGCTGCTGCTGATGGCCGGCCTGATCTATTTCCTGTTCGAGGTGCGCATGTCGCTCGAGGCGATCCATGTGCGCGAGGAGCTGCTCGAGCTGGACGGCAAGAAGAAATAGCCCAGATCCTCCCCCAGCTTGCCGGGCGAGGGGGACCGCGACGCGTAGCGTCGGGGTGGAGGGGTGCGCCGGCCCCTCCACCATCGCTGTGCGACGGTCCCCCTCCCCGAGACAAGCTCGGGGAGGATTGATCAGGGCTGCCGCGGCCCCAGGTCCGCGGGGATCGTCGGCAGATATTGCGGCACCACCCGGGCGTGCGTCGCCTGCTCATAGGCATAGCCGGCCTTGAGCAGCAGCCCGTCGGCATAGGCGGTGCCGATGAAGGAGAGGCCGGCCGGCAGCCCGTTCACCAGGCCCATCGGCACGGTGAGGTGCGGATAGCCGGAGACCGCCGGCAGCTCGCTCGCCGAGGGCCCCTGGAACTGGTCGCCATGGGCGGGATCGCTCAGCCAGGGCGTGCCATAGGTCGGCGTGACCAGGATCTGCGCGTCCGCAGCCTTGAGCATCGCGTCGATCCCCTCGGGCCCGGCCATGCGCGCCGATTTCTCGCGCGCCGCCAGATATTCGGGATCGTCCAGGCCCTTGGACTTGTCGGCCTTGATGAAGGTCTCCTGGCCGAAGAACGGCATCTCGGCGTCCTTGTGCGCCTCGTTGAAGGCGATCAGGTCGGCGAGCGTCTTCGGGCCCACGCTGGCCGGAGTGGTGGCGAGATAGGCGGCCATGTCGGCCTTGAGCTCGGTGTGGAGGACCAGCCCCTCGGCGTCGCCCAGGCCCTTCAGCTCGGGCATCTTCACTTCGACCAGCACCGCGCCGGCCGCGCCGAGCTCGGCGAGCGCCTTGTCGAAGCGGGCGGCGAGGTCGGCCGCCATCTCGGGCTTCCAATAGCCGATCCGCATGCCCTTGAGCGCATCCGGGCTCAACCCGGCGGCATAGTCCTTGCGGTGCCTGTCCGCGTCCTTGGTCGCCGGGTCGGCGGCATCGCTGCCCACCATCGCGCCGAACAGGATCGCCGCGTCCTTCACCGAGCGCGCCATCGGCCCCGGCGTATCCTGGCTGTGGCTGATCGGCACCACGCCGGTGCGGCTGATCAGCCCCAGCGTCGGCTTGAGGCCGACCAGCCCGTTCATCGCCGCCGGGCACACCACCGAGCCGTCGGTCTCGGTGCCCACCGCCACCGCCGCCAGGCTCGCCGCGATCGCCGCGCCTGATCCGCTCGACGAGCCGCAGGCGGAGCGATCAAGGGCATAGGGGTTCTTCACCAGCCCGCCCATCGCGCTCCAGCCGCTCATCGAGTTGTTCGAGCGGATGTTCGCCCATTCGGAGAGGTTGGTCTTGCCGAGGACGATCGCGCCCTGCGCCCGCAGCCGCGCGACCAGCGGCGCATCCCGCCCGGTATCGTTGTTGGCCAGCGCCAGGCTGCCCGCGGTGGTGGGCATGTTCTGCGTCTCGATATTGTCCTTGATCAGCACCGGGATGCCGTCGAGCGGGCCGAGCGGCTTGCCCGTCTTGCGCCGGTCGTCGCTGTCGCGGGCGTCGGCGCGCAGGTCCTTGGCCGGCGCGACGGCGATCACCGAGCGCAGCGTCGGCCCGGCGCGGTCGAGCTTCCCGATCCGCGCGACATAGGCGTCGACGATGTAGCTGCTGGTCATGCTTCCGTCGGCAAGCGCCGCGCGCAGCGCGTCGATCGACTGTTCCTCGACGGTGGGCAGCGGGCGCGGCGCTTCCTGGACCACGATGTCGGACGGGGCGGGAGCCGGCGCCGTGCCGGCCGGCGCCTCCTGCGCCCAGGCGGGCATCGTCCAGGCCAGAGCCACCGCCAGCGCCGTCATTCCCGTCCGCATATGCCGTCCCCGAATCTCGTTGCGGGGCCAGCCTAGCCTGACGCCCCATCATCGTCATCCCCGCCTGCGCGGGGATGACGGCTAAGGCGGGAAGGGCGGACAAGGTGAGGAAGGCGGGCAAGGAAGCTCAGTCCCCAACCGCCACGCTCGCCTCCACCGACATGCCCGGCCGCAGCCGCGCGGCCGCCGGCTGGTCCGGGTCGATCCTGATCCGCACCGCGATCCGCTGGGGGATCTTCACGAAATTGCCCGTCGCATTGTCGCTGCGGATCACCGCGAACTCCGATCCCGCCGCCGGCGCCAGCTGCTCGACCGTGCCGGTCAGCTTCGCGCCGCCCAGCGCGTCGACCCGGAAGCTCGCCTTGGCGCCCGGGCGGATCTTCGCCGTCTGCGCCTCCTTGAAATTGGCGGTGACCCACAAGGTCTGCGGCACCAGCGCCATCAGCTGGGTGCCGGCCGTGACATATTGGCCGCGCCGCCCGCCGATCTCGCCCAATTGCCCGGCCACCGGCGCATGGATCACCGTGTTGGCGAGGTCGATCTCGGCGAGGTGGAGCGCCGCCCTGGCCGCATCCACCGCGGCGACCAGCCCGCCCTTGTTCACCGTCACGCTGCGGATGTCCTCGCTCGCCACCGTCCGCGCCGCCTGGGCCTGCGCCACCGCCGACTGGGCGGTGCGCAGCGCGGCGAGCGCCGCATCGCGGTCCCGCCGGGTGATGAAGCCCTGCCTGGCCAGCGCGTCGATCCGGTTGAAATCGGCCTGCGCCTTGGCGAGCTGCGCCTGGGCGGAGGCGACCGCCGCCTGTTGCGAGCCATAGGCCGCGGTCTTGGACGCCGCCTGTTGCGGGTTGTTGGCGAGCGCGGCTTCGGCGCTGGCGACGTTCGCCTTCGCCTGGTCGACGCGCTGGCGATAGATGCGATCGTCGATCGTCGCGAGCACGTCGCCCGCCCGCACGCGCGCGAAATCCTGGACCGGCACGTCGGTGAGATAGCCGCTCACCTGTGGGCTGATGATCGTCACCTGCCCGCGCACATAGGCATTCTCGGTCGACTGGACATTGCCGGCAAAGGGCCAGACCTGCCACGCCATCAGCACCGCGACGACGCCGGCCAGCACCAGCAGCGCCGCGACCAGGATGGCGGTCCAGGACAGGCGGGGCGGGATCCACCGGCGCGCGGCGACCTCGGGCGTGGGCGGCGGATCCGCACCCTCGCTCGGCGCGGGCGCGGGGGCCGGCGGGGGCACCGGCCTCGCGTCCGCTTCGATCGCCGGGGTGGTCGGCTCAGCCATTCTTCGCTCCTGCTTGTTGCTCGGCGGCGGCGCGCGCCAGGTTCTCGCGCCGGATCCGCATGATGGGGATGAAGACCCACAAGATCGTCCCCGCCGCGATCGCCGCGATCAGCAGGAAAGTGTCGTTATAGGCCAGGATGTTCGCCTCGCGCGTCACGGTCTGCGAGAGGATCGCCGCGCCCTCGGCCTGGCGCAGGCCGGGGTCGATCAGCACCCGGCCATAGGCGCCGGCATTCTGCTGGAGCCGCTGCGCCACCAGCGGATCGCCGCTCGCCAGCTGGGCGACGATGGCGTTGCTGTGCGCCCGCTCGCGGATCACCTGGAAGGTGCCGAGCATCGCCGATCCGAACAGGCCGCCCAGATTCTGGGTGATGCCGAACAGCGCCGAGAAGCTGACGAAATGGGTCGGCCCCTCGCGCAGCGCGCGGGTCAGCCCGATCAGCATCGCCGGCCCGATGAACAGGGCACTGGCAAAGCCCAGCAGCGCCTGGCTGAAATACATGTCGTGCGGGCGGATCAGGTTGGTCGAATCCGAATCGAGCCAGGCGCCCAGGCCGATCAGCGCCAGCGCGATCAGGATCGGCTTGCCGAGGAACAGGGGATCGAGCGTGAGCGCGCCGACCACCACCCCGGCCAGCGTCGCGAGCAGCACCACCAGATAGAGCATCCGCATCTGGTCGTTGCCCATGCCCAGCACGGTGAGCAGCCCCGACGCGCCGATCGTCTGCTCCGAAAGCACCACGCGCACCAGGATCGAGACCAGGGCGAAGCGCACGATGTCGCGGCTCGCCAGCCAGCGCGTGTTGAGCAGCGGGCGCGCGCGGTGATGCTCGATCAGCCAGGCGATCGGCAGCAGCACGATCGCCCCGATCAGCGCCGGTGCGATCCACGGCGCCTCGAACCACCACAGCGCCCGGCCCATGCCCAGCACCGCGCAGAGCAGCGCCATGCCGCCGGCGAAGATCGGGAAAGTGAGGAAGTCGAGCGGCTCGAACACCTTCATCCGCTCGACCGGGGGCAGCACGAGCAGCCGCACCGCCGCCAGGCAGAACAGGGCCAGGCCCAGCTCGAACAGATACATGGTCTGCCAGCGATCGGGCTCGAAGGCTTCGCTGGGGAAGAGCCGGGCGAGGGGGACGGCGATCTGCGGCAGGCTGATCGCGATCACGATGCCCTTCAGCCGGTGCTCGGGCGTCCAGGCCTGGACCATGTAGAGCAGCCCCACCGTGCTGCACGCCGCCGCCGCGATCCCGCTCAGCGCGCGCACCGCCACCGCCGTCGCGAAGCTGTGCGCGATCAGGTGCCCGGCGGTGGTCAGGGCGAAGGCGCCGAGGAAGATCTGGGTGAACAGCCGGATGCCGAATTGCTGGCGGAACTTGATCAGCACCATGTTCGCGCAGACGTTCGTCATCACATAGACGGTCGGCAGCCACTGGATCTCGGCGGAGTAGAGTCCCAGCGATCCCTGCAGGGTCGTCAGGTTCGCGGTGACGATCGCATTGCCCAGCGACCCTGAAAGGATCACCAGCACCGCCACCGACATATAGGCCGCGCGCCGCAGCGGCGGGTGCCAGGGGGTGGGCGGCGAGCCGGGGATGGGCGAGCGCTCGTGCGGGGCCGGCTGCCATGCCGGCTGCTCCCCCGTCGCTGCCCCGTTCGTTGCCATCCCGACATAATCCCGCGCGCGGCGGAACGATCCGCCAAAGGACTGCCTCTAGACCCGGGCAAGTCTGATTGAATATCGCGCAATCGGCAACGCTCGGTTGCGTGGACTGCAATCGCTCCCTGGGGTGAGGGCCGGGGAGCGCTGAATCCCGAGCTGCCATCCGTGATCCGGCGAAAGGTGGATGCGTTCCTGTAGCGATCGCCATCATCTGCGGTGCGTTCGAGCGGGCAACCACAAGCCCTTGTGGTCCCCCGGATTCCTCCACGCGAAAAAAATTAACGTTCCGCGTTCGTTCCCTTGCCTTTCGGAAACCCTAGGAAAGTCCGCGCGTCGCGGCATTGCAGCAGATATGCAGGTGCCACGAACCGAGTCATTTTAGCGACGAAACGTTGTGGAAATTAACCATTTCGGGTCTTGTGCCCGGACTCGGTTTGGCACAATCTGTTGTGGTTGCACTGAGGGGCAAGCTCAAGCACTGGTGGACTCACCGCCGCATACCCATATGCGGAACGGGTCGATTCGTGCCTGGGACGAAGTGCGATGGACATGTTTTGTTCTTCGCGCGCGACCGTGTCGATGCTAGGATCGGCGGCCCCTTCGAGTCGGGATTTATGCCTTCCCCCGGGGAAGGCCAGTGAAGCTTTGTCAGGGGTGAGAGTTATGGAATTCAGGGACACGGAAAACAGCGTGAACGAGACCGTCGCCGAAGCCCCCGCCACTGCCGGCAAGCCGGCCGCGAGCGACGCCGCCAGGGCGGCGCCCAAGGCGCGCAAGCGGAACGACAGCAAGGCCGTCGCGCCGCAGGCGTTCGACGTCGAGGTCGATCATTCGCGCGACGCGCTGCTCACCGAATTCGGCAAGGAGACGCTGCGCGACCGCTATCTGCTGCCCGGCGAGAATTTCCAGGATCTGTTCGTGCGCGTCGCCTCGGCCTATGCCGATGATCAGGGGCACGCCCAGCGCATCTACGACTATATCTCGAAGCTGTGGTTCATGCCCGCCACCCCCGTTCTCTCGAACGGCGGCACCGGGCGCGGCCTGCCGATCAGCTGCTTCCTCAATTCGGTGCCCGACAGCCTGAACGGCATCGTCGACACCTGGAACGAGAATGTCTGGCTCGCCTCGCGCGGCGGCGGCATCGGCACCTATTGGGGCAATGTCCGCGGCATCGGCGAGCCGGTGGGCCTCAACGGCAAGACCTCGGGCATCATTCCCTTCGTCCGCGTGATGGATTCGCTCACCCTGGCGATCTCGCAGGGGTCGCTGCGCCGCGGCTCGGCCGCCTGCTATCTCGACATCTCGCACCCGGAGATCGAGGAGTTCCTCGAGATCCGCAAGCCGTCGGGCGACTTCAACCGCAAGGCGCTGAACCTGCACCACGGCGTGCTGATTCCCGACGCGTTCATGGAAGCGGTGCGGGCCGGCGCGGAATGGGAGCTGAAGTCGCCGAAGGATCAGTCGGTCCGCGGCAAGGTCGATGCGCGCGCGCTGTTCCAGAAGCTGGTCGAGACTCGCCTCGCCACCGGCGAGCCCTATATCGTGTTCGCCGATCACGTGAACTCGAACATGCCCAAGCATCACCGCGATCTGGGCCTCAAGGTCTCCACTTCGAACCTCTGCTCGGAGATCACGCTGCCCACGGGCAAGGATCATCTGGGCAATGAGCGCACCGCGGTGTGCTGTCTCTCCTCGCTCAACCTCGAGACCTGGGACGAGTGGAAGGGCGAGACCGGGATGATCGAGGACGTGATGCGCTTCCTCGACAATGTCCTGCAGGACTATATCGACCGGGCCGAGCCGGGCATGGAAAAGGCCGCCTATTCGGCCAGCCGCGAGCGTTCGGTGGGCCTGGGCGTGATGGGTTTCCACTCCTTCCTCCAGGCGCGGAACATCCCGTTCGAAGGTGCGATGGCCAAGAGCTGGAACCTGCGCATCTTCAAGCACGTCAAGGCGCAGGTCGACCAGGCGTCGATGGCGCTCGCGGTCGAGCGCGGGCCGTGCCCGGACGCGGCGGACATGGGCGTGATGGAGCGTTTCAGCTGCAAGATGGCGATCGCGCCGACCGCGTCGATCTCGATCATCTGCGGCGGCACCTCGGCCTGTATCGAGCCGATCCCGGCCAATATCTACACGCACAAGACGCTGTCGGGTTCGTTCTCGGTCAAGAATCCCTATCTGGAAAAGCTGCTCTCGGAGAAGAGCAAGAATTCGGATGCGGTGTGGAACTCGATCCTGGAGCAGGGCGGCTCGGTCCAGCATCTCGACTTCCTCAGCCAGGAAGAGAAGGACGTCTACAAGACCTCGTTCGAGATCGACCAGCGCTGGATCCTCGAGCTGGCCGGCGATCGCTCGCCCTATATCGACCAGGCCCAGTCGCTGAACCTGTTCATCCCGGCGGACGTGGAGAAGTGGGACCTGCTGATGCTCCACTTCCGCGCCTGGGAGCTCGGCATCAAGTCGCTCTATTATCTCCGCTCCAAGTCGGTGCAGCGCGCCGGCTTCGCGGGCGGGGTGGAAGCCGACAACACGATCGAGAAGCCGCAGTTCAACCTGGGCGAGTCGACCGATTATGACGAATGCCTGGCGTGCCAGTGAGGTGGCGGAGCTAGGGAAACCGGCGGACGCGCAAACTCCCTCTCCCCTTGTGGGAGAGGGAAGGGGCCCGCGCGCGAAGCGCGTGGGAAGGGTGAGGGGGAATGAGGCGGCTCTGACCAAACGTCAGCTCCTGCCCGCGACGACGGTGTTTCGCTCGCGCGAACTGCGCCGCAATGCCGGCCCGGTGGAGCTTGCACTCAAGGCTGCACTGCGCCGTGCCCTGCCGGACGCCGGGTTCCGTCATCAGGTGCCCTTCGGCGCCTATCACGCCGATTTCTGCTCGCACGCGGCGAAGCTGATCGTCGAAGCGGACGACGCCACCCATGTGGTGCGTCGCGATCGCGACGAGGCGCGGACGCGCTTCCTCAATGTGGAAGGCTATCGCGTGCTGCGCTTCTGGAACAACGATGTGATGACGAACGTCGAAGGCGTTATTGCGGAAATTGCCCGGAATCTGCCGCCGCAATTGCGGGGAAATTTCGCGTGATACGTCCCCCTCACCCTTCCGCCGCTACGCGGCTCCCTCCCTCTCCCACAAGGGGAGAGGGAATGGCGGATCGCCGCTCCCTCTCTCCTCGGGTAAGAGGGGCTGCGCTTGGCTCAGGCCTCTTCCTCGAAGATCTCGACCGCGTTGGCCGCGGTGGCGGACAGGCGCACCTTGTCGCCTTCCACGCCGGCGACCAGGCCGACCGAGACATAGTGATGATGCCCGGCATGGCTGCCCGCCGCGCCTTCGATTTCGATGGCGCTGTCCTTCCTGGTGAGCTTGATCCGGCTGCCCTCGACCTTGTCGACGGTGCCGACATGGACGCCGTCGGCGCCGATCACTTCCATATGCTCGCGGATCGCCTGCAAATCGGTCATCTCGGATCTCCTTGGGGGGATGGTTCGCACGCTCAACGCGCGCCGCGGCGAAACGATGCAGCCGCGCGCGCCGCCTCCCACGCACCCGAAGGGGGAATCGCATGAAGCCCGTTCGCGCATCCTTCCAAGCCCTGGCGCTCACTGCCGTGCTGCTGCTCGCCGCCTGCGCGAAGCAGGTGCCCAGCGCCGTCCAGCCCGAAGCGCCGGGCTTCCTGCTCGGCCTGTGGCACGGCTTCATCTTCCCGGTCGCCTGGTTCCTGTCGCTGATCCTGCCGGACGTCGCCGTCTATGCCGTGCCCAACAATGGCGGCTGGTATGATTTCGGCTATTTCCTCGGCATCTGCGTGTTCGGGGTCGGCGCCAATCGCGGGCATCGGGTGACTCGGGTCGTCTATCGTGACCGGGTGGTGCGCGGCCGGAACACCACGGTGATCGACCAGTGACGCGCAGCCTCGCCCTGATGGCCGGCATCGCCGGAGCGGCGGGCGCCGCGGGCCTCACCGCCATGGTGAAGCCCGCCGCCACGCGCGCCTGGCTCGGCCTGCCCGAGGGCGAGGCGAGCGGCTATGCGCTGCGCATCGCGGGCATGATGCTGCTCGCATTGGGCCTGTTCCTCGGCGGCTTCGCGGCGGTGTTCATGGCTACGGGAGGGGCGGCATGATCGGCGCCTCAGTCTATATCAGCCTGTCGCTTCTGAGCACGGGTATCATGGGTTCGCTCCGCCCCGTCGGATGGGATGCCGCGGGCATGCCGCAAAGTCGGCGCGATTGGGTTCGGCTGAATAGCGATCGACCCGCTTCTTCGCCCGAGATCCCTCTCCCGCGGGGGCTGCGGCTTATGCGCATCCTGTCCATCCTTCTTTCGATCGTTGCCGCAGCCATGCTCGGCTTCTCCATCTATCAGTTCGTCACGGAGTAACCCCAATGCCGCTTCTCGAAGCCCGCAAGACCTACAAGCCCTTCGAATATCCCTGGGCGTTCGAGTTCTGGAAGCGCCAGCAGCAGATCCACTGGCTGCCGGAAGAGGTGCCGCTCGGCGAGGATTGCCGCGACTGGGCGCAGAAGCTCACCGATCACGAGCGCAACCTGCTCACCCAGATCTTCCGCTTCTTCACCCAGGCGGACGTCGAGGTGCAGGATTGCTACCACGAGAAATATGGCCGCGTGTTCAAGCCGACCGAGATCAAGATGATGCTGACTGCGTTCAGCAACATGGAGACGGTCCATATCGCCGCCTATTCGCACCTGCTCGACACGATCGGCATGCCCGAGACCGAATATGCCGCCTTCCTCCAGTATAAGGAGATGAAGGACAAGCATGACTATCTGAGCACTTTCGGCGTCGACACCGACGAGGACATCGCCAAGACGCTGGCCATGTTCGGCGGCTTCACCGAGGGGCTGCAGCTCTTCGCCTCGTTCGCGATGCTGATGAACTTCCCGCGCTTCAACAAGATGAAGGGCATGGGCCAGATCGTGTCCTGGTCGGTGCGCGACGAGAGCCTGCACTGCGAGGGCATCATCAGGCTGTTCCATGCCTTCTGCAAGGAGCGCAACTGCCTTACCCCGTCGGTGCGCGACGACATTCTCGACATGTGCCAGAAGACGGTGCGCATCGAGGACGCGTTCATCGACCTGGTGTTCGAGATGGGCCCGGTGAACGGGATGACGCCCAAGGAAATCAAGAAATATGTCCGCTACATCGCGGACTGGCGCCTGGGCCAGCTCGGCCTCAAGCCGATCTACATGGTGGAGGAGCACCCGCTGCCCTGGCTCGCCCCGCTGCTGAACGGCGTGGAGCACGCCAATTTCTTCGAGACCCGCGCGACCGAATATTCGAAGGCGGCGACCCGCGGCGCCTGGAACGAAGTGTGGGATTCGTTCGACAAGCGCCAGAAGGCGAAGGTGACGCCGGTGGCCAACGAGGATGGCGGCGAAGGCGGGCCGGACATGTTCTCGAAGGCGGGGATTGCGGCGGAGTGATAATGGAATTGCCCTGCGCCAATTGGAGCGACTAAAGATGGGACAATCGGGCGCACTAATTGCTTCGATTATTGCCGCATGTGCGCTTGGCGTTTCACTAATTACCCTCTGGCTTACTTATTTCCGGAGAGGTTCTGTCCGAATGACTCTACCGTCGGTGATTTATTTTGGTCCGGATGGATCTGCATCTGGCGGATTTATCGACCGACCGAAGATATTCTTGCGAGCTTTACTGATATCAAACTCCAAGCGTGGTCGGGTTGTTGAGCATCTCTTCGCTACCCTGACGAGGGGGGAGACCAGGCAGAATTTCAATATCTGGGTGTATGGTGACGATGAACTCAAGCGAGGGAGTGGCCTCTTTGTCGGTGAAACGGGGATAGCCACGAACCACCACTTCCTTTTGCCACCTGATAATGCTGAGTTTCGGTTTAAAGCTGGAGGCTATCAGCTGGAGGTTTTTGCGACTCTTCTCGGTGGTCAGGGTGCTATCAAGCTCCTTAGCCAAAATCTGACTGCAAGCGAGGCCGAGGCCAGTTCGATAAATGCTTTGACCCACGGACTCTATTTCGACTGGGGTCCGCAGGGTAACCATTATCAATCCAACTTGAAGCGGCATGACGGGCCGCCGGTTTTCGCCAAAGTTCTTGGGGCAGGCACGGTCTAGCCGCAAAAGTCCACGACTTACGGAGGGCTATCCATTCACCTCATCCCGTGCCCCATGCCGGATGCGCAGGATGATCACCGTGTTGCCCTCCACGCGATATCGCAGGATATAGGGCCAGACGCTGGTCATTTCGCGCCGGCCTTCGCCTGCGTCGCGGCCGCGTTCCGAGAACTCCGCCAAACCGTCCGCCACTGCGATCAACCGCTCGCCCAGCCGCGATGCCGCGCCGGGATTGAATGCGGAGACATAGGCAAGAATGGCCTCGAGATGGCTGATCGCCTCCTCGGTCCAGACGATCTTGCGCAAGCTATTCGCCGGCTTTGGGACGCGGCAGCGGTGCTTCGGTTCCCCAGGAAGCGATCCAGCGCTTCACGGCATCATGCCCCACCAGCCGGCCCGCCCTCACATCGGCCTCGGCACGCGCATCCGCCGCCGCTTCGGCAGCAGGGTCGCGTTCGTCGAACAGGGAACGTTCGCGGGTCATGCCGAGGAAATACCAGCTTCGCGCTCTCGTCGAAACCCCCACCGTGTCCCCCATGCAACACCTCCGCCGCAATCCCATGCTGCAATGCAACCCGGCGGACTCCTCGTGCATTGACCCCATGCCCCGCCGCCAGCGCCCGCGTATCTGGGACGCCTTCGGCGGGGCGAGTGTTTGAATTAGTCACGAGGTTCCCCCCGACATGCGTAAACTCCTCGCCGCCGCGGCGTTCGCCGCGCTGCCCTTCGCCGTCCCCGCCGTCCAGGCCCAGGATGCCGGCACCGACAGCGCTCCCGCCGAAGCCGCTGCCACCGCCGCCCCGGCCCGGACCGCGCCCGACGGCACCCGTGCCTTCGGGATCGAGCCCTATATCGGCATCATGGGCGGCTATGAGCGGTTCGATCGCCAGTCCAACGCCGGCATCCCCATCCCCGCGAACGGCAAGGCCTATGACGGTGCGCTGGTCCAGGGCGTCGCCGGCATCAACATTCCGCTCGGCCCCGTCTTCGTCGGTGCCGAGGGCAATGTCGCCAAGGGCGTCAAGGGCGATATCGACTGGGAATATGGCGCCGCCGGCCGCTTCGGCCTGCGCGCGGGCGAGAGCGGCATGATCTATGGCAAGGTCGGCTATCAATGGGTCAATTTCGACGCGCTGGGCAACAACAGTCGCGACTATCACGCGATGACCTATGGCGCCGGCGTCGAAGTGGGGCCGAAGGACATCGGCCTGGGCGGCGTCACCGGCAATGGCGGCGTGCGCCTGCGCATGGAGATCAACACGTTCAACAACGCCAAGAGCTTCCGCCCGATGGCGGGCGTGATCGCGCACTTCTGAGTTGCCTGGGGGAAGGCGGTCGCGTCGCCTCCCCCCCCGATTCGGTGCCAACAGGCCCGGCAATGTCCCGGCCGTTCGGATAGCCTGGTCGCTCCACCCTCTGGAGGAGTGCATCGATGAAGAAGAAGATCGCTGTCGCCGCGCTGTTCGCGCTCTCCGCGCTCGCGCCGTCGGTCGCCCTGGCGTTCGATGACCCGCTGCCGCCGGGCTGTTTCTATGTTCTCGGCAAGCTGATCTGCGTCGATATGCCGATGGGCTGATCCGGGCCGCGCATGGGCGGCGCGCCAGATGCCGCCCATGCGCGATCGGCCTGTCCTACAAGAACCTATATGGTTATCTAATTCGGCTCCATTCAAACCGGAAGGAGCCCATGCCATGGAACACCAGCCCATCCAGCCGGAAGCGGCCGATGCGCTCGCCCCCTACACTCCCATTGCCCTGCGCGCCCGCCATGACGGCTGGACCGCCGATCGCCAGCGCAGCTTCCTCATCGCGCTGGCGGAGACTGGCTGCATATCCGAAGCCTGTGCGGCGGTGGGGCTCACGGCGCGCTCGGCCTATCGCCTGCGCCGCCGCCCGGATGCCACCGGCTTCGCCGAAGCCTGGAACGATGCGCTGCTCGTCGCCAGTGCCCGGCTGACCACGCTTGCCTTCGAACGGGCTGCGCGTGGCACGATCCGCGAATATTGGAAGAATGGCGAGCTCGTCGCCGAATGCCGCCAGCCTTCGGACCAGCTGCTCAAGTTCCTGCTCCAGCATCTGCGCGGCGACTGGTTCGGTCGCGACGCGATCGCCCAGCCGGCCGAGGGCGCGCGCCGGCGCTTCGATGCGGCGCTGGACGGGTTGGGCGACAATGCGGAGCCTGCCGATCCGCTTACGCTGCGCGATTATCGGGTGGCGCCGCCCCATGACCCGATCGCGCCGCCCGGCGAGGACGAGGAATGGTGAGCCGCGCGCGATGGGGCCGGTACCTTTGCGACCTTTCGCGCTGGTTCGGCCCGCGCGCGGCCGCGACGAGGAACGAGGAAAATGGTTCACGCGGAGACGCGGAGGAGCAATATTCGCGGCAGCGCCATCCGCCGCGTCGATGGCAGGAGGGGCGCCGGCCGGAGGGGGAGGTGCCGCTGGCGCGGCGAGCCATGTATCTCCGCGCCTTCGCGCCTTCGCGTGAACCAACTTCTCCTGCCGACGCCGATCGCGCCGCGTGAGAATTCACGCCCGCTTGCGCGCCCGGCCCTCGCCATGATCGCACACCGCTTCGCCGTCGCAGATCAGCCGGTCATAGCCGCTGCCCGGGCAGATCGCATGGGCGGTCAGGATCGCCGGAGTCAGCGCCTCGAGGCCGGCGCCGCGCCGGTCGAGCAGGCGGCGGATCGGGCGGCGGGAGCCGGCCCAGGCCTGATGACCGGCCCTGGGGGCCGGGGGCGGGGCCACCAGCAGGCCGACCGGGCGATAATCGGCGACGGCAAGCTTGGGGAAGACGCCCTTGGCGATCGCCCGTGCCCAGGCCGGCGTGGCGGGGCTCAGCGGCAGGTGCGGCACCACATCGCCCGGCATCTCGTAGCGCAGGCAGGCGATACGGGTGCTGCCATAGCTGGCGGCGAAGTCGGCATTGCCCGCGCGCGCCGCGGCGATGGTGGCGACGCTCACCGGCAGGTCCGCCCATTCCTTCACCTGGGCCGATCGCATCGCCGCCAGATTGGCGAGCGCGCCGCCCTTGCTGTGGCCGGTGACGAACAGGTGCCGCCGCGCCTTGCGGTCGAGCAGGCTCTGGTCGAGCATCGCCTGGATCGCGGTGCGCACGCCCGGGCCCGAGCCCGCGTCGTTCCACAGCCGGCGCGCCGATTCGGCGAAGCCGAAATGCACGCCGCCGCCATAGTGCGAATCCTCGACGCACAGCGAGAAGGCATCGTTCAGCCAGTCGAGCACCACGTCCCAGCCATCATGCGCGCCACCGAAAAAGGGCGGGAGCGAGCCGCGGAACGCGACCACCACGCCCTGGGGCGTGCGGCCGACAAGCGCCTGGTCGATCTCGCGCTGGCCGAGCGCGCTCTCGCGGCGCACGACGAAGGGCGCCTCGATCCAGCCGACATTGCGGCCATGGACCTGCATGGCGGGCTGATAGGCCTGGCTGGAAGCGTAGAGCAGGCGGCGTTTCATGCAGTCGTGCATCGGCAATACTCCCCGAACCATACAGCCTTGCCCCGGCGCATGGTGCACAGGCAATTAGGGTTAACACCGGAGTCCAGAATCGCGAAGCCGGGCTTTCGTTGCGCTGAACCGGAACGAAGCGCCCGGGCGATCCGCTCAGTGATGGTCGTCGGGCTTGCGATAGGCGTCGTGGCAGGCCTTGCAGGCCTTGCCCACTTCGCCGAACTGCGCGGCGAAGCCGGGCTTGTCGCCTGCCTTGGCGAGATCGGCGAGCTTGGCCGCCGCTGCCGCATAGTCGGCGGCGCGCGCCTCGAAGCCGGCGCGGTCGCTCCACACGGCGGGCAGTGCCTCGGACGGGGCGATGCCGGTGCCGGCGGGGAACATGCCGGGGATCGCCCGGGCCCAGCCGGCGAGCGCGCGGGCGGCGAAGCCCAGCGCCTTGGGATCGTCGCCACGGTCGACGCCCGCCTTGATCTGGCCGAACAGCGCGCCGGACAGCAGGAAGGCGGCCTTGCGGCCGGCGATCACGTCGGCGGCCGGATCGGCGGATACGGCGCGGCTGGCCGGGGCAGTGGCCGCGAGGCCGGTGAACAGCGCCGCCGCGGCGCCGAGTGCGAGCATGGAAGTGCGCATGGATTCGCTCCCTTGGTCGGAGAAGGCGAGGCTAGGCCTCCTGCCTTCGATCCGCAACGGCCGCGTAACCTTGTCCATTATGGAGGTGGTTGCCGCCGAAACGGACCGGGGATCGCCTATGCTGCCGGGCGTGGCAGAAGGCGAAGCTCCTCGGGTCGAGTATGCGTGCGAACGTTGCGGTGGTGTTGCCGTTACGCGCGACGCCTGGGCCGAATGGGACGTGAGTTCCCAGGCCTGGGCGCTCAGCGAGACGTTCGATTTCGCCTTCTGTCACCAATGCCACCGCGAGACGCGGCTGGTGGCGAGGTCGATCGGCCGCCCTCCCTAGGGTGGGCCGAAAGCGATCGCCGCCGGCCGGGTGCGCCCGGGCGTTGGTCGGAGCCGGGGAGGGGCCTCGCCAGTGGCAGGCGCGAAGCCTTTCCCCGGCTTCGCTTCGGTATCGGGGCCGGGCGCCGATGCTAGTCGCCCGCTCCCAGCCGCCACAGCACGAACGCCATCTCGTCGGCGGCTTCCTTCAGGCTCTCCCACCGGCCGGACTTGCCGCCATGGCCGGCGCCCATGTTGGTCTTGAGCACCAGCACCTGGTCGTCCGTCTTGGTGGCGCGCAGCCTGGCGGCCCATTTGGCGGGCTCCCAATAGGTCACGCGCGGATCGTTGAGCCCGCCCGAGATGAACAGCGGCGGATAGGCCTGGGCAATGACATTGTCATAGGGCGAGTAGGAGCGGATCAGCGCGAAGGCGGCCGGATCCGTCACCGGATTGCCCCATTCGGGCCATTCGCCCGGGGTGAGCGGCAGGCTCTCGTCGAGCATGGTGTTGAGCACGTCGACAAAGGGCACGTCGGCGACGACCACCGCCCACAGCTCGGGGTCGGAATTGATCACCGCGCCCATCAGCTCGCCGCCCGCCGAGCGCCCGGCGATGGCGATGCCGCCCTTGTGCGTGAAGCCCCGGTCGATCAGCCCCCTGGCGACGTCGACGAAATCGTTGAAGCTGTTGGTGCGCTTCTCGAGCTTGCCGTCGAGATACCATTGCTGGCCGAGATCGTCGCCGCCGCGGATATGGGCGATGGCGAAGGCGACGCCGCGGTCGAGGAACGAGATGCGGCTGGTCGAGAAGCCGGGCGGGATCGCATAGCCATAGGCGCCATAGGCATAGAGATAGAGCTTGCCCGTGCCGTCCCTGGGGAAGTCCTTGGGATAGACGATGGAGACGGGCACCTCGGTGCCGTCGCGGGCAGCGATCTTCAGCCGCTCGGTCCGGTACTTCGAGCCGTCATAGCCCGAGGGGATCTCCTGCACCTTCAGCGTCTCGAGCTCGCCCGTCGCGACGGTATAATCATAGACCGTGCCCGGCGTGACCATCGACTCATAGCCGATGCGCAGCTTGTCCATCGCATATTCGGGATTGTCGCCCAGCCCCGCGACATAGCTCGCCTCGGGGAATTTGAGCCGCACCGGGGCGATGGCCGGGTCGTAGCGGTGGAGCTCGATCTGATCGAGCCCGTCCTCGCGCCCCTCGACGATGAAATAGTCGGCGAAGCAGGTGACGCCGGTCATGTAGAAATGCGCCGACGGGCCGATCCGCTCGGTCCATGCGCCGGGTGCCGCCACCGGCGCGGTCACCAGCCGGAACTGGGGGTCGATATCGTTGGTGTGGATGAACAGCGTGCCGTCATGCTCGTCCACGTCATATTCGCGGCCCGGCTTGCGCGGGCTGACGCAGACCATCGGCCGGGAGGGATCCTCGGGCGAGAGGAGATAGACTTCGCTCGTCACATGATCGCCGGTCGAGACCAGCAGATAGTTGCGCGACTGAGTCTCCCCCACTGCGACGCGATAGCCCTCATCGGCTTCCTTGAAGAGCTCGACGTCCCGCTCCACCGGCTCGCCGAGCTTGTGCCAGCGGGCATTGTCGGTCCGCCAATTCTCGTTGGCGAGACCATAGAGGAAGCCCTTCGAGTCCGCGGTCCAGACGATTTCGGAGAGCATGCCGGGGATCATGTCCGGCAGCAGCGCGCCGGTCTCGAGGTCCTTCACCCGGACTTCGAACCGCTCCGAGCCGTTATCGTCCACGGCATAGGCGAGCAGCCGGCCGTCGGGGCTCACCGAAAAGGCGCCGAGCCGGAAATATTCCTTGCCCTCGGCCAGGGCCGGCTCGTCGAGGATCATCACGTCCTCGCCGCCATCCACATGGCGCCGCCACCAGCGCGGATATTCGCCGCCGGTCTCGTAATCGGTCCAGTAGAGCCAGTCGCCGTCCTTCTGGGGCACGGTCGCTTCGTCTTCCTTGATCCGCCCGCGCATCTCGGTGAACAGCGTTTCGCTGAGCGGCTTGAGCGGCTCCATCACCTTCTCGAAATAGCCGTTCTCCGCCTCGAGATAGGCGAGCACGTCCTTGTCGGCGACGTTGGGATAGGCCGGATCCTTGAGCCAGGCCCAGGGGTCCTGGATGGTGACGCCGTGGCGTGTGAAGCTGTGCGGGCGGGTGGCGGCGACGGGCGGCGCGGGAAGATCGGTCATCGGTCTTTCCTAGCGCGCCGCTCGGCAGACCGCCACTGCCCGCCGCCTTCGCGCCAGCCGCGGTGCCAGCACCATCGCCAGCCCGGCCAGTGCCATTGCCGCGCCGGCCAGCGACACCGCCGGATAGCCCAGCCCTTGGCGGATCACTTCGCCGCCCAGTGCCGCGCCGATCGCATTGCCCAGGTTGAACGCACCGATGTTCATCGCCGAGGCGAGGTTGGGCGCCTCGTGCGCGGCGTCCATCACGCGCATCTGCAGCGGGGGCACCAGCGCGAAGCTCGCCGCGCCCCAGAGCGGCAGCAGGATCATCGCGACCGGCAATGAGAACATGCCGAAGGCGAACAGCACCAGCAGCACCGCCAGCGCCGCGGTCATGGTGATCAGCGCGGCCTCGACCGAGCGATCGGCATAGCGCCCGCCCAGCCAGTTGCCGGCGGTGAGGCCGATGCCGAACAGCACCAGTGCCGCCGTCACCTGGAACGTGGAAGCGTGCGCCGCCTCGCGCAGGATCGGCGCGATATAGGTGAACACCGTGAACATCGCGCTGAACCCCACCATGGTCAGCGCCAGGGCGAACAGCACCGGGCCGCGGCCGAGCACGCGCAGTTCCGCGCCCATATCGGCATCGGCCTGGCCGGGCAGCGCCGGCACGAACAGCCGCAGCGCCGCCATCGTCACCACGCCGATCGCCGCGATCGCCGCGAACACCGCGCGCCAGCCGAACGCCTCGCCCGCCCAGGTGGCGAGCGGCACGCCGCCGATCGTCGCGATCGTCAGGCCCATGAACATCGTCGCGATCGCCCCGGCCCGCCGCTCGGGCGGAACCAGGCCGGCGGCCACCACCGATCCCACGCCGAAGAACGCGCCATGGTTGAGCGACGTCACGATCCGTGCCGCCAGCAGCATCGCATAATTGTCCGCCATCGCCGCCAGCAGGTTGCCGAGCGTGAAGATGCCGGCGAGTGCGATCAGCAGCGTGCGGCGCGGCACGCGCCCGGTCGTCAGCGTCATCAGCGGCGCGCCGATCAGCACGCCGATCGCATAGGCGCTCACCAGCAGGCCGGCGGCTGGGATCGAGACGCCAAGGTCGCCCGCGATCACGGGCAGCAGCCCCATGGGCGTGAATTCGGTGACGCCGATGCCGAAGGCACCGATGGCGAGCGCAGTGAGGGCGAGGCGGGGACTCATGGGATGCAGCTCCGGGATTTGTGCGGCAACGCAAATGGACCGGCGCCTCACCATCCGGTAGACCAAGGGAAGGCGAAACATCTGTGCGCAGGAATCACGAATGACACGAGCCATGATCGATCGCTCCGGCGAGATGGAGATCTTCGTGGCGGCGGTGCGCGAAGGCAGCCTTTCCGCCGCCGCCCGCCGGCTCGACCTCACGCCGTCGGCGGTCAGCCGCGCGCTTGCCCGGATCGAGGCGCGGCTGGGCGTCCGCCTGATCACCCGCACCACGCGCCGGCTGGTGCTGACGACCGAAGGCGACGCCTATCTCCATGCCGCCCAGCGCATCCTTGCCGACATCGCCGAAATGGAAGGCGAACTCGCCGACCAGGCCGCGCCGCGCGGGCGCCTGCGGGTCAGTGCCGCGCTCGCCCATGGCCGGCTTTCGGTGGTGCCGCTGCTCGGCGCGTTCGTCGGGCGCTATCCCGGCATCCTGGTCGACATCAGCCTCAGCGATACGCTGGAGGATGTGGCGGGCGGGCGCGCCGACGTCGCGATCCGTTTCGGCCCGTTGGCGGACAGTGCGCTGACGGCCCGCAAGCTGGGCGAGACCGGCCGCACCATCGTCGCCTCGCCCGACTATCTGGCGCGCATGGGCACGCCCCGGCTGCCCGAGGACCTGCACGCGCACAACTGCCTCAACTTCAACTTCCGTCGCGCCGAACCGGTCTGGCCCTTTCGGCGCGAGGGCCGTGACTATGCGCTTCCCGTCGGCGGCAATATCGAGGCGAACAATGGCGAGACACTGGTCCAGCTTGCGCTTGGCGGAGTGGGCGTGGTCCGGGTCGGGAGCTTCCATGTCGAGGACCATGTCGCTGCCGGGCGGCTGGTCGCGCTGCTCGAGCCGTTCAATCCCGGCGACCGCGAGGACATCCACGCACTCTATGTCGGCGGCGCTACCCGCCCGGCGCGGGTGCGCGTCTTCGTCGATTTTCTGGTGGAGCAACTGGGGCGGTCCTGAGCGGTATCGCATCCGCCTCTCCTGTCCCCGGCCGGGGCCACGACCGCCGGTCTTCCTTAATTGCGAGCCGTTATGGCAAACGGGATATGGTTTTTATAACCCATATGGTTCGCTATGTCAAGTTCCATTCGTCGTCCCGGCCTTTGTCGGGATGACGGTTCATGGCGGGAGGTACGGGCAGCGGGGAAGGCCCGGTTCCAGCGGCAAGAATGGGTCCCGGCCTGCGCGGGGACGGCGCTCGAGGGAGTTACTCCTCCGCCAGCGCCTTTTCCGCCGGCGGATGCAGCCGCAGTCTGGTGACTCGCTTGGGATCGGCTTCGACGATCTCCAGCTTCCAGCCGCTGCCATGCTCCAGGCACTCGCCCGCCTCGGGCACGTGCCCCGCGAGCACGAAGGCGAGTCCGCCCAGCGTGTCGACATCGCCGTCGACCTCGCCCAGCCGCGGGTCGACCGTCTCGGCGACGTCCTCCAGCTCGGCACGGGCATCGGCATCCCAGCCGCCGCCCTCGATCGGCACGAGCAGCGCGGTCGGCGCCTCGTCATGCTCGTCCTCGATCTCGCCGACGATCTCCTCGATCAGATCCTCGATCGTGATCAGCCCCTCGGTGCCCGAATATTCGTCGAGCACGATGGCGAGATGGGTGCGCCGCCCGCGCATCTGGGCGAGCAGGTCGAGCGCGCCCATCGACTGGGGCACGTAGAGCGGCTGGCGGATCAGCGCGGCGATGCTGGCGGGGTGCGGCGCGCCGCTCGCCAGGATGTTGAACACGTCCTTGATATGGACCATGCCGATGATGGTATCGAGCTCGTCGCGATAGACGGGAAGGCGGCTGTGGCCGGCTTCCTCGAACAGCTTCACCAGCTGGGCGAAGCTGGTCCGTTCCTCGACCGCGATGATGTCCGCCCGCGGCACGCCGACATCGCCGGCATCGCGCTCGCCGAAATGGAGCAGGTTCTTGAGCATCTGGCGCTCGATCGGGGCCAGGTCGCCCGCCGGGGCGCGGCCGCCCTCGACATGTTCGTCGATCGCGTCCTCGATGCGGTCGCGCAGCGTTTCTTCTTGGTCGTCACCGAACAGGAGGGTGCGGATACCGCGCCATATTCCGCCACCTTCGTGGCTGTCTCCATTGCCGTTGCTACTAGGGCCCTCGGGCATGTTCGGTGTTCAATCCTCGCGTATCAGATAGGGGTCGTGCAGGCCGAGGTCGCGAAGCGCGGCGCGCTCCATTTCCTCCATCGCCTCGGCTTCGGCGTCGTCCATATGGTCATAGCCTAGCAAATGCAGCAGGCCGTGGACAATCAGGTGCGTGGCATGATCCTCGACGCCGACCCGGCGCTCCAGCGCCTCGGCGGCGCAGACGCCGTGCGCCAGGACGATGTCGCCCAGCAGCACCTCGCCATCGTCGCTGTTCTCGGTGACCGCTTCCATCAGGTCCGGCTGGATCATCGGGAAGGAGAGCACGTTGGTCGGCTTGTCCTTCCCCCGATACTGGCGGTTGAGGACATGGACTTCCTCGTCCGAAGTGAAGCGCACCGCGACTTCGATCGTCGCGGCGTGATCGAGCCACTCGAGAAAGGGGGTCTGGCGAAGCGCGGTCTCGGCGGCGCGGACGGAGAGCGTTTCCCAATCCGCATCCGGCCAGGGGGCTTCGACCAGGGCGGCGACGTCAAGCATTCGGGCCCTCATAGGCTTCGACGATCCGGCCGACGATCGGATGACGGACCACGTCCGCCGTCGAGAAGCGCGAGAAGGCGATGCCCTCGACGCCCTCGAGCCGCCGTGTGGCGTCGTTCAGGCCCGAGGCGGGCGGGCCGCCGGGCAGGTCGACCTGGTTGGGATCGCCGCAGATCACCATCCGGCTGTTCTGGCCGAAGCGCGTGAGGAACATCTTCATCTGCGCAGGCGTGGTGTTCTGCGCCTCGTCGAGGATGACGAACGCATCTGCCAGGGTGCGGCCGCGCATGAAGGCGATCGGGGCGATCTCGATCTCGCCGCTCGCGATGCGCCGCTCGACCTGCTCGGCGGGCAGGCAATCATAGAGCGCGTCATAGATCGGGCGGAGATAGGGATCGACCTTCTCCTTCATGTCGCCGGGCAGGAAGCCCAGCCGCTCGCCGGCTTCCACGGCCGGGCGGGAAAGGATCAGCCGCTGGACGCTGCCGGTGATCAGCTGTGCCACGGCCTGCGCCACGGCGAGATAGGTCTTGCCGGTGCCCGCCGGGCCCAGGGCGAAGATCATGTCGTTCGAGACGAGCGCACGCATATATTGCGTCTGCGCGACCGAGCGGGGCACGATCGTCTTCTTGCGCGTGCGGATCATGATCTGGGGCGGGGCATTGCCATTGTCCGCCTTGATGATGCCGGTGAGCGTCGGCTCGCTCGACATGGCGATCACCGCGTCGATCAGCCCGGTATCGACTTCCTCGCCGCGGATGACGCGGGCATGGAGCTCCTGCAGCACTTCGCGGGCATGGGCGACGGCTTCGGCCGACCCCTCGATCTGCACGCGCTGGCCGCGGGCATGGATGTACACGCCGAGCCGCTCTTCCAGGGCGAGGATGTTGCTGTCGAACTCGCCGAAGAGCTGGGGCAGGAGCTGGGGCTTGTCGAAGTTCACCTCGGCGCGGCTGCGTTCACCGGACTGGGCGGGGACAGGCTTGCGGCTCATGCGGCTCCTTCGCGCTGAAAAATGTTGAATCTCTTGATGGCCTCACGCGTGCGCGCGATCGCCGACAGTCCAACGCGCGTAGCGGCGCTGCGTGTCAAAGCGAAGACGATGCGGGCGGTTCCCTGGCGCATGCGATATGGGAAGAGTGGCAGAGCTTTTCCAACTTGGACAGGGGGAATGCGGCGGCTGCTTCAACGAAGCGACGGACTGTGCGATACGTGCCACATGGCACGGGGCCCGAAATCGCCGCAGCGGAAAAAGGCGCTGTCCTATGCCAGGGACCGCCGCAACGCCTATGGCGGGAACGACAAGGCAGCGCGCAAGGCGATTCCGGCGCGCAAGGCCGGCGAGAATCGCAGGGCACGGCGCAAGGCCGGCCATGCGCTGGCAGGGATCGCGCGGCTCGACGCGCCCGTTGCCGATATGGTCGAGAGCGCGCTGCGCCATGACCTCGAGCGCGTTGGCGGCTGGACCAAGGCGGCGGATATGCCGTTGGGCGATCATGTCGCCAACCGGAAGGCCCGGGCCGAGCGCCGGATCGGGAGCAATGCCCGGGCCCGCGCCGAGGCAGGGCGCCAGCGTTCCGCCCCGGACTTCAATGGCATGATCTCCGTCGGCAGCGACATCCGCTTCCCGCCGGAAGACTAGGACGGATCGACATTTAGTGGGAAGGGGCTTTCCTGTCCCCCGGCGAAGGCCGGGGCCCAGTCTCGGTGCATCTGGCCAGGCACGAGAACCTCTCGAACGACGTTGCAACTGGGCCCCGGCCTTCGCCGGGGTACGGCTTTTCCTCCGCCGGCAAGGCGCGCTCGATACAGATCCTAAATGTCGATCCACCCGAGGGTGAGAATCCAAGCAAGCCCTTGAAACTCCACCCGTCATCCCCGCGCAGGCGGGGATCCAGGGTAGTTCGGGATGATCGAAGCAATCACGCGCAGGCTTGCCGGAACCGGCAACGCAAGCCGCGCGCCCCTTGCCCTTGGCCCTGGATCCCCGCCTGCGCGGGGATGACGAGGAAGGGATGGCGGGGGTGACGGTTCAAGCAATATGAGTCCTCAACCTAGGTTGAGAACCCAAACAAGTATCTGATTTTCCGCCGTCATCCCGGCCTTGCGCCGGGATCCCGCTTCTTCTTCCGTCAGCAAGGCAGCGGGACCCCGGCTCAAGGCCGGGGTGACGAAGGAGGAATATGAGTCCTCAATCTAGCCGGCCCGGCCCGACTGGCTCATCCGCCACATCAGTGCGTCCTTCCAGCGATCCGGCAGCCAATGGGCGAGGAACAGGAAGAGCTTCGCCCCGCCGCCCGTGCCGTAGCGGATGCGCGGGCGGCGCGCGGCGGCGGCCCTGGCGATGGTGTTCGCCACCACTTCGGGCGGGGAGGCGAAGCTGCCGCTCTCGGCGCTGCTCAGCACCGCGGCATGTTTCAGCGCCCAGGGCGCATAGGCACTGCTGCCCGAACGCTCGACCAGGCTCTGGTGCGCGATGCCGCCCCATTCGGTGCGGATCGCGCCGGGCTCGATCACCACCACGCGGATGCCGAAGGGCCTGAGCTCCATGCGCAGGCAGTCGCTGAAGCCCTCCACCGCGAACTTGGTCGCGTGATACCAGCCGCCGAACGGCTCGCCGATCTTGCCGCCGATCGAGGTGACGTTGACGATCGTGCCCGATTTCCGCGCGCGCATCAGCGGGGTGGCGAGCTGGCAGAGCCGGGCGAGGCCGAAGACATTGACTTCCATCTGGCGGCGGGCCTCTGCCATCGGCACGTCCTCGATCGCGCCATAGCTGCCATAGCCGGCATTGTTGACGAGCAGGTCGAGCCGGCCGGCGGCGCGGACCTTCTCCACGGCGGCGACGATCGAGGCATCCTCGGTCAGGTCGAGGTCGATCAGCTCGGCGCCGAGGCGCTTGAGCGGCGCCATGCGATCGAGGCGGCGGGCGGCGGCGAAGACCTTGTAGCCGTCCTTCAGCAGGCGCTTGACGGTGGCTTCGCCGATCCCGGCCGAGGCGCCGGTGACGAGGGCGGTTTTCTGCATTTCGGGCTCCGATTGTAATGTGGAGCCTTGCCATATAAGTATGGAGTATAGTCCATGGTCAAGGGACAAATCGCATGCTGATCTCAGAATTCGCCCGGCGTGCCGGCATGAGCATCGACACGGTGCGCTTCTATATCCGCAAGGGGCTGCTCGCGCCCGCGACCGGCGCGAAGGGCGGCTCCAACCCCTATCAGATCTTCACCGAGGCGCATCTGGAGGGCGCGCGGATCATCAGGATGGCGCAGGGGCTGGGCTTCTCGCTGCGCGAGATCGCGGCGCTGGCGGCGGAATATCATGCCGGCGGGATAACGCCCGAACGCGGCCTGGCGCTGATGCGGGCACAGCTCGCGCGGCTGGAGGAGAAGGCGGCGCAGCTGAACGCGATGGTCGACTATACCCGCGCCAAGGTGGCGTGGCTGGAAAACGGGCAGCAGGGCGCCGAGCCGCTGTTCGGGGAATTCGAGGAGTGCGTTTCGTTCAACCCCGGTTTCAACAAGGACGAATGCCTGGCCTGAAGCAGATGCGGCTAGGATTTCATGCTGTCGAACTTGCTGAGTATCTTCAGGAAGGTTTCGCGATTGGTCGTCGGCGCCATCAGCCTGTCATAGTCGGGCGATGGAAAAGGAACGAAGTTTGTTTCGTCGTCATAGGAATATGCGCCGATCAATATGCGCTCCTGATCATATTCGGTGTCATAGCCGACGCCGTCCATATCGAGCTTCTCGCATTCCCTGAGAACCTGGCGAGCGACGTTGATGGGGGCAAGCTGGCCAATGGTGACGATGAACTTGCTTGGAGTGACCGGATCGACGGAGGTCGAGCCGAAAGTTTCCGACGGGCGCAGATTCAATTCGTTCAGGGCCGCGAGTATTTCCTTGAAATTCGGAAGCAGGTCGTTCGCCCATATGAATTCCGACACTCTTCCGGATGCGCTGGATTTGATCTCTTTCTTGATTTCCGCCTTTTCATTCGCGGCCACGGTCACGAACTGCTGGGACTGCAGCGAATAGCGGCGCTCCAGGTGCCTGGAATAGAATGAATCCTCCTGCATTTCCGGGCGGAACTTGGTCTGCAGCAGGAAAAGGCAGGCCAGGAAGAGGGGGACGTTTATCACCGCGGATATGATGAGCAGGCCCGCCCCCCAGCTGGGGCTGGTGATCAATCCCGCCGCGGTCAGGAAGGATCCATTGATGGCGACAAGGCCTGCCAGCCATGCCGCAAGAAGCTGGATAGGTTTCGTAACCTTGGACGCATCGATGGGATTCTTCTCTTCAATCAATGCCTTCCTCCCCCTTGCGGCAAAAATAGCCACCGGGGCGGGAAGTGTCAAAGACGATGATGCCCATCTTCTTCGCCTAATCTTGCAGATCAGGCTGCGGCGCGTGCCTTTTCCACGCCGCTCAGCGAATTGGCGAAGCCCTCGGCGATTTCCACCTCGACCATGTCGCCGATCCCGGCACCGGTATCGAGATAGACCGACTGGAGCCAGGGCGACTTGCCGAGCATCTGGCCGGGAAGCTTGCCCTGGCGCTCGATCAGCACCGCACAGGACTTGCCGGCGGTCGCCCGGTTGAAGGCGAGCTGATCGCGGTTGAGCGCGGCCTGGAGGCGCTGCAGGCGCTCGTCCATCACATCGGCCGGGACGAACCCGTCCGCCATCTCCGCGGCGGGCGTGCCCGGGCGCNGGCTGTATTTGAAGCTGAAGCACTGGGCATAGCCGACCGCGTCGACCAGGCGCAGCGTCTCCTCGAACTCGGCGTCGGTCTCGCCCGGGAAGCCGACGATGAAATCACCCGACAGCGCGATGTCGGGCCGCGCGGCGCGGACGCGATCGAGGATCTTCAGATAGGAATCGCGGGTGTGGCTGCGGTTCATCGCCTTGAGGACGCGGTCGCTCCCGGCCTGTACCGGCAAATGCAGGAAGGGCATCAGCTTCGCCACTTCGGCATGGGCGCGGATCAGGCCCTCGCGCATGTCGTTGGGATGGCTGGTGGTGTAGCGGATGCGCTCCAGCCCCTCGATCCGGTCGAGCGCGCGGATCAGGCCGTGCAGCCCGGTGCCGGCATCGTCGTCCCAGGCGTTGACGTTCTGGCCGAGCAGCGTGATCTCGCGCGCGCCGGCATCGACCAGCGCCCTGGCCTCGTCGACCAGCTCGGCAAAGGGCCGGCTGATCTCGGCGCCGCGCGTATAGGGCACGACGCAATAGGTGCAGAACTTGTCGCAGCCTTCCTGCACGGTGAGGAAGGCGGTGGGGCCGACCTTGCGGCGCCGGGGCAGCGCGCCGAACTTGCTGAGCGCCGGCATGTCGGTGTCGAGAGTCGCCTGGCCGCTGGCGGCCTTCGCCACCAGTTCGGGCAGGTTGTGATAGGCTTGCGGCCCCACGACGACATCGACCCTGGCGCGGCGGACGATCTCTTCGCCCTCGGCCTGGGCGACGCAGCCGGCGATCGCGATCATCGGCTCCGCGCGCCCGTCGGCACGCGCGCCCTTCCGCAGGCGGCCGATGTCCGAATAGACCTTCTCGGTCGCCTTCTCGCGGATGTGGCAGGTGTTGAGCACGACGAGATCGGCGGCCTCGCCCTCGGCGGCGGCGGTCATGCCCTGCGCGGCCATCAGCTCGGCCATGCGCTCGCCGTCATAGACGTTCATCTGGCAGCCGAACGACTTGACCTGGAAGGTCCGGGGATTCTTGGGATTCTGGGGGGCGTTCATCGCGGCGCCTGTACACCAGCCGTCACCCCGGCGAAAGCCGGGGCCTCGGGCGGCTCCTGTCCTGCCATCGCCTGAGATCCCGGCTTTCGCCGGGATGACGGTCATGGATCAGGGGTTGGCCCCCGGCTTCGGCCGGTATCCGATCGGGTCCTCGGCGAAGCGGAAGGTGCGGAGCGGCTGGCCCAGTGCCGTCACCAGCGCCTCCTCGATCCGCCGCCGGCTCTCCGCGGCGATCACCTTGCGCCCCGGAAAGTCGCGCGGATGGAAGGGCTCGAGGAAATGCACGTCGAGCCGGAAGCTGCCCTTGCGGCCGAGCACGCGCTTCGCATTGTTGAGGCCGGTTTCCTGGCCGATCCAGCAGATATCGTCCGCCGCCGCCCCGTAATCGAGCATCACCGGCTGCACCATCACGCCGGGCGGCGGCGGCTCGAGCACGCGCAGCATCGGCGTCTTGAAGGGGAGGAGCGACTTGCCGTCGGTGGTGGTGCCCTCGGGAAAGACGGTGATCGCCCAGGTCTCGGCCAGCGCGTCGCGCAGCTCGTTGATCTGCTCGGCCACGCCCAGGCGGTTCTCGCGCTTCACATAGACGGTGCGGTTGAGCCCGGCGAGCCAGCCGACGATGGGCGAGCTCCGGATCTCGGCCTTGGCGATGAAGGCAGTGCCGCTGGCCCCGCCCAGCGCCAATATGTCGATCCAGCTCAGATGGTTGGAGATGTAGAAGACGTCGCGCTTCAGGTGCGTGCCGATGCGGTTGATCCGCGCGCCGCAGATCCGGGCGGCGAAGGAGAGGAAATAGCGCGGCCAGGGCGAGGGCGCGCGGACGAGGCGAAAGAGATAATGGAGCGGTACGAGCAGCAGCAGCGCCAGCGCAAGCATCGCCACGCGCCACCCCATGCGGCACCGCTCGGCCAGGGTGAGCGGCGTGTCATGGCCCTGGATCGCGTCCTCGCGCCGGCGCGCGGCGCGCTGGCCCCGGGTTTCGCCGGTGCCCGGCACCTCAGCTCTTGCGGTCGAGCGCGACGCCGTAGAGCTCCATGCGGTGGTCGACCAGGCGGAAGCCCAGCCGCTCGGCGATCTGCTTCTGCAGCTGCTCGAGCTCGGGATCGACGAACTCGATCACTTCGCCCGTCTCGACGTTGATCAGGTGATCGTGATGCGCTTCGGGCGAAGGCTCGTAGCGGGCGCGGCCGTCGCCGAAATCGTGCCGGTCGAGGATGCCGGCCTCCTCGAACAGGCGCACGGTGCGATAGACCGTGGCGATCGAGATGCCCGGATCGATGGCCGAGGCGCGCTCGTAGACCTTCTCGACATCGGGATGATCCTCCGCATCGGAGAGGACGCGCGCAATCACCTTGCGCTGTTCGGTGATGCGCAGCCCCTTCTCGTGGCAGAGCGCTTCGAGATCGATCTTACGGCCCATGGGCGCGATGTAGCGTGCGTGCGCCGAAGTTGGAAGACTGTGGCGGAGAAAAGGCGGGGGCAACGAAAAAGGCCGGCCCGGAGCGTTCCGGACCGGCCCTTCCTGTTTCGGTGGGTTGCGGCTCAGCGCTTGCGGCGCTTGGTGCCCAGGCCGATCTTCTTCGCCAGGGTGCGGCGCTGCTCGGCATAATTGGGGGCGACCATCGGATAATCGGCCGGCAGGTTCCACTTGGTGCGGTACTGCTCCGGCGTCATCTGATAGTGCGTCATCAGGTGACGCTTCAGCATCTTGAGCTTCTTGCCGTCCTCGAGGCACACGATATAGTCGGGCTTCACCGAGGCGCGAATGGAAACGGCAGGCTCCTGCTTCACTTCGGGCTCGGCGGCTACGCGGCCAAGACCCGAGAGCGCGCCATGCACGTTCTGGATGAGAGTCGGAAGGTCGGAGACCGACACGCTATTGTTGCTGACATGCGCCGCAACAATATCAGCCGTCAGCGTGACCAGCGTTTCATCAATCTCGGCTTGCGTTTCCATGTTTTTCCTTTCGACCCGGCGAAGACGACTATAACTCGTCGCCCGGCGTCACCCTATCGGACCATTTCGGATCAAACGCAAGACCATATTTGCAGATATCTGTAAGTCTCACTCCAGATCCCGAGCATAGGTATGGGCATCGAACAACTGCCCGCCATGTCCTCGATAATAGTCTCTGCGCTCGCCGACCTTTTCGAAGCCTTCGCGACGGTAGAGCCAGACGGCATCGTTTCCTGAACGGACCTCGAGATGAAGGCGCGCGACGCCGCGATTGCGGGCTTCCTCGATCGCCGCGCGGAGCAGCGCGCCGGCAACGCCGCGGCGGCGGGCGGCGGGGCGGGTGGCGAGGAGCAGCAGCTCGGCTTCGTCGGCGATGGCGCGGGTGAGGGCGAAGCCGGCATCCTGTCCGTCGATGCTGGCGATCACCAGCCAGACGCCGGGGAGCGAGAGCATGCCGAGGCACTGGGCGCTGGTCCAGGCCTCGCCATAGCGCGGGTCGAACGCTTCCTGCATGATGCGGCTGACGCTCTGGAGATCATGCGCGCCGCCTTCGCGCAGCTCGACCAGGTGGATCGTGCCGCTCATGCCAGGCCCCGCTCGGCGAGCGTCTTCGCGTCGGGCGCGCGGCCATAGACGGGGCGGGCGGGCAGGGCGGTGAAATCCGCCGGGAGCAGCCGGGCGTCGGCGGCGGCGGGCAGCGTCTCGCGCAGGTCGAGCCCCTCGGCCAGCGCGGCGAGGTGGCGGACGC
>OAOK01000040.1_pt1 | contig 64429 bp, 62 predicted proteins | sample 1641101 | NCBI WGS metagenome assembly OAOK01 (sample SAMEA104232307, study PRJEB22302) | sediment metagenome | biome: forest; feature: aquifer; material: sediment | place: USA | collected 2011-08-07 | depth 0.01 m
GCATGCCACAAACTACCTCGCTGCCATCGCTCTCGTAGCCCTTATCACCGCGTGGCTTAAATGAGTCCTCAACCTAGCCCCGCGGCGGATCGAACCGCGCTTCCCACACCCGATCCGGTCTGCTTCACTCGCCGCGGGGAGAGGGTACGGGGCAGGAATGGAAAAACCGGTTTACGTCCTCGGCACGGGGCTGTCGCACAATGGCTCGGCGGTGCTGCTGCGGAACGGCCAGGTCGCGGTCGGGATCGAGAAGGAACGGCTCACGCGCCGCAAGCATGACGGCGGCAACGACAGCGACGCCATTCGCTATTGCCTGGACGCCGAGGGGATCGCCCTTGCGGACATCGCCCTGGTCGTCCAGTCGGCCAATTTCGACGTGCCGCCCCGGGCCCGCTTCCATGGCCCCCGCCTGTTCGCGGACGATGCCCATCCGCCGATCGCCACTATCTCCCACCATCTCGCCCATGCCTGGAGCGCGGCCGGCACCAGCCCGTTCGGCAGCTGCGCGATCCTGGTGGTGGACGGCTGTGGCAGCCCGCTTGCGCAATGCACCGACCTGGCCGGCGCCGCCCTGCCGGACGAGCTCACCGGCCCCGGCGCGCCGATGTGGTGCGAGAAGGACAGCTTCTACCATTTCGACGGCCGCCGCATGACGCCGCTCGTCAAGGATTTCAGCCCGCTCGACCACGGCGCCGATCGCTTCCGCATGAACGCGACCCGCCACTCGATCGGCGGCTTCTATTCGGCGGTGAGCCATTATGTCTTCGGCAATCTCGACGATGTCGGCAAGCTGATGGGCCTGGCCCCCTATGGCCGCCCCGGCGCGGTGGATGCCGCCGCCTTCGAGATGCGCGAGGGCCGCATCTTCGTCGCCGATGCGTGGAAAGCGGCGCTCGATCGCCCCGCCTCCGGCCATGACGCCTTCCGCGCGGACTTCCAATATTATGCCGACATCGCCTTCTGGGCGCAGCGCCAGGTGGAGGCGGCGATCGCCGCGCTGTTCCAGGACCGGCTCGCCCGCTTCCCCGCAAGCCAGGTCTGCTATGCCGGCGGCGTCGCGCTCAACGCCGTCGCCAATGCCCGGCTGCTCGAGGACGGCGTGGTCGACCAGCTTTATATGGAGCCCGCCGCGGGCGACAACGGCATCGCGCTCGGCTGCGCCTATCATGGCTGGATCGAGCTGCTCGGCCAGGAAAAGGCGCCGCACGACGGCGGCACCTGCTTCGGCCGCGCCTATGGCCCCGCGGCGATCCGCGCGGCCCTGGCCGATGCGCCGGACGACTGGGAGGTCACCCGGCCCGAAACGCTCGCCGCGCAAGTCGCCGCCCTGCTCGCCGAGGGCAGGACGGTCGGCTGGTTCCGGGACGGCAGCGAATTCGGCCCCCGCGCGCTCGGCCGCCGCTCGATCCTCGCCCATCCGGGCTGGCCGGGCATGGGCGACCATATCAACGCCAACATCAAGTTCCGCGAGGATTTCCGCCCCTTCGCCCCGGCCGTGCTGCCCGAGCACGCCGCCCGCTGCTTCGAATCGGGCCGCGACAGCCCGTATATGATCCTGGTCGATCGCACCCGCGCCGAACTGGCCGGGGCGCTGCGCAACGTCACCCATGTCGACGGCACCGCGCGGGTCCAGACGGTGCAGCGGAACTGGAACCCCGAATTCGCAGCGCTGCTCGACGCGTTCCATGCGCGGACCGGCATTCCCGTGCTGCTCAACACCAGCTTCAACCGGCGCGGCATGCCGATGGTCGAGCGCCCGGAGGAAGCCGTCGCGCTGTTCGCCGAGACGGCGCTGGACGCGCTCGTGCTGCAGGACGTGCTGGTGCGCAAGCGGACCGGCTGATCCCGATCGGCTGCCGGCCCGGAGCGGCACGGAGGCTCCATGCCCGGCGGACCGGCAGCGATCGGGCCAAGCCCCGCCTCAGGCGATCGTCAGCCCCACATCGAGGTTGTTGCGCGTCGCGTTCGAATAGGGGCAGATCTGGTGCGCGGCCTGGACAAGCTTCTCGGCATCGGCGCGCTCCACGCCGGGCAGGCTGACTTCCAGATCGGCGGTGATGCCGAAGCCGCCCGCCGCGCGCGGGCCGATGCCCACCGTCGCGGTCACGCTGGTCTCGGCCGGAACCTTGATCTTGAGCTGCATGCCCGCGACCTTCAGCGCACCGATGAAACAGGCCGAATAGCCGGCCGCGAACAGCTGCTCGGGGTTGGTCCCCTCGCCGCCCGCGCCGCCCAGTTCCTTCGGCGTCGAGAGCCTGGCGACGAAGCGCCCGTCCTCGCTGCGGGCCTCGCCGTCGCGGCCGCCGGTGGCGGTAGCGCGGGTGCTGTACTTTACGTCAACCGACATGCTCGATCTCCTCATTCATAGTTTGCGATATCATTTATCGCGATATTGTTCAGCTAATGCGCGAGTCGGGCCTTGTCCAGCGAATTCGTTATCGCGATATGGTTTTTGATGCTATCGGCCCCGGCCAAGGAGACGAACATGCCCGCCGCGATGCCCCTCGACGATCAGCTCTGCTTCTCGCTCTATGCGACGAGCATGGCGATCACCCGTGCCTATAAGCCGATGCTCGATCGGCTCGGCATCACCTATCCGCAATATCTGGTGCTCCATGCGCTGTGGGAGCAGGACGGCCGCACCGTGGGCGCGGTCGCCGACCGGCTGGCGCTCGAATCGAGCACGGTGACGCCGCTGGTGAAGCGGCTGGAAGCGGCGGGCTTCGTCACGCGCGAGCGCAATCCGCAGGACGAGCGCCAGGTCCAGGTGCGCCTCACCGATCGCGGCCGCCACATGCGCGAGGAATGCGGGTGCCTGGCGGAGGAACTGCTGGTCCGCTCGGGAATGCGCGGCGAGGACCTGGGGGCGCTCAACCGCGAAGTGAAGACGCTGTGGAACGCGCTGCGCGAGACGCGGGGCTAGGTTGAGGACTCATATTCTTCCTTCGTCACCCCGGCCTTGCGCCGGGGTCCCGCTATCTCGCCAGCACAGGAGGAAGCGGGATCCCGGCGCAAGGCCGGGATGACAGTAGAAAATCAAATACTTGCTTGGGTTCTCAACCTAGGGTCAAAACCCGATCAAGGCTTTGATTTATTTCGTCATCCCCGCGCAGGCGGGGATCCAGGGCCAGGCGCGGCACAAGTGCAAGGCATTCCTGGCACTTCCTGAGAGCGTTCGCGCGGTGGTGCCGATATCCCGCAACTACCCTGGATCCCCGCCTGCGCGGGGATGACGGCTATCGGGCACGCCTTATCCCAAGGGGATAAACTTGTCCCGAGGGGATAAACGCCAACTTGTTTCAGGGTCCAACGCCCCACAAGCGACATCCGTCGCGGCACCTTGGATGCTGAAACGAGTTCAGCATGACGAAGAAGCGCCGAATGGCCGATACGCTACGTCAATCACCATACCGCCTCTTCCAATGTTGGAATTTCCCTGCTTCACTGAAGCCGTCACTCGCCGCGTCGCTTCGGAAGCCGGGCAGGCCGCCCGCACTCCCATGCACACATGCGAGTGCGCCAAGAGATTCAATGAATCGTTCAACCAGCCGGTTGAGCGTCGAGGAGCAGGAAACAGGCAGATGGCAGACCGCGAGTTCGATATCATCGTCTATGGCGCCACCGGCTTCACCGGCCGCCTCGTCGCGGAATATCTCGCGGGCCATTATCCGGACGTGAAATGGGCGATGGCCGGGCGCTCGCTCACCAAGCTGCAGGAGGTCCGCGACGCGATCGGCGCGCCGGCCTCCACGCCGCTGCTCACCGCCAATGCCGATGATCCCGCCAGCCTGAAGGCGATGGTGGCCCGCGCCACGGTGGTGATCACCACGGTGGGCCCCTATCAGCTCCATGGCGAGGCGCTGCTCGCCGCCTGTGTCGAGACCGGCACCGCCTATGTCGATCTGTGCGGCGAACCGGCCTGGATGGGCCAGATGATCCGCAAGTACGAAGATGCGGCCAAGGCCAGCGGCGCGCGCATCGTCTTCTCCTGCGGCTTCGATTCGATCCCCTTCGATCTCGGCGTGTGGGCCGTGCAGCAGGCGGCGATCGCCCGCTTCGGCAAGCCGGCGCCACGGGTGAAGGGCCGGGTGCGGGCGATGAAGGGCACTTTCTCGGGCGGCACCTTCGCCAGCGGCAAGGCCTCGATGGCCGCGGCGGCCAGGGATCCCGCGATCCTCAAGCTGATGCTCGATCCCTTCGCGCTCACGCCGGGCTTCGAGGGGCCGGCCCAGCCGAACGGCATGGTGCCCTATCATGACGAAGCGGTCGACGCGTGGGTCGCGCCCTTCATGATGGCGGTGATCAATACCAAGAACGTCCATCGCTCGAACTTCCTGGCCGGTCAGCCCTATGGCGCGGACTTCCGCTATGACGAGATGCTGGTCGTTCCCGGCCTGGGCGAGATCGGCAAGGCGGCGGCGGAAGCGCTGGCCAAGGTCAATCCGATGGCCGCGGACAAGGGACCGGCGCCGGGCGAAGGGCCGAGCAAGGAAGAGCGCGAGACCGGCTTCTACGACCTCGCCTTCGTGGCGGAGATGCCCGAGGGGCAGCGCCTCTCCGCCACGGTGAAGGGCGACCGGGATCCCGGCTATGGCTCGACGAGCAAGATGATCGCCGAGAGCGCGCTCTGCCTGATCGAGGATGTGCCGGCGGCGGGCAAGGGCGGGATCTGGACGGCGGGAAGCCTGATGGCCGCGCCGCTGGCCAAACGGCTCGAGGCGCGTGCCGGCCTCAGCTTCGCGGTCGACTGATCAGTAGAACAGCATGCCGACCCCGGCGATGGCGAGGCAGAGGACGATCACCACCGGCACCATGATCGCCCGGGTCCGGTCCAGCTGCTTCCGGAAGGCGGGCAGGTCGAACCAATAGCGGCCCGCTTCCGCCTCATGGACGAGGCCGGCGCCGCGCATGCGCTCGAACTGGGTCCGTTCGATCCGGTCCTGCGGCACGAAGGCGACCGCCTCCTCGGCGGTCACCGCATGCTGGGCGAAGAAATGCGCGCGGATCCGCCGCCGCGCGCGCATGGCCAATGCGCCGATGGAGACCGGAGCATGGGATCGGAACATCATCTGAGCGCCGCCGGCCCATCCCGCGTCGCTGCGGCGGCGCGGGCCGGGACGAAGAGGACGGGCATCGACATCGGGTCGGTTCCCCCCGAATATGAGGATGCGAGCATAAACCCCTGCGCCCGCCGGTTCAATCGTCCTCGCTCAGCGGCTCTTGTGCCGGATGTTGGGCGGCCGGCCGCGGCGCTTGATCGGGCGGGGGCGCCCCTTGCCGCGATCCCTGGCGAAGGCGGACGGGCCCGCCGAGCCCTTGCCGTCGGGCAGCTCGAAGCGGAGCGCGCCGGAGACCGGATTGGCCTCCACCAGCCGGAGCCGGAGGCGCTGGCCCAGGGTGAATTCCTCGCCGCTCTCGTCGCCCACCAGCCGCTGCCCGGCTTCGTCGTAGCGGAAATATTCGGTGCCCAGGTCCCGCGCCGCCACCAGCCCGTCGCCGCCCACGCCATCGACGGTGGCGAAGAAGCCGAAGCTCTGCACGCCGGTGATCCGCGCCTCCAGCACCTCGCCGACATGGTTGGCGAGATAGGCGGCGACATAGCGGTCGATCGTCTCCCGCTCGGCCTCCATTGCCCGGCGCTCGAGACTGGAGATGCTCTCGCCGATCCGCTCCATCCCGGCGGCTTCCTCGGCGGTGAGCCCGCCGGGGCCCAGCGCATAGGCCTCGACCAGCGCCCGGTGGACGATCAGATCGGCATAGCGGCGGATCGGCGAAGTGAAATGGGCATAGCTGCCGAGCGACAGGCCGAAATGGCCGTGATTGGCGGGGCCGTAATAGGCCTGGGTCTGCGTCCGCAGCACCTGCTGCATCACCTGCTCGCGGAAGTCGCTCTCTCCCACCCGCTCCAGGATGCGGTTGAAGGTGGCCGGCTTGATCACCTGGCCCAGCGCGAACTCGATGCCGAAGGTCTTGAGATATTCCCGCAGCGCGACGAGCTTCTCGCGGGCCGGCGGCTCGTGGATGCGGTACATCACCGGCGCCTTCTTCGCCTCCAGCGCCTTGGCCGCGGCGACGTTCGCCGCGATCATATAGTCCTCGATCAGCTTGTGGGCATCGAGCCGCTCGCGCGGCGCCACCGAGAGGATGCGCCCCATCTCGTCGAGCACGATCCGCCGCTCGGGCAGATCGAGATCGAGCGGCTCGCGCTTGTCGCGCGCCTTGTTGAGTGCCGCCCAGCAGCCCCAGAGCGGCCGCAGCGCGGTCTCGGTCAGCGGATGCTCCAGCTTCCCGTCGATCGCCGCCTGGGCGTCTTCATAGGCGATGTTCGCGGCGATGCTCACCACGGCGCGGGTGAAGCGCCAGCTCTTCAGCTCGCCATGCCTGCCGATCTGGAGGTGGCAGGCGAGCGCTGCCCGATCCTCGCCCTGCTTCAGGGAACAGACCTCGGCCGAGAGGATCTCGGGCAGCATCGGCACGACGCGATCGGGGAAATAGACCGAGTTGCCGCGCTTGCGCGCCTCGCGGTCCAGCTCGGAGCCGGGGCGGACATAGAAGCTGACATCGGCAATCGCGACCACCGCCTTCCAGCCGCCTTCGTTCTTCGGATCGTCGTCGGGCGCGGCCCAGACCGCGTCGTCATGATCGCGGGCATCCGCCGGGTCGATCGCGACGATGGGCAGATGGCGAAGGTCCTCGCGCTTGCCGAGATCGAGGCGCGAGACGCGCTCGGCCTCGTCGAGAAGATCCTCCGAGAAGACATTGGGGATCGAATGCCGGTGGATCGCGATCAGCGAGAAGCTGCGCGGCGCGAAGGGATCGCCCAGCACCTCGACCACCTTGGCGGTGATCCGCGGCGGCCGGCCCGCTTTTTCGGCAAGGACGAGATCGCCCGATTCGGCGCCGCCGGCATCGGAGACCGGCCAGTTGCGCCGCTCCTTCTTTTCCACGCCCTGCAGCCAGAGCCGCCCGGCCTCTTCCTTGAGCACGCCGAGCATCAGCTCCTCGCCGCGGGCGAGCTTCTTCATCGGATGGGCGATCCAGCCGTTGCCGGCCTCCTCGGTGCGGGCAAGGATGCGGTCGCCGATCGCCAGCGCCGAGCGCTTGCCGCGGGCCTCGCGGACCCGCAGACGCGGCACGGGCACGCCCTCGGCCTCCCAGCGCTCGGGCACCGCCCAGGTCGTGTCGCCATCGGCATCGGTGATGCGCAGCACGGTGACCTTGGGCACGCCGCCCATCCTGTGGAAGGCGCGGCCCGGGGCGACGTCGATCAGCCCCTCGTCGCTCATGTCCTTCAGCAAGGCCTTGAGCAGGATCTTGTCCTGCCCATGCAGCCCAAAGGCCTTGGCGATCTCGCGCTTGCCCGCCGGGGTATCGGAATTGGTGATGAAATCGAGAATCTGCTGCCGCGTGGGCAGCCCTGCTTTGATTTTGGTTTTTGCCATTGGCCCCCAAGATAGGGACTCGCGGGCTCGCTGCCAACGCCGTAACCTGCCTCCGTGGCATATGACCTGCTCATCACCGGCGGCGGGATCAACGGGTGCGCGATCGCCCGTGAAGCCTCGCTGCTCGGGCTCAACGTGCTGCTCGTCGAGAAGGACGACCTGGCCAGCCATACCAGCTCGGCCTCGACCAAGCTGATCCATGGCGGGCTGCGCTATCTCGAGAGCTACGAGTTCCGCCTGGTCCGCGAGGCGCTGCACGAGCGCGAGCGGCTGCTGGAGGCCGCCCCCCACCTGATCCGCCCGCTCACCTTCGTGCTGCCCCATGCCCATGCGGTGCGGCCCTGGTGGATGGTCCGACTCGGCCTCTATCTGTACGACGCGCTGGCGGTGGGCGGCAATTCCACCCTGCCCCGTTCGCGCGGCCTGCACGCCAGGGACAAGGCCTTCACCGATCCGCTGGCCAGCACCCATAGCGGCTTCGTCTATTCGGACTGCCGGGTGGACGATGCCCGCCTCACCCTGGCCAACGCGCTCGATGCCGCGCATCACGGCGCCGAGATCGCGACGCGGACCGAGCTGCTGGCCGCGCGGCGCGACGGCGGGGCCTGGCATGCCGAGCTGTCCGACGGGCGCACCGTCGAGGCACGCGGGCTGGTCAACGCGGCCGGTCCCTGGGTGCGGCACCTCCTCGACAAGCTGGCTATTGCTAATCATTCGCGGATCCGGCTGGTCAAGGGCAGCCATATCGTGGTGCCCAGGCTGTACGACGGCGACCATGCCTATATCCTCCAGCAGCCCGACCGGCGGATCGTCTTCGCCATTCCCTATGAAGGCGACTTCACCGAGATCGGCACCACCGACATCCCGGTCGACCGGCCCGAGGACGCCATATGCTCGCAGGAGGAGCGGGCCTATCTCTGCGAGGCGGTGAACCGCTATTTCACCCGCCAGATCACCTCCGGGGACATCGTCTGGAGCTGGTCCGGCGTGCGGCCGCTGCACGATGACGGCGCCGCCCGGGCCCAGTCGGTGACGCGCGACTATGCGCTCGAGCTCGACGAGAACGGCCCGCCCCTGCTCTCGGTCTTCGGCGGCAAGATCACCACGGCGCGGGCGCTGGCCGAGGAGGCGCTGGCGAAGATCGGGCCGGCACTCGGCGCCAAGGTCGAGCCGGTGACGCGGGCCCGCGTCTTCCCCGGCGGCGCGATCGCCGATTTCGACAGGTTCGTCGCCACCGTCAGGACGCGCTGGCCGTTCCTGGGCGATGCCCGGGCCGAGCGCATGGCCCATGCCTATGGCTGCAACCTGGCCGACATGCTGCGCGACCGGACCGAGCTGGGCGAGGACCTGGGCGCCGGGCTCACCGCCACCGAGATACGCTGGATGCGCGACCATGAATGGGCCCGCACCGCCGAGGACGTGCTGTGGCGGCGCAGCAAGCTGGGGCTGCATGCCGGACCGGAGCTGGCGGAACGCGTGACCAGGGTGCTTGAGGAGAAATGATCGCCACCCTGCTGGCCATGGCCCTTGCCGGCAGCCCAAAAGAGTGATCGTCACGCGCGCCAGCCGCCTCCACCTCGAGCGCTATGCCGGAGGAGGACCTTAAGCGCTTGTTAAACCGTCCGCGGCAGGGTCGTGCCGGGGCGGAGAGAGATGGCGACCAAATTCTCGCAATATCGGACCGTGACACCCGCGCTCGTCGAACAGCGCGCGGCGACGCGTCATCGTATCCTCGTCACCCGCGCCACCGTGACGAAGCGCGGCAACAAGCCGGTCGAGGCGATGCTCCACGATCTCTCGGTCTATGGCTGCCGCCTCGCCTGCGCGGCCCCGCACCGCGCCGGCGACAAGGTATGGCTCAGCCTGCGCGACGACCTGCCCGTGCCGGCGACCATCGTCTGGAACGACGGGGCGCATATCGGCTGCCGGTTCGATGATCCGATCGAGCGGAGCCTGGTGCGCCAGCTGACCCTGGTGATCCGCTAAGCCTGTATTTCCAGCATTCCAAAGAGCGGCCGGCCGATTCCCGGCGCGACCACGGAAACAGACGCAATCCTACATTGCAAGTTCCCGCCTAGAACCCGATCACATTGGCCCGGGTGAAGCGCTTCGCCGCCTCCGCCGTCAGCAGCCGCCGATCGGTTCCGGCGGGGCCCGCGCCCGGCCCGGCGCTCGCGAATTCCCAAAGCCGCGCCTCGGGCGGCGTCAGGCGGCGCGGCTCGCCATCGGGGCCCTTGTAGCCCATCCAGGTCCAGCCCTGGCGGCGGACATGGGCGTCCATCCAGCAATGGAGAAACGCCGCCTGACCGGTGAGCGCCATGTTGCCGCCGGCGCGCCAGGGGCGGCCGAGCCAGGTCGAGCCATCCGGCACCCCCGGCTCGCGGCGGAGGCGGCAGCGGGAAAATACCAGGCCGAACTCCTGCGAGGCCGGGGTGCTGGGCGCGGCGACATAGCCGAAGCCGTCGGCGTTCGGGACATAACGCGTGACGAGCTCGCAGCGTTCGAACCAGGCCGCGGCGCCGCCGAAGATGAAGTCCACCCCGCCGACGATGCGGCTATCGGCGATCAGGGTGCGGGCCTGGAGGTAGAAACTGTCCTGAAAGCCGAGCAGCACGCAGCGATCGATGGTGGTGCGGTCCGCCTCGCGGCCCACCGCCAGCGCCACTGCCTGCGCGCCATTGCCGGCGCCGTCGCGCCGCGCGCCGACATAGTCGAAGCTGTTGGCGATGGTGAGGCCGCGCAGCGTCACGTCGGGCGCGGCGATGGTGAGCGTCCCCGATCCTCCGGTCCCCCAGCTGCCGCCGCCGGGCTTCGCCGTGCCGGCCGCGGTGCCATATTGGAGGATCGTGCCGGGGCTGCCCTGGAGGGTGACGCCGGGCGCGCGCACCGTCAGCTTCTCGGTGAAGATGCCGGGCCCGAGCAGGATGCGAAAGGGCCGCCCCGCCCTTTCCGCCCGCGCCAGCGCGGCACCGAGCGTGCCGGTGGCGGGATCGACCACCGCATCCCAGGGCTCGCCAACCCGCGCCGCCACCGGCAGCGGCAACGTCAGCGTACCGGCGAGCAAGGCGCGCCGCGCGATCATCCGCCCCGGCTTCCCCACGCGTTCCCGTGCCCAACCGGGGCCGAGCACCCGGCGGAGCCGGCCAGGGGCCGCAGGCTGCGGAGAAGCCGGTCAAGCGCCGTCGGATATTGGCTGCGCCTTTGGTCGCTCCGATAGAAGCTCAGATATGCTGCGAAGGGCCGCTCTCGAAACACGAAGAACAGCGCGACGGTTCGCTCGCCCGGCGCGTTGGCATCGCAGCTGGCCTTGTCGACGAGCTTGCCGGTTGCCGTGACACCATAGCCCTGCGCCGAGGCGGAGGTCACGAACAGGCTCAGCACAAGGGCAAGAAGTTGCATGACTGCGCTCCCGGTAGCGATGCCGTTCGGCTCTCTGAAACATACCCTGGCGTTCCGCGTCACCAAGCGGACGCCCCGTCATCCCCAGCGATAGTTGAAGCTGATGCTGATCCGCGGCACCTTGCCCGAGCCGGGTGGAACCTCGTGGCGCAGCCAGCTTTCCCACAGCAGCACCGTGCCGGGCTCGGGCAGGATCTCGACAAAGCCCAGCAAGGCCTCCGGCGCGTCCTCGCGCCGCGGCGGCGCCGCCATCATCATGGCATGGCGCGGATCCTCCAGCTTGAGGCCCCGCGAACCCTTGGGCAGCGCGACATAGAGCGTGCCGGAGACGGCGCTGTGCGGATGGATGTGCGCGCCATGCCCGCCCTTGCCGTCGAGCACGTTCACCCAGAGGCTGTCGAGCTTGAGCTTCCGGCCCTGCAGATCGAAGGCACAGGCCTTGGCGAATTGCGCGACATGCCTGTCGAGCAAACGCTTGAGGTCCGCGAAATTGGGGTCGCGGATCGGCAGGTCGTCGAGCGAGGCATAGCTGGTATAGCCGCGATACTCATGCTCGCGGCACCAGCGGCGGCCAGCCATGTCGTCCTCGGCCAGCTGGAGGCAGGACTGCTCCAGCGCCTCCAGGAGATCGGGATCGCCCAGCGGCTGCTCGTAGAGCAGAGTGGCGAAGAGCGTGCGCATCCCCGCCCTACCCCGTCATCCCGGCGAAAGCCGGGATCTCTTGCCGCTCCGTCCCCGCGCCTTCGCCTGAGATCCCGGCTTTCGCCGGGATGACGGGTATGGCCCGGACGACGACCGGGCGTTCAATACGCACGCGCCACCAGGATGCGCTCGACCGCGGGCGCGCCGGTGAAGATGCAGGCGCCGGTGGCCGGCGTCGCATCGTTCGGCACGTTGCGGAAGGTGAGCTTCAGCGCCTTCAGCCGCTCGACCACCTTGTCGAGATCGGCCCCGCCCGGCCTGGCCCATTCGACCTCGACCCAGCCGGGGAACTTGCCCGCGCCCTCGAAATAGGCCTCCAGCCCGGCAAAGTCGGTTACGTCGCGAACGATGTTCGCGTCGGTGCGCTCCCTGGCCTGCTCGAACAGCGCCTTCTGCACCGCCTCGAGCTGGCCGACCGCCTCGGCGAGAAAGGCGTCGCGCCCGACAATGGCCGAGTTGAGCTTGCCGTCCTCGCGGTACAGGTCGGTGCGAACAGTGACCGAGACGTTGCCGCCGGCCATGTCGCGCCCGCCGACCTCGACGACAAGCGGCGCGCCCTTCTTGATCCAGCCCCAGCGCTTGGTGACTGCCTTGGCGGCGCGCAGGTCGAGCAGCGCGCGCACCGGTTCGCCGAACGCATGTTGCTTCGACAGTTCCTGCTGGATGCCCTTGCAATAGTCGATCAGCGCGGCGTCCTCGTCATTGTCGCGCAGCATCGGCACGATCACCACCTGCCAGGGCGCGATGCGGGGCGGCACGCGCAGGCCGTCATCGTCGCCATGCGTCATGATCAGCCCGCCGATCATGCGGGTCGACATGCCCCAGCTCGTCGTCTGGGCCAGCTCGAGCTGACCTTCCGAATTCTGGAACTTGATGTCCTGCGCGCTCGAGAAAGTGGTGCCCAGGAAGTGCGAGGTGCCCGCCTGGAGCGCCTTGCCGTCCTGCATCATCGCCTCGATGCTGTAGGTCGAGACCGCGCCGGGGAAGCGCTCATTCTCGGGCTTCTCGCCGGCGATCACCGGCATCGCCACGCATTCCTCGGCGAAGCTGCGATAGACTTCGAGCATCTTCATCGTCTCTTCGCGCGCTTCCTCGACGCTGGCATGGGCGGTGTGCCCTTCCTGCCAGAGGAACTCGGCGGTGCGCAGGAACATGCGGGTGCGCATCTCCCAGCGGACGACGTTCGCCCATTGGTTGATCAGCACGGGCAGGTCGCGCCACGACTGGACCCAGCGGCTGAACGCGGCGCCGATCACCGTCTCCGACGTGGGGCGCACGACCAGCGGCTCCTCCAGCTTCGCCTCGGGGTCGGGGATCATCCTGCCGTCCTTGTGGATCAGCCGGTGATGGGTGACGACCGCCATCTCCTTGGCGAAGCCGTCGACATGCTCGGCCTCCTTCTCGAAATAGGAGAGCGGGATGAACAGCGGGAAATAGCAATTCTCATGGCCGGTCGCCTTGATGCGATCGTCGAGCAGGCGCTGGATCCGCTCCCAGATGCCATAGCCCCACGGCCGGATGACCATGCAGCCGCGCACGCCGCTCTCCTCGGCCATATCGGCCTCGGTGATGACGGTCTGATACCATTCGGCGAAATTGGCTTCGCGGGTGACGTTGAGCGCATGCTTGATCATGGCCGTGCCTCTAAATGCGTGGCCGGCCCGCCGCAAGCGAGCCGATGTTCAACCTTATAGTTGCACGATTCGTTGAATCGCTTGACACCCCCCGCAAGCGCGCGGCGACGCAGCGGGGGCATGGCGGGCGGCGAAGCCCGCCCGCATGGCAGTGCCAGCGAAAATCCTACATTGCCAGTGGCAGGGCTGCTCGGCCAGTGGCAGGGCTGCTCGGCCAGGAACCGGGCGAATGGTTCGAGGGATGCGTGGATGATGGGCAGGCGTTGGCGGATCGTGGCGCTGGGGGTGGTGGCGCTCGGGCTGGCGGCGATGGCGATCACCCAGCTGCCGCGCACCGGGCCGCGAAGCCCCCTCACCGATCCGGCGGCGGTGGAGCGCGAGCTGCTCGCCGACCGGCCCGGCGGGCAGTTGAGCGCGGCGATCAAGCGGACTTTCCCGGAGGAGTTCGAAGCGCTCAAGGCGGTGGTGGCCGAGCGCGCGCGGGCGGGCGGCGGGCCGCAGGACATCCAGCAGGCAGCAGGCACCTTCGTCAGCGAGGCGACGCGGCGTCACCGCGCCGGCCTGGCCCAGGCGCCGGCACCGCAGCTGCGCGCCTATCTGGCGGCGGAGACCGCGCTGGCGGGCAAGCTCGCGGCGACCTCGCCCGAGCGGTGCGATGCCTATTTCGCCGATCCGCTCGACGATGCCGCCTGGTTCGCGCCGGACCTGCGCGAACTCTATCTCCGGCAGAACATCGCGCTGTGGGAGGCCGCGGCGGCGGCACGCGACCATCCCGCCGGCCGGGCGATCACCCCGGGCGAAGCGAAGCCGGCGGCGGCGTGCGACGCGGGGCTGGCCGCGCTCGCGACGGCCGCGGCGCTGCCCCCGGCACAGTTCGAGCAGGTCTATCCGTCGATGCTTTGGGTCGAGAACCCAGCGCGGCCCTTGCGATGATTCCGGCCATCCCCGCGCGGGCGGGGAGCCGGGGCTTGCCGATTGCGGCTTGGCCCAGGGTTGCCGCCGGCGGCGCCCTGCCGCAAAGGCTCCGGCGTGCAGGGCGATCAGATATTGAAGGGCATCTTGCTGCGATTGTTCGCGGTCGCCTGCCTCGCGACCATGTCGGCGCTGATCAAGCTGGCCGAGATGCGCGGCGCCGGGCTGGTCGAGACGATGTTCCATCGCCAGCTCTGGGCAGTGCCGCTGGTGACCGCATGGGTGGCGGCGGGCCCCGGCCTGGGATCGATCCGGACGCGGCGCTTCGGCGCGCATGCCGCCCGCACCGCCGTGGGGCTGACCGGCATGGTCTTTACCTTCGGCGCGGTGCTGCTGCTGCCGCTGGCCGAGGCAGTGACCTTCCAGTTCACCGTCCCGATCTTCGCGACGATCCTGGGCGCGGTGCTGCTCAAGGAGCCGACCGGCCGGCATCGCTGGGGCGCGGTGATCGCGGGGTTCGCCGGCGTGCTGATCGTCGCGCAGCCGGGGAGCACGCACATCCCCGCGTTCGGGGCGATGGTGGGGCTGCTCGCCGCGCTGTTCGTGGCGATCGTGGCGATCCTGCTGCGGCAGATCGGCAAGACCGAGGCGACGGGGACGACGGTGTTCTGGTTCTCGGTCCTTTCCGTGCCGGTGCTGGCGATCCCCTATGCCTTTGCGTTCAAGGCGCATGACCCGGTGACCTGGGCGATGCTGGTGGGGATCGGGCTGATCGGCGGCGTCGGCCAGCTGGCGCTGACCGGATCGGTGAAGCACGCGCCGGTGAGCGCGGTGGTGCCGATGGACTATTCCAGCCTGATCTGGGGCACGCTCTATGGCTGGGCGATCTTCGGCATGTGGCCAAGCGCCTGGACCTGGCTGGGCGCGCCGGTGATCATCGCGAGCGGGCTCTACATCGTGTGGCGCGAGCGGCGGCGCGGGATCCCGGATCCGGCCGTGACCAGTGCGGAGATGGAGCCGGTGTGATCCGGCCGCGCCCCTCCCTGAAAGGGAGGGGAGTCTCAGGCTCGCCGGTACACCAGCATCAGGTTGTTCGCCGGCATCTCGACCAGCCGCACCGGCGACAGGCCGTGCGGCGCGGCGGCCGCGGTCACGGCTTCCACGAAGCGCAGCCCGAAGCGCGGATCCTTGTCCTTCAGCCACAGCTCGAACTGCTCGTTCGACAGCGCCGTCTCCACGCCTTCGCGGCGATAGGGACCGTAGAGGATCAGCGGGGCACCCGGGCCAAGCGCCCTGCCCGCCCCCGCCAGCAGCCCGAGCGTCGCTTCCCAGGGGCTGATATGGACCATGTTGACGCACAGGATCGCATCCGCCGCCGGGAAAACGGCCGAGGCCGCATCGATCTCCAGCGGCGGGCGGACATTGGCCAGCCCCGCGCACCAGTCCGCGATCGATGCCAGCGCATCGGCATCGGGGTCGCTCGGCTGCCAGGTCAGCCCGGGAAAGCGCCCGGCGAAGCAGGCGCAATGCTCGCCGCTGCCGCTCGCGATCTCGAGGACCTGGCCGGAAGCCGGCAGCTCCTCCGCCAGCACCGCGGCGATCGGATCGCGGTTCCGCGCGGTAGCCGGGGCGTGGCGCCTCATCCGGCGCGCGCCTGTTCGAGCAGACGGCGGGCGCGCAGGAACATCTCCACCCGCTGCAGCGTCAGCATGCCGAGCGCGAAGGCGATCAGCACGTCGGTCATCGCCATCACGTCGAAATGCACGCCGGGAATGCCGAGCGTCTCGGCATTGCGGGCGAGCGAGCGGATGAGGACGAGCGCGAGGATGAACGCCATCGCGGCGAGCGAGCCCCGCTGCGAGATCTCGTGCGTCTCCGGATTCACCGTGATCTGCATCATCCGGCCGCGCTGCCAGCCGAGCGCGGCACCGGCGAGCAGGGCGGCGGCCGCCGCCGCCCAGGTCATTGGCGCGGGCGGGATGTTCCAGAAGGTGAAGCCAGTGATCGCCAGATAGAGCGCGGGCACGATCCACAACCGCTCGACCCGCAACGGCCGCTCGCGGGTGAGCCGGCGGAAGCGCAGCGCGAGCACCACCAGGATGATCGCGATCGGGATGAGCTGGTAGAGCGGATTGGGATGAATGGGCTGCGCGTGCATCGATGGGAACCCCCGGAAGACTTGCAAGTGATCTATATAAGTAATACAGTACTTATGCCAGCCGAACTGGATGGCAAAGGCAAGAGGATTGCGCATGCGGCCACGCCGGTCCATCAGGGCGCCCGGAGGGTTCATGGACGTCGATCACGATAGCGCGGGGGTGAAGTTCGCGCCGCCTGCCGCTTTCCTTGGCATGCTGGTGGTGGGCCTGGCGCTGGGCAGGCTGCTGGGCAGCCCGGGACTGCCGCTCGCCCATTCGACCGAGCGCGGCCTGGGTTCGCTGGCGACGCTGCTCGGCGTGGGAATCATGCTTTCCGCCCTGGGCCTGCTCCGCGCCGCGGGCACCGATCCCAAGCCATGGAAGCGCTCCACCACGCTCGTCACCGACGGCGTCTATCGCTGGTCGCGCAATCCGATGTATTTCGGCATGGCGCTGGCCTATGCGGGCGTGGCGATCTGGATGGACAGCCTGGTCGCCCTGCTGCTGCTCATCCCGCTGATCTTCGTGATCCAGCGCGAAGTGATCGAGCGCGAGGAGAGCTATCTCGCGCGCAAATTCGGCGAGCGCTATCTCAGCTACAAGTCCGCGGTGCGCCGCTGGATCTGAGCGCCCGGCGCTCAGGGGTGCCGGGGATAATCGCCACGTATCGCGAGGCAGTAGCGCAGCTGCTTCTGCTGGTCGGTCGCCGCGGCGGGGATCGCCTTGCGCAGATCGGGCAATGCGAAATCCGTCTTGCCGTCGCCGCCATAGCTGTTGCCGAGGAGCGTGAAGAGCACGTGATAGTTGCGGATGGGCAGGAGCCGGCCATCGGCTTCGGCCCAGCCCTCGGGGCAATAGCGGGCGGGAAAGAGCATGATCTCGCCGACAAAGGGGTCGTTGCCCGCATAAGCCGGCATCGGCACCGAAAGCGTGGCGGCGGCGATGGCAGCGGCGAGCAGCGCGGTCTTCATGTCGGATTCCCCTTTGTCCGTTTCGGGGCACGCTGCCCCGGCAGCACGCCACAAGGCAAACCGCATTTGCACGGTTCCGGGGCTATCGCGCTGTGACATAAAGAAAAAGGCCGAGGCATCGCGCCCCGGCCTTTCGCTGTCCAGCCCTGCCCCGAGGGGAAGAGGAAGCCCAGGCTATTCCGCCGCTTCGGCCGGGGCCGGCGCCTTCCACGCCAGCACCGGCTTGCGCGCGGCGAGCGTCTCGTCGAGGCGGCGGCGCGGGGCGAAGTGCGGCGCGGTGCGGATCGTCGGGTCGCCGNTNTTGNCANNANNCGCCACGCTGCGGAACGCGCCGATGAACTGGTCGAGCGTCGCCTTGCTCTCCGTCTCGGTCGGCTCCACCAGCATCGCGCCGTGGACGACCAGCGGGAAATACACCGTCATCGGGTGATAGCCCTCATCGATCAGCCCCTTGGCAATGTCGATCGTCGACAGCCCCTCGGGCAGCCCCTTGTCGCTGAAGATCGCCTCATGCATGCACGGGCCGAACTTGGCGAAGGGCGCGTCGAGCACGTCCTCCATCGAGCGCAGGATATAGTTGGCGTTGAGCACCGAATCCTCGGCGACCTGGCGCAGGCCGTCGGCGCCGTGGCTGAGGATATAGGTCAGCGCGCGGGTGAACATGCCCATCTGGCCGTTGAACGCGGTCATGCGGCCGAAGGTGCCGGCATGATGCTCGCCCGCGGTCTCTTCCTCGACGAGATGGAACTTGTCCCCGTCCTTCTCGACGAAGGGCAGCGGCGCATAGGGGGCCAGCGCCGCCGACAACACGACCGGGCCCGAGCCCGGGCCGCCGCCGCCATGCGGAGTCGAGAAGGTCTTGTGCAGGTTGATGTGCATCGCATCGACGCCGAGATCGCCCGGGCGGACCCGGCCGACGATCGCGTTGAAGTTGGCGCCGTCGCAATAGACATAGCCGCCCGCCGCATGCACCGCGTCCGAGATCGCCTTCATGTCGCGCTCGAACAGGCCGCAGGTATTGGGGTTGGTGATCATCACGCCGGCGATGTCGGGCCCCAGCCGCGCCTTGAGCGCCTCCAGGTCGACGCGGCCGTCCTCGGTGGCGGGAATGTCCTCGACCGAGAAGCCGGCGAACGCCGCCGTCGCCGGATTGGTGCCGTGCGCGCTGGTCGGCACGAGCAGGATCTTGCGGTCCTGCTGGCCCTGCGCGTCGAGCGCCGAGCGGATCGCGAGGATGCCGCAAAGTTCCCCGTGCGCACCGGCCTTGGGGCTCATCGCCACGGCCTGCATGCCGGTGAGCGTGATCAGCCAGTGCGCGAGCTGGTCGATGACCTCGAGCGCGCCCTGCACCGTGTCTACGGGCGCGAGCGGGTGGATGTCGGCGAAGCCCGGCAGGCGCGCCATGCGCTCGTTCAGGCGCGGATTGTGCTTCATCGTGCACGAGCCGAGCGGGAACAGGCCCAGGTCGATCGCGTAGTTCTGGCGGCTTAGGCGCGTATAGTGGCGCACCGTCTCGGGCTCGGACAGGCCGGGCAGGCCGATCGCCGCGTCGCGGGTCAGGCCGCCGAGGCGCGACTTGGCCTGGGGCACTTCGCCGAAATCGACGCCGGTGGTCTCGCTGGAGCCGATCTCGAAGATCAGCGCTTCCTCGAGCATCAGCGCGCGGTTGCCGGTGAAGGTCGAGAGGTCGCTGGCTTCGCCTGCCTGCGGGGTGGTCGGGCGCCAGCCGGACTGGTTGATCGTGCTCATGCCAGCACCTCCTGGAGCGCGGAGGCAAGCGTCTCGACGTCCTCCGAAGTAGTGGTTTCGGTGACCGCGACGATCAGGCCGTTGGCGAGCGCGTCGGCACCCGGATAGAGGCGGCCGAGCGACACGCCGGCAAGGATGCCCTGGTCGGCGAGCTGGCGCACGACCGGGCGGGCTTCCTTCGACAGCTTCAGCGTGAACTCGTTGAAGAAGGTCGGGGTGACCAGCTCGACACCCGGCACCTGGGCCAGGCGGTCGGCAGCGGCCGAGGCCGTGGCATGGTTGATCGCGGCGAGCTGGCGCAGGCCCTTCTCGCCGAGCAGCGTCATGTGCACCGACATGGCGAGCGCACAGAGCACGGACGAGGTGCAGATGTTCGAGGTCGCCTTCTCGCGGCGGATATGCTGCTCGCGAGTGGAGAGCGTCAGCACATAGCCGCGCTTGCCCTCGGCATCCTGGGTCTCGCCGCAGAGACGGCCGGGCATCTGGCGGACCAGCTTCTCCGAGCAGGCAAACAGGCCCACGTACGGTCCGCCGAACTGCAGGCCGACGCCGAGCGACTGGCCCTCGCCCACCACGATGTCCGCGCCCATTTCGCCGGGCGACTTGATCGCACCCAGCGCGACCGGCTCGGTGACCACGGCGACGAGCAGCGCCTTCTTGGCGTGCGCGGCTTCGGCAAGCTTCGACAGGTCGGCGATGCGGCCGAGAATGTCGGGATACTGGACCACGACGCAGCTGGTGTCGTCGTCGATCTGGGCGATCAGGTCATCGGTGTCCGGGGTCGGGCTCAGCGTGGGGAGCGCGGTGACCAGCTGGTCGCCGGTGAACTTCGCCATGGTCTCGGCAACCGAGACATAATGCGGGTGCAGGCCGCCCGAGAGGATCGCCTTGCCGCGCTTGGTGACGCGGCGCGCCATGGTGATGGCTTCCCAGCACGCGGTCGAGCCGTCGTACATCGAGGCGTTCGCCACGTCGCAGCCGAGCAGCCGCGCGACCTGCGACTGGAACTCGAACATCATCTGCAGCGTGCCCTGCGCGATTTCCGGCTGATAGGGCGTGTAGGCGGTGAGGAACTCGCCGCGCTGGATGATGTGATCGACGCTGGCCGGCACATGGTGGCGATAGGCGCCGGCGCCGAGGAAGAAGGGCGCTGCCCCTGCCGCCAGGTTCTTGGCGGCGAGCTTCGTCATATGGCGTTCGACCGCGAGCTCGCTGGCATGCATCGGCAGGCCCGCGATCGGACCGTCGAGCACGGCCGCGGCGGGAACGTCGGCGAAGAGATCGTCGATCGACTTGGCGCCGATGACGCCGAGCATCGCCTCGCGATCGGGCTGGGTAAGGGGCAGGTAGCGCATGTTTACCTTCTCGATGAATTTACAGGTGCGCCCTCGGACTCGGTCCAGACGCGGATATCGGTGGGTTTGATGCCGTAGGAATGATCGGAGTCGGGTATGCCGTTGCAGCCATCCTTCGCGATGGTGCCGGTCATGATGACGTAGCTGTTCTGCAGCGGCCCGGCCTTATCGACGAATGCGTCATCCGCCGCATCCTCCGCCTTGAACCCGAGTGGCGAGAACCGGTTAACGCTCTGTTGTGCCCGCTTCGCGGCGTCACTGAGCGCGTTGCTACCGCCTAGCGCCTGAAGATTCGTCCACGCGCTCGCATACGCACTCCAACTCGCCTTATGCGGTGCAAGGAAGCAGCCGTCGCGCGTACATTCGCCCAGATATCCCATCGCCTGGACAGGCTTGGCCTTGTACGCTGCACAATTGGCGAGAATGTCCGCGACCTTGACCTGCGGTGCGGCAGCGCCGCACCCTGTTGCCAGGAGCAGGATCAAGGCCAGCGCATTCCTCACAGCTTCGAGACGTATTCCTGATAGGCGCTGTCGTTCATCAGGCTTTCCAGCTCGCCCGGATCGGCGAGGGTGAGCTTGAAGAACCAGCCTTCGCCCTCGGGGTCCTCATTGACCAGCGCGGGATTGTCGGCGAGCTCGGCATTGCCCTCGATCACCGTGCCCGAGACCGGCGCATAGACGTCGGACGCGGCCTTGACCGACTCCACGACGGCCGCATCGTCGCCCTTCGACACTTGCTTGCCCTCGTCCGGCACCTCGACGAACACGATGTCGCCGAGCTGGCTCTGGGCATATTCGGTGATGCCGACAGTGGCGGTGTCGCCGTCGACGTCGACCCACTCATGGTCCTCGGTGAAATAGCGGCTCATCAGGCTCCCTTTCTGACGTAACGATGGGGGACGAAGGGCATCTTCACGACCTCCGCCGCATGAATCTTGCCGCGCTGGGCAAGGGTGATCTTCGTGCCCGGCTCCGCGCTGGCGGCCGGCACATAGGCCATGGCGATCGGCTGCTGCAGCGTCGGCGCGAACCCGCCCGAGGTGACCTTGCCGACCTCGTTGCCGTCGGCGTCGAGGACGAGGCCGCCCTCGCGGACCGGCTGGCGCCCCTCGACGACCAGGCCGACGCGCTTGAGGATCGAGCCGTTCTCCCGCTCCAGCATGATGCGCGCATGGCCGGGAAAGCCGCCTTCCTCACGGCGGCGCTTCTTGAGCGCGAAGCCCAGGGCGGCGGCGACCGGCGTGGTCTCGGTATCGAGATCATGGCCGTAGAGCGGCAGATCGGCTTCCAGGCGCAGCGAATCGCGGGCACCGAGGCCGATCGGCTTCACTTCCGGCTGGGCGGTGATCGCATCGGCCAGCGCCTCGGCACCCTCGACGGGAACCGAGATCTCGAAGCCGTCCTCGCCGGTATAGCCCGAGCGGCTGATCCACAGGTCGCGGCCCTGCCACGCGAAGGGCGCGCCCTGCATGAAGACGAGCGCGGAGACGCCGGGGATCACGCGCTCCAGCGCGGCGGCCGCTTCCGGCCCCTGGAGCGCGAGCAGGGCATGGTCCTCCATGTGGTTCATGCCGATCTCGTCCGCCAGGAACTCGCGGAAATGGGCGATGTCGTCCCATTTGCAGGCGCCGTTGACGACCATATAGACTTCGCCCTCGGCAAGGCGGGTCAGCATCAGGTCGTCCAGGATGCCGCCATTCTCGGCCATCAGCAGCGAATAGACCGGGTGGGAGAGCTTGGCGGCCTGGATGTCCGCCGGCATCAGCGCCTCGAGCGCGGCCTCGACGCCCTCGCCGGTGAAGGTCAGCTGGCCCATATGGCTGACGTCGAACAGCCCGGCATGCGCGCGCACCCAGAGATGCTCGGCCATGATGCCTTCATACTGAACCGGCATCTCGTAGCCGGCGAAGGGAACCATGCGGCCGCCCCGGGCGCGGTGCCACTGGTCGAGCGGGAGCAGGCGAAGCTCTTCGGCGCCCTCCCCGCCTTCGGGATCGCCGCCAAGGGGCTGGTCCTGGACTTGCTGGCTCATCGCGGCACTCCGGATTCGAGAGGGATTCGACGAAGCGGCGCGGAATCCCCGCGCACCGTTCCATCGCCCCCTCTGTCACGGAACCTGAGAGCTTTCGCCAGTCGCCTGGCTTACCCCTTCGGTGGGACGTGGCCGGGCCGCGTCCGCTTTCCAGAGTGTCGTGTCCGCGCGGTCCCTGGTGCCTGAGAGATTCCGGGGCGGTTGCTCCTTCGGCGGTGGGTTGCCCCACACTCTCCCGCGCGTGCCTGTCGACGGGCGCAGCCTTGGCCGTGGGGATGATTCGAGTCAATCACAGAAACTCCCCTCCCGCTTGCGGGAGGGGTCGGGGGAGGGAATGAAGTGCGCGAGGGAGCGTCATGCACGCCACTCACCACAGCCCCTCCCCTAACCCCTCCCGCAAGCTGGAGGGGGAATTAGGTTACCGCGTGACGTTGTACTTCAGCTGGTCCTCGGTCAGCTGGAAGCCCACCAGCGCCTCGAACGTGGCCGAGAGCACCGCGCCGCGGATCGAGGGATCGGCCAGCGGGTCCATCGCCGCCGCCTGCTCGCCGGCCTTGCGCTTCTCGGTGAGGCGCTTGCGGACCTCGTCGGGCAGCGTCGCGGCGGCGCGGTCGACATAGGTGGTGGCGGTGCCGCTGGTCTGGGCGCGCAGCTGGCCCGGCTCGAAGTGCACGGTGACGCGGTTGATCCGCTTGGCGACCACCGACGTGCCGCCACGCACCACCGTCACGAAATAGGGGAAGCTCACGTCGCGCGGGCCCTCGGCGCTCTGGCGGCGCGCCAGCACGTCGAAATTGACCGTGGTGACGACCTGCAGCCCGGCATCGTCGCAGGTCGAAGTGACGTTGGTCATCACCGCATTGACGTCGATCGCGCTGGCCTCGCGGCTGGTCGCCGGGTTGAAGATGGTCATGTCGCCCGTGCCCGCGGGAATCGCGACGTGCGGGCAGGCCGAGCGCACCGCCGTGACGCCGGCGCCACCGCCATTGGCATCGATTTCGCCGGTGCGGCTGCATGCGCCGAGCGCGAGCGGGATCAGAGCGAAAACGGCGAGGTTGCGGACCAAGACGGAAACCCTTTCAAACACACGGGACCAGATGGGGTCCAAAACGGCGCGCAGCATAGGAACCGCGTTGAGCCCGCGCAAGCAATCGCGTAGGTGCGAGGCGGAACTATGGCAGACCCTGTAAAACCCTTCCTCGAGCTGCTGATCGCAGCGCCCCGCGGCTTCTGCGCCGGAGTCGACCGTGCCATTCGCATCGTCGAGCTGGCGATCGAGAAATATGGCGCGCCCGTCTATGTGCGCCACGAGATCGTGCACAACAAATATGTGGTCGACAGCCTGAAGGCGAAGGGCGCGATCTTCGTCGAGGAGCTCGACCAGGTGCCCGACGATGTGCCGGTGGTGTTCTCGGCGCATGGCGTGCCCAAGGCGGTGCCCGCCAAGGCGGAGGAGCGTGGACTCGAATATCTCGACGCCACCTGCCCGCTCGTCTCCAAGGTCCATCGCCAGGCCGAGCGGCTGGTCGCCGCCGGGCGGCACATATTGTTCATCGGCCATGCCGGCCACCCCGAAGTGATCGGCACCTTCGGCCAGGTGCCCGCGGGATCGATGACGCTGGTGGAAACGCCCGCCGATGCCGAGGCCGTGCAGGTCTCCGATCCCGGCAATCTCGCCTTCCTGACCCAGACCACGCTCTCGGTGGACGACACGGCGGCGACGCTGGCGGTGCTCCAGCGCCGCTTCCCGGACATACTGGCGCCCGGCCCGAACGACATCTGCTATGCGACCACCAACCGCCAGGGCGCGGTAAAGGCCATCGCCTCGTCGGTCGACCTGGTGCTGATCATCGGCGGCCGGAACTCGTCCAACTCGCTCCGCCTGGTCGAGGTGGCCGAGCGGCAGGGTACCACCGCCCATCTGATCCAGCGCGCGGAGGATGTGGACTGGGACTGGTTCGCCGGAGTCGGCACGGTCGGCGTGAGCGCGGGCGCCTCGGCCCCCGAGCTGCTGGTCCGCGAGCTGGTCGACAAGCTCTCCGAGCGCTTCGAAGTGCGCGAGCGCGAAGTCGAGACGGTGCCCGAGAACGTCACCTTCAAGCTGCCGCGCGGGCTGGAAGCGGCCTGATGCACGCCCCAAGCACAACTGCGGTTGTGCACGGGGCGCCGGCAGGAGATGGGTCGCCCCGTTCGCGGGGATGACGAAGGGGGAAATGTGGCAGTCTATACGCAGGTTTCGGCGGAGGCCCTGTCGGACTTCCTGGCGAAGTTCGACATGGGCGAACTCGTCTCGGCCAAGGGCATCGCCGAGGGCGTGGAGAATTCCAACTATCTGGTCGACACGACGAAGAGCCGCTTCATCCTGACGCTCTACGAGAAGCGCGTCGCCGCCGGCGACCTGCCCTATTTCATGGCGCTGCTCGAGCATCTGGCGGGCAAGGGCCTGCCCGTGCCGCCCGCGGTGCCCGATCGCGACGGCACGCTGATCCACGAGCTGGAGGGGCGGCCGGCCTGCCTGATCCAGTTCCTGTCCGGCGTCTCCGTGTCGCACCCGACGCCGGCCCAGGCGCATGCCGCCGCCGAGGCGATGGGCAGGATGCACGCCGCCGCCGCCGACTTCCCGCTCGACCGGCCCAACTCGATGGGCTTCGACACCTGGCTGCCGCTGTTCGAGCGCTGCGGCCGCAGCCTCGACGAGATCGCGCCCGGCCTCTACGACGATATCGGCTTCGCCCTCGACGGCGTCCGCTCCGCATGGCCCGGCGACCATATGGACCGCTGCGCGATCCATGCCGATCTTTTCCCCGACAATGTCCTGATGCTCGGCAATCGGGTGACCGGCCTGATCGACTTCTATTTCGCCTGCACCGATATCCGGATCTATGATCTCGCCGTGATGCACGCCGCCTGGTCGTTCGACGCCGGCGGCCGCGCGCACGACAAGGCGGTGGGCGATGCGCTGATCCAGGGCTATTCGCGGAGCTTCCCGCTGAGCGACCCGGAGCAGGCGGCATTCCCGGTGCTGGCGACCGGCGCGTGCATCCGCTTCACGCTGTCGCGTGCCTGGGACTGGCTCAACACGCCCGTGGACGCGCTGGTGACGCGCAAGGACCCGCTCGCTTTCTGGCGCCGCGTGAAAACCTATGACAGCGACCTGGGGAGCCGGCTAAGGACGCTCGCCTGATGGAATTGCAACATGTCGAGATCGCCACCGATGGCGCGTGCAAGGGCAACCCGGGCAAGGGCGGCTGGGGCGTGGTGCTGCGCATGGGCGGCGTCGAGAAGGAACTCTCCGGCGGCGAGAAGCACACCACCAACAACCGCATGGAGCTGATGGCGGCGATCCAGGGGTTGAGCGCGCTCAAGCGCCCCTGCCGCGTCACGCTGTCGACCGACAGCCGCTATGTGCTGGACGGCCTGACCAAGTGGATCCATGGCTGGCTGAAGAATGGCTGGAAGACCGCCGACAAGAAGCCGGTGAAGAATGCCGATCTCTGGCAGGAGCTGCTCGCCGCCGCCAAGCCGCACCGCGTGGAATGGGTGTGGGTGAAGGGCCATGCCGGCCATCCCGACAACGAACGGGCCGACAAGCTGGCCAGCGACGCGGCGATCGCCGCATAGCTCTCCCCTTGGCGGGATGACCGGCCGCCCGCCTCCGCGCCGAGCCGCGGGGCACCCGGGCCATGGATCCCCGGGCGGTCCAGTCCCGGACCATCCCGCCTGAACCCTTTCGGCCCTGGCCCCGCCCGCGAATCCAATCCCCGCATGGGCTGGAAATGGTCCCCCCCGGTCCATGGCCGATCGCGACGTTCCGGCGGAAGTTCGGCCTCTCCAGATCGAGAGGACGATTCCAGGTGCGCGTGCTGATCGGCCCCATGGCGCGACAAGCGGGAAGGCAGGGCATCCAGCGGCTGCTCGAATGGGCGCCGGAGGGAATGATCAATTTCAACATCGTGCATTGTGTCGGGAACTGGCCGGCCCTGCTGGAGGCCGTCAGGATCGGTGCCGAGGACGCCACGCGCAAATACGACGTTCTGGTGGCGGAGTTCCGCCTCTCCGGCAGTCCCGAATTCGCCGCGATCAACACGCTCGACCCGACCATCTCGGTGATCGACATCGACCTCGACCGGGGCACCAGCAACACCCCGATGTTCGATGTCAGCAGCGCGAAACTGCGGCGCCTCGCCGAATGGCTGACCAAGGAAGCTGGGCTGACCTCGACGCCGGCGGCGATGGCCGCCCTGGTAGGGAATGCCGACGAGCATGCGCCGGAAACCCCTGCCGAGGGAGGACGCGTCCCGGAACCGGGAACGCCGCGCGAAACGCGGGAGCGCGAGGGGCCGTCCGCAGCCCCGGAGCCCGAGGCATCGGAAGAACGGCCCATGCCCGAGGCGCCGTTCCGGCCACGGCTGGTCGCGACGGGCACCCATGCACCGCCCGATCCCGAAGCCCAGCTCGAGGATCTCGTGCTCTGGCTCGAGCTGCGCCTCGCATCGATGCTGTCGCCTTCCTCCGCGGAAATCCTAAGCCTCGACCTTCCCGGCTGGGGGATCAATGCCAACCGCGCGCGCCTCCTGCTCGGCGACGACCTCGCGGAACTGCCGCAGCCCGAGTTGCTGCGCCGCTGGGAGGAAGTGGATGCGCGGCTGCATGGCTATGTCGAGGCGGCGCGGCATCACTCCGGCGGCAGCGCACTGGGCTCGATCTGCCACGCTTTCGGCCTCGATGAGATCGAACGGCAGATGCTGTGGATCGCCGCCGCGCCCGACATCGCCGGGAATCTCGCACAGGCGATCGGCTTCCTCAACGACGACCTTTCCGTTCGCCGCCCGACCTTCTCCCTGCTCGCGCAGATGATCGAGGGCGCCGGCCGGCCGTGGAAGCTGCAGCGACGCCTTGCCGGCAGCCATCCCTTTGGCCGCTTCCGCCTCCTGAACACCGTGCGCACCGAGGTCCTGACGCCGGACAGCCTGTGCCCGCTCCGGGTTCCCGAAGACATCGTCGCCCTGTTGCGCGGCTGCCCGCCCGACGCCATCGAAGGCGCTACGCTCTATGATCCGGCTGATTTCGCCGAAGCGTTCGATCCCCAGCTCGCGCTCGTCCAATGGGCGGCGGGCCGCGGGGCAGGCGAGCGGCCGATCATGCACTTCCATGCCCCGCCGTCGGAAGCCGCCTGGCTCGCGAGGCAGCTCGCATCGGCCGGCAATCGCGTGCTCGTCGGAAACCTCGCCCCAGTCGCGGGACAGGAGCCGCAGACGGCGCTCGACAGGCTGTTGTCGTTCGGGCACCCGCTCCATCAGGAAGCGCCGATCGCCTCCGCCATCAGCGTGCCGCATGCGACGACACGGCATGCCCAGGCCGGGCATATCAATCTTTCATGAATCAATTAGTTCATAGCGGCGCCGTGAAGGCACATGAAAAGCGGGCGGCCCCTTGGGACCGCCCGAGAATATGAGACACTGCGAAGTTGCAATCAGCCAGCGCCTCGGGGCTGGTTGATCGGATCAGAAATCCACCTTCGCGCCGACGCGGAAATAACGGCCCATGATGTTCGGGCCGGCCCAGGCCGGGTTGTAGCCGAAGATGCTGTAGGCAGCGTTCGGATCGAAGGGCGGCTTGGTGTCGAGCAGGTTGAGCACGTTCAGCGACAGCGAGAAATTGTCGTTGATCCGGTGCTGGATGGTGAGATCGACGTTCCAGATGTCCTTCGAACGGCATTGCACCGGCGTGCCGTCGCCATAGGTCACGGCACCATGCTCGACCGCGCTCGCGCAGTCGAACGGCGTCGCGCCCATGTCGACCTGCGATACGTGATAGCCGGCCGTGTAATAGGCAGTGGCCGTCACGCTGGTGGCGCCGAGCTGCAGCGTGTTCTGCCAGCTGGCGCGCCAGCGCGGCGAGCCCGAACACGAGGTGTTGTTGCATGGGCTGAGCGTGCCCTCATAACGCTGCGTCGGCTGCACCTCGCCGGTGATCGGATCGACCAGCGTGAGATGGTTCTTGTCGAGGTACGATGCCTCGAACGAACTGATCCAGCGCACGCCCTCGGTCAGCTTCAGGTTGGCGTTGAAGCCGGCATCGATGCCCTGGACGACCTGATTGTTGGCATTGGCATAGGACGCCTGGATGGTGCCGATATGCGGCAATGCGTTCGGATTGGCCGGATCCACCGGCCCGGGCCGGACAGTGAAGCCGGGAATGTTCACGACGCCGTTGTTGCGATAATAGGCATCGAGCACCGGCGCGGTGTTGTTCACGCCGACGATCTGGTCCTTGACCTTGATCCGCCAGAAATCGAGCGTGAAGCTCAGCCCCCGGATCGGCTCGAAGATCACGCCGGCGGTCAGGCTTTCCGACTTCTCCGGCCGCAGCGCGGGGTTGCCCACATTGGTGAGGCCCAGGGCGAATTGCTGCGTGGCATAGGCGTTGTTGCCATGCGCCGCGCAGAAGCTCGCATAGGTCTGGCAGAACGTGCCGCCGCCGCGAGTCACGAAGCCCGTGGTCGGCAGGCCGAAGGCTTCGTTGAAGCTCGGGATGCGGAAGCCCTTCGACCAGGTGCCGCGCAGCGCAAGGGCCCGGATCGGCGTGATCTTGGCGCCGACCTTGGGCGAGAAATTCTTCTGCCCGGTCGAATAGGAATCGTAGCGGCCCGAGAGATTCAGCTCGATCTTCTCCAGCGCGGTCGCCTGGATTTCGCCAAAGGCCGAGAAGACCTTGCGGCTGCCCGAGGTGCCGACCGCGTTGATGTCGTAATAGCGCTCCCAGGGATGCGCATCATTGCCGGGATTGGCGCTCGGCGCATCGATCGACTCATAGCGATAGGAGAGGCCGCCCGCTGCATCGACGCCGCCGCCCGGCAGGTCGAACACGTGCCGCGACAGGTTCGCAGTCGCCTGCCACAGGTCCGAGCTCGAGATCGTGGTCTTTTTCGGCGCGATATAATCCCAGACGCTTTGCGGATTCGCCGACGGGTTGGTGAAGTTGAACGTGCCGCGCGCGAGCACGTCCATGATGCGCTGCGCGATGAGATAGTTGGTCTGGGTGCGGGTGAGCTTGGAGTTGGCGGCGACGAAGCTCGCCGAATAGTCGAAGCCGGCGATCTGGCCGGACAGGCCGATCGTGCCGCGCAGCGTGCGCGACACCGAATCGTCCGCGCGTTGACGATCCGAGCGGAACAGGACCTGCGCGGTCTGGCCGGCAGCCGCGAAGGGGTTCTGCGGGTTGAGCGTGCCGTTGGTGGCGTTGCAGCCCGTGTTCAGCCCGTTGGGCGTGCCCACGCCGCTGGCGCAGACATAGACCGGCATGATCGCATAATAGGTGCCCACGGAGGTGGGATCCGGCATGAAGTAGTTGAACTGCTTCGGCGTCGACGTCGCATGGGTGGACGTCTTGTAATAGTTCGCCTGTGCGTAGAACTGGTGCGAATCACCGATATTGGCGGTGAAGCGGCTGGACACGCCGAAGCGCTCCACGTCCGGCAGCAGCATCAGATAGTCGGTCGGATTGCCCTCGCATATGATGCCGTTCGCGGGGGCCGTGCCCAGCTTTGCAATCTGGGCGGCGGTGAGTTGCCGCCGCGCGGCCCGCCCGCAATCGACCGAGGCGTTGAGATAGGAGAACCGCCCCGCGCCGATCGCCGCACCCGGAGTCGTCACCGGGCGAACCAGCGCGACATTGGGCGTGGCGATCATGCCGTTCACCGAACCATCGACATTGATGCCGTTCCAGTTGTTGTTCTTCATGCAGGCGCCGCCCGCGTTGCAGATCCGGCTCCAGTCGGTGGTGTTGAACGGATAGTCGCGGTCGCGCGCCCAGAGCGGGTTCTGCTTCAGATATTCGCCGCCGATATAGAAATTGAAGCCCTGCTCGTTGAGGTCGCCATAGCCCCAGGTCAGGTCGGCGCGCTGCTCGCCCGCATCGCCGCGCTGCGATATGCCGGCCGAGACATTGGCGTGGAGCCCCTTGATCTCCTTCTTGGTGATCACGTTGATCACGCCGGCCACCGCGTCGGCGCCATAGGTCGATGAGGCGCCGTCCTTCAGCACGTCGATCCGCTCGATGATCGCGTTCGGGATGGTGTTCATGTCGACGAAGTTGCGCTGGCCGTCGTCCGCGAGCGGATAGGGCGCCATGCGCAGGCCGTCGAAAATGGTCAGCGTGGCCTGCACGGTGAGGCCGCGCAGCGAGATCGCGCTCGCGCCCGCGGCGAAGTTGGCGCTCGCGTTCCAGCCCTGGGTGATCGTGCCGGCATTGCCCGCCGACAGGCGCTGCAGCGCCTCGGTGACGGTGTTCAGGCCGCGCTGCTCCAGCGTCTCGGCCGAGAGCACGGTGACCGGCGACGGCGTCTCCATGTCGGTGCGCCGGATCAGCGAGCCGGTGACGACGATCTGGTCGCCGGTTTCCACCGCTGGCGCTTCGCCGGGATCTGCCTGGGTGCCGGACTGGCTGGAAGTGCCCCGGTCCTGTGCCAGCGCGGCGGGCGCCTGGGCGGCGCCGAGCACGAGCGCCGAAAGCGCGGCCGTGGCGCGCAATATGTTCCTGAAGTGCACGAAGTTACCCCTTTCAAGTCCGCGGCCCTTTTGGGCCTGCCGATGGGCAACTATGCCGTGCTATCCGATCGCCGTGCGTAAGCTCTTCGAAAGCAAAGCGTAAATTTTCTGAAAAGACATCCGTCGGCGATAGCCTCGCATGGGCGCATATCATCGCTCCTCATCCCGCCGCCATATCGGCGGGATGGCACGGCATTTTCGGAAACGCGCCCGATCGAGCGCCGATGTCAGCCGGGCGAGCCTCGGCCGGGGCCAGCCTTCCGGGGCAAGGGCTCGAGGCGCCGGTGCAGCAGCTTCTCGACCAGTCCGCGATAATAGCCGGCGAGCTCCGGCTCGTCGCCGATGATCTCGAGGGCACGGACGATCGGTACCCATCCGTTCGCGCCGTTGACGAAGATGGCCGCCCCCGTGCGCCGATCGGGCGAGAAATAGACGAGATCGGTCTCGCCTTCGTCATTCCCCGTGTGCTGGAGCACGGTGTGGCGGCCGTAGCGCTGCACCTGCCATCCAAAGGAATAGCCATAGCGATCCGGGCAGCGGCGGGTGAAGCGGAGCTCGCAGCCATAGCGCCCGTCGCCGGCGAGCGGAGTCACGATCCGCTCGCGGATAGCGCGCGTCTCCGATCCCCGCCGCGATGCCGCGATCAGGCGCTCGAGAAACGCGCCATAGGCGTCGGGCGTCGCGATCAGGTCATAGGCGGCGCCCAGCCCGCTCCCCTCCCTGAGCCCCGGATACAGCGATGCCATGTCGAGGAACCGGCCGTCCGCGCCCATGGGCAGCGCAAGCCGCCCCGCGGTCCAGACCGGCAGCTCGCCCACCGCCATGTGCGTGATGGCCCAGGGGCGCAGCAGGGTTTCCGCCGTGAGCGCCCGCAACGTCATGCCCGTCTTCGCCTGGGCATAGCGCGCGGCAAGCTCGATGCCCGCACCCGAATAGCGATAGCGGGTGCCGGGCGCCCAGTCGAAGGCGAGCTTGCCTTCGGGATAATCGTCGGTCCAGTTGCGCAGCCCCGAGCGATGCGAGAGCAGGATGCGCGTGGTGAGCAGCTTGTAGCGCGGATCCCCGGCGAGATCCGGCGACGCGACATGGGCGGCGATCGGCTCGTCCAGGTCGATCCGACGCGCCGCCGCCAGCGCGAGCAGCGTCTCCGCCGTGACCGTCTTCGCGATCGACGCGGTGTTGAACACCGTGTCCGCGCTGATCGGCACGCCCGGCGCCTGCTCGCCATAATGACCCGACCAGATCAGGCGGCCGTCACGGACCACCGCGATGCCGATGCCCCCGATCTTCTCCGCCCGCACGATTTCCGGCATCCACCGCGCCATCGCGGCATCGAGCCTGGCGGCGGCCGGAGTCACGTCCCTGGCCGCCAGCGGCTGGGCCGCGAAACCGGCAATTGCGAGGGCGGGGATAACCCGCCTGACCATCCAGTGCTTCATATGCTGCATGTGCTGCCCCTCATTTGCCGGAATAGGGGCCGGACCGTGTGGCCAGCGGCGGTGCCTGCATCGCGGTCATCACGCTCAGGCACAGGTCGAACATCCGCTCGCCCGCTGCTTCCGTGGCGATATTGCTCATCGCCACCACGGCCCGGCCGGTTCCCGGCTCCACCATCATCCCGGTCGTGAACCCCACATCCTGCCCCATGTGAAAGGCGATGGCGCGCCCCTCGACCCGCAGCAGGAACCATCCCAGGCCGATCGCGGGCTCCCACTGCGCCCGGTCCGGACGATCGACGGCGGCGCCGGGCCGCAGCATCGCCGCGATACCGGCATCGGAGAGCAGCCGCCGCGTGCCGCGTCCCGGCACCGCCGCCCAATAGCGCGCCCAGCGCAGCATGTCGGCCGCATCGGCATAGAGCGTCGAGCTACCCGCATGGACGCGGTTATAGGGGAAGACCGCGCTCACCCGCACCTGTCCGCCCTCCGCCATGTGCGGCGCGGAGAGACGGCGGCGATCGACTTCGGCGAGCAGCAGCGAGCTGTGCCGCATGCCGAGCGGCGCCAGCACATGCCGGCGCACATAAAGCTCGAACGGCATGCCGCTGGCCTTGGCGATCACGTCGCCAAGCACGTCATAGGCAAGGTTGCTGTAATGCACCGCCGCGCCGGGATCGCTCACCAGCCTCAGCCCGGCGAGACCGCGCACCCAGCGCTCGAGCGCCGCGTCGGAAGTCTGCGGGCGCTCCCATTCATAATCCTCGATATCGGGCAGGCCTGAGCTGTGGTTGAGCATCTGCCGGATCGTGACGCGCCCGAAGCGGGGATCGGCGAGACGGAAATAGGGCAGGTAGCGGGTGGGCGAGGCGTCCAGGTCGAGCCGTCCCTGCTCGGCCAGCTGCAATATAGCCGTGGCGACGAAGGGCTTGGTCACCGAGGCCATGTGGAAGACCGTGCGCCGGTCGACCGGCACGCCGGTGGCGAGGCTGGCGGTGCCGGCGGCGGCGATGTGCGAACGACCATCGCCATCACTCCAGCCGATCACCATGCCCGGCGCGCCGGTAGCGCGGATATATTCCGCGGCGGCGTCACGGCGATGCGGCAGGGACGTGGTGGTGGCGCAGCCGGCCGTCAGCAACAGCAATCCGGACAGCAAGATGCGAAGCATCAGGCCAGCCGCTGCGCCGCGAAGAACGCGTCACGGTTCAGCTGCAGATCGACGCTGTCGCACCATTCCGTCCCGACGAGCAGGGTCCGCTCGCGCCTGCCGGTCTCACGGAAGCCGAGCCGGTCCAGCAGGCGCAGGCACGCGGCATTGCGCGGATCGACATCGGCGGTCACCACAGGCAGTCCGTGCACCTCGAACCCCCGGGCGAGCACGGCGCCAAGCGCTTCCGCGGCGAACCCGCGGCCCCAGCTGCGCGGGTGCAGGATCAGGCCGATCTCCGGAAACCGATAGAAGCCGACCTTGCCGATCACCGCGCCGTCATGCTCGACGACGAAATCCTCGCCTTCGCCGGGTGGGATGGCGAGCATGTCGGCCAGCCATTCCCTCGACTCGCCAATGGCCGAATGGGGCGGATGCGACCAATAGGCCGTCGCCACCGGATCGCCCAGTATCGCGTGCATCGCGGCCAGGTCCCCGGCGCGCGCCGGCCTTAGCGTCAGTCGGGTGGTATGAAGCGCCCCAGCCGGGCCCGGTCTTGCATTCGAGAACGTCACTTGCCCTCCGCATAGCGCGCCACCCATTCGGGCGGCTCCTGCTCCTTGCTGCCATCGACCTTGACCTGGCGCTCGCTCGCCCAGCGATAACCCCACATCGGGCCGTATTTCGTCGCGACGCGCGGCGACTCCCGATAGGCCGGGTCCGACTGCGCCTCGTCCAGCGAGACGAAGCGATAGCCCTGCTGGCGGACCAGGCGCAACAGCCGGTCCAGGGTCGCCGCGTTCAGCCGATTGAGGTGCAGCAGCAGGATCGCGGGCGGCTCATAGCCGAGCACGGTGCGGTCGAGCGCGGCATAATAGGCGATCTGGGTCCGGCTGTGCGCGAGATAGGCCTCCTCGATACGCCGGCGCATCCAGTCGTCCGCGCCCGCGAGCGCCCGCTCATAGGCCTGGTCGAACACATAGTCGGACGTATCGATCGTCGCGGCGGCCAGCCGGTAGCCCCGGCCGGCGAGCAGCGCCTCCGCGGCCTGCCGCTTCGCCGCCGTGTCGCCGACATGATTGTAGGGGAAGCGGAAGAACCGGAGCTTGCGTCCCGCCGCCTCGGCCATCGGCCGGATCGTCGCCTCGCCGTCGGTCACTTCGCGGGCGATGCCGTCAACGTCCAGGCGGTTGCTGTCGGCATGGGTGGAACCGTGATTGCCGAGTTCCAGCAGGCCGCGGTTCCATTCGCGGAGCAAATCGGGGCCGACATCGCCCAGGGCACGCACATGCTGCTCCGTGACGAAGCCGGTTGCCGGCACGCGCTGCCGCTTCAGCACCGCCACGATGGCGCGATTGGCGTCGGCGGCCGCACGCTTCCCGCCGGCCTCGGGGGCCGATGCATGGACATAGGGCAAGTCGTCAAAGGTGATCGCCACCCGGCGCTCGGCGGCCGGCGGCGCGGCTTGCTGCTGCGCCCGTGCGGGATGGAGCATGGCCGATAGCAGCAGCGTCGCCGCCAGAACCCCGCTTCCCCGGCGCGCCCGGCGCCACGGACCCGTCTTCATCGATGCCCCCTTCGTCGTCATCCGTTCCTCCGTGCGCACCGGCCGACGCCGCGGTCCGGACCCAAGATTGCGTGAACATTGCGCCGGCGGCGCCGCGGTTCAGTTCAGGAAGCGGACCGTGGACCGCTCGACCGTCTTGCCCTTCTCCTCGGCCTCGGTGCGCATCACGCCCAGCCCGGGCACGAAGAACTCGACGAGCTCGTACCGCATCGGGATCGCGATCCCGATGACCCGGAAGGACACGTTGAGCGTCGAGCGGATGACGAACGCCTGCTTGCGCCCTTGCGGCGTGTCGATCGCCTCGAATGCACGCACGCGGCGATCGGAGAGATTGAACCTGACCTTCATGGCCTTGCCCCTGGTCTCGCCGTCCAGATCGAAATCCACGCGCGATTCGAGGGCATCGCCGACCCGCATGCCGCCGGGATAGCGGAGCAGGACGGGGCGGCGCGACGACAGCGCCTCCTTCTGGCTCGGCAGGCTTCCGGTGAGGTCGAGCAGCAGGTCGCCATTCTCGCAGCGCGCCTCGCTCGTCGTCGCGGGCTCGCGCGTGTCGAGGCTGCGGGTCGTGAGCAGCGCCGTGGCCGATCGCGGCGTGACCTGCCCCGCCTGCACGGTCATCAGCTTGCGGTTCTTGACCGATCCGCCCGCGTCCAGGGTGACCGTCTCGACCCGGCGGCCGTTGGCGAAATAATAATAGCCGGCGCAATCCACGGGCACGCCGGGGCCGGCGGCCGCGCTCAGCGCCGCAGCCAGAAGCGGGAACAACATCGCGGTCTCCGTCTCGTTGGCGTCAGGTGCAGGGGTAGCTGCGACCGTCATCGGCGCGATAGGTGTCGCTGCCCTCGTCGTAATTGCCGTAGCGCTCGAGGCAGTAGCGCCGGCGCTCCCGGGCCTTCTTCTTGCCGTCACTGGTGAGCGCGACGATCAGCCCGCCGACCAGCGCGGTGCCGATGACGCCGGTCACGACACCCTTGGTCCGCGCATCGTCGCGCCGCTTGCGCTCCGCTTCGCGTCGCCAGTGATCCTCGCGCTCGCGTTCCCAGCGCGAGCGGTCCCGCTCGCAATGGATCCGGTCGCGGCCGTCGCGCCAGTCGCAACGCGGCCGGTCCCATCCGCCATCGCCATGCCAGTCGCCGCGGCGCTCCTCCTGCCCCGCGCCCGCCGGCATGCCGGCGACGGGCGGGCCGGCCGCCAGACAGGCGGCCGCGCCAAGCGCCAGGGCCGTTCGGCCAAGTCTCGCCATCATCCCATGCACTCCTCGACACGCGCCCCTGCCGGGCGCGGTTCGAGTAGAGCGGATCGACATTGCGCCAGTCTGGCGCGGCCCCGGTCAGCAGCCGAGCTCGGGGTTCAGATAGCTGTCGATCCGCCAGCCCGCGGAGGTCCGATGGGCATAGAAGGTGTAGAAGCAGCGCTTCTCCGCGGTGGTCGTCGGCGCATATTCCGTCCGCCGCCGCCCCCGCTCGTACGTGGTGGTCTCGCTGCCGCCGCTGGTGGTCGTCTCGACCTCCATCCACTGATAGGCGCGGCGTCCGTCGGGAAGATCGCGCACGTCGACCGGCGGGCCGTAGCGGGCCATCACCGCCTCGGGCGGTCGGCCGACATAGCCGCGCATGATGTCCGCCGAGCATCCCTGCAGCGCCACCGCCAATGCGAGCCAGCCGGCGCCATGCGCCGCCCGCCGGGAAGCGGGAACGAAGAAACGAAACGACATGCGCATTCTCCGGAAGCCTGATCGCCCGCACGCGCTCTCCCGCCCGAAGCTTGCGTCAACCTTGCGTGCTCTCGACGAATTCGAGCCGCATGATCGTTCCGCCGGCCGGCGCCTCCAGCGCGCAGGCCGTGCCGCCATGCAGCGTCATGACCTGGCGGACGAGATTCAGCCCCAGGCCCGAGCCCGTGCCGCGCGCGCGGAGCCGGTGGAACGGGTCGAACACCCGGTCGCGCTCTTCCGCGGGAATGCCGGGACCGTCATCCTCGACTTCGATGGCCGTGCCCTGGATGCGCAGGAGCACGTTCCGCCCGCCATGATCGATCGCGTTCTGGATGAGGTTCGCGAGCACCCGCTCGACGGCGGCGGGATCCCCCCGCACCGGCCGGCCACCCAGATCGGCGACTTCGAGATCGCCGCCGCCCGTGATCACCAGCGGGGCGATATCGGCGGCGACGCCGCGCGCGATATGGCCGAGATCCACCCCCTCCCGGAGCGGGGCGAAGCGTTCGAGCCGCTGCAGATCGAGCAGTTGCTCCGCCAGCGTCGCCAGGCGCGCGACGTCGCGCTGCAGCCGCGCTGCCAGGGGGATGTCGGCCGACGCCTCGATCTTCGCCTGCAATATCGCAATGGGCGTGCGCAATTCGTGCGCGGCGTCGACGATGAAGCGCTGTTGCCGGTCATAGCCTTCATCGAGCCGGCGAAGCGCGCCGTTCATGGACTCGACCAGCGGCACGACCTCCGCCGGAAGCCCTTCGGGCGACAGCCGGGTGCCCCGCCGATCAATGTCTATCCGCCCCGCTTGCCGAGCGGCGATGGAGAGCCGCCGGAAGGCGCGGCGAATGATCAGCGGCGTGACGACGATCGTGATCAGCGCCAGCAGGCTGAGCACCGGGATCATCATCAGGTTCGACAGGAAGAGCACGACGAAGGTCATGCTGAACAGCCCGCCCTTGCCGATCACGGTGAACTCGCCCGCAGGCCCGGCGGCACGGCGCACCACGGCGATGTCGCGGAACGGTGGGGACGTGTCCCGGATGTCGGCGAAGGTGATGCGATCGAGATTGTGGGCGATCGGCTGGTAGAGCGAGGGAACCTCACCGAAGGTGACGAACTCGCCGCGATCGCTTCGCGCCACGAACCAGAGGCCGGGCGTGGTCGTCCGCAGCTCGGCGAGTTCCTTCGTCTCCGCCAGGCGAAGCCGGCCATCGGCACCGCGCTGGATCGCGCGCGCCGCCACTTCGGTGAACTGGGGGTCGATCAGCGCCCCGCCCTCGTCCGCGCGGATCAGATAGCCGACGAGCGCCGCGCTGAAGACGAGCAGGATCGAGATCTGGAAGGCGAGCAGCCGGACGATCAGCTGGCGTTTGAGCGACACCGGCCGCGATGCTTTCATGGGCAATGCCGCAGCAGGTAGCCGACGCCGCGGATGGTATGGATCTGAACCTCCGCATCGGCTTCGGAAAGCCGCCTGCGCAGGCGCGAAATATGCGAATCGAGCGTGTTCGACTGGATCTCGTCATCGAAGCCGTAGACCGCATCCTCGAGCGCGGTACGCAGCACCGTGCGCCCCCGCCGCCGCATCAGCGCCGCGAGCACGCGCAACTCGCGGCGGGGCAGATCGAGCCGCTCGCCGCGCACCAGCGCCTCGTCATGCGCCATGTCATAGACCAGCTCGCCCACCTGCACTTCGTTGAGCGGCAACGCGGCCGGCCGCCGCCGGATCGCACGGATGCGGGCGAGCAGCTCCTCCATCGCGAACGGCTTGGCGAGATAGTCGTCGGCGCCGAGATCAAGCCCCACGACACGGTCCTCGACCTCGGCGCGCGCGGTTATCACGATCACCGGAATGCCGGGGATCCATTGCCGCAGCTCCGCGATCGCGTCGACGCCGTCCCCGTCGGGAAGCGCGCGGTCGAGCAGGACCGCATCGCTATTGGCGAGCCGGGCCGCCTCGCGCAGATCGGCAAGGCCGGTGACGTGATCGACGACATAGCCTTCGCGCTCCAGCACGGTCCGCAACGCGCCCGCCAACTCGGCCTCGTCCTCGACCAGCAATATACGCACTATACTTCTTCCTGCTTCCGCCCGGGCCGCCGGCGATAGGCCGGGTTTGCCATCGAAGCCGCTGGGCGCCAAGCGCCAGACGGGGTGAGGACGGACGGCCAAATGGCCGCCCGCCCTCGGGTTGAGAACGGACGGTCTCTCCTCCGTCCATCCTCGGGGCACTTTAAAAGCCGACCGACAGGCCCAGCCGGATATTCGAGGAGGTCAGCCCGTCGCGATAATTCGCCCGATCATATTCCGCCCGCGCATATACGCCCGGGCTGACGCCGGCCTCGATGCCGGCGCCCCACAGAAAGCCCTTCTCGGTCAGGTTGGTGCGGATATCCTTGAGGTTGGCAGCCCGGAAATCCGTCGTCTCCCGCACGCGCAGCCAGCTATAGCCGGCCCGGCCGTACAGCAGGACGTTCGGCGCCGGCAGGATCCCCGCGCGACCCGAGGCGTCCCAGGTCCAGCCCGGCTTCAGCGCATAATCGCCCGTGGGGCTGGCCGCGGTCAGGGTCTTGCCGCCCCGGCCGATCCCGGCCTCGGCACCGATCACCAGCAGATCGCCGAGCTGCGCGTCATAGCCGATATGGCCGCGATAGCCGATGCCACCCTTGCTCTGGTCGATGCGCGAAGCGATCCGCGGCAGGGAATAGTCGCCGTCTTGCCAGCGATAGTCGACCGAAACGCCGACCTTGACGCCGCTGAATGTCGCATCGCCTCCCGATTGCGCAAAGGCGGTTCCGGGCATTGCCGCCAAGACGCCGATCAGTACACAGATACGCTTCATCGAATTTCCCTCCGGTCTCACACGGGCCGCCCTTTCCGACGGTCCTGCACCCGGTTGGGCGACGAACCTTGCCTCAGCATTGCGCCGCGGAATCCGCCGAAAGATCCCGCCCCTGCCCTTCCATCCGCAGCCGATATCCGACGCCACGGACCGTCTCGATGCCGATATTGCGGCCGGTCGCGCGATCGAGCTTCAAGCGCAGGTTGCTCATGTGGACATCGATGCTCCGGTCATAGGGATGGCGGGAGCGCCCCAGGACCGCGAGGCACAGCGCGTCCCTGGTGGAGACCGTGTCGCCGCCGTGCATCAGCAGTTCGAGCAGGTTGAACTCGGTTGCGGTCAGGACGACCTGCTGATCTCCCCAGAGCGTGGCGCGGCGGGCCCGGTCGAGCCGCAGCCGGCCGGCCGAGATCGTCGGCTGGGCCGGCATGTCGCGGGTACGGCGCAGCACGGCGCGGAGCCGGGCGAGGAGCTCGCGCGGGAAACAGGGCTTCGCCAGATAGTCGTCAGCACCGAGCTCCAGGCCGATGACCCGTTCGACATCGTCATCGCCCCGCGCGGTCAGCATCACGACGGCGACGGCGCTGCGAGCCCGGACGCGGCGGAGCACTTCGATGCCGTCGATCCCGGGCAGCATCACGTCGAGAAGCACCAGGGCGAACCTGCCGGACAAGGCGAGGTCGACGCCTTCCTCCCCCGTCGCGCTGGCCGTCACCCGAAAGCCCTGCGGAAGCAGATAGTCGCCCATCAGGGCACCCAGCTGAACATCGTCGTCGATAAGCAATATCTCGATCATGTCGGCCCGGCACATATCGGAACCCCCCTCCCAAACGGAGGTCAGGCAGCCGCGAGGCGCGAGAGCGGGACGGCGCCGCCGAGCGCCGCGGAGTCAGCAAGACGCAATTTCATACCCACATCACCATCTGCCGGATCAACCGAACGGATTGCCCCGCAAGGTTGCGCGAACCTTGCGGCGCCAGGCCCTATTCCGCGTCGCCGCCGGTGAGCGCCGCGCGCAGCCGCAGGACCTGATCGTTGAGCGCGACCATCTGGGGCACGCTCAGCCGCGAACTGGCAAGCAGCGCATCGGTGAGGCACGAAGCGCGGCTCCGCAGCGCCCGGCCCTTCGGCTGCAGGAACACCTGCACCTGGCGCTCGTCCTTCGGGTTGCGCTTGCGCGCCACGAAGCCCGCGGCCTCCAGCCGCTTCATGAGCGGGGTTATCGTGCTCGGCTCGAGCGCCAGCCGGTCGGCAATGGCCGAGATGGTCTGGCCGTCGCGCTCCCACAACGTGCTCAACACCAGATATTGCGGATAGGTCACACCCAGCGAATCGAGCATCGGCTTGTAGAGCCGGTTGATCGCGATCGACGTGGAGTAGAGCGAGAAACAGAGCTGCGCATCGAGCGGCAGCGGCTCTCCGGTGGGAGTGGTCACGATAATCCTCGCTTCCGAATCATGAACTTACGACAAAATACATATCGCGATAAATTTCTTCTGGACAAGGAGGGCGAAGGGGTGCAGTTAATAATTATCGCGATAAAGAGTGTTGCGACAAACTTTGGAAAGGAGACCTCAGATGACCAAGTCCAAGATGCTGCTCGCCGCCGCTGCCACCCTCGCTCTCGGCACGGCCCCCGCCTCGGCCCAGGAAAAGGCTGCCACCCCCGTCAAGTCGGTCGTGCTGGTGCATGGCGGGTTCGTCGACGGCTCCGGCTGGATGGACGTCTACAAGATCCTGAAGAAGGACGGCTATGACGTCACCATCGTCCAGAACCCGACCAACGCGCTCGCCGACGATGTTGCGGTGACCCGGCGCGCGATCGCCGCCGCCAAGGGCCAGGTGATCCTGGTCGGCCACAGCTATGGCGGCGTGGTCGTCTCGGAAGCGGGCACCGATCCCAAGGTCGCCGGCGTGGTCTACATCGCCGCTTTCGCGCCGGACAAGGGCGAGTCGGTCTCGTCCCTGATCGCCAACCCCGCTCCCGGCGCTCCGGTGCCGCCGATCCTGCCGCCCCAGGATGGCTATCTGTTCCTCGACAAGGCCAGGTTCGCCGCCGCCTTCGCCGCCGACGTGAAGCCCGATGTCGCCGGGTTCATGGCGGACTCGCAGGTTCCCTGGGGGGTCGAGGCGCTGCAGGGTGCGGTCACCACCCCGGCCTGGCGGGTGAAGCCGAGCTGGTACCTGGTCGCCAGCGACGACCATATGATCCCGCCGGCGGCACAGCGCCAGATGGCGGCGCGGGCCGGGGCGCATGTCAGCGAAGTCGCGGGCAGCCATGCGGTCTATGTCTCGAAGCCGGCCGCCGTCGCCGCGGTCATCGAAGCGGCCGCGAAGGGCACGAAATAAGCCGCTTCCCCCGCCGTTCCCGGATGCCGGGCCTCGATCGAGGTCCGGCGTTCGGCGTTTCAGCGGCGCAGCAGCCAGGTGAGCGCGCTCTCGGCGCGCGCGAAGATGCGCAGATAGGGCTGGGTCATCTCGCGGCGCACCTGCATCCGGGCGATCGCGCTCTCGGTGACGACCGCGATGCGGCTCGCCTGGGGAAAGCCGGCAAAGTGGCGGCGAAAGGCGCGCACCGCCTCCTGCGCCTGCACCCCGCTACGGCGCATGTCCATGCGCAGGAGATAGCCTGGCACGAAACCCTCGGCATCGAACTGGTCGCGCAGCTTGCGGGCATAATCGCCGACCCGATCGGGCTCGAACATGGCGAGCCACTCGATATCGAGCAGATTCAATTCCTTGCGAAAGGTCACGCGGTACATCGCGGCCGCTCTCGCAGCCAAAGGTTAACGGCTGGTCGCCGTCACTCCTCGGTCTTGACGAAGAAGCGGTCGATCACTTCCCGCGCCAGCCGCGCGGGACGGAGCGTCTGCGCGTCGAGGCAGCACCAGCTCGACTTGACCTCGGCCAGCACTTCGCCGCCGCGGCGGATCACCGTCTCGTAAAAGGCCCGGGCGCCCTGGACCTTCTCGAGCAGCACGGTGGCGACGACATCGTCCTCGAGAAAGGCCGGCTTGCGATAGGTGATCTCGTGCTTGAGCGCGACCCAGAGATGCTCGGCCACCGCCTCGACCGGCGCCAGCGCCTGCCAATGGCTGATCACGGCCTCCTGCACCCATTTGAGGTACGAAGCATTGTTCACATGCCCCATGAAGTCGATATCGTCCTGAGCGACATCGATCGGAAATTCATAGGGAAGCGCGGTGCCGGACATATTCCCGCATCATAGGGCGAATCGGGTTTCGAAGCGACTAAAATCCCTGAAATCCCGGGGCTTCGAGGAACCGACGGATGCCGTAGCGTCACCCCGGCACGACGAGACGAACCCATCCGCCCGCGCGCCAGATTGGCCTTACCACTTGACTTGGACACGGCAGGCCAACATCGTCCGGGCATATCGCGGTGACAGCGGTAGCAGAGAGGAGACAAGATGAAACTGAAGCTTGCCGCCGCCGCCCTGGCCGGAGCCGTGCTCGCCATCAGCCCGAGCGGCATGGCCCGCCCCGTGGCGGCCGCCGCCGCGCCCGCGGCCGCGCTGCCGAGCCGCGCGCAGGTGATGGCGTCGATGGAACGCGTCGCCGACTGGCAGCTCACCCATCTCGACGATCTCAGCTACATGCCCGCCGCCCGGCCGAGCACCAAGCGCGCCCGCGACTGGCAACAGGCGACCTTCTGGGTGGCGCTCACCCATCTCGCCGATCGCTCGGACAGCGTGCGCTACAAGGACGCGATCTTCTCCAAGGGCCGCGAGGAGGGATGGAAGCTCGGCGACCGGCTCTACCATGCCGACGACCACATCATCGGCGCCGCCTGGATCTGGGCCGCACGCAAGGGGGCCGGGGCCGCGGCGCTCGCGCCCATGCGGGCAAGCTTCGACCGGATCCTTGCCGCGCCCAAGACCAACGACCTCAAGTTCATCGCACCCGAGCCCGGCGCCGGCGACCCCAGCTGCACTACCCGCTGGTGCTGGTGCGACGCGCTGTTCATGGCGCCGCCAACGCTCTGGGCACTCGCAAAGGACACTCGCCAGGGCCGCTACGCCGCCTTCGCCGACAAGGAGTATCGCGCGACCACCGACTATCTGTTCGACAAGGGCGCGCATCTCTATTTCCGCGACAGCCGCTTCTTCGACCAGCGCGGCGCGCACGGCGAGAAGCTGTTCTGGAGCCGCGGCAATGGCTGGGTATTCTCCGGCCTCGCCCGGATGATCCCCGAGATCCCGGCCAAGGATCCGCGCCGCCCCTATTATACCAGGCTGTTCAAGGAGATGGCGGCGAAGCTGGTGACGCTCCAGCGCGGCAATGGCTATTGGCCGCCCTCGCTGCTCGCCGATCCCGACCGTTCGCAGGACGAATCGAGCGGCACCGGCTTCTACGTCCATGGCCTGGCCTGGGGCATCAAGGCCGGCCTGCTCGACCGCAAGACCTATCTTCCGGCGGTGACCAGGGGCTGGGCCGCGCTCGAACATGCCGTTCAGCCAAGCGGCATGCTGGGCTGGGTACAGCAGGTGAGCGACCGGCCCGATGTGGTGAAGGCCGAGGACGCGCAATTCTATGGCACCGGCGCCTATCTGCTGGCCGGCGCCGCGGTCTATGACCTGACGAGGTAAGGAAGAAGCATGAAGCACGCCCTCTGGCTCCTCGCCGCACCGCTGCTGATCGCCGCCGGGCAGGACAGCGCCCCGCCCGCGCCGCTGGCAACGCTCAACGTCCGCCAGGCCGATGGCAGCTACAAGCTGGTCGACCGGATCGACGTGCCCGCGGGTCACAAGATCCATGACGGGCTGATCGCGATGGAGGGTCCGGGTTGGGAAAGCGATCGGATCGCCTATCGCCTGTACCTCGACGAGCGCAACGTGCCCGACATCTACGGCAAGAAGCTGCCCGGCAACGTGCTGCCGACGATCGGCATGGGCAAGGACGACTATCATTCGATGGCGCCCTGGGGCCAGGACATCTTCCAGGTCGACCAGTCGCTCGGCATGGGCGGGATCGGCGTGCTGCGCGGCGGCGTGGCGACCCAGCTCGGCAAGGCGAAGATCAGCGCGCGCGTGTTCAACAATGATCGCTCGGCGACGGTGCTGGTGACCAACACCGGCTTTCCGGGCGATGGCGGGCCGGCGGATCTATCGACCACCTACCGCATCTTCGCCGGCTCGCGCCTCACCAATGTCGAGGCGCGGGTGAACGGCAATGTGCCGGCGATGATCGCCGGGCTGACGCTGCACGACGGGATGACCAGGATCGAGAGCCCGAAGCGCGGCAAATGGCGCTATTTCGCCACCTGGGGCCGGCAGAGCCTGGCCAAGGACGATCTGGGCATTGCCCTGTTCTATCCGGCCGACGAGGCAGCGGCCACGGGAAGCGACGGCAAGTCGCTCTATGTGCAGTTCTGCGATCCGCGGAACCTGCGCTACGCGTTCGGCGCGGCCTGGGTGGAGGAGCCGGGCGCGCCGCAGACCGAGCGCGAGTTCCGGAAATGGCTGGACGATACCGCGGCCGAGCTTACCCGCCAGCCCTTCGTGGTGAGCACCGCCCAGAAGACCTGCCCGGCGAAATAGGCGGCGGCGGTTCACCGGCAACAACCGTCATCCCGGCGACCGCGGGCCTGATCCGGACGCGCACCGCATGGTCGGTTCTGCAGGCGCGTAGTCCCATCCCCCTTCCGTCGCCCCGGCGAAAGCCGGGGTCTCAGGCGATGGCGCAGGACAGGAGCCGCACCAGATCCCGGCTTTCGCCGGGATGACGATGGAGCGGCGGGGATGCAATGAAACGCGGAATGGTTCGGCACCCGGCACGCCACTGCGCGGCGCCCCTCCCCCGCCAAGCTGGGGGAGGAATTGCACCTGCTCCACCGGCAAGCCGGAGGAAGCCGCCGGTCAGCCCGGATTCTTCCCCTCGCCCACCGCCGGCGCCGCGCCGAAATAGCGCTTCAGCTCGGTTTCCGGCGCGAGCGGATAGCCGTCTCCCCAGGCCCCGCGCGCGCGCCGCAGCAGCTCGTCGAGCTCGCCGGCATCGGGACGCAGCTCGGGCATCGGCCAGCTGTCGACCTTGCGATAATAGGGCTTCAGGAAATCGGTGGCGCCCTTCAGGCTCTTGGCGCCATCGGCATAGTTCCACACGTCCACGCCCACGCACTTGGCCATATCGGCCACGTCATAGGCAGCGAACAGCGCATAGACCGAATAATGGAGGCTGCGCGTGCGGGCGAGCTCGAGCGGCATCTTGCCCTCGGCCGTGATCTGCGGCGAGATGCGCTTCTTGCCAAAGGCCTCGGCCACCGCCTTGGTCATCTCGGGCCGCCGGGCGAACAGCGCGAACTGCGAAGTCTGCGCATCGAACCACATGCCGTGATTGTTCTTGGCGGCATTCTCCGCCTTGCCGTTCCGGCTCGTCTGCATCCAGTCGAGATAGTCGGAGAACCATTTCTCCAGGCCCTTCTGCTCCTCGGCGGTGAGCCTGGCCGAGGGGCCGATCAGCCCGATGCCGTCGACCACCCGCTCCAGCCGCGACGTGTCGAGCACGCCTTCGGCACGGCCCTCCTCGCGCCCGGGCACGGCCTGGGCATAGTTCATATTGGGGTTCATGCGCGTTTCCGGGTTGAGGAACCAGGTGCGCACCAGGCTCGCGGCACGCCCGGCATAGCGCGGATTGTCGGAGAAATAATAAGCAAGGCTCAGCGTCTCGACGTCCGAGCTCATCCCCTCCAGGTCGGTGACGTCGAACTTGTCGGTGTTGCGGTCCGGATTGATCTCGCCGTCCTTGCGCATATAGGGCACGCCGCCCGGCTTGCTGGGATCCGGCCACCAATAGGGCGCGAGGCTGATATAGTCGTGCCGATCGCGCGAGGGCGGGATCGTGCGCTTGTCGACCACCGTGTAGAGCGGCCGCTTCATCGCCGCCTCGGCCCGCGCGATCAGCGCGTCATAGGCCGCCTTCACCGCCGGATCGGTCTGGATCGCGGCCTTGAGCCGCATCATCGCGTCCGGCGCCAAGAAAAAGGTCCTGCGTCCGCCGAACGACGCGGAATATCCTTCCGCGCCGGCGCAGACCGGCTGCTGGGTATTTAGGCCAGGGGAGGCGATCCCGGCATGGGAGGCAGCCTGCGGCACGAGCGCCGCAGCCAGGACAAGGAGAAGAGAGGAGCTGCGGCGCATCGGAGGTTCCTTTCGCGGGCTCAGTAGCGGATCCGGACGCCGAAATAATATTGCGGCCCGCTCTCGCTCACTTCGGCGATCGAATCGTAGCCGCCCTTGTAGAACACGTCCTTGGTGTTGGTGACGTTGAGCGCCTGCAGCTTGAGCTGGACGTTCTTGGTCACGTCATACTGGGCCGAAAGGTTCAGATAGCCCGCATCCTGCACGCCGCGGTTCGTGCCGCCGTTCGGCTTGTAGTAATGCGAGCGATAGCGATACATCGCGCGCAGCGAGAAGCCCTTGCGCTCCCAATAGACCGTGCCGTTGGCGACATATTTGGAGAGGCCGATCAGGTTCTCGGGATCGAGATAGAGCGCCAGCGCCGACGTATCCGGATATTTGAAGTTCGCGACGGCGATGTTGACCGAGCCATTGATGCCGAAGCCGCTGAGGATGCCGGGCAGCCAGGTGAAGGCATGGCTGCCGGTGAACTCGAAGCCGTAGAGACGGCGCATCTCGGGATCGTTGGCAGGCGCGATCAGGTTGACGTTGTAGGTCTGCTGGGTCGGCGCGCCACTATCCACCTGGGTGGTGACCGAGATCGTCGTCGGGATGCCCGCCGAACGCGAGATCACCGATCCGCGCAGCCACTTGTAATAGCCGGCGATCGAGAAGAGCGTGTCGCGGCTCGGATAGAATTCCAGGCTCAGATCCGCGTTCCAGGCGCGCATCGGCTTGAGGTTCGGGTTGCCGCTGGTCGGGTTGAAGGTGACGCTGGACGCGCCGCCCGAGCCCGAAGTCGGATTGAGGGTGATGCCCGCGCCGAAGCTCTCGATCGGCGAGCGCGACAGGGCGCGATAGCCGGCGGCGCGCAGCTTGATCTTGCTCGACAGGTCGAAGGAGAGATTCAGGCTGGGCAGCCAATATGCATAGTCACCCTTGAGCGTGTCGGTCTGGATCGTGCCGCTGGGATCGGCGGCGACGGTGTAATTGTCCGACGCGGTGTCGATCGTCACCTTGAACGGCAGGCGGAAGCCGACCGAGGTGATGCTGGTCTTCACATAGCGCAGGCCGATATTGCCGCTGAACGGCAGGCTGCCCAGGTCGCCGCCGAAGCTGGCCATCGCATAGGCAGCCCGGATCTTCTCGGTCACGTCGATGTCGCTGGGATCGCGGCTGTCGGCCGGCAGCGCCAGCGAATCCTGGCCGGTGAAGGTCTTGAACAGGCACTGATTGTCGAAGGTCGCCCAGCTCGAGAGATTGGTGTTGGTCGTCGGGAAATATTCGCTGGTCGGGAAGCCGCGCCGGCAATTGGCGTTGGCGTTGCCGATGATCTGCGCCACGGTCATGCCGCCATAGGGCACGATCGTGTTCAGATCGGTGTTGCGGTTGTTGTCCAGCGTGCGCTGGTGCTCCGAATAGCGGCCACCCGCCTTGATCGACTTGATGAAGCCATCATTGGCGAACCGGTATTCGGCATCGAGCCGGCCGGCCCAGATATCGTCCTTGCGATCGGTGACGAAACGCTGGCGGGCATAGACCGAGGTCGCCGTGTTGGCGGCGAAGCTCGCCGGATTGTTCACGTCGAAATTGAAGAAGGTGACGCGCGGGACGATCGGGCTCTCGGAATAGTCCAGCTCATAGCCGACGCGCGTGGTGGAACGCATACGGGTCGCCTTCTGCGTCTCGGTGCGGTGCGAGTCCGAGAAGCTGCCATCGGCGGTGATGACGAAGTTGCCCGGCTTCCAGGTGACGGTGGCGCCGCCGCCCTTGTAAGTCTCGTTGCGTTCGCGCAGCTCGAGCTGGTTCTCGATGTTCGAATTGCCGCTGTACTTGACCAGCGCGCCCGTGCTGAAACCGTTGCTGCCATCGCCGATGATGATCGGCTTGATGCCGCGCAGCGCTTCCGCGATCGACAGGATGTTGCGGTTCTCGGTGGATTCGCGCTTCGACCATTGGCCGTCGAGCGAGATGTCGAGATTGGGGGCCGGGCGCCATTGCAGCGCGCCGATCACTGCATTGCGCAGCTCGCGCGTGGTCTGCTGGCGGAAGTTGCGCGACTGGGTGGCGTAATAGGTGGTGCCGATCGTCTCGCCGGTGCGCGGCGTGCTGCCGACCTGGCAATTGACCGTGGCACCGGCGCCCGTCAGCACGGTGCCGTTGTTCGCGGAGGTGTGGCACGGCACGAAGTTCGAATTGCCGTTATAATAGTCTTCCGGCGCGGCGACATCCTGGCGCTGATAGCCGATCGCGATGCCGATCTCGCCGATGCCGGTGCGGAACTGCTTCACCAGGCTGGCATTGGCGCGATAGCCCAGGCCGTCGCGGCCGATGATCTTGTCGTCCTTGGGCAGATAGGAGCCGCGAATCTCCGCCTGGAAGCGCGACTTGCCATAGTCGAGCGGGCGCATCGAGCGCAGTTCGATCACGCCGCCGATGCCGCCCTCGAGAAAGTCGGCGCGCTGGGTCTTGTAGACGATGACGCCGTTGACCAGCTCCGAGGGGAATTGCTGGAAGGCGACCGAGCGATCCGCGCCAGCGGTGGACACTTCGCGGCCGTTGAAGGTCGAGAAGCTGAGCGTCGGGCCGAGGCCGCGCACCGAAAGCTCGTTGGCATTGCCCTTGAAGCGATCGGCCGAGACGCCGGTGATGCGCTCCAGCGTGTCGCCCACGCTGTTGTCCGGCAGGGCGCCGATCTCGTCATTGACGATACCGTCGAGCACGACATCGGCATTGCGCTTCACGTCGATCGAGCTGCGCTGCTCGGCGCGCGCGCCGGTGACGATGATGGCCTGTTCCGCATCCTGGGGCGCCGCGCCGTCCGCCTGGGCGGGATCGGGCGCGGTCTCGGCGGTCTGCGCATAGGCGGGCATCACCATGCAGGCGGATGCCAGCAACGCCAGGCGCAGCGAGTTGCGTCCGAAAGCGGAAAAAACAGTCCCAGGCATGGAATCTCCCCGTCAATTATTACGCCCGTTTTCGGGTCTGATGGCGTGGTAAGGCCAATTTGGCACCGGTGTCAACCCAATTGGCCAGCACGGCCGGTCCCGGATCGTAACGGCCGTCACTTGTAGCGCAGCGACCAGGTCAGCGTGAGCGGCGCGGCGAGGCGCCTGCCCGCCAGCGTGCAGCGGACGAGCGAAGCGAAGGCCCCGGTGGGCGCGCGATATTCCTTGCCCGTGGCCGGGCCGGCGGTGCAGCCGTCATAGCCGGTGGCGGAGAAGCCGGTCACCTCGCCCGCCCCGAACGCCACGGCGCCGGGCCCGGCGCTGCGCGGATCGCCCGAGAAGCCGGCGAATTCGAGCGTCACTTCGGAAAGATCGACGGGCGCCGCCGCCCGATAGACATCGGTACGGGTGATCCTGCCCGGCGCGAATTCATAGCGGGTGCTCACGGTGATCCGCTTGTCGGCGGCGGGCGCGTTGCCGCCCATCCGGTCCATCGCGTCCTGCCGCCAGCTGACGATCGTGCGATCGCCCTGCCGCTGCCACGCCACGCCCCGGAACCAGGCCAGCGGCATCAGCACGCTGCCGTCGGCGAGCGCGAAGCGCGGCGTGAGCTGCGGAAAGCCCGCATCCGCCGATCCCTGGAGCATCCCGCCCGCGAACGGGATCGGGAAATAGGGATTGTGCATATGCTGGCTCTCGGCGCCGTTGATGATCGGCAGGCCGATGACATGGCCGCGGTCGCGCAGCGTGAGCAGCGCCCGGTCATGCGCGCCGCGCGCGAACCAGGTGAAGCGGGCGGCGGGCAGCGCCTCCAGCCACGCCGCATAGCCGGGCGACGGCGCGGCGCTCTTGTAGCCGAGCCCGTTCCACAGCGCGTTGGTGTAGATATACTGGCGCGCCAGGCTCAGATTCTCGCCGAGGATCCGGTGCTTGCCGCGATAGCCGTCGGTGCGGCGGCCATCGTCCCAGAGATTGACCGAGCCCGTGGCCGGGTTCAGCCAGAAATCGGCATAGCGCGCGGCGATCCGGCTGGAGAGCGCATAGGCCATGTCGCGCTCACGCGGAGTGAGCACCCCCAGCTTCGCGGCGGCGGTGAGCACTTCCAGGAACGCCGTCTCGCCATAGGTGCCGATGCTGCGGCCATATTCCCAGCCCTCGCCGGTGAGGGTCGCCCGTGCCAGCATCAGCTCGGCGGACTTGCGCAGCCAGGCCTTCACTTCCGGGGTGGGCGCCATGCCGGTCTCGATGAAGCGCTGGGCGATCTCGCCGATCAGCAGCACCGAATAGCGATCGAAGCGGCCCTGCCCGTCGGTCTCGTCGGCAAAGCCATATTTGCCCGAATAGGTGCGGTAATGCGCGAGCATCCGCTTGAGCAGCGCCCTGGACGCGGTCTCGTCTTCCCAGCCGAGCAGATAGCGCAGCCGCGCGACGCTGAAGGCGACGCCGTAATAATTGTTCGGCAGGCCGTGCAGCAGGCCGAGCGACCGCGCATCGACGAAGCTGCGCCAGTCGAGACGCTGGCGGAGGCGCGCCAGGGTTTCGGGGCGCACCGCCTGCTCCAGCAGCCCGGCCTGCTTCAGCGCATGGAGCGCGGAGACATAATAATAGATGCCCCAGGTGTCGTTGGGATCGTCGATCGTCAGGTCCGCGATCTCGCGATAGCCGGCGAGATAGCCGGCGAGGCGCGGATCGCCACGGGGCGTGTCGAGCAGGAGATAGTGCAGGCCCGAGGCGATCTTGCCGGGGAGGAACTTGTCGCCGCTGTCGAACACCGGCACGCCGTCCAGCCGCATGCCGCGCTTCTCGCGCAGCAGCTGGTGGAGCAGACTCTCCAGCTGCGGCATCAGCCGTTCCTCGATCGTCGCGTCCATCGGCGGCGCCGTGACATAGACCGGACCGTGCGGCGCGGTCGCCGCTTCCTGCGCGGCGGCGGCCGGGCCGGCGAGCGACGCGAGACAGGCGGCGCCGAGCAGCGCGCGCGAGTGATTCTTCAATTGGCCTCTCCTTTTGGTCAGGCCAATTCCCATGTCATGGTAATCGGTGTCAAGCCACTGCGTCGCGAACCCGCTCCGGGCCAGCCCCGAGGGAGGCCCCCGCCCTCAGGCCGATCCGATCTTGAGCCGCTGGGCGACGCTGTTCCGGCGCGCATCGATCTCGCTGCGGGCGCGCTCCATCGCTTCGAGCTCGGTGGCCTCGAGCAGGTCGTCGACCACGCCGCGCAAATGGCGGCGCATCGCACTGCGCGCGGCATGCGGATCGCGCGCCTTGAGCGAATCGAGGATCGGGCGATGCTCCTCCACCCGCGGCGTGATGCCGCCACGCTTGGCGCGCGCGAACATGTTGGCGGCCAGCGGCGATTTGGTGCGCAGATCCCACAGATACTCGACCACGCTGCGGATCGCGGCATTGCCGGTGGCATTGGCGATGGCGAGGTGGAAGCGGTGATCGGCATCCATCACGGCGGGCTCGTCCGAATCGTCCGCCCCCATGTCGTGCAATATGGCTTCGAGTTCCTCGATCTGCTCGTCGGTGATCGAGACTGCGGCAAGCGCCACCGCCTCGCCCTCGAACAGGATGCGCGCTTCGGTCAGGTCGAAGGCACCCACGTCGAAGTTGAGCGCATCGGCACGCTCGCCGCTGCCATGGTCGCGGCGCGTGACATAGAGGCCCGAGCCGTGCCGCGCCTCGATCCAGCCCTTCATCTCAAGCGCGATCATCGCTTCGCGGATCGTCGGCCGGCTGACCTTGTATTCCTCGGCCAGGTCGCGCTCGCCGGGCAGCCGGCTACCCGGCGACCAGCGGCCGGCCTCGATCGCCTCGGTGATCGAAGCGGCCACCCGCTGATAGAGCTTGTTGCCGGTAATCTTCATCGCACCCTCATCGTTACACTACCTCGTAGGTTGACACGATAGGTCATACAAGTGGATATTGGCCTGACCACTTCCAGGGGGTTTCGTTTTGCCACGTATCACTGCCGCCCGCGTCATCGTGACGCGCCCCGGCCGCAACTTCGTAACGCTGAAGATCGAGACCGACGAGGGCGTCTACGGCCTTGGCGACGCGACGCTGAACGGGCGCGAGCTGGCGGTGGCGAGCTATCTCACCGACCATGTGATTCCGTGCCTTATCGGCCGCGATGCCCATAGCATCGAGGATATCTGGCAGTATCTCTACAAGGGTGCCTATTGGCGTCGCGGGCCGGTGACGATGACCGCGATCGCGGCGGTCGACATGGCCTTGTGGGACATCAAGGGCAAGCTGGCGGGCATGCCCGTCTACCAGCTGCTGGGCGGCGCCGCGCGCGAAGGCTGCATGGTCTATGGCCATGCCAATGGTAGCGATATCGCGGAAACGATCGAGCGCGCGCAGGAATATCTGGAGCAGGGCTATCGCGCCGTGCGCCTCCAGTCCGGCGTGCCGGGCATGGCGACGACCTATGGCGTGTCGGGCGAGCGCTTCTACTACGAGCCGGCCAAGGGATCGCTGCCCGAGGAAGCGCAGTGGAGCACGGCGAAATATATGCGCTTCGTGCCCGAGCTGTTCCAGAAGGCGCGCGACGCGCTGGGCTGGGACATTCACCTGCTGCACGACGTCCATCACCGCCTCACGCCGATCGAGGCCGGGCGGCTGGGCAAGGACCTGGAGCCGTATCGCCTGTTCTGGCTGGAGGATGCGACGCCGGCCGAGAACCAGGCCGCCTTCCGGCTGATCCGCCAGCACACCACCACGCCGCTGGCGGTGGGCGAGATCTTCAATTCGATCTGGGACGCCAAGCAGCTGATCGAGGAGCAGCTGATCGACTATATCCGCGCGACCGTGGTGCATGCCGGCGGCATCACCCATCTGCGCCGGGTGGCGGCGCTCGCCGATCTCTACCAGGTGCGCACCGGCTGCCATGGCGCGACCGACCTGTCGCCGGTGTGCATGGCGGCGGCGCTGCACTTCGGGCTGTCGATCCCCAATTTCGGCATTCAGGAATATATGCGCCATTCGGAGGAGACCGACGCGGTATTCCCCCATGCCTATCGCTTCGAGCGGGGCCTGATGCATCCCGGCGACGCGCCGGGCCTGGGCGTGGACATCGACGAGGAACTGGCGGCCAAGTACGAATATAAGCGCGCCTATCTGCCGGTGAACCGGCTCGAGGACGGGACGATGTTCAACTGGTGAGCCTGCCCACCCGCCGGCCCGCCGGGGCCGATTCGCGGCGCGGAAGTTTACGAAGTTGATGCCATGGGGGGCGGGTTTCGCCCCCCCGTGACGGCGCCCGTGGCTGGCCGGAGCGTGGGAGAAGGCGCGCGACTGCTGCATCCGGGCAGCGAAGCATGCGCAATCCTACATTGGAAGGGGGGTGACCGGGCGCGCTCCTCCCTCACCCGTCACCCCGGCTTGACCCGGGGTCCCGCTTATTCAGGCGAGCTGGCCATGGCGGTCGCGCCACCCGGGATTGCCGCGCTCGATCAGCGCGAACTTCCCTTTGCACCGCCAACGCTTCATCCGCTTCTCATGCGCGATGCAGTCGGTGATCGAAGGTGCGTGCTCCACCCAGACGAGGCGAACGAGTCCGTAGCGGCGGCGGAAATCGGAGCCGTCGCCAGTCCGATGCTGATAGATGCGCGAAGCCAGGCTGGAGGTCACGCCGGCATACATGGTGCCACGATAGCGATCGGCCATGATGTGGGCCCACCCACCCCGCTCTTGGGGCCCCATTCAAGCGGAACACAAGAAGCGGGGACCCCGGGTCAGGCCCGGGGTGACAGATCCAAGCAGGCCTGGCGCGAGCCCCTCAGACCTCCTCGACCGGCGCGGCCGGGCCGTTCTTCAGGATCGATTCGATCGCGTTCCGCGCGTTCGCCTTGCTGGAATAGCCCTCGGTCCAGAAGATTATCTCGCTGTTATACTTGAACTTCGCGACATACTCGCCGGCCTTGTTCTGCTCGATCACGAACTTGTGTGCCATTGGCTTTCTCCCGAACTCGAACGGCTAACCCGGGTTAGCTTCCGAAACGTGCAGGCGAATAGGGGGCCGGGTCAATAGCCGAGACCGCCGGATCGGGCATGGTGCCGAGCAGCAGCGCCGAAGCGAGCTTCGCGGCCGCCGGCGCGGTCTGGATGCCGAAGCCGCCCTGGCCGGCGCACCAGAAAAAGCCCGGCACCTCCGCGTCGAAGCCATAGACCGGCAGGCGATCGGGAGCGAAGGTCCTGAGACCGGCCCATTTGTGCTCGAGCTTCTCCACCCGCCAGTCGACGACGTGCTCGAACCGGTCGATCGCGGTGGCGACGTCGATATCCTCCGGCTGCGCATCGCAGGGCGGCGTCGCGATCTCGTCATGCGGGCTCAGCCAGATCCGGCCGCCGGCTTCCGGCTTCCAGTAGAAGCTGCCGCCGATATGCGCGACCATCGCGCTGCCGGGCGCGGGCGCGGGATCGGTCTTCAGCTGCATGATCGTGCGGCGATAGGGCCGGATGCCGAGCGGCCGCACCCCGGCCATCTCCGCCACCGGATCGGCCCAGGCGCCGGCGGCATCGACCAGCACCGCCGCCGCGAAGCTGCCCGCGCGAGTCTCGAGCCGCCACGCGCCGCCCTCGCGCCGCGCGGAGACCAGGGCGGCATGCGTCAGCAACTCTGCCCCTGCCCGTTTCGCTGCCGCCAGCATGTCGCCGTGCAGGCCGCCGACATCGATATATTCGCAGCTCGGCTCGAGCACGCCGAGCGTCCATTCCGCGCGCAGGCCCGGGATCAGCGCCCGGGGATCGACCGGGCGCAGCTCCACGCCGGTGCCTTCGAACTCGGCCAGGAACGCCGCGATCGCCGCCGCCTCGTCCGCCCGGCCGATATGGACCGAGCCCATCGGCTCCAGATATTTTCCGAGCATCGGGCCCGAGGCGGTGGTGAGCGGCTGGATCGCCGGCCCGCCATAGCTTTCGGACCAGAAGGCGGCCGAGCGGCCCGTCGCGTGATAGCCGGCGCGCTCCTCCGCCTCGAGCAGCAGCACGCGCGCATGGGGCGCGAGCTCGGCCGCGAGGCTGGCACCGGCGATGCCGGCGCCTACGATCGCTATGTCATGGACCATCAGCGCCGCTGGGCGCGCGCGGCGAGGAAGAGGTCGATCTCGCCGATCGCGCGATTGCGGACCCTGTCCTCCTCGCGCAGGATCTCATGCGCGCTTTCCTTGCCGAACGTGACGATGCGGGCGTCGGGAAGCCTGGGCACGATCCGGAGCGCCGCCTTCGCATCGACCAGCCCGTCCGCCTTGGCGACCAGGGCAAGCACCGGCACCGGCATCTTGCGGAGCTTCGGATCGCCGGCCAGCTCGCGCATCGACTTGAACGCCTGGATCAGCCAGCGCCAGCTCGGCGGGCCGGTGACGATGGCGGGGTCGTGCTGCTGCCACCAGATCTCGTCGGCATAGCGATCGGGATCATGGGTGAGCAGGTTGGCGCGAGTCTCGGTGGTGTAGGGCTTCTCGTTGCTCTTCCAGGCCGGCCGGGTGCTGTCGCCCACGCCGCCCAGGATGCGCGCGGCCCGCTCGGCAAAGGGCCCCAGCGCGCTCTTCACGCCCAGCATCGGCGCCACGATCACCGCAGCATCGGGCCCGATCGCGCCCTCGACCAGGCCGCGCAGCACCAGATGGCCGCCCATCGAATGGCCCATCACCACGTGCGGCCCGGGCGTCGCCGCCTCCCAGTCCGCATAAAAGGCGCGCAGGTCGGCGATGAAGCTGTCGAAGCTGTCGATGTCGCCGCAATTGGCCGCGGCGGTCAGCCGGCCCGAGCCGCCCTGGCCGCGCCAGTCGAACGAGGTGATCGTCCAGCCCTGGTCGTGCCAATGGTGGAAGACCTCGAGATATTTCTCGAAGATGTCGCCCCGGCCGCCCTGGAACAGGATCGAGCCGCGCGGCGTGGGGGCCTCGGCGGGCCAGGCGAAGGCGCGCAGCTGCCAGCCATCGGGGGCCGTCCAGCGATGGACCTTGGCTCCAACGGGGATGGTGCGGCGGGTATCCGGGTTTTCACGCATGGGGCTTGGTTACGTTTTGATAAGCCGTCCCGTCTAGGACTTTGGCGACATGGGGGATGTGTTCGTCACTTTGCTGCTCGTGGCACTTGCGCTGCTGCTCGTCTCGGCGGGCATCCAGGATGCGCGCACGCGCGAGATCGCGAACTGGAAGAATGCCGCCATCGCCTTGATGGCGCCGCTCTGGTGGTGGGCGAACGGGCTGGCGCTGTGGCCGGACGTGGCGATGCAGGCCGGCGTTGCCGGGCTCGTCTTCGCCTTCTTCCTGGGCGCCTTCGCGCTGGGGCAGATGGGCGGCGGCGACGTGAAGATGATCGGCGCGCTCGCCTTGTGGCTGCCGGTGCAGCCGCTGGTGTGGATGCTCGTGCTCATGTCGCTGATCGGCGGTGGGCTCACGCTCCTGATGGTGATCGAGAAGCGGCTGCGCCGCGACGCGGGGGGGCCGCTGGAGATCCCCTATGGCGTCGCCATCGCGATCGCGGCGCTGCTGGTTCTTCGCGAACCCATTTTTAACCAGTTCGGGTGAATAATTAACGCCGGCGCAACCACATAGGCCGGCGCTTTTGAGAAGGCTTGGAATAGCGAAATGGATGCACGCAAGCTGATCCTGCTCGTCGGTGCGCTCGTCGTGGCGGCCATCACCGCGTTCATGGCGCGCAACCTGATGACCGGCGCGCCCGCGCCCCAGGCCGGCGCCGTGCCGGCGGCCGTCCAGCCGCAGAACACCACCGAAGTGCTCGTCGCCAAGCGTGAGCTGCCGGTGGGCACCATCCTCGACCCCCAGTCGCTCGAATTCCGCCCCTGGCCCAAGGAGCTGGTCGAGGGCGCCTATTTCGTGCGCAGCGAATCGGACCCGGCCAAGCTGGTCGGCACCGTGGTGCGCTTCCCGATCCCCGCCGGCCAGCCGGTGACGCAGGGCGCGCTGGTGAAGCCCGGCGACCGCGGCTTCCTCGCCGCCGCGCTCGGCCCCGGCATGCGCGCGGTGACCGTGCCCGTCTCGACCCAGAGCGCGGTCGCGGGCTTCGTCTTCCCGGGCGACCGCATCGACCTGATCCTCACCCAGTCGGTGAGCGGCGGCGGCGACGGCCCGGCGCTCAAGGCCTCGGAGACGGTGCTGCGCAACCTGCGCGTGCTCGCCACCGACCAGAAGACCGACAAGCAGACCGACGACAAGGGCAACACGATCGTCAACACCTATTCGACCGTCACGGTCGAGGCGACGCCCAAGATCGCCGAGAAGATCGCAGTGGCGCAGACCATCGGCACGCTCTCGCTCTCGCTGCGCTCGATCGCCGACAATCAGGGCGAGCTCGAGGACGCGATCGCGAACGGCGACGTCGAAGTGCCGAGCGATCCGAAGAAGGAAAAGGAAATGATCGCCAAGGTGGCGCGCGCGCCGCAGGACGGCGCGACCACCTTCGCCACCGGTGCCGACGTGTCGCGCTTCCAGCGCAGCACCGTGCCGGCCAGGCCGCACGACATGGGCACGGCTGCCGCACCCGGCGCCGCGCCCACGCCCGGCCAAAGCTTTCCCGGCGCCGCGACTCCGCGCGGCCCGGTCGTGACCGTCGTTCGCGGCAATGCCGAGACCGCCGTTGCTCTGGGGGGCAAGAACTGAGATGACTCGCAAGCTTCTTCTGAAGCGCTCGCTCGCCGCGATCGTGTCGACCGCGCTGGTCGGCGCGCCGGCGACCGGCTTCGCCCAGACCGCCAAGTCCAAGCGGCCCCACCCGGCCCGTACCAATGCGCCAGGCCGCGCCAATGTGGGCGTCGCCAACCTGCCGCCGGGCACGCAGCGGCCGAGCGGCGAGATCCTGCTCTCGACCGGCCAGGGCGAGCTGATCACGCTTCCGGCCAACGTCGCCAATGTCTGGACCTCCAATCCGTCCGTCGCCGATGTCTATGTGAACAATCCGCGCCAGATCCACCTGTTCGGCAAGGATTTCGGCGAAGCGACGGTGTTCGCGACCAGCGCCTCGGGCGCGGTGATCTTCTCCACCAATATCCGCGTGGCGCAGAACATCACCTCGATCGATCGCATGGTGAAGGTCGCCATGCCCGATGCGGATGTCCAGGTGACCACGGTCGGCCAGATCGCGGTGATCAACGGCACGGTGAAGTCGCCGCAGGACAGCGAGCAGGCGCAGCGCCTGGTCACCGGCCTGCTCAACCCCGGCGTCAACGTCAACGATCCCAATGCCCAGCTCAAGATCGCGGTGATCAACCGCCTGCGGACCGCCACGCCGCTGCAGGTGCAGCTGCAGGTGAAGTTCGCCGAGGTGAGCCGCAGCTTCGTCAAGAACATCGGCGTCAACTTCACCACCAAGGATCCGACCGGCGGCTTCCAGTTCGGCATGGCCCAGGGCCGCAGCCCGGGCTCGTTCTCGGCGACCGACCTCGCCAAATATCCGACGGCGACGATGACCCAGAACGGCGTCACCATCACCGGCGCCTATGATCCCTCCACGGGCCGGTTCGTCAATCCGCGCGCCACCGGCCTGGCCGACATCACCCGCGGCTCGGACAACGCCACCATGGGCCTGGCCGGCAAGCTGTTCGGCCTCGACGTGCTCGCGGCGATCGATCTCGGCGAGACGATCGGCCAGGTGACCACGCTCGCCAACCCGAACCTCACCGCGCAATCGGGCGAGACGGCGAACTTCCTCGCCGGCGGCGAGATCCCGATCCCGGTCGCGCAGGGCCTGGGCACCACCACGGTGGAGTACAAGCAGTACGGCATCAGCCTGGCCTTCACGCCGACGGTGCTGGCCGATGGCCGCATCTCGCTGCGCGTGCGCCCCGAAGTGTCGCAGCTGACCTCGGCCGGCGCGGTGCAGCTCAACGGCGTCACCATCCCCGCGCTCAGCACGCGCCGCAGCGAGACCACCGTCGAGCTCGGCTCGGGCGAGAGCATGGTGGTCGGCGGGCTGCTGCAGAATTCGCAGAACAACTCGATCACCAAGACGCCGGGCCTGGGCGACGTGCCCATCCTGGGCGCGCTGTTCCGCTCGAACGGCTTCCAGCGCAACGAGACCGAGCTGGTGATCGTGATCACCCCCTATCTGGTGAAGCCGGTCAACGCCAACCAGATCGTCCTGCCGACCGACGGCTACAAGGCGCCGAACGACTTCGACCGCGTCTTCATGGGCGCCCTTTCCGGCAGCGGCAAGGGCGGCGACCGCCCGAAGCCGAGCATGGCACCGACGGACGGCCAGCCCTCGGTGGGCGCCTATTCGCCCGCACCGGCCGGCCAGGCCGCCGCGCCCGTCCAGACGGCACCCGCCCCGCAACCCAACCGCAAGCAGAAGAAGGGCGGCGCCGCAGCCCCCGGCTTCGGCTTCTGATCCCGATGCGACTGACGAGGAGATCGCCCGTGCTTCCGCGCTTCACTCCCCTGCTCGTCCCGGCGCTGCTGCTCGCCGGCTGCGGCACCTATAATGGCGGCGTGGAATCGATCCATCAGCCGATCGTCCAGCGCAGCGACTATGTGCTCGACCTGCAGACGACCGGCTATTCCCTGGCACCCGGCGAGAGCCAGCGCCTCGCCGGCTGGATGTCGGCCATGAGCCTGCGCTACGGCGATCGCGTCGCGATCGACGACGGCGCCGCCGGCGCCACCGGCCGCCGGGAAGTCGCCGCCGAGGCCGGCCGCTACGGCCTGATCCTCGCCGATCGCGCGCCGGTCACCGCCGGCCAGATCGCCCCGGGCACGATCCGCGTGGTGGTCACCCGGATGACTGCCAACGTGCCGGGCTGCCCCGACAATTCGCGCCCCGCCGAATATACGTTCGAGGCGAGCACCAGCTCGAACTATGGCTGCGCGACCAACAGCAATCTCGCCGCGATGGTCGCGGATCCCGCCGATCTGATCCGCGGCGCCGCGGGCTCGCCCACCGCCGATCCGATCAGCGCGTCCAAGGCCATCGGCGCGTTCCGCGCGGCGGTGCCCTCGGGCAGCGGCGGCAAGGTCGACGCCGGTTCGGGGAGCCCCAAGTGAACGCGCCATTCAATCCCGCCCGCACCGGGCATCGCGATCCGTTCGTTGCGTTCGTCTGCGACGAGACGACGGCGGAGATCCTGCGCCCGATCGCGGTCGAGCTCGGCTGGTCGCCGGAAAAGGTCAACAAGGGCGGCCTGCGCAACGCGGTCCAGACCCTGTCGGTCTCGGCGAGCCCGAACATCCTGTTCGTCGACCTCTCCGAGAGCGGCGACCCGCTCAACGACATCAACGCGCTCGCCGAAGTCTGCGAGCCGGGCACGATCGTGATCGCGTCGGGCCAGGTGAACGACGTGCGCCTGTATCGCGACCTCGTCGCGAGCGGCATCCACGACTATCTGCTCAAGCCGCTGAACCCGGATGCGCTGCGCGATGCCTTCGCCCAGGCCCAGGCCGCGCTCAACGCGCCCAAGCTGGCCGAGGCCGGCACCGATCGCCCGCATTGCGCGGTGGCGGTGATCGGCACGCGCGGCGGCGCCGGCGCCTCGACGCTCGCCACCTCGCTCGCCTGGCTGATGGGCGAACGCCTGGGCCGCAGCACCGCGCTGCTCGACCTCGACGTGCATTTCGGCACGGGCGCGCTCGCGCTCGACCTCGAGCCGGGCCGCGGCCTGACCGACGCGATCGAGAATCCCAGCCGTATCGACGGGCTGTTCATCGAGCGCGCGATGGTCCGCGCTTCGGACCGCCTCGCCGTGCTCAGCGCCGAAGCGCCGATCCATTCGCCGATCATGACCGACGGCGCGGCATTCTATCAGTTGCAGGAAGAGATCCGCACCGCCTTCGAATGCACGGTGGTCGACCTGCCGCGCTCGATGCTGGTCAACCATCCGCACCTGATCACCGATGTGCAGGTGGCCGTGCTGGCGACCGAGCTGACGCTGGCTTCCGCGCGCGACGCGATCCGCATCCTGAGCTGGTTCAAGTCGAACGCGCCGCAGACCCAGGTGATCGTGGTCGCCAACAAGATCCAGCAGGCGGCGGTGCTCGAGATCAGCCGCAAGGACTTCGAGGGCTCGATCGAGCGCAAGATCGACTTCATGCTGCCCTTCGATGCCAAGCTCGCCTCGCAATCGGCCAAGCTGGGCAAGCCGCTCGCCGAAGTGGGCAAGGGCAACAAGGGCATCGCCCCGCTCGTCGACCTCGCCCAGCGCATCGCCGGCATCGCCGATTCGGGCGCCGAGGAAGCCGGCCCCGGCAAGACGAAGGGCAAGGGCGAAAAGCCCAGGGGCGGCGGCTCGCTGCTCGACAAGTTCAAGGTGAGGATGCCGGTTAAGGCAAAGAAGTAACCATTGCGCGGCTAGGCTGCGCGCAGGTTACGCAAGCGGAGTTGGTGCGGCGTGGAGATGCTGCCGGTATTGATGCTCGCTGGAGGCACCTTCGTGGTGCTCGCGCTGATGGTGCTCGCCTTTTCGGGCCCGTCGGCCGAGCGGGCGGGCGCGCGCCGGGTCAAGACGATGCGCGAGCGCCATGTGGTGAGCGCCGTCGGCGCCAATGCGATGGAGGCGCAGATGCGCCGCGTCGCCGCCGCCCGCGCCACGCGCATGGACGTCACCGCCGCGCGTTTCCTTCCCAATCCCGCGCTGCTTCAGAAGCGGCTGAGCATGACCGGCAAGCCCTGGACGCTCGGCCAGTACATGATGGTCAGCGCCGGGCTCACGCTGGTGCCCGCCGGGCTGATCATGCTCCAGGGCCTGCCGATCCTGCTCGGCCTGGGCATCGGCCTGTTCCTGGGCGTCGGCCTGCCGCACTTCGTGGTCGGCTTCTTCATCAAGCGCCGCATCGCCCGGTTCACCGCCAAGTTTCCCGACGCGATCGAGCTGCTCGTGCGCGGGCTGCGCTCGGGCCTGCCGATCACCGAGACGATCGGCGTGGTCGGCCAGGAAGTCGACGGCCCGGTCGGCGAGGAATTCCGCGCGGTGAGCGACAAGATGAAGATCGGCAAGTCGCTCGACACCGCGCTGCAGGAAACCGCGGACCGGCTCGGCACACCCGAATTCCAGTTCTTCACCATCACCATCCAGATCCAGCGCGAGACCGGCGGCAACCTGGCCGAGACGCTGGCCAACCTGGCCGACGTGCTGCGCAAGCGCGCGCAGATGAAGCTGAAGATCAAGGCGATGTCGTCGGAATCCAAGGCATCGGCACTGATCGTCGGCGCGCTGCCCTTCATCGTCTTCGCGCTCGTCTGGTTCATCAACAACAACTACATGGCCAATTTCTTCGCGGATCAGCGCCTGATGATCGCCGGCGGCGGCGGCCTGCTCTGGATGGGCATCGGCGCCTTCATCATGGCCAAGATGGTCAATTTCGAGATCTAGCGGCATGAACCCTCCTTCCCCCGGCCCCACGCTGCTCGGCGTCGACGTCATCTCGGTGGCGACGATCCTCTCGGCCGTCGCCGCCTTCGCGGTGCTGCTGGCGATCTACGCCGCCACCACGGTGCGCGATCCGATGGCGAAGCGGGTCAAGTCGCTCAACGAGCGCCGCGAGCAGCTGAAGGCCGGCATCACCGCCTCCACCTCGAAGCGCCGCGCCAAGCTGGTCCAGAAGAACGAGACCACCGACCGCATCCGCTCGCTGCTCTCCTCGATGAAGGTGCTGCAGGACAGCCAGGTCAAGCAGGCGCAGACCAAGCTGCTCCAGGCGGGCATTCGCCGCAAGGAATTCGCGGTCGCGGTGATCTTCGGCCGCCTGGTGCTGCCGATCGCGATCGGCGGGCCGGTGCTCTATCTGGTCTATGGCACCACGATGTTCGCGGACTGGAGCCCGATCAAGGCCTATGGCCTGGTCGCCGGCAGCTTCATCCTCGCCTACAAGTTCCCGGACCTCTACCTCAAGAACAAGATCCAGAAGCGCAGCGCGGCGATCCGCAAGGGCCTGCCCGACGCGCTCGACCTGCTGGTAATCTGTGCCGAAGCGGGACTCACCGTCGACGCCGCCTTCGCGCGCGTGTCGAAGGAACTGGGCAAGGCCTATCCCGAGCTGGGCGAGGAGTTCCAGCTGACCGCGATCGAGCTGGGCTTCCTCACCGATCGCCGCCAGGCCTTCGAGAATCTCGCCGAGCGCATCGACCTGGATTCGATCCGCGGCGTGGTCACCACCATGATCCAGACCGAGAAATACGGCACGCCGCTCGCTTCGGCGCTGCGCGTGCTCTCGGCCGAGTTCCGCAACGAGCGCATGATGCGCGCTGAGGAAAAGGCCGCCCGCCTGCCCGCGATCATGACCGTGCCGCTGATCCTGTTCATCCTGCCGGTGCTGTTCGTCGTGATCCTCGGGCCGGCGGCCTGCTCGATCAACGATGCGCTGATCTCGAAGGGCCCTTAACCTTTCCGGTGGCGCGGCCTTCCCGGGCGGGATAGCTTCCCGCCAGACTAAGGGGAGGTCGACTCGATGCATGATTTGCCGTTCCAGACGATCACGCAGGTCGCGGGCTTGGGCCTTACGCTGATCGCCGGCTGGTTCCTGGGGCTCGCCAGCCACAGCGGCGGCCGCAAGTGGCGCGAGCGCCTCGAGGAAGCGGAGACCGAGAATGCCGGCTATCGCGACCGCGCCGAAAGCGATCTGCGCGACGCCGCCCGCCGCATCCGCGATCTCGAGGCCGAGAATGCCCGGCTGAGAGCCGCCGCGACCGCGCCCGTTGCCGCTCCGGCTCCCGTTGCGGCATCTGCGCCCGCCGCCGAGCCCGAGGGCCACTCGACCGCCACCGTGGCGGCAGCCGCCGTCGCCGGCGCGGCCGC
>OAOK01000041.1_pt1 | contig 64320 bp, 50 predicted proteins | sample 1641101 | NCBI WGS metagenome assembly OAOK01 (sample SAMEA104232307, study PRJEB22302) | sediment metagenome | biome: forest; feature: aquifer; material: sediment | place: USA | collected 2011-08-07 | depth 0.01 m
GGCCCCGGCCGCGGCGATCGCCGCCGTCGCGGCCGCCTGTCTATGGCGCGGCCCCGCCTTGCGAAGGCGCTGGCAGCGAAACGCGGCGCGCGCAGCGCTCGCCCTGGCCATCCCGGGCGCGGCGATCCCCTATCTTCTGTTCCCGCTCTTCGCGCTGCCCGCGCCCGGCGGCCCCTATGCGATCGGGACGACGCGCATCGACCTGATCGACGCGGGCCGCCGGGGCGTGTTGGAAGACGGCGCGGACGCGCGACGCCGCATGACGGTGCAGCTCTGGTACCCGGCCGCCCCGGGGGACAGGCATCCCCTGGCGCGATATCTTCCGAGCGATACCGTCGCGACCGATGCGGGATCGATCGCGCGCAACGCCCTGCACCGCTCCTTCGAGCTGCAGCATCTCGCCGCTATTCCCACCCATGCCCGGCTGGACGCCGAACCGGCAGGAGACGGCCATCCGCTGTTCGTCTTCAACCATGGCTATACGATGTACCCCGCGCAGAATACGCCGCTGTTCGAGCGGCTGGCGAGCCATGGCTATGTCGTCGCCAGCATCGGCCACCCCTATGATTCCGCGCGGCAGCAATTCGCCGACGGATGGAGCCGCGAGACCACGCCGCTGGTCGTGTCCCCGGCAATGGCCGAAACGCTGGGCGCGCTGGTGCAGGATCAGAGCGTCCAGGGCTGGCGCCGACGCTTTCCGGCCTATGCCGAAGCGGCGGCGAAGGACCGGCTGATGCGGAGCACCGAGGCGTGGCTGGCCGATACCCGCTTCATCCTCGCCACGCTCGCGCGCGGCCGGCCCTCGCCGCTCGCCGCGCGAATCGCAAGGTCGGTGGATTTCTCGCGCCTGGCGTTCGGCGGCATGTCGTTCGGCGGCGGCATCGCGGCGCAGGCCTGTGTGCAGGAACCGCAGTGCCGCGCCGCGATCAGCCTGGACGGCGTGACCTATGATCCCGCGATGTTCGACCGCGCCGCCGGCCGGCCGATGCTGTGGCTGCAATCGGACTGGCCGCGCTATCCGCTCTATCCGAACCAGCCACGCGATCCCCGCACGCACCCGATGGACTTCGCCTTTCGGCACTGGACCGGCCCCGCGGCGCCTGACGATTTCCGTTTCCGGGTCGAGGGCTCGGGCCATCTCGCCTTCACCGACCTGATCCGCATGTTCCGCCACCGGGCGCCGCCGGCGCTCTACGGCACCATTTCCGCCACCGAGATGGACGGCATGATCGGCGACTTCTCGCTCGGCTTCCTGGATCGGTTCGTCGAAGGAAAGGACAGCGGCTTCCCACGGGTCCAGGAAGCGCGGCATGCCTCGGCGATCCGGCATCTGCCCGGGACGGGCACTCCACGCCAAGGGGCGCGCCCAGACAGCCCTTGAAACTACGCCCGTCATCCCCGCCTGCGCGGGGATGACGGTTGAACAAGTATGCGTATCCAGAGGGAGTGCCCGTCCCGCCGCTCAGTTCAGCAGGACGTCGAGAATGCGATCGACGCCATGCCGAATGGGGTCGCTGCAGGGCAGTCCCGTCTGCGTCTCGATATCGCGGATCGCGGCGTCGACCGCGGCAGGCTCCATGCGCGAGGTGTTGACGCTGATCCCCACCACGCGCGCCTCCGGATTGGTCAGCTGCGCGGCGGCGACGTTCATGTCGATGCAGCGCCGCAAATCCGGCACGCCATAGTCGAAGCCGAGCAGATGCGTGCGGACCGGCTCATGGCAGACGACCAGCGCATCCGGCTGGCTGCCATGGATCAGCCCCAGCGTGACGCCGGCATAGGCCGGATGGAACAGCGAGCCCTGGCCTTCGATCACGTCCCAGTGATCCGGCGCGGCATCGGGCGACAGCCATTCGGCCGCGCCGGAAATGAAGTCGGCGATCACCGAATCGATCGCGACGCCCCGGCCGGAGATCATGATGCCGGTCTGTCCGGTCGCGCGGAAATCGGCGTCGATGCCGCGTGCCCGAAGTCCCGCCTCCAGCGCCAGCGCGGTGTATTTCTTGCCGACGGCGCAATCGGTGCCGACGGTCAGCAACCGCTTGCCGGACCGCTTGCGCCCCGAGCCGGGCAGGAAGCCGCGATCGGGCTGGCGCAGATCCAGCACCGCGCGCCCCGTCCGGTCGCGCGCCTCGGCGATCGCGGGAATGTCGTTGAGGCGCTGGTGCATCCCCGCGGCAAGATCGAGCCCCTGCTCGAGCGCGTCGACCATCGTTGCCACCCAATGCTCGGGGATGAAGCCGCCGACATTCACCACGCCGACGATCATGGTCCGCGCGCCGGCGCGAGCGGCCTCGGCGGGCGTCATCTCGGCGATGCCGAGATCGACCGTGCAGCCGGGCAGCCGGTACTGCGCCAGCACAAGCTCGCGCCGCCACTGATTGACCCCCGCCGCCGTCTTGGCCGCGCTGAGCTCCTCCACGTCGCCCAGGAAAAGCAGATATGGTGCCTGCATCGTCATCCCCGTTTCATTGCCAGAAGGCGATGAGGAGTGGCGCAACGCCGGGCGGACCGCTTTGCCATTCCGGGCCCGCCATTAGCCGTCACGGTTCCGGCGGGAGAAATCGCGAACTGGCGCGCCTCGACGGCTAAACCGAAATGCCCGGAATGGGCTCAGATCATCGTCGTCAATCAATGTGGGACGGACGACGCAGCCGATGCAGGATATCGTGGGACAGACACCCTTGGCGCCACGCACGGCCATGGCATGGGAGATCGGCCGGCTCGACGCGCACGACCAAGCCGCGCTCGTCCGCCGGGGCGACGTGTCGGCGCGCGAATTGTGCGAGAGCGCGATCGCGCGGATCGAGGCGCTCGACAAGGCACTGAACGTCATCACGCATCGCGACTATGATGCCGCGCTCGTCCGCGCGGATCGCGCCGCCGGGCCGATGGCGGGCGTGCCCTGGCTGCTCAAGGACGGCCTCGACTATCGCGGCATGCCGAACCGCAGCGCCAGCCGCCTGCACCGCGACGCCGCGCCGGGCGATATCGACTTCCCCTTCACCCGGGCCCTGGACGATGGCGGCCTGGTCGCGCTCGGCAAGACCAACGCACCGGAATTCGGCCTGCTGCCGACCACCGAGCCACTGCTCTACGGGGCGGCGCGCAACCCATGGGCGACCGAGCGCTCGCCCGGCGGATCGAGCGGCGGCGCGGCCATCGCGGTCGCCACCGGCATGGTGCCGCTGGCCCATGCGGCGGATGGCGGCGGATCGATCCGCATCCCGGCCTCGTGCTGCGGGCTGATCGGGTTGAAGCCCGGGCGGGGCGCGACCCGGCGTGCCCGCGCGCCGCACCTGATGGAGGATCTGCTTGCCTGCGACATGCTGCTGGCGCGTAGCGTGCGCGATGTGGAATGGGCGATGGGCATGGTCGCCGCGAACGCGCTCACCCCTGTGCCTCGTCGCGACAAGGGGCTGCGGATCGCCGTGGTCACCACCAACCTCAATGGCGACCAGCCCCATCCGGACGTGCTCGCCAGCACCCTGCGCAGCGCCAGGCTGTGCGAGGAACTGGGCCATCATGTGTTCGAGGCGCCGCCGCCCTATGACGGTCCGGCGGTGATGGTGGCGTTCAAGGCGATCTGGGCCTATCTGGCGCGCGACGTGCTGCAATCGGCCCGCGCGCGTTTCGGCGCCGCCGCCGATACCGCCGTCGAGCCCTGGACGCTGGGGCTGGGCGAATGGGCGGCCGGTGCCGCGATCGACGATGTCGACCATCTGTTCCGCGCGATCGAGGGCGCCCGCCGCGCGCTGGACTCCGCGTTCGGCGATGCCGATGTCATCCTGTCGCCGGTGCTCGGCCTTCCCGCGCTGCGCATCGGAGAACTGGCCCCCGATGCGGATTTCGATCACATCATGCAGCTGATGTTCGATTATGTGTCCTACACGCCCCTGCACAACCTGACCGGTCATCCGGCCATGTCGCTGCCGATCCAGCCGGGGCCGGACGGCGTGCCGATCGGCACGATGTTCGCGGCCCGGCGCGGGGGCGAGCCGCTGCTGCTCGAGCTCGCCCGCCAGCTCGAGCGCGCGGCGCCGTGGAAGGATCGCTGGCCCGGTTGCGTTCCCGGCGCGAACATGGGCTGACTTGTCATGACCGATCCGCCGCCGCCCGAAATCCTCTCCCGCAGCCTGCACGACATGCTGGCGCAGCTGCACGACCCGGCCGCCGCGGAGGGGCTCTCGACGCGCAAGACGGACGGCTGGAGCCATCCGACGCCCGGCGGCCTCGGTTTCCGCTACGAATATGACAGCAATGTCGCCAAGGGCGGCTGGGAATTCTACGAGCTGCACAACGGCGTCTGCGTCGCCCTGGTCAACATGGTGGCACGCCGCCAGCTCGCCCGCAGCCACCGATGCGACGATTATCTCGCCTTGTCGGCGGTGCTGAACGGCAATGTCCGGCTGACCGATGCCGCGGGCACGGACGGCGAACTCGCCGACGGCTATTGCACCATCTACGGCACCGGCGGCGGGCGCAGCTTCGACACCGTTTACGAGGCGGGCGACCATCTGCGCTGGGTTACCCTGTATTTCGAGCGCGGGCGCTTCTTCGAGCTGACCGGGCTGACCGAGAGCGACATCCCGGCCGACCTTGCCCGTTATGTCCACGACGGCGGCGACTATCCGGTCCGCAACGTGCCGCTGTCGGAGCTTGCCTCGCTCACCGCGCACCAGCTCATCTCGCCGCCATTCGCCCGCGCCTTTCGCGGCGCGTTCATGTCCGCCAAGGCGCTGGAGCTGGCCTGCCACATCCTGTTCGGCCTGTCCCAGCCGGACAGCGAGCAGTTCGGCGGCCGGTTCGAAGCGGAGGACCATCGCCGGCTCAAGCGCGCGATGCAGATCATCCGCGACAATATCGACCAGCAGATCAGCATCCACGAGATCGCCGAGATGGTGGGGATGACGCGCCACCGCCTGCAGATCGGCTTTCGCATGATCTATGGCGAGACGGTGGGCCGCATCCGCGACAAGCTGCGCATGGAGCTGGCGCTCGATCTCATCCGCGATTCGAAGATGTCGATGATGGAGATCGCGCTGGAGACCGGATATGAACATGCGGCGAGCTTCACGCGCGCCTTCAAGGCGGCATTCGGGGTCTCGCCGATCCAGATGCGCAAGGTGGCGAATGACGAGCTGCGCGTGCGGCACCTCGCCTCCAGCCTGAAGCGCGGCGCCAGGCCGGCGAGCGATGGGGAAAGCAATGAGGGCTGAGGGGCGCGGGACCATGATCCCGCGAGGCGCGATCGTGCTGCTGCTGAGCGCGATCTACGCGGTCAATTACATCGACCGGCAGATCCTCGCGATCATCCTAGAGCATATCAAGCACGAGTTCCAGGTGTCCGACACGCTGCTCGGGTTGCTGGTCGGGCCCGCCTTCGCCCTGTTCTATGCGACGCTGGGCATGCCGATCGCGCTGGCCGCCGACCGGATGAGCCGCTCGCGGATCATCATCGCCTCGCTCGCCTGCTTCAGCGCGATGACGCTGGCGTGCGGGCTGGTCGCGCGCTTCTGGCAGCTCGTCGTCGCGCGGATGCTGACGGGCGTCGGCGAAGCCGGCACCGGGCCGGCCTCGCAATCCATCATCTCCGATCTCTACGGCCCGTCCGAACGGGCGACGGCGCAGGCGATCTATGCCACCGGGGTCAATGTCGGGCTGATGATCGCCTTCTTCGCCGGCGGCTGGATCGCCGACGCCTATGGGTGGCGCGCGGCCTTCATCGCCGCCGGCCTGCCCGGTCTGCTGCTGACTCTGCTGGCAATGGCGATCCTGCGCGACCCGCCCCGGCCCGCGCCCGTGCAATCGCCCTCACCCGCCACCGTGCGGCTCGACTTCCTGTGGCGGCAGCGCTCCTATCGCTACATCGTGCTGGGAACCGCGATGAGCGCCTTTTCCGGCTATGGCATCACTGCCTTCGTGCCCGCCTTCCTGATCCGCTCGCACGGCATGGGATCGACCGAGGTGGGCCTGATCTTCGCGTTGATCGTCGGCCTGGGCGGCGGGCTGGGCACCTATGCCTCTGGCCGCTTCGCCGACATCGCCGCGCGGCGCGGCGGCATCCATCGCAACCTGCTGGCGCCGGCCATCGCCGCCCTGATCTCGATACCCTTCTGGGTGCCGTTCTTCCTGGCCGGCAATGTCGCGGTCGCGATCGCGGCGGCGGTCATTCCCGTCTCGCTCAGCGCCGCGTTCATCGGCCCGTGCATCGCGACGATCCAGACAATCACGCCGCCGCCGATGCGCGCGCGCGCCGCCGCGATCCAGCTGTTCGTCGGCAACCTGATCGGCCTCGGCCTCGGCCCGCTGGTGATCGGCGTGCTGAGCGACCTGCTGCGGCCGGTGTTCGGCGCGGATTCGCTGCGATACGCGATGTTCGCCGGCGTCGCCGCCGCGGTTGCCTCGATCCCCTTCTACCTGGTCGCCGCGCGCCATGTGCCGGAGGATCTGGAACGGCTGGGCCGGCGCGACTAGCTTCCGCGCTTCAGCAGCCGTCCGGCACAGGTGCCGGTAACGCCCTTCGCCTCGCCATAGGCGAGCCGCCCATTGACCCATGTCGCGACGACCCCCGCCGACAATCGGGTCGGCGCGGCGAAATCGGCACGGTCGATGATGCGCGCGGAGTCGAACAGCGTGAGATCGGCATGGGCGCCCGCCGCCACGATCCCGCGCCCGGATATTCCAAATGTCTCCGCGGTCAGCCCGGTCATCTTGTGGATCGCGGTCTCGAGCGGGAACAGTCCCATGTCGCGGGCATAGTGACCCAGCACGCGCGGGAAGGTGCCCCACAGGCGCGGATGGGGCCGCTCGTCGTGCGGCAGGCCGTCGCTGCCGATCATCGTCAGCCGGTGCGCCATGATGCGGCGCACCTCGCCCTCGTCCATCGAGAAATAGACCGCTCCCGCCGGCACCAGCCGCGATGCCGCCTCGCCCAGCGAGACCTGCCATTCGGCGGCGATCGCCGCGAGCGACTGCCCGGCGCGATCCGGGTGCGGCACGGACCAGCTCACCACCGTCTCGATATCGGGGCGCACCCATTCGGGGCGCAGCACGGTGCTGGAGGCGCAATAAGGATAGACGTCCAGCCCGATGGGATGATGCGCCGCGCAGGCATCGATCATCGCCAGCGTCGCGTGCGACTTGCCGAAATTCTCCGGCGCGGTGCATTTGTGGTGGCTGACGACGATCGGCAGGCCGCCCGACACGCCGATCTCGATCGCCTCCGCGACCGCCGCCTCCACGGCGTTCCCCTCGTCGCGCAGATGCGTGACATAGAGCCCGCCCCGCCCCGCCGCGCACCGGGCGAGCGCGACCAGCTCGGCCATCTCCGCGCCGCCGCCGGGCGCGTACCACAGGCCGGTCGACAGCCCCGCCCCGCCCTGGTCGAGCGCCTCGCCCAGCCGCGCCTCCATCCGCGCTATCTCCGCCGGAGTCGCCGCGCGCCCGGTATCGCCGCCCATCGCCTCGATCCGGATCGGCATGTGGCCGACCAGCGCCAGCGCGTTCACGGCCGGCGGGGATTCCGCCAGCTGCCCGGCATAGGCGGCGAAACTGGGAAAGCGCCACCAGCATGCCTCTCCCAGCAAGTCGAGCGGCGCGGGCGGGCGACTGTCGAACGCGACCGGGGACAGGCTGATCCCGCAATTGCCGACGATCACCGTGGTGACCCCCTGCGACAGCTTGCACAGCATCGCCTCCGCCCCGCCCAGGATCAGCCGGTCGTCATGCGTGTGCGCATCGATGAAGCCCGGCGCGAGCACCAGCCCCGTCGCGTCGATCTCCTCCCGCGCCGCGCCGACGCTCCCGCCGACCGCGGCGATCCGGTCCCCTTCCACCGCAACGTCCGCGACGATGCCCGGGGCACCGGTGCCGTCGATCACCAGCGCGCCGCGAATGGCAAGGTCGATCACGATTCCGCTCCCAGCCGATCGGCGTTCACGCCCTCCACCCAGCGGATCAGCGCGTCTTCCTCCAGATGGGCGAGCGTCTCGCGCACCACTGCCGGCGGCTCGTCCTGGGCGAGCTTGAACCGAGCATCGACCTTCACGACCTTCGCCGTGAACCCGATCACCCGGTCACGCAGCGCGGCATAGCGATGGGCGATCTCCGTCACCCGCCAGCGCTCCGGGCGGCCCTGCTCCATCTGATGGACCAGCAGGTTGAGCGCGCGGTCGGTCAGGTCCTCGCGCAGCGTGACATCGGCGGTGAGCGTCGCGTTGACATAGATCCAGGTCGGCGCCGAATCCCGGTCGGCATACCAGCTCGGCGAGACATAGGCATTCGGCCCCTGGAACAGGATCGCCGCGCGCGGCCGCTCGCCCAGCCGCGCCACCAGCGGGTTCGTGCGCGCCATATGGCCGAGCAGCAGCATCTCACCCTCCTCGGGCGGCAGCACCAGCAGCGGCAACTGGCTGCTCAGCACCTCGCCCGCCGGATCGACGCTCACCAGCCAGGCCAGCGGAGCGGTGCGCAGCAGCGTGGCGATATCCTCCGGCGAACGGGGCGCGAAAGGCGAATGCACTCGATGTCTCTCCGGATACCAGGCCGGCAAGACAGCCACATCGCGCCGGACGCCGCTTTGCAATCCGACCCGCGAATTCGCGAAACCGCGCGCCGGACTGCAAAGCCGGCCCGCCCCGCGCCTCTATGCCGACGGCATGGAGGAACCGCGATGAAGATCGAAGCGCGAACCGAGCAATGGGAGATGGCGGAGCCGTTCCGCATTTCCGGCGAGACATTCACCCATGCCGAAATCGCCCTGGTCACGATCGAGGATCGCGGCGTCATCGGGCGCGGCGAGGCGTGCGGCGTCTATTATCGGGGCGACACCTCGGCGCGGATCGTCGAGCAGGTGACGCGGCTCGCGCCCATCCTCGCGGACGGCATCGACCGCGCCGAGCTTCAGCGCCTGCTGCCGGCCGGAGGCGCGCGCAACGCGCTCGACGCCGCGCTGTGGGAAGTCGAGGCCGGCCGTGCCGGAAAGCCGGTATGGCAGCTCGCCGGCCTCTCCGCGACGCGACCGCTGCCCACCGTCTTCACCATCGGCATCGCTTCCCCGGGGGAAATGGCACGGAAGGCGGCAGGCATGGCGCATGCCCGCCAGATCAAGCTGAAGCTCGAAGGCGATGGCGAGGATGGAGAGCGGGTCCGCGCCGTCCGCGCCGCCCGCCCCGATGTCGCGATCGCCGTGGACGGCAACCGGGGCTTCGATCCGGATGCGCTCGACGCGCTCATGCCGGCATTGCGTTCCGCCGGCGTGACGCTGATCGAGCAGCCTTTCGCGATCGGGCGGGACGCGGACCTGCGCCATGTCGACCGCGCGATCCCGATCGCGGCGGACGAGAGCGTCCAGGACAGCGACGATCTCGAGGGGCTGATCGGGCTGGTCGACCTCGTCAACATCAAGCTCGACAAGTGCGGGGGCCTGACCCACGCGCTCGCGATGGCACAGGCGGCGCGCCGGATGGGCTTCGGCGTCATGGTCGGCAACATGACCGGCACCAGCTGGTCGCAGGCGCCCGCCTTCGTCCTCGGCCAGCGCTGCGATCTTTGCGATCTGGATGGCCCCACGTTCCTCGCCCGGGATCGCGCCCCGGGCGTCCGCTATGCGGACGGCCTGATCCATTGCCCGGACGATATCTGGGGCGACGGACGCGGGCGCGCGCCACGATAGCGGCCACGGGACATGCGCCTGTACCGGCGCGCCGACCAAGGATAGAGCCGGCACCTGGCCCCGCGCCGCACATCGCCCCAACTTACGGAAACGGACATGGATTTCTCCCAGCTCCAGCGCACCAGCAAGATCGTCGACGAATGGCGCTATCCGGCGGCGGAAGCCCGGAGGAGCGGGCTGCTGCAGGTCGACCATGACCCCGATCATCGTCTCTATTGGGAGGAATATGGCAACCCCGCCGGCGAGCCGGTCATCGTGCTCCATGGCGGCCCGGGCGGCGCATGCGCGCCGGTCATGGCACGCTATTTCGATCCCGAACGCTACCGGATCGTCCTTTTCGACCAGCGCGGCTGCGGCAAGAGCGAGCCGACCGTCGCGGCCGCCGGCCCGGCGATCGCGCTCGCCCACAACACCACCCCGCATCTGATCGAGGACATCAACCGCCTGCGCGCCGCGCTCGGCATCGACGGCAGGATGCATGTGTTCGGCGGCAGCTGGGGCAGCACGCTGGCAATGGCCTACGCGATCGCGCACCCGCGGCACTGCGCCAACCTGATCCTGCGCGGCATCTTCCTGGGTGCGGCGGAGGATCTCGATTTCATGTACCAGGGCAACGCCGCGACGTTCGAGGGTGCCCCCTTCGCCCTCACTGCGCCGGGCGCCTATATGAGCTATCCCGAAGCCTGGCGCCGCTTCCTCGCCCCGATCGCGCCCGCCGAACGCGGCGACGTGATGAAAGCCTATAAGGCGATCTTCGACAGCGTACCGTCGACCCAGGAGGAGCGCGCGCGGCAGCTGGCGGCGGCGCTGGCATGGTCGGTATGGGAAGGCACCATCTCCAATGCGATCCCCGACGTCGACGACAGCGGGAAGTTCGGGGAAGACATGTTCGCCCTGTCCTTCGCGCAGATCGAAGCGCATTTCTTCGCCAACCGGCTGTTCCTGGAGCCGGATCACCTCATCCGCAACGCCGCGACGCTGGCGAGCATCCCGGTGCATATCGTCCATGGCAGGTTCGATCTCGTCTGCCCGCTGACCCAGGCCTCGCGACTCGCCGCGGCGCTCGGGGAAGCCGGCACCGATCCCGCGACCTTCGTGGTGACGAATGCGGGACACAGCGCGATGGAACGGGAGAACGCGCTCGCGCTGACAGCGATCATGGACGGCCTGCCTCCGCTCGGCTGACCTTCCGCCGGATCGGAATCGATCAGCGGCGATCGGCGAACATCCCGTCGCGGATCTCTGTAAGCTTCTGTAACCTGCTGTAAGGAAAAACATTTCCTTGGCAGCACGCTTTCCGCACGGCCGATCCCCTACGGCAAATCCCCCACGAGCTAGCATGTTGGAGCATCATACGGCGGGAGGCATCGGGCGGGCTCCGCCGGATAGCTGTAAGCCTGTCCCCATGTCCTAATCCGGGCACCAGCAGTCGCTGGCACGGTAGGAGATGTATGATGAAGATTATTGCAATCGGCGCAGCAGCCCTGGCGGTACTCACGGCCGCTCCGGCCCTCGCCCAATCGTCGGGCTCCGGCAATATCGGCGGAGGCATCGGCGTGGGTGTCGGCGGCTTCACGAATGGCGGCATCAGCACCGACTCGCTGAGCAGCAACAGCACCAGCGGGATCAGCGGAAGCATCAACAACGAGCTGTCGGCGTCGTCCGGCAGTGGCTTCGGCGGTACGATGAACATCAACAGCCTGCCCGGCGGCACCAGCTATGCTGTGGTCGGCGGAGTCGGCGACGCCGGCACCTCGATCACCTCCAGCGTGAGCCCCTCGGGCGTCGGATCGATCACCAGCAACAGCTACAATGGCGGTGTCTATGGTGGCCTGACCCACGGGAACGCCGCGTTGAGCATGCAGGTGATGAACTTCGGCGAGAGCGCCGGCGACTACAAGTTCACCGCCAACTTCAATGCGTCCAACACCACCAATGTGAACGCAGCGAGCATCGACTGGAACGCCGCGGGAGCGGTGGGACTGGTCGGGTTCGGGTTCGGCTCGCTCGGCTGGACCGTCGAATAGGAGGCTTACAGGCGGGGCGGCAGGTGCCGTCCCGCCTCCCTTTCCGTTCAGGAGTTCGATCATGAAGCACCTAGTAGTCGCGGCAACCCTCGTCCTGATGGTCAGTGCCACAGCCGCCAACGCCCAGCAGACGGCGACGGATAACGCCTCGTCCAATAGTGCGGTGAACGTCGAGGCGATCACCGGCCCGGTCAGCGAGACTCCGGCCCACGAGACCGTCACCTATAGCGGGCATGAGTGGACCACCCCGAGCGTCCAGGGCAGCTATTTCGCCGGCGCCAATCCCTGCCTGATCGGCACGGGCGGCGGCATTGCCGGCGGGCCGATCGGGATCAACCTCAATTTCGGCCGCAGCGACGAAGGCTGCACGCGCAGGTCCGATGCCGCAGCATGGCATGCGATGGGCTTCGACAATGTCGCGGTTGCCCGGATGTGCCAGGATCGCAAGAGCGCCGATGCCTTCTTCGCGGCCACGGGCACCACCTGCCCCGGCGCCGATCCCGGCCGCTATCGTGCCGCCGATGGCAGCAAGGCGCCGATGGCCATGCTCGTCGCGAACAGCCGCGCGATCCCCGGAAACCCCAATGCCGGGCCGGTGGACCTGAGCAATCCGGCGGTACAGGCCGCCATCCACGAGGAAGCCGCGCGCCTGGCACGCACGAACGCCTTCGCGCCGCAAGCGCCCAAGGGCATGCTTCCGCCGCCGCCGCCGCCGCTGCCCCAGCAATAGGGGCGGCAACGGGCCTTGTCTCAACCGGCGATGATGAAGGGAATGTCGAGATGACCTTGGAGACCGAACCGGAACGCCAGCTGGATCATATGGGCGCGGTTTCGGGCACGAAGCTTCAGGCGAATATTCTCGACGTGACGATCCACGGTCTTCGGACTGATCTCGAGCCGTCTGGCGATTTCCTTCGCACAGAAACCGCCGGCGGCGAGATCGAGTACCTGCAGTTCGCGTGGAGTGAGGTGGTCATAGGAATGCGCTCGTTCTTCCATGGTGCATTCTCCGATACTGGCCTCGCGCATGGCGCTTCCCTGAAATCCAAGCCATGCCGAAACTCGGCCCAACCCTCGTGGCCAACGCTGCTTACGCCAACCTTACGGGCAGATGTCGGCCAACTGGGCGCTGTCTCAAATCCGCACAGGCCCCGCGCGGCGTTTATCGGGGCCATGGTCGGGGAATGGCGGATTTCCGCGTCATCCTGCCTTGCCGGGTACCCATGTGCCTAGGGAGTTTTCCGGAGGCCGGCGGCTGCCCCGTCACCGTGCGAAGCCGCTTGTCCACGCGATGCAAGGCTACGATAGTCGTCGCCATGAGGTACGCGCCATCCTGTCCAGCAATGGGACAGAGGAAAGCCGTGGCGAAGGCGATGATCCGGCACGGCCACGCGGATACCGATCCGGCGCTTCCGACCGACCATGCGCTTGCCGATACCTTCACCGAGGATCCTGACGGCATTCTTGCCCCCGACACGTTCGGAGACGGATCCTGACCATAGGCGGCCCCTGGCCGCGACGGAGCGAGTTAGATGCGCTTGCTGATCGTAGAGGATGATGCGGAACTGGCCCATGCGATGGTTTCGGCATTTGCGAAGCGCGACGTGCGCTGCGATCTGGCCAGAACCGCGGGCGATGCCGAGCTTCTGATCCAGACCGTCAACTATGCGGCGATCATCCTCGATCTCGGCCTCCCGGACGAGAACGGCCTCGCCTTGTTGCGGCGCCTGCGCGGGTATAAACGCATGGAACCAATTCTCGTGCTGACGGCGCGTGGCGAGGGTGAGATGCGTGTCCAGGGACTGGATAGCGGTGCCGACGACTATATCGTCAAACCATTCCTCTTTCCCGAGCTGCACGCCCGGATCTGCGCGGTGCTTCGCCGGCAGGGCGGCTATGTCGAGCATCTCCTCGCCGTGGGGGACCTGTCCCTGGATACCCGGACGCGCGAAGTGCGGGTGGGCGGCGAACCGGCCGACTTTTCGGAGCGCGAGGCCGAACTGCTGGAGCTGCTGATGCGGCGCTCGGGCCATGTCCTTTCCAAGCGGGTCATCGAGGACCAGCTGTTCGGCTCGGGGGACATGCTCGGCTCGAACGCAGTGGAAGTATATATCCACCGGATTCGACGAAAACTGGACGGCTTCGCGGCGCAGGTCAGGCTCAAGACCGTACGCGGAATCGGCTATATATTGATGAACTCGTGAGGGTTCGCGCGCCGAGATCGATGTTCTGGCAGCTGCTACTGGCCCAGGCGATTCTCGTCCTGTCCCTGGCGGTGTTCCTTCCGGTGCTGCTCGGATATCTTCTGAACACGACGGCGGATCAGTTCATTTCGGAGCGGCTGAAGCGCGAGGCACAGGCCATCGCGACGGGCAGGCCCACATGGTGGCAGCAGGCGCGGGGCCCCAGCTTCCAGGGCAGCCTGCGCATCACCGATGCCGGCGCTCTCGACGTCGAGGCCACCTCGGGCCAGCTGCCCGTCCCCCTTGCCAAGCTCGAACACGGGGACGGCCCGATATTCTTCAAATATGGCCGCTACGACGTGCTCACGCTCCCGGTCTCGCGGGCGGGGCGTCCGGAATGGATCGTCGTCGCCCAGAATCGCACCTATCCGAACCATATCGTCGATAATGTAGTCACATCGTTCCTCGAGCGTTTCATCTGGGTCGTTCCGGCCTCGCTGCTGGCCTCGCTGCTCATCGGGCTGCTGATCCTCGGCCGGGTGACGGGCCGGTTCCGGCGCACGGCGCGCCAGGCCGATGCGATCGGCCTCGATCATATCGGCCATCGCCTGGAGCCGGCGAGCGTGCCGCTGGAGGCCGTTCCCCTTGTCCACGCGACCAATCGTGCCCTTGACCGCCTGGAGGCCGGCTATCGCTTCCAGGGCGAGTTCATCGGTAATGTCGCGCATGAACTGCGCACGCCGCTGGCGCTGATCTCGCTACGCCTGGAGGCGCTCGATCCCTCTCCCGAACGCGACGCCGTGCAGCTGGGAGTCGAGCGGGCCAATCGCGTGATCCAGCAGCTGATGGATCTGGCGATCGTGGATCGCCATCACCGCAAGGTCGAGAGCTTCGACCCCGTGGCGCTCGCCGGCGAGGTGGTCAGCGTGATGGCGCCGCTCGCGCTGCACCGGGATCACGACATCGACTTCACGGCGCCCGCGGGCGAACATGCCTGGGTCGAAGGGATAATCGGCCTGGTGCAGATCGCGTTGACGAACCTGATCGACAACGCCGTCCGCCACACGCCGGCAGGCTGCACCGTTTCCGTTCGGGTCGATCCGGACGGCAGCATGGTCGTGGCGGATGACGGCCCCGGCTTTGCCGTCGAGACCCTGGCCAACCAGACCAAGCGCTACCGGAGAGAGGGAACCAATCGAACCGACAGCGCCGGCCTGGGGCTGTCCATCGTCGAGCGGATCATGGCGGTCTGCGGCGGTTCGCTCGAGATCGACAATATCGCGCCGAACGGAACCCGGTGCGTCGTCAGGCTCCGGGCGTCGCCCCCTCCCCCCGGCATGGTCGCTTCCGAAACGCCCGCAAGGCCGCGCGGGAAGAAGGCACGGAGACCGCCGCAGTGACGGACCCTTCCGCGACGAAGACGGGTGCCACCGGAACCGGATGATCGCGCGCCCTGCGGATTCGAGCGCAAGGACCGGAATTCGCCTGGACCGGGCACCCGATATCGATGCTCCTCAGGCACAGCAAGGAGCACGCGCATGACCCTGACTATCCCGGAGATACCCGCCCGCATCGGCATGGCGCGCAAGCGAGCGCCGCGCGCGCCGGAGCATCGGGGATGAGCCGGCCCCCCATCGATAGCGTCGCGCCTGCGGCCACGGGCATCCGCGCGGCGGCGCGGGTCGCCAGCCAGGACTGGCAGGCCGCTTCCCGGGACCTGGACGGCCAGGGCTCGGCCATGCTGCCCGGGCTGCTCGATCCGGAGGCGTGCCGCGCGCTCGCGGCATCCTATTCCGACGAAAGCCGCTTTCGCAGCCATGTCCACATGGCCCGGCACGGGTTCGGCAAGGGCGAATATCGGTACTTCCGCTATCCGCTGCCCGATCTCCTCGGCATGCTGCGCGCGACTCTCTATCCGCGCTTGGCGAACCTCGCCAATGCGTGGAGCGACCGCATGGGCATCGACATGCGATATCCCGCCGACCATGCGTCCTTTCTCCGACGATGCCACGAAGCCGGCCAACGCCGGCCGACGCCGCTCCTGCTGCAATATGGCCCGGGCGACTATAATTGCCTCCATCAGGATCTCTATGGCGAGCACGTCTTTCCGATCCAGGTGGCGATCCTGCTTTCCGAGCCGGACGTGGATTTCACCGGAGGCGAATTCGTGCTTACCGAGCAGCGACCGCGCATGCAGAGCCGGGTCGAGGTCGTGCCGCTCCGGCAGGGCGATGCCGTCGCCTTCGCCGTCCATCAGCGCCCCGTGCAGGGAACGCGAGGCACATATCGCGTCAACCTGCGCCACGGCGTGAGCCGCGTGCGCTCCGGCATGCGACACACGCTCGGGATCATCTTCCACGACGCGACGTGAGGCCGGGCGCGCGGCCGCGCGGCCATCCCGATCCAGATCGCCCTCCCCGCCGATCTGGATCGGCGCGGCATGCCGCGCTACGCTGGCCCCGAGCCACCCGGCAACGAAACGAAGATCATGGCGCGCCTACTCCTCATCGAAGACGATGCCCCTCTGGGCCGCGGCATGCGGGCCGCGCTGGAGGATGCCGGCCATGCGGTCGATTGGGCCAGGACCGGCGAGGAGGCATTGCTGGCGTGCCGCAGCGAGGCCTATGGCGTCGTCCTGCTGGATCTCGGCCTCCCCGACGTCTCCGGGCTGGAAGTGCTGCGCGAGCTCAGGGGCGAGAACCGGCTCGTCCCGGTCATCGTCATCACTGCGCAGGACCGCATCACCCAGCGCGTTGCGGGGCTGGATGCCGGTGCCGACGACTATCTGGTCAAGCCGCTGGATATCGATGAGCTGACCGCGCGCGTCCGCGCCCAGCTGCGCCGGCGCGACGGACGCGGATCCGATCTGCTGGTCGTCCGCGACGTGGCGCTCGACCTGGGAGGGCGCACCGTCCGGCTGCGCGACCAGCCGGTCGCGCTCACCGCCAAGGAATTCCGGATAGTGGCCCTCCTCATGCGCCGGGCAGGTCGCTTCGTCAGCAAGGCGGAACTCGAAGCGGCGCTGTACGATCAGGACCAGTATATCGAGAGCAACACGGTGGAAGTCGCCATCTCGGCGCTCCGGCGCAAGCTGGAGCGGGACTTCATCGTCACCGCGCGCGGACTCGGCTACATGGTCGCGAAATGAAGGGAAGGATCGGCCGCTCCCTCACCGGCGCGCTCTATGTCCGCACGCTGCTGCTGGTCGCGGTGACCGGCATGCTGATGGCCGGAGTGCTGTTCGCGATCGTGCGCGCCGATATCAACCAGCGCGCGGACCAGCAGCTGATCATCGCGACGCACGTGCTGCACCTGCTCATGCGGGAGGAGTTCACGGGGGACGACCCCAAGTCGCAGGTGAGCCACGACAACCCCTATCGCAGGCTGCTCAGCGACGAGGATCTCAGCGCATTCCGCGCCTCGGCCGCGTGGCGCCAGTTCGCCGTCTATCATTTCGGCATCCTGACGGTGCCGCCGACGCGCGGCGATGTCGGGAAGGGTGTGGCCGCGATACCCGGGTTTCGCACCTTCGGCGTCGGCAGTGACAAATGGCGCAGCTATGGCCTTGCGGTTCCCGAGCAGCGGCTGCTGATCGTGGTGGCGGAGCCGATGCAGGCGCGAGCGGGGTTGATCCTGCGCGTCGGCGAGCAGCTGATCGGACCGATCATGCTCCTGATCCTCGGCAGCGCGGTGCTGCTATGGCTCACGCTGCGCCGCGGGCTGTCGGCGGTGCAGCAGCTCAGCGCCATGCTCGGCAGCCGGTCCGCGGCCGAGCTGAAGCCGCTGCACCTCCACACCATGCCGAGCGATCTGGCACCGATCGTCGCCGCGCTCAACGGCCTGCTCGCGCGCGTGCGCGCCGCGATCGAGCACGAACAGGCCTTTGCCGACCATGCCGCGCATCAATTGCGCACGCCGCTGGCCGCGCTGAAGCTGCGGGCCCAGCTGCTGCTGCGGCGCGCGTCGCCCGACTCCGAGGAGCATGCGGCGCTTTCCGATCTGCTGGAGAGCGTGGATCGCGGCAGCGACACCATCACCCAGATGCTGCAGCTCGCCCGGCTCGACGCGACGGCGCTGACCCGGGAACCGGTCGACCTGCGCGAGCTAGCGAGCGAAGTCATCGCCGATCGGGCGCTGTTCGCGGCACGGGCCGGTGCCGATTTCTCGCTGACCGCCCCCGACATCGCCATTGCATCGACCGACCCGACGCCGTTGCGGGTGGCGCTGGCGACGATCATCGACAATGCCGTGGAGCATGCGGCAAGCGGCGGCACGATCGATGTGGAGATCCGCCCGGTTTCCGGCCGGCTGGCGCTGGTCGTGAGCGATCGCGGCCCCGGCATGCATCCCGAGCGCCTGTCGGGAGCGGCCGGCCGGGACGGCGATCCCCGCCCCGGCGGGGGCCTGGGCCTGGCGATCGCCCGGCGGGCCGTGACCGTGCTGGGCGGCGAGTTGCGGCTCGAGAACCGCAGCGACGGGCCGGGACTGCGGGCGACGATTTTCCTGCCGGATTGATCTCCGGCATCAGTTTCGCATCAGCTTCGCGATCTATCGGCGGCACCTCTCTTGCCGTTCGAGGTGGCCTTGACCGAAACTGCCCTGCCCGCGCAATCGCCGGACGCGCTGCCCCGCAAGCGGCAGGCCGCCTATGTGCTGGCCGGCGCGGCGATCCTGATCGCAGTCATCGTGCTGGCGTCGCTGCTGCACCAGCAGGATCCCGATCCGGCGGAGGCGCCCGGCGAACCCGGCATTTTCCAGGCGACCCCGGATCAATATGCCGCCATGGAGATCCGCGCGGTGGGAACGGCGGCGGACGGCGCTACTCTCCGCGCCACCGGCACCATCTCGGTCGACGAGGACCGTTCCACGCCGGTGCTGCCGCCGCTGACCGGACAGGTGACGCGCGTGTTCGTCGAGGCCGGACAGCGCGTCGCACGCGGCCAGCCCCTGTTCGAGATTCGGTCGACCGAGCGCGCCCAGGGCGCAAACAGCCTGGTCGCGGCCGCCGCCCAGCGCGATACCGCGCGCGCCCAGCTGGGCATCGCCCAGGGCAACGCCCAGCGCGCGGAGCTGATCTACAAGAATGGCGGCGGCGCGCTGCGCGACTATCAGCAGGCCAAGAGCGAGCTGGTCGCCGCGCAGGCGGCGATGCGCACGGCCGACGCCGCCTATGTGGTGGCGCGCAACCAGATCGCGATCCAGGGCGGCACACCGGGCGACATCGCCCGCATCGCCGGGGGCGGGCTTGCCGGCAATGCGATCGTGCGCGCGCCGATCGGCGGGATCGTCGCCAGCCGCACGATCAGCGCCGGCCAGTATCTCGGCGCAGGTGCGGACGGGCCGGCGCTGGTGATCACCGATCCCGCCTCGGTATGGCTGGTGGCCCAAGTGCCCGAGAGCGATGCGGGCCGGGTGCGCGTCGGCGATCAGGTGACGGTGACGACCCCCGCCGCTCCGGGCCGGAGCTTCACCGCGCGGGTGCGCATGGTGGGATCCGCGCTCGATCCCAACACCCATCGCCTGCCCGTGCGCGCCGCCATCGCCAATCCGGACGGCGTGCTCAAGCCGCAGATGTTCGCGAGCTTCGCGATCGCCGCGCCGGCGAGGGCGGTGCCAGGCACCGCGCTCGTCGTTCCCGCGCAAGCCGTCATCCGCGAAGGCGACACTGCCCGTGTCTGGGTTGCCCAGCCGGGCCGCCGCCTGGTCGCGCGCAGCGTCACCGTGGCGGAGGGCCCGGGCGACGGCACGATCCGCATCACCGCCGGGCTCCGTGCCGGCGAGCGGATCGTCACCAGGGGCGCCATCTTCGTCAACGAAGCCGGCATTCCGGGCTGATCGCGATGAACCGCCTGGTCGCCTTTGCGCTGCATCAGCGCGTGCTCATGGTCCTGCTGCTCGTGGCGATGATCGTCTCGGGCGGCTTCGCCTTCCTGAAGCTCAACATCGAGGCCTATCCCGACCCGGTTCCCCCCGCCGTCGAGATCGTCACCCAGAATCCCGGCATCTCGGGCGAGGAGATCGAGCGGAACATCACGATCCCGATCGAAGTGGCGATGGCCGGCATCCCGCACGTCACCTCGGTCCGCACCATCTCGCTGTTCGGCCTGAGCGACGTGAAGATCCAGTTCAGCTACGACTATACGTTCGAGCAGGCGCAGCAGCAGGTGATCAACCGGCTGAACCAGATCGACGGGCTCCCGGCCGGCGTGCAGCCCGGCATCTCGCCGGTCAGTCCGATCGGCGAGATCTATCGATACCGCGTCGTCGGGCCGCCGGGCTATTCGGTGATGGACCTGAAGACGATCCAGGACTGGGTGGTCGAGCGCCGGATCAAGGCAGTGCCGGGGGTGATCGACGTGACCGGCTGGGGCGGCAAGACCCGCACCTATGAAGTCGTCATCGACAATGACCGGCTGGTCGCCGAGGGCATCACCGCCGCCAATGTGATCGACGCGCTCGGCAAGAGCAACGCGAATGTCGGCGGGCAGACGGTCACCTTCGGGCCGCAGAACGCGATCGTGCGCGGCGTCGCGCTGATCCATTCGGTCGACGACATCAATCGGGTGCTGGTCGGCACGCACGGCAGCGCCCCGGTCAAGCTGAGCGATGTGGCGACCGTGAAGGTCGGCAACCAGCCACGGCTCGGCATCGCCGGGCAGGACAAGGACGACGATATCGTCCAGGGCACCGTGCTAATGTATCGCGGCGCGCAGTCGAGCCCGACGATCAAGGCGGTCGAGAACGCGATCCAGGACATCAACGCGTCCGGAATCCTCCCTCCCGGCGTCAAGCTCGAGCGGATCTACGACCGTTCCGGCCTGATCGCGCTGACGACCAGCACCGTCATCCGCAACATGATCGAGGGCATTCTCCTCATCTTCTTCCTGCAATGGCTGTTCCTGGGGAATCTGCGCTCGGCGCTGATCGTGGCGGCGACGATTCCCTTCGCGCTCTGCTTCGCGGTGCTGATCCTCACGGCCCAGGGGGAGTCGGCGAACCTGTTGTCGGTCGGCGCGCTCGATTTCGGCCTGATCGTCGACGCGACCGTGATCATGGTCGAGAACATCTATCGCCACCTGGTCGAGCGCAGCCATGCCGTCGAGCGGGGCAGCGGGCACTATACGCCCGGCAACCGGCTCTCCGCGATCCTGAACGGCGCGGGCGAAGTCAATCGCGGCATCTTCTTCGCCGCCGCGATCATCATCGCCAGCTTCATCCCGCTGTTCACGCTCTCGGGCGTCGAGGGCCATATCTTCGGGCCGATGGCGAAGACCTATGCCTATGCCATCGCCGGCGGGCTGATCGCCACCTTCACGGTCTCGCCGGTGCTCGCCGCGCTGCTGCTTCCGGACCGGCTGAGCGAGGTCGAGACCTGGATCGTGCGCAAGCTGCGCGCCGTCTACGAGCCGGCGGTGCGCTTCGCGATCGCCAATCGGGTGCTGACGCTCGGCGGCGCCGCCGCGCTGGTGCTCGCGGCGGGCACCACCAGCTTCACGCTCGGCGTCGAGTTCCTCCCCAAGCTGGAGGAAGGCAATATGTGGATACGCGCCACCATGCCCGCCTCGGTCTCGCTCGAGGAAGGGCAGAAGGTGGTCAACGAGGCGCGCCGGATCATCCGCTCCTATCCCGAGGTGCAGACGGTGGTGTCGCAGCATGGCCGCCCCGACGACGGCACCGACGCGACCGGCTTCTTCAACGCCGAATTCTTCACGCCGCTGAAGCCGAGCGACCAATGGCCGCGCGGGATGACCAAGGCGAAGCTGACCGCCGACATGCAGAAGCGGCTGAGCGATCGCTTCCCCGGCGTCGAGTTTGCCTTCTCCCAATATATCCAGGACAATGTCGAGGAGGCCGCGTCGGGCGTGAAGGGCGCGAATTCGATCAAGCTGTTCGGCCCCGACCTGGCGACGCTGGAAAAGACCGGCAAGCAGATCGAGGCGGTGATGGCCAAGGTGCCCGGCATCGCCGATCTCGGCATGTTCGAGCTGCTCGGCCAGCCGACCGTCCAGGTGGTCCCCGACCGCGACCGGGCAGCGCGCTACGGCCTGACGCCGGAGGACATCAACCAGGTGGTCCGCGCCGCGATCGGCGGCGAGGCGGCCGGCGACCTGTACGAGCGCGCCACCGACCGGCATTTCCCGATCGTCGTGCGCCTCCAGCCCGGGCAGCGCGACAGCCTGGACAGCATCCGCCGGATCACCGTCGGCGCTCCAGGCGCCAATGGCGCAGCGGTGCAGGTGCCGCTCTCGGAAGTCGCCGAGGTGAAGCTGACCACCGGGCCCTCGTTCGTCTATCGCGAGCATCAGGAGCGCTATGTCCCGATCAAGTTCGCGGTGCGCGGGCGCGATCTCGGCGGCGCGGTGAGCGAGGCGCAACAGGCGGTCGCACAGCAGGTCAAGCTGCCGCCCGGCTATCATCTCGAATGGGCCGGCGAGCTCGGCAACCTCGAAAATGCGGTCTCGCGGCTGAAGCTGGTGGTGCCGATCAGCCTCGGGCTCATCCTCTTGCTGCTCTTCCTGAATTTCGGCTCGGCGATCGACATGCTGCTCGCCGCCTCGGTGATGCCGATGGCGCTGATCGGCGGGGTGCTGGCTCTCGTGCTGACAGGTACCGCGTTCAGCATCTCCGCCGCGATCGGCTTCGTCGCGCTGCTCGGCATCTCGGTGATGGACGGGATCATCGTCCTGACCGCCTTCAACCAGGCGATCGACGAAGGCATGGCGCGCGCGCAGGCACTGGCCCGGGCATGCAGCCAGAGCCTGAGGCCGGTGGTCATGACCTGCCTGGTCGCCGCGATCGGACTGGTTCCCGCCGCATTCTCCAGCGGCATCGGCAGCCAGGTGCAGAAGCCATTGGCAATCGTGGTGGTCGGCGGGATGATCCTGGCGCCGCTCCTGATCCTGCTGGTCCTGCCCGTGCTCGTCGACTTGTTCTCGCGGCACAGGCCCGCCCTCGTCGCCGAAGCGGAGGCCAACTCGTGAAGCTGCATCCCGCATTGATGGGCGCGGCCCTGCTCTCGGGCTGCACGGTCGGCCCGGCCTTCACGCCGCCTGCCGCGCCGTCCAGCTCGGGCTATACCCCGGTCGCGCCACCCGCGGTGATACCCGCCACGGCGAGCACGCCCGGCGAGACGCTCACGATGGGCGCGGCATTGCCGGCGCGCTGGTGGACGCAATTCGGCAGCCCGGCGTTGGACCGCCTGGTCGACATGGCGCTGGCCGCGAACACCGATGTCGCGATCGCCGACGCCAATCTGCGACAGGCGCGCGCCCAGGCGGCGGCGGTCGCCGGAAGCCGCCTGCCCGAAGCCGATATCGGCTATCAGGCATCGCGCACCCGCGCGTCGGAAGCGCTGTCCGATCCGCTGTCCGAGCCGGGTGTCTTCCTCTACGGCCTGCACACCACGACGTTGAACATTTCCTATCCGCTCGACCTGTTCGGCGGAACGAAACGGCGGATCGAATCCGCCCGCGCGACGGCCGACGCCACTGCCTTCCGGCTCGAAGCCGCCAGGGCGGCCGTGGCGGCCAACACCGTCCTCGCCGCGATCGAGGAAGCGGCGCTGCGCGAGAAGGTTGCGGCCACCGAGGCGAGCATCAAGGCCAGCCGCGAAGTGCTGGCCCTGCTCCGCGTCCAGCAGGAAGCCGGCGCCATCGGCAAGGCGGACGTCGCGGCCCAGGTCGCCGCGCTGGCCCAGGTCGAGGGAACCCTGCCGGCCCTGACCAAGGCGCTGGGCCATCAGCAGGCGGCGCTGTCGATCCTGCTCGGGCGCGAGCCCGCCGAGCCCCTGCCGGCCACGCCCGATCTGGACGCGCTGGTGCTTCCCCCGACCCTGCCCGTCTCGCTGCCGTCCCTGTTGGTCCGGCAACGCCCCGATGTGCGCGCCGCCGAAGCGTCCCTGCACGCGGCGAGCGCCGATGTCGGCGTCGCGATCGCCGCGCGCCTGCCGTCGATCAGCCTGAGCGCATCGGCGGGCGGCCAGGCGACGCGCTTCGGCGACATGTTCAAAGGCGGCAACCCCTTCTGGTCGCTGATCGGCGGGATCACCCAGCCCCTCTTCCACGGCGGCGCGCTGCGGCAGCAGCAAAAGGCGGCCGAAGCGGCGCTCGACGGGGCGAAGGCGCAATATCGCGCCGCGGTGCTCGGCGCGTTCGGCGACGTCGCCGACGCCCTCACCGCGCTTCATGCCGACGCGGCCGCCCTGGCCGCGGCCGAGAAGGCGGACGGCGCGGCGGCCGAGAATCTGGGGTATCTCGCCTATCAGCTCCGCCTTGGGCAGGTCGGCACGCTCGCCCTCCTCAACGCGACCGCGACCCGAAGCCAGACCGTCATTGCCCTTGTCGACGCCCGCGCCGCCCGGTTCAGCGACGTGGCGGCGCTGTATCTCGCACTCGGCGGCGACACCGGGCAGGCGCGATAGGAGGATGGCGCGATGGGTGGCGTGATCGGTGCGATAAGCGGAAAGTTCGTGATCGCGGCGGCAGGGCTGCTGATCTCCGCCTCGATCGAGGGGCGTCGGCTGCGGGCCGGTATCGATCCGGGTTCCGAAACCTCGGTCGTGAGCCCGAGCATCGCGGACCAGATCGACAAGGGCCGGCGCCCCCATGGCCCCGGCGGCGTGCTGCAGCGCGGTCGCCCCATGACGATCGCCCTGTCGGGCGGCACCTTTCCCGTCGACGCCCTTGCCGTCGCGCCCTCACCGCTGGAGCCCGGCACCGATTTCCGCATCGGCCGGGATATTGTCGAAGGCCATGTCTTCGACCTGGATTTCCGGAGCCGCCGGATCCGGATAGTGCTCCCTGCCGAATATGGCCGCGCGACCCGCTGGCTGATCCCGGTCGATCTGGCGCCCGGCCCGGACGGAAGCTGGATCTTCCCGGCCAGCATCGGCGGCAAGCCGGTTTCGGCGACGCTGCGACTGTCCGACCCGCGCGGCGCCAGGGCCGGTCCGTCGCTATCGCCGGGTGCCGCGCCGCTGGCGATCGGCGTGGGCACGACGACCCTCTCGGTCTCCGACATCGTGCGCACGGCCACGGCGGATGCGGGGCCTGTGGTCACCCTCGGTCTCGGCGCCTTTGCGGGCCGCCATATCCTCCTCGACCTGCCGCACCGGCTATTGTGGATCGATCCGCGTATCCGGGATTGAGCGTCGGCCCGTGCGGCCGCCGCCTCCGCTCAGAGGCAGCGGGGATCCCTTACGGGCGCATCGCCGCCCCGGGTGAGCCAGCGGCCGTCGGGCGCCCGATACTTCTCGCCCGGCGCGGTGCGGGCGATCAGGTTGCAGCCGGTGACGAACGCCATCTGCTCCACCGTCGAGTTCGCCGCCGCCTGCTGCGTATATTGGCGCTTCCGCTGGATGTTGATGTTGTTCACCATCGCCTGGAGCTCGGCCGTCGGGCTGCCGGCGATGCCGAGATAGCCGTCGGGCTGCTCGCCGACGAGCCCGGCCTGGCGGGCCGCCTGATAGGCAGGGTCCCGCTGCGCGGAGGCAGGCGCGACCATGGCCGCCACGAGCGCCGCCGCCAGGCCGAAGATGGGAAGCAAGTTGCGCATCAGAATATCCCCGGATGGTCCTGGATGAGGGCCTTCGCCTTGTTGTCGAGACGATAGACCACTTCCTGGGTGATCGAAATGTTGAGATTGATGACGATCGGCTTGTCAGGCGCGGTCACGTTCACGCAGCCGCCCGCGAGCGCCACCGGTGCCACTCCGAGATAGCCGAGCCAGTGCGGCAACACCTGTGTCATGCTTCGAAGCTGCATATTCTTGCCTTTCATGGGACAGGGGCGCTTTCTCGGGGCTGAACGGCGGGCCTGGCGCCCTCCTGTGCACGATTCTGCTCCTCGATCAATGACGGCAGGTTGCGCTCGATGAGGCGGCGGGGATCGTACCAGGACTGGACGGAGTCCAACAGCTGGCGGAAGGGCGCGCTGATCCGCACGTTGAACACGAAGGGCAGCCGCGCCAGCCGGCGGATCAGGAAATTCGATTTGGTGCCCTGGCCCTGGCTCACGCCCGAAAAGCCGATGTCCGTGATCATCTCCCCCGCCAGCGGGCCGTTCATCCGGATGGTGAGGTTCTTGTAGTTCAGCGATTTCAGCGCCTGGAACGCCATGTTGCCCCACAAGCCGACATCCTGCCGCGAGACCTCGCCGACATAGGCGATGTGCCCGCCGGTCCGGGCGTGGAGCTCGCCGCCTTCGATCCGGCCGCCCTTCGCGTCGAAGATCATCGGCAGCGTGCCGTCGAACGTGCCGGTGGCATCCAGATTGTCGAAGGCCATTTCCTTCAGGAACAGCGCGGCGTCGGCACCCTTCACATGGAAGGTCAGCCGCCGCTCCCCCGCCACGTCGAAATCGAGGACGGTGGAGTCCAGGACGAGTTCGCCGCCCGCAAAGGGCCAGCGCGCGCCCTCCACCCGCACGCGGCGGCTGTCGAGCAGCTGGTAGCGCAGCACGCCGCCGCGCACCGGAACGCCGGGATTGATCTCGGCAACATTGGCCGCCTGCCCCGGTGCGCTGCGCAGGTTGAGCAGATCGGTGAAGTCGAGCTGCGTCGTGAGCCCCTGCACCGGGCCGAACGCGGCGGCCAGATCGACATTGGTCGCCGTGAAATGGCCGGTGCTGGTGACCGTGTCGCCCGACCAGCCGAACCGCCCGGTGCCGGCGACGAGCCCGTTCACATCGGCGATCACGCCATAAGTGAGCGGCGTGAGATCGTCGGGCTGAAGGCCGTCGACATGGAAGCGGACGCCGGGCACTTCGAGCAGGGCCTGTCCTTCCCCGCGGGCCAGGTCATGCGCGATCTTCACCTTGGCCACGGGCAGCTGGTGCTTGGGGCTGAGGAGCCCGGCCTGCGCATCGATCTTGCCGTCGCGCAGGCGCAGAGTCGCGTCCGGTGCCGCCAGCGGCTTGAAACGCGCCGCCGCCTCCGCGTCGGCAAGGGTGAAGCCGCCCCGCAGCAGGAGGTCGCCACCTTCGACCCGCCAGCTGCCCTTGCCCTCCGAGAGCTGCAGCGGCACCGCGCCGATCTGGCCGCCCAGCGCGTCGAAATCCCCGCTCAGGCCCGCGCGGAAGCTGCCGCGCAGCTGGCCGATATCGAGGCGCGTCGGCCGATCGCCCCCCAGGCGCGCCGCGGCCTTGGTGACGATGAAACGGCTGGTGGCCAGGTCGAGCTCCGCGGCTTCCGCCGCAAGGCGCAGCGGACTCTCGCCCACCCTGCCCTTCAGCTCCGCCTGGGCGACCCGAATGCCACCGGCGAGCCCATGCTGCTCCCATCGGACCATTGCCGGCCCGAGCGGGCAGAGCTGGAGGCGATTGCCGTCCAGAACGGCACCGGCCGCGGAGACACGCGAGAAGCCGATCGGGCCGCACCCTGGGTTCACCGCGAGCATCCGCGCGTCCCAGCGCACCAGAAGCGGCATGGACAGACCATCGACGCGCCCGCCGCTCACCGGCCCTGACAGGATCATCGCGGTCCGCATTTCGCCGGCCGCGCCGCGCACGCCGAAATCGAGGCTGGAGAGCTCCAGCCGGGCGCCGCCAGCCGCATAGGGCCGCACGGCCCCGGTGCCGCGCAGTTCCGGGCTTCCCGGCCGGCGCGACAGCCGCACGACCGCATCCGGCAGCCCGCCACCGCCGAGCGACAGCTGCCCCGCGAGATCGATTTCGCCATCGCGCAGATCGAGCCCCAGGCCCGCACCCTGGCCGAAATGCAATCGTGCGCCCGAGCGCGCGGCAAGGTCCAGGCGTCGCAGGCGCAGCGTTCTCCGATCGGCACCCATCGCGAGTTCGAGCGCCGCGGTCCCGCCGAAGCCGCGGCCAGCCGCGCCCATTGCACGCGCGAGCTGCCGGACCAGGGGCGCAGCGGGCGAACCCTGTCCGGCATCCTCATAGCCTGCGACCCGGCCGAGCAGGGAGGGCGGCAGCGCTCCTCCCTCCAGAGCGACCTCGCCCTGGAACCCCATGGTTTCGCCGAACGTGTAGCGGCCGGTCACCGCCGCCGAGCCCGCGCTGATTTCCCTGGCGGCAAGCGCACCGGAACGGAGCGCGACACCGCCTTCCGTCCGCGCCCGATCCCCGTCGAAATCGATGCTGCCGCGCAGGCGGTTCAATCGGCCGAGGGACGAATCCATGGCATCCACGCCCAGGTCCGCGCTGCCCTTCCAGCGCGCCAGCGATGCTTCCAGCGCGGCCCGCACATCGATGCGGAGCCGCGTCGCGCGCGTGTCCGCACAGGCGATCCGCGCCGCCTGGGCCGGGCCATCGAGGCGCGGCGCCCCGTGCCGGATGCGCAGCTGCATGCTGGCCGCAACGCCGTCCAGGGCGCAGTCCGCGATGCGCAGGCGCGCGGAGTCGGCGCGCAGCGTGCCGGCAAAGCCATCGGCCAGCATTCCCTTGCCGTTCAGGCCGAGCACGACCAACCCGCCGCCACTGTCGAGCCGGAGCTGCGCATCGGCGACGTCCACGATCAGGCGGGGCAGCGCGAATGGCTTGCCGGATGGCGGCGGCAGCAGCCGGTCCAGCGATCCCAACGACAGCGCACCGTTCACGATCCGGCCCTTGGCCCGGACCTTGCCGGCCTTCGCCACCAGCACCTCCGCACGCCAGGGATAGAGCGAGGTACGCAACTCGATCCAGTCGGCGACGAGGTCCGGGTCGCGCGGATCGCCGATGGACACGTTGATCAGCCGCTGCCGCCAGGGTGACAGCTGCTCGATCTCATAGCGGGCCGGGACCCCGCGCCTGGTCAGCTCGCGATCGACGAAGCCCCGCGCGATCGTGCGGCGCTGCAGCCACGCCGCCACCACGACCATGGCCAGGAGCACCAGCAGGCCGATGGCGACGCGGCCCCGGCGCCACGCCGAGCGCGGCGCGCTCGCTTGCGCTTTTCCCGCGCCCGCCTCTTCGTCACCAGGATCCACGCCCGCTCCAGCCAACAAGCGCCCAACCGGTCGCGGCGCCGCTATCACCTAGAGTATTTTCATCCCCCAAAGGTTCCCTCAAAGGCAAGCGGCGGCGGACGGCGCGTCAGAAATTATATCTGAGCGTCGCCCGCGCGTTTCGCGGTTCGCCATAGACGAAGCCGGGGAACCAGCTGTTGCCGCTGTAGAAGGTCCGGTCGAAGAGATTGTCGACATTGAGCTGGAGCGACAGCTGCCGGGTCAGCTCGTAGCGCGCCATGAGGTTGACGATGGCATAGGCAGGCTGGCCGATCGGCTCGACGATGCCCGTGCCGGGATTCTGCGCGGTGACCGGCGGCCGGCTCTCCCATTTCAGCGCCCCGCCCAGGCTCAGCCCGTCCAGCGCGTCGGCAAAGGCATATTTGGTCGCGAGGTTGAACGCCCGGCGCGGCTGATGGGCGAGCACGTCGACGCCCTGGGCATCCTTCGCGCTATAGTCGCTCCAGCCCAGGCTCAAATCCCATTGCCGCGTCACCTTGCCGACAATCTCGATCTCATAGCCCTTGGCGACGGTTCCCGTCGCCCCGCGATAGGCCGGGTTGGACGTGCCGGGCACGAACTGCCCCGGATCGGGCACGGCGAGATTGTCCTGCTCGATGCGGTACACGGCGGCAGTCGCGAGCAGCTTGCCGCCCAGCAGCAGTGCCTTCAGGCCGGCCTCGTAATTCTTGCCTTCGAGGGGATTGAGCAGGCGCCCGTTGCGGTCGCGGACATTGCCCTGCGGCTTGAAGATCTTGGTATAGCTCGCATAGGCGGACAGGTTGCTGGTGATGTCGAGCACCAGGCCCGCATAGGGAGTGAGCACGCCCTTGTAGGTCAGCTGATAGGCCGGGCTCGTCCCCGCCGCCTCCTCGTTGCGCCGGAAATAGCTCAGCCGCCCGCCGCCGATGAGCTTGAGCGGGCCGACCAGGCCGATCCGCGTCGTGGCGAAGAGCGCGGCCTGGGTAGTGGAGCCCCGGCTGGAGACGTAGCGCGGCCCCCAGGCCGGTGGGGCGAGCGTCCCGTCCCAATGGTTGAAATCGGCGATCGGAGCCATGGCGACGGGATCGCGGTTGGTCCATCCGTCGGACAGGCGGTTCACCATCGCGCCGACGGCCAGGTCATGCTCGCCGCCCAGCAGCGAGAAGGGGCCGCTTGCCTGGATGCTGCCGTTCCACTGCTCGGGATCGGCCTTGAACCAATAGGCCGAGGTCGCCATGCCGGCGCCCGTCGCTCGGTCGGGCATGCCGTCGAGCCAGAGCAGCCGCGATTCCTCCAGCCCCTTGTGATAGCCGAGATCGCCGCGGATGCTCCATTTGCCGCCCAGATCGTGCGTGAGCGTAGCGAAACCCGAAATCTCGGTGGTGTTCCAGAAGCCCCAGTCGGTGCCGGTGCTCTTGGAGCGCGGCCAGCGGGTCCGCGTGCCGTCGGTATACCAATAGGGCAGCTGCGCCCACATCACTCCGTCGCGATCGTCGCGCTGATAGCTGCCACCGACCGACAATTTGGTGCGCGGGCCGAGATCGGCATCGACCACCCCGTAGAGGACGAGGCCCTTCTTCTCCTCGCGATCGACGAAGCCGTCCTGCCGATAGGCCTGGGCAACGGCGCGCACGCGCACCGCCCCGGCGGTGTCGAGCGGCGACTGCACGTCCACGGTCGCGGCGAAGCGGTTCCACGACGCGGCTTCCAGGCTGACCTGGCCGGAAAAGGCATCGGCATCGGCATGCTTGCGGATCAGGTTGACGACCGCCGAGGGATCGCCGGCGCCGTGCATCAGGCCAGCCGCACCGCGCACCAGGTCCACGCGCTGATAGATTGCGGTGCTCGTCTCGCCGAAGCCGACATTGCCATTGGCGAACGGGGCGCCATCGAGCTGGAAATTCTGGACCTCGAAGCCCCGTGCGGAGATCGCGCTGCGGCCGCGATCGATGTCCTTCTTGGAAATGCCGACGGCAAAGTCGAGCGCGTCGTTGATCGAGATCAGCGCCTGGTCGTCGATCTGCTGCCGGGTGATGACGCTGATCGTCTGCGGCGTCTCGATCGGCGTGAGATGCAGGCCGGTGGCGGTGGTCGGCTGGTCGCTCCGGCCATAGCCCGTGACGACGATGCCCTCGCTCGTCTCCTCCTCCTCCGCCGCCGCCGCCGCGCCCGGCTGCGATGCCTGCTGCGCGTGAAGCGATGCCGGCACGAGCATTACGGCAGAGCCGGCCAACAGCAAATGAAACGAACGGCGCATCATCGTCCCCCTTTTTGTCTTTCGCCGCGCCTCTCCCTTCCCCCTTCCCGAACACAGCCGCGATCGCTCCCGCCGGCAGGGAGCCGCCGCCAGGCGGATCGGCCCTTTCCGGGAGATGGAGCGAGCATGGCCCGTTCGCGAAGACGGAAGCGACGATTCGCGTTCCCGATGCCGCGCCACTAATGCGATTAATTAGCAATTGCAAATCCGCCGGTGCCGAACCGGCGCGACCTTATCCTGCAAGCGTCACCGCGCGTCGGCCCGCCTCACGACCACAGGGCCCGCAGCCGGGCCATGAAGTCCTCGTCCCAGCCGGGGGAGAAGGCATTGGTGGCAAAGGCGAAACCGCAGGAATCCACCGGGTCGAGCGCGAGATAGGCGAAGCAGCTGCCCGTGGAGCCGGCATGCCAGAGCCGCAGCCGCCCGTCCGAGGGCCGCTCGACGCACCAGCCGAGCGCATAGTTCCAGTCGACCCCGGGCTCGGGGTTGCAGCCGACCGGGCGATAGAGCGTCCCCAGCACCCCCGCCTGCGCCGCCGGATCGGCCAGCAGGCGCAGATGCGCCGCGCCGTACCGGGCGAGATCGGCGATCCGGCCATGGACGTCACCCGATGGGCGGACAATGTCCAGATCGTCGACCGCCCGCCTGCCCGGCTTCAGCGCCACCCATTTCTCGCCCCATAGCGCGTGCCGGTGCTCGACCGGCTGCGTGCCGTCCTGCGGAGGCCGGTCGAACCCCGCGCCGCGCAGTTCGAGCGGGTCCAGCACGTGCCGGCGCATGAGGGTGCGATACGCCTCGCCGGTCGCGGCAACGGCGATCGCCCCGGCAAGGCCATAGCCGAGATTGGAATATTGGAAATCGCCATCCCGCTGTGGCCGCGACGCGCGCAACGCGTTGCCGAGCAGCCGCGCGGACGTCCGCCCCGGATTGCCGCCCAGGAGCAAGTACCGCACCAGGCCCGGCCGCGACGGATCGACGGGCAGGCCCGCACGGTGCGCGAGCAGATCCAGCAGGGTCACGTCCTGGAGCGCGCTGGCCCGCACGTCGGGCATCGCGGCCAGCCCCTCGCCCACGGTCATGTCCCAGCGCAGCACGCCCGCCTCGACCAGGCGCGCGATCATCAGGCTGGTCATGGACTTGCCGATCGAGCCATAATGCCACACATCGTCGATCGTCGCGGCCGTGCCGCCGGCCTGGCGGAGGCCGCACACCGCCGTGACGGCCTCTTCGTGCGCGCCGAAAACGGCGCATGCCGCCGCGGGCAAATCGAAGGCGTCGCGGAACCGCCCCAGCCGCGCCGCTATCGGATGCGAGGATGTCCGGATCGGCTCGGATGGCGATGGCATGGCAGCTTTCCTGATCGTGAAGGCGATCGCCGGGGCGACCGCGCGGCGAGTCGCCGCCCGTCGGATTGACCATCCTCCATTGCGTGGAGAATGCGTGGAGCATCTGCGAAGCCGATGCGAAGGCGCGGCCGCGCGTCGCCCTTCCCTTCTTCGCCGGCACCCATGCCTGCTCAGGCCTTCGCCTGCACGGAGTCTCCACACCCCCTAGCCGCCGCCTGCACGATCCTCCGCCACCGGCCCGCCATGATCTCATGGAGAACCGGCGATGAAGGCGAGACTGTTGTTTGGAATGATCGGTGTCGGCGCCACCGTGGCGGCGCTGCCCGCGGAAGCGCAATATGCGGTCGGCCGATGCGTGGTGACCCGGGGCCTGGAGCGGACCCTGCGCGACTTTCAGGCGCGCGCGCGCCAGGCCAATGGAACGCCCGGCATGGTGGCGACAGTGTTCGACAAGGACGGCGTGGTCGCGACCGCGGCTGCCGGCATACGCAGCCTCAATACCGGCGAGGCGCTGACCGGAGACGATAGTTTCAACCTGGGCTCTCACACCAAGCACCTGCTGGCGGTGAGCGTCGGCCAGCTCGTCGACCAGGGGCGCCTGTCCTATGATGCACGGATCGGCGAATTGCTGCCCGACATGGCGGCCTCGATGCAGCCCGCCTTCCGCGACGCCACCGTCCGGCAATTGCTGTTCATGACCGCCGGGTTCGGCGCGTACAACGGCACCGATCCGGAGCGCACCGGCGCCATGCTGGCCGCATTCGCGGCGGCGAGCGGCGGCCCGGCGGAGCGGCGGGACCAGTTCACCCGCTTCCTCCTGGCCTCCGAGCCGGACTATGCGCCGGGCGAAGGGCAGGTTTATTCGAATGCCGGCTTTGCCGTGCTCGGCACGATATATGAGCGGCTGGTGGCCCGCCCCTATGAGCTGGCGGCGGTAGACAGCGTGTTCGGGCGCGTCGGGGCGACGGCCAGCTTCGGCATCCCCCGCGACCTGGGACCGGCCAATCCATCGGTGCATCTGGCGGTCGGGGACGGCACGCTGGTCGCGATCGACGATCCGGCCGAAGTCACCAATGCCCTGTTGGGCCGGCTGCCACCCGAGCTCGCCCCGGCGGGCGGCATGGTTGCGACGATGCCCGCCTTCGCCAAGGTGGAGCAGCAATTGCTGCGCGCCTCGATGGGCCTGTCCCAGCCGCTCGCTTCCGCCGCTGCGCTCCGCGGGTTGTTCGAGCCGGTCGGCGAGCTGGGCGCCGGCGGCATCGTCACCTCGCGGATCACCGGCCGGACGACGCATTTCTTCGAGGGAAGCACCACTGGCGGCCATGCCTTTTCCTTTCTGGTCCCGACCGCCGGCATCGGCGTGGTGTTCGCCAGCAACAGCGGGGTGAACCCGTTCACCGGGGTCGCGGACACGCAGGAGGATGGCTATGCGCTGATGATGGCGCTCGCCGAACGGGCCCGCCGGGGCGTGCTGGTCGCGCGGAGCGCCGATCAGGGCGCGGTCTTCGGCGAAGTCGAGGCGTCCTGCGCCGCCAGCAAGGGCGATCTCTTCGCCGTCACCCGGACGTTCGGCGACCTCACGAGCGAGCAGGCCTCGGCACTGGCCGAACGGATCGCGCCCGATGACAGCCGACTGATCGATCGCTTGTCCGCGGCGTCGCTGGAGGCGATGGCGGATCAGGTCGAAACGCACATGTCCGTCGGCGGCAGCGCCTTTCGCGGGCGGCTGGCCGACAGTGGCGAAGGGCGCTGGCGGGCCTTCCTCGCGGGCGGAGCGCTGGGCGGGCGGGCGATCGCGGATGCGGCAGCGCCGGGGGCCGACATTGCCGGCTGGGCGAGCAGCTGGGGGTTCACGGGGCCGGTGGGCGATCGCCTGCGCGCCGGCATCGCCTTCGGCTATGCCCGGGCCCGCGCCCGGCTGGCCGGCGGTAGCGGATCGACTCGCCTGACCTCACCGCAAATTGCCCTCGCCCTCGCCTATGACGGCGGCAATGGCCTGTTCGGCGATTTCCGGGCCATGCTCGCGCGCCAGAGCGTCCGGACGGAGCGCGACCTGGCGATCGAAGGGCTGGATCCCGGCACGGCCCGGGCGCGCCGCACGGCCATCGGCAGCCTGGTCGATGCGAGCATCGGCTATGCGGTGGGGGGCCGGCTGCGGATCGCGCCGATCGTCGGGCTGCGCTTCATCGGCAACAATGTGGATCGCGCCGAGGAAAGCGGCTCGGCCCTGGCGCTGACGATCGATCGCCGCCACTCGCATCGGCTCGATGCCCGCGCCGGCCTGTCGATCGCCACCGGCTTCGAGCTTGGCGGAGCAATGGTCCGCCCGAGCGTGGAAGCGTTCCATGTCCGCACCATCGCCGATCGCCGCCCGGACCTGGTCGCCCGCTTCGCCGAAGGCGGCGGCGCGATGCGGTTCGCCCCCGCTCCGATCGATCGGGCCTGGACCAGCCTGCGGGCCGGGATCGATATCGATGCCGGGCCAGCGGCCTTCCAGCTTGGCGCAACCGGCGCTATCGGGCGGGACGGCCGCGACGATCTGCGGCTGATGGGCGGCACGCGGGTGCGGTTCTGAGCGGAGGCGGCCGCTTCCGGAGGCCGCCTCCATCATTTCTCCATATGATCTTCACGCATCCCGAATAATCAGGTCAGAGGATGGCGGATATCCTTCATTAGGCAGAATATCGTGGAAAATGCCCTGATCCTCATCGTCGAGGACGAACCCCAGATTTCCCGGATCCTGTGTTCCTATCTGGAGCGCGAGGGATACCGGACCGTGACCGCCCAGGACGGCGAGGTCGCACTGATCCATCACCAGTCGCTGAAGCCCGACCTCGTCCTGCTCGACGTCGGCCTGCCCAAACGGGACGGCTTCTCGGTGCTGGCCGATCTGCGCGCGCGCGGCATGACGCCGGTCATCATGACGACCGCGCGGGCGGAGGATCTCGACAAGCTTTCCGCGCTGCGGATCGGTGCCGACGACTATGTGGTGAAGCCGTTCAATCCGCTCGAGGTGGTCGCGCGGGTAAAGGCCGTGCTGCGCCGCTCGGCCGGCGCGGGCGCCGATCAATCGCTGATCCGGTTCGGCGCGCTGCAGCTCGATACCCTGAGCTATACCGCGGCGGTATTGAACGATGCGGCCACGATCCCGCTCGACCTGACGCTGACCGAGTATCGGTTGCTCTCGCACATGCTCCGCGCGCCGCGCCGCGTGTTCGACCGCGCCGAGCTGGTCGATGCCTGCCTGCCCGAGGGGAATGCGCTCGAACGGACCGTCGACAGCCATATCAGCAACCTGCGCCGCAAGCTCGACCGGGCCGGCATGACCGGGCTCTGCGTCGTGGTGCGCGGCGTCGGCTATCGGCTGGCCGGGTCATGATCGCCGCGTTGCGCGCCCGCCTGCGCCGCCGCTGGCCCATTGCGCGCCAGCTGGCGACGGCGCTGGTGGTGATCGTCCTCGTCAACTGCGTGCTGATCTTCGTGGCGATGACGATATGGACCGCCAACGAGGAGCGGCATATCCGGGAAACCTCCTCCCCCGCCACCCAACGCGCCATCGCCGCGCTCGATGCCGGCCGGGTTCCCGATTTCAAGGGAATCGACAAGGTCATCAAGGAAGTCAACGACCTGACGGAGACAGTGAATGAGCGCGGCAATACCGCGCTGCTGATCTGCCTGCTGCTCGCGGCGATATGCGATTTCATCCTCGGCAGCATCTTCCTCGCCAAGCTGGGGCGCGGCCTGAACGATGTCGCCTTCACGGCCCGGCGAGTGGCGGATGGCGACCTGTCGGCACGCGCACCGCTGGTGCGCTGGGCCTCGGCGGAGGAAGCGCAGCTCATCGACGACTTCAACGCGATGGCGCAGTCGCTGCAACGCGCGGAACGCGAGCTGGCGGAAAGCACCGCGGCGATCGCCCATGAATTGCGCACGCCGCTCACGATCCTGCGCGGGCGCATCCAGGGCACCATCGACGGCGTGTTCGCGCGCGAAGAGGAAGAGATGCGATCCCTGTTGCTGCAGGTGGAAGGGCTGGGGCAGCTGGTGGACGATCTCCAGACCATCAACCTGGCAAAGTCGGACCGCATGATCCTGAATCCCGACCATATCGATCTCGCACTGGAGGTGGAGCGGGTCATCGCCCTGGTTCGTCCCGACCTGGAAGCGGCGGGACTGGAACCGGTGCTCCTCCTTCGGCCGACCGCCGTCGTCGCCGATGCGGCCCGGATCCGCCAGATGATCGGCGCGGTCCTGTCGAACGCACAGCGTTATGCCGCCGAGAGCGGTCCGTTGCGCATCTGCACGGCACGGCACGGCGGCTGGGCGGTGCTCGAGATCGTCGACCACGGCCCCGGGCTGCCGGAGGAGGCCATGGACAAGGCCTTTGACCGGTTCTGGCGCGCCGAAACCTCACGCGCACGGCATAGCGGGGGCAGCGGCCTCGGCCTCTCGGTCGTCCGCGCCATTGCCGAAGCGCATAACGGAACCGCGACATTGGCGAACCATGAGGGCGGCGGCGCGATCTTCACGCTGCGCCTGCCCGTGGGCGTCGCTCCCGATCCGGCCTGATCGACCGTGCCGAACCAGGCATCCCGCAATTCGCATAATAATCGTACAATTTACGCAAAAACGCAGCATTCACGCTCTAGATCAGCTTCCAAATGGGGTGGTGCGGATTTCATGACTGCGGGAAGAGATCAGCTGCGGAATACTGCACGGATCGTGGCGTCAAGTCATGAGTGAAGTAGAGCGCAGCCGCGCCGTGGCACTTTCGCTGATGCGAATGGCGTTGGCATTGCTTGATCGGTACGGAAGTCCCCTTGCCGCCGCCCGACTGCAATATGCGATCGATACCGAAGAAGAACTTCCCGATCGCGCAGCTTCCACGGATTTGGGCGCTTGATCGCCGCACGGCGGATTCCGCTTCGCTGCATCGCGGCCTGCGGGGATGTTTTTGTCCGCGGCATGCATCATCATCACGGCATTTCCTGACCATGGACTCCATCGCGGCATTTCTCTTCTGCGGCCTGCTTGCCGGCCTGGCGACGTTCCAGCTCGGCCTCGTCGCCGGCCTGCCGCTGGGTCGTTTCGCCTGGGGCGGGCAGCATCGGATACTCCCTACCCGATTGCGATTCGGCAGCGGGATCGCGATCCCGATCTATGGGGTGCTTGCCCTGATCATCCTCGACAGGGCCGGCCTTGTCGCGATCCTGCCGGATGCCTGGTCGCATAGCCTCGCCTGGGCGACCGTGCTCTATCTCGCGTTCGGACTCGCCCTGAACATGATCTCGCCGAGCCGGGACGAGCGCCGGCTCATGGCGCCCGTGGCGATGCTCCTCCTCTGCTGCGCGCTCGTGGTGGCGATGGAGTCGATCTCGCCGCCATCCCGCTTCCCGGCCACCGCGACCTGAAGGCGCGCCCGGCACGGCACCGCCACCGGTGGCGCACCCATCCATCCCTTTGCCAATGGCCTGAGGCAGCGCCGCGCAACGGAATGCATCCGCCCGGAAGCCGAACCCGGGATTCTCGCGTCCATTATCCACAATGGACGAGATCATAGCGACGCGCAGTTCGTCATCGCACCAAGTATAGGCCAGGATCTATCCGATATTTTCCCGGTATCCGGCGATCACTGCGAAACCGGTATCAGGAAACACCCTGCGCGAAAGTAGGATTTATGGAAAAATTGGCTCTATCATAGCGAATTACTCGCACTCCAATATCGATGATTGACGTAGCTAATTACCAATAATCCTCTCCACGCGGATTCGCTAGAATCGCGATTCCAAGAATCTTGTGCATGCCTCCATTAAATACCCTCCATTATACCTCGAGTCGCAGATTATTCATCGGCATCCTGGCACACAATCCGTTACTCGATTGTCATATTATTGTACCTTCTTTCGATTTTTCCGTCACCATTAAACCAATGGATTCAAAAGATTACCAAAAGGATTTGGGATCAAAACACCACAATGAACGCAATAGCGTTTTTACAAATAATGGATTCTGATAGCTTCGGGCAGGCAACTTTCATCACGACCTAATCTCCGCAAAAATCGCCTGCGACCGCAATCTCATGGCGTTTTCTGCGGGTGAATCCGTTCGATATTTCGCGGCAATATATTGGGGGTGCTTCGTGAGCTATCTAGTTACTGCCGGTCCACCCACGCCTAATGGCGACCTTCATCTCGGCCATCTTTCCGGCCCATATCTCGCAGGCGATATTCTCACGCGCTATTTGCGAATGACCGGCGAACGGGCGACCTATATCTCGGCCGGCGACGATCATCAGAGCTATGTCGCGCGCATGGCCAAGCAGGAGGGCCGCGACCCGGCAACCGTGGCCGCGGAAAATGGCGCACGGATCCGCGAGTCCCTGGCAAGCGCCGGCATCGCGCTCGACCTGTTCGCCTCTCCGGCACAATCGCCACGCTATTCGGGTTTCATCGAGCGTTTCTTCCGCACCCTGCTCGACCGCGACGCGCTGGAGGAGCGGACCACCGATCAGCCCTTCTGCACCAGCTGCGACCGCTTCGCGTTCGAAGCGCATCTGCGCGGTCGTTGCTCGCACTGCGATGCCGAGAGCGACGGCGGGATCTGCGAGGCATGCGGCAAGCCGAACGCGGGCGCCGACCTGGTCGATCCTGTCTGCATCACATGCGGCGGCACGCCCGAGCGCCGCCCGTTGCGCCAGCTCTGGTTTCCACTCGAACGCTATCGCAGCGCCGCCGAGTTTACCTTCGCCTGTGCCTGGCTGAGCCCGCGGGCCCGCGCGCTGGTGGCCGAACTGCTGGCCGGGCCGCTGCCCGACGTGCCCGCCACCCAGCCCGCCGAATGGGGCATAGCGGTTCCCGCGAGCGGCTATGACGACCAGCGCATCTCCGCCTGGTTCGAGCTCGGCCCGCATTATCTGGCACTGACCGACCTCCTGCCCGAGGCGAGGAGCAATCCCGGCGGCTGGCAGACGCCGTGGACGGGTTTCGACAATGTCGTCCAATGCTTCGGCTTCGACTCGATCTATTTCCACGTCGTGCTGTTCCCGGCCATCTTCCAGGCCTTCGATCCCCGGCTCCGCCCGCCGATCGGGTTCATCACCAACGAGTTCTTCCGTCTCGACGGAAGCAAATTCTCCACCAGCCGCGGCCACGCCCTGTGGGCCGGCGAGTTCCTGCGCGATCATGATGCCGATGCGTTGCGCTTCCACCTCGCGCGCGTCGCGCCCGAGATCGAACAGACCAATTTCACGCTCGACGCCTTCGAGGCGACGCGGCGCGACGAACTGATCGGCACCTGGGACGACTGGCTTATCGACCTCGCGAAACGCTGCGAGGCGGCAGGCGGGATGGTCCCCCTCGCGCCGGCGCCGCGCAGCGCGCCGATCGCCCTTGCCCGCCTCGCCGGCCTGTGCGGCGATCTTTCGAACTGCTATTCGGTGCAGGGCTTTTCGCCCAGCCGCGCGGCGCATCTGCTGAGCGAGATCGTGCGCGTTGCGCGCCGTTTCCGGGCCGAGCATGCGGTGTTCGACGGAAAGCCGGCCTCGACGATCGAGGCGGCCGGCGCACTGGCGGTCGAGCTGGCCTTTGCCCGTGGCCTGGCGCTTGCGGCCGCGCCGATCCTGCCCGGCTTCGCCGATCGCCTGTGGCGCGACCTCGGCGAGCGCGGCGCGGTGGTGGATGCGCGCTGGGAGCTGCTGCCGGCGATGCTGACCACAGGCACCGCGATCGCGCTCTCGACCTCGGGCTATTTCGATCGCGCACGGCCTGGCAGCGAGCCGGCCCCGCCCGAGCCGCCCGCTGAAACGGACGCGGCATCGCCCCCGGACGATGCCGGAACCGTTCCTTCGGAGGCGGAAACCGAAGGCGCCGAAGCGCCGGAGGAAACCACGGCCGAGGCACCTTCCCCAGCGGAGCGCACCGAAGCCGCGCCGCGCAGCAATCGGAGGCGGGCTCGATGACGATGACGGCGGAACGCCTCTATATCGACGAGGAGCGCGCTTCCTTCGCGCAAGAGCGGCTCTGGTTGCTGCAGCAGCTCGATCCCTCCGACAGCGGCTATAATCTGGTCCTCCCCATCCCGCTGCCGGCCGGCACGGACGCCGCGCTGTTCACGGCGGCCATGGCCGACATGATCGAGCGTCACGACAGCCTGCGGACGCTGTTCGAGGATCGCGACGGCGTGCCCTGGCAATGCGTGCTGGCGCCCCATGCGCCGGCGGTGGTGGCGCACGACTTCGCGGCACTCGCGCCCGAGGCACGCGACGAAGCGCTCGCCGCATTGATCGCCAGCGAGATCGCGACGCCGTTCGATCTCGCGGCGGCACCGCCGCTGCATTGCCATCATGTCGATCTCGGCGAGGCGGGCACGCTGGCGGTGATCGCGCTCCACCACATCATCGCCGATGGCTGGTCGATGCACCTGTTCGCGCGGGACCTCGCCGAATTCAGTGCCGCGCACCTCGCCCGACGCGCGCCCATGCTGCCGCCGCTCGACTATCAATATGTCCATTTCTCCACCTGGCAGCGCGATCAGGTCGAGCGAGGCGCCTATGCCGAGCAGCTCGACCATTGGGTGCGCACGCTCTCGGAAGCGCCCCCCGTGCTCGACCTGCCGCTCGACCGGCCGCGCACGCCGCAGCCCCAGGCACGGGGCGGCACCTGGGTGGTCCATTTCCCGGACGAGCTGCGCGACGGCCTCAACCATCTCGCCCGGGCGGAGAATGCCACGCTCTACATGGTGCTGATGGCGGGCTATCAGGCGCTCCTGTCACGGCTGGGCGGGCAGCACGACATCATCGTCGCCACCCCGGTGGGCAGCCGGCCCAGAGCCGAGTTCGACGACATCTTCGGCTGTTTCCTCAACAATGTGCTCGTGCGCGGCCGGCCCGCCCACGCGCAGAGCTTCCGCGAGTTCCTGGCCGCGACCCGAGTGGCGGTGCTCGATGCCTTTGCGCATCAGGACGTGCCGCTCGAAGTGGTGATCGAGGCAGTCAAGCCGCAGCGCAGCCGCACCCACACGCCATTGTTCCAGACGATGCTGGTACTGCAGAACGCTCCGCGCACGGCGGAGGACGCCACACCCGAGAGCGCGCCCGCCGATGGTCCCGGCCTCTCGCTCAACGCCAAGTTCGAGCTTTCCGTCGCGCTGTGGGAAACCGCTTCCGGCCTCACCGCCGCCTTCGAGTATCGCAGCGACCTGTTCGACGAGGCGACCATCGCGGCGATGGCCAGCGCCTATCGCGCGCTGCTGGCCGATGCGGTGGCGCGGCCGGACGCGCGGCTGGGCAGCCTCGCGCTGCTCGATGCGCCGACGCAGCGAAAGATGCTGCACGACTGGAACGCCGTGCCGCTCGACTATCCTGACACGGCGACGATCCACGGGCTGTTCGAGGAACAGGTCGCGCGGGATCCCGACGCGGTTGCGGTGATCTTCGAGGATCTGACGCTCAGCTATGCTGCGCTCAATCGCGCCGCCAATCGCATCGCGCACCAGCTGATCGCGCTGGGCGCGGGCCCCGAGACCTGCGTGCCGGTGGTCTGCGAGCAGAGCATCGAGATGATCGTCGCGCTGATGGGCGTGCTCAAGGCCGGCGCCGCCTATGTGCCGATCGACCCGGCCTTGCCGCAGAAGCGCGTCGAATATCTGATCGGCAGCGTTGCGCCCAAGGCGGTGCTGACACTGGAGCGCTTCGCCGGGCTGGTGGGCGATCCGGGAGCCCCGGTGATCCCGATCGACGGAGCGCACATGGCCGCCGGCGCCGATGCCGGCAATCCCGACCCCGGCAATCCCGAGGTCGCGGTATCGGCGCGTACACTCGCCTATGTGATCTTCACTTCGGGCACCACCGGCCTGCCCAAGGGCGTGGAGGTCGAGCATCGCAGCGTCATCCACCATCTCTGGGGCATGCGCGAGCAATATGCGGTGACCTCGGCCGACCGCTTCCTGCAGAAGCACCCGTTCAATTTCGACGTGTCGGTCTGGGAATTCTTCCTCCCGCTCGCGACCGGCGGCAGCACGGTGATGGTGCGCCCAGGCGGCCAGCGTGACCTGGATTACATGATCGACCGGATCGTCGCGGAAGGCGTCACCATCGTGTGCTTCCTCCCCTCGGCGCTCACGGTGCTGCTCGACCATCCGCGCATCGCGCTGCTCGATGCCTCGGTGCGCTGGATGCTGTGCGGCGCGGAGACGATGGGGCGCGATGTGCCGACCCGCTTCTTCGAGCGGCTCAACGCCAGGCTCCACAATCTCTACGGCCCGACCGAGACGACCGTCCACAACAGCTGGTATGAATGCCTGCCAGGCGAGCAGCCCGCGGTGATCCCCATCGGGCGCCCGATGCCGGGCGTGCGCCTGTACGTCCTCGATCCCGAGCTGCAGCCCGTGCCCATCGGCGTGCCGGGGGAGATCCATATCGGCGGCGCCAGCGTCGCGCGCGGCTATCGCAACAGCCCGGATATCACCGAAGCCCGGTTCGTCGCCGATCCCTTCACCGATGGGCCCGATCCGCGGATGTACCGCACCGGCGACATCGGTCGCTTTCGCGCCGACGGCAATATCGAGTTCATCGGGCGGCGCGATCGCCAGTTCAAGATCCGCGGCTTCCGCATCGAGCTGGGCGAGATCGCGCACGTGCTGCGCCAGCACGAGCAGGTCCGGGAAGCGCTGGTGATCGTCCGCGAGGACATGCCGGGCGACCTGCGCATCGTCGCCTATGTCGTCGCAGGCGAGCCCGGATTGGGAGAGGCCGCCCTGCTCGAGCATGCGGCGCTGCACCTCCCGCGGCACATGCTGCCCAGCGCGGTCGTGATGATGGACAGCCTGCCGCTCACCGCGAACGACAAGGTGGACATGCGCGTGCTTCCGGCGCCCGGCCGCTATCAGCGCGACGCGGGCCGAGCGCCCGAGGGACCGATCGAGACCGGCCTGGCGGCGATCTGGAACTCGCTGCTCGGCTCGGCGGTGGAAGGCGTCGAGGACGACTTCTTCGATCTCGGCGGCCATTCGCTGCTTGCCGCCCGGCTGGTCGCCCATGTTCGCGCGCGCCTGGGCCGCGTGCTGCCGGTGCGCGCGGTGTTCGAGACGCCGAGACTCGGCGCCATGGCGGAAGCCATCGCCGCGGCACCGATCGCCGAGGACGATCTCAGCGCCATGCTGCGCCGGCCGCGGCGATCCCTTTGACCGAATCCAGCACGGGGCTCTGCCAGATGTACAATGAAACCGGGCTAAAATCCGCCGAAGTCCTCGAAGCCGTCGCCGAGCCGGCGGTCGCCGCCGTCGATCTCGCCTGTATCGGCTTCGGTCCCGGCGGCATCAGCCTCGCCGCCGCCTATAGCGACTGGCGCGACACCCAGCCCGAGGGCGCCCCGGTCCCGAGCCTCCGGTTCATCGAGCGGCGCCCCGGCCCCGCATGGCAGCCCGGCCTGCTGATCCGCGGCGCCGACCTCAACCATCATTTCCTCCGCGACTTCGCCACGCCACGCGATCCGCGCAGCCGCTTCACCTTCGCCTGCTATCTCAAGGAAACCGGCCGGCTGTTCCAGTTCGGCCATCTCGGCGGGCGTGTGAGCCGCGTCGAATGGAACGACTATGTCATCTGGACCGCCCGCCATTTCGATCCGCTGGTCCGCTATGGGCTGGCGGTACGATCGATCGCCCCGGCGGCGATGCGCAACGGCACGCCGAACCTGATCGAGCTGGAACTGGACGACGGCAGCCGCGTCGCGGCGCGCAACCTGGTGGTGAGCACCGGCCAGTTCCCGCGCGTGCCCGAGCCGTTCCGCGCGCATCTGGGCCCGCGCATGTTCCACAGCGCGGGGTTTCTCGACCGGATCTCCGCCTTCGATCGCGCCGCGCCGCTCAAGATCTGCGTGCTGGGCTCGGGCCAGAGCGCGGGCGAGACGCTGTTGTGGCTCTACGATCATTTCCCCAACGCGCAGCTCACTTCGGTGCATCGCGGCCTGCCGTTCCGCCTGGTCGATATCGGCCATTTCAGCAACGAGGTCTTCTTTCCCGACCAGGTGCCCTATTTCCACGCCCTCTCTCCCGAGAAGCGGCGCATGGCCGCGCAGGAATATCACCTGACCAACTTCTCCGCGGTGGACATCGACATCAGCCAGGGCCTCTACTGGCGGATGTACGAGGACCGGGTGCTCGGCACCCCGCGCGCCGAAGTCATCGCCCGCCACGCCGCCAGCGAGGTCGAGGCCGTGGGTGACGGATTCCGGATACGTTTCGTCGACGGGCTGAGCGGCGCCGAGCGGATGGTGGACGCGGATATCGTCGTGCTCTGCACCGGCTATCACGAGCCGGCCTTCCCGCCGCTGCTCGAGCCGCTGCGCGAATGGATCGTCACGGATTCCAGCGGCGGCCCCGAAGTCGCGCTCGACTATCGCGTCCGGACCGCATCCGGGTTCGGGCCGGCGCTGTACCTGAACGGCGTCACCGAGCGCACGCATGGCGCCAGCGACGCCTCGTCGCTCAGCATGACCGCGCTGAAGGCCCAGGCGATCCTCGAATCCTTCCTGACCAACCGGAACCGCTGAACGGAGCCGCCACATGTCGACCTGGCTGTTTACCTATGGATCGAGCACCGACCCCGATCACTTCGCGGAGGATTTCGGCAAGCCCGAGGCCTTTGCCGCGGCGAGCGTGGCGGACTATCGGCTGGCCTTCGTCAATTACCGGGAATCGTTCGGAGGGGGGACTTCGGCGATCGTGCCCGCGCCGGGCGCCGAGGCGATCGGCGTCGCCTATCGCATCACTCCCGAGCAGCGCGCGAGGCTCGCCGTGATCGACCCCGATTATGCGCTCCAGCCGATCCAGGCGCGCATCGGCGGCGAGACCGTCGAGGCCGAGGTGCTGCTGCCGCGCACGATCCATGGCTTCGCCTCGCCCACCGATGCCTATATGGCGCGGATTCGATACGGCCTGACCGGCTTCTACCCCATCGCCCAGGTCGACGCCGCAATCCGCGCCGCGCTCGACCGGCGCTGGCTGTTCGACGGCCTCCCCGCGCAATGGGCGGCCGATGCCGAGCCGCGCATGGAATATGGCACCCTGTTCCGCCGGCTGCTGCCGTGGAAGGGGGGAGTCCGCACGCCCTGGGGCGGCGCTGTCGCCACCATCGCGCCGGGCACTGCCAGCGAGTTGTTTCCCCATGACGAGGAAGAGCTGGCATTCGTGCTGTCGGGCAGCGGCAGGCTGCGGCTCAACGCGCACGAGCGCGCGCTCGGCCAGGGTGACCTCATCTATTTCGAACCCGAATGCGAACACGTCGTGACCAACGACCAGCCCGAGGAGCCGCTGGTCGTGCTGTTCCTCTGGTGGGGCGGCGCGGACGGCGTGGCGTGGGCGGGGCGCAAGATCTGACGCGATCCTTTCGCGTTTCTGGCGGGAGCGGAACAATGACGGACCTGAAGGCGGCAACTCTCAACCGGCGCGGTTTCCTGGGCGCCCTGGGCTCGGCGATGGCGACGGCCAGCACGGCGTCCACCCGCGCGGCGCTCGCCGCGCAGGACACCGAGTTCGACTATATCGTCGTGGGCCTGGGATCGGCGGGCTGCGTCGTCGCCAACCAGCTGAGCGCGAAGGCCGGCCTGCGCGTACTGGCGCTGGAAGCCGGCCCGACCGACTATACGCCGATCATCCAGAACCCCGACAATTACTACAAGGCCAAGGGCTCCCCGATCTACGACTGGAATTATCAGACGATACCCCAGCCGCACATCGACGGCCGCATCATCCCCGCGCCGCGCGGCAAGGCCTATGGCGGATGCAGCTCGATCAACGCGATGATCTACATCCGCGGCAACCGCGCGGACTATGACAATTGGGCCTATCAGGGAAACCGGGGCTGGGCATATCAGGACGTGCTGCCGCTGTTCATCGCGGCGGAGGGCAATCGCGACATCCGCGGGCCGCTGACGGGCAACAAGGGCCCTCTCACCGTGCAGAATTATCCGCACAAGAGCCTGCCGGGCACGGCGTTCGTGCAGGCGGCGGTGCAGATGGGCTTCAAGGGGCCGGACTGGAACTTCAACGGCGCGATCCAGCAGGACGGCGCCGGCTTCTACCAGTTCACCATCCGCACCGAGCTGCGTGAGGGCAAGCCGCGGCTGGAACGGTGCAGCCTCGCCAAGGCCTATCTCCATCCCGCGATGGGCCGCACCAACCTCACCGTTCGCCACGATGCGCCGGTCAAGCGGCTGATCGTGGAAGGCGGCCGCGCGGTGGGCGTGGAATATGTGCTCGACGGCCAGACGCTGCAGGCGCGCGCAAGCCGCGAGATCGTCCTGTGCGCCGGCGCGGTCACTTCGCCCGCCATCCTGATGCGTTCGGGGATCGGCCCGGCCGACGCGCTGCGCGCGCTCGGCATCCCCGTCGTCCTGGACCTGCCGGGCGTCGGCGAGAATCTGCAGGACCATCCGGTGCTGCCGGTCGCCTATCATGCCATTCCCAAATTGCCGCCGCTCTGGGCCAGCGGCGTGCAGGCCGGGCTGTTCGTCAAGACGCAGAGCCACGCCCCCTCGGCGGCACCCGATCTCCAGTTCCATTTCTGGCAGGGCGACGACGACGACGACAATTCCTTCTCCTTCTCGCCGACCGTGGTCCGGCCGTCGAGCCGCGGTCGCATCCGGCTCAAGTCGGCGGACTATACCGTCGCGCCCCTGATCGACCCGAACTACATGCAGACCCAGGCCGATATCGACGTGATGATCAAGGGCATGGAACTGTCCCGCCAGTTGGTGCGCCAGCAGGCGTTCAGGGGCATCGCGGGGGCGCCGCTGCACGATTTCGGATCGGCGAGAACGCCCAGGGAAATGGCCGATTATGTCCGCAAGAACGTGCGGACGATCTATCACCTCGCCAGCACCTGCAAGATGGGGCTCGGCGCCGATGCCGTGGTCGATCCGGAGCTCAAGGTCTACGGCATCGCCGGGCTGCGCGTCGCCGACGCCTCGATCATGCCCGAGGTGGTCAGCGGCAACACCAATGCCGCCTGCGCGATGATCGGTCAGCGCGCCGCCGACATGATCCTCGGCAAGGACAAGCGCCCGTGAGCCGGCGCCCCCGCGCCGACATGCCGACGCGCGGCACCGCTTCCTTCACTCGGCTGGAATCGGAGGTCCGCGTCTATTGCCGCGGCTTTCCCGCGGTATTCGCGCGCGCGCACGGTGCCGAGCTGTTCGACGAAGAGGAGCGGCGCTATCTCGATCTGCTCGTCGGCGCGGGCGTGCTGAACTATGGGCATAATCCGCCCGAGATCGTCGCGGCGGTCAGCCGCTATCTGGCCGATGGCGGGATCGTCCATGCGCTCGATCTGCACACGGTGGCGAAGCGCCGGTTCCTCGATGCGTTCGAATGCCACATCCTCGCCCCGCGCGGCCTGGACTACAAGATCCAGTTCACGGGCCCGACCGGCGCCAACGCAATCGAGGCGGCACTCAAGATCGCGCGGCGGGTCACCGGCCGGAGTTCGGTGATCGCCTTCACCAACGGCTATCACGGCGTGTCGCTCGGCGCGCTCGCGACAACGGGCAATTCCGCCAAGCGCCGCGCCGCCGGCATCGCCCTGGCCGGCGTCGACCGGATGCCGTTCGACGGATATCTCGGCAGCGACGTCGATACGGCGGCCTATCTCGCACGGATGCTCGCCGACCCCGGCAGCGGGATCGATCCGCCGGCCGCGATCCTGCTGGAAGTCGTGCAGGCCGAAGGCGGCATCAACCTGGCCTCGGATCCCTGGCTCCGCGCCATTGCCGAGATCGCCCGCGCACACGACGCGCTGCTGATCGTCGACGACATCCAGGCCGGCTGCGGGCGCACCGGCAGCTTCTTCAGCTTCGAGCGCGCCGGAATCCGCCCTGACATCGTCTGCCTTTCCAAGGCGATCGGCGGAATGGGCCTGCCGATGTCGCTCGTGCTGATGGCACCGGAGCATGATTGCTGGCGGCCCGGCGAGCACAACGGCACGTTCCGCGGCCACAATCTCGCTTTCGTCGCCGCTACCGCCGCCATCGAGAGCTATTGGCGTGACGACAGGCTCGAGCGCCGCATCGCGGCCAGCGCGGCGCATCTCGAGGAGCGGCTGCGCGCGCTGCCTGGCCATGGCAGGCCGGACGGCTTCACCTTGCGCGGCCGGGGAATGATCCGCGGGCTGGCATGGCGCGATACCCGTATCGCCGGGCAGGTCTCGGCGGCGGCCTATGCGCGCGGCCTGATCGTCGAGACCTGCGGCCCCCGGGACGAAGTGCTGAAGCTGCTGCCGCCGCTGACGATCACCGCGTCCGAGATCGACGAGGCCGCCGATCTGCTGGGCGAGGCGATCGCCGACATCGCCCCCGTCCCCGCCACTGCGCTCGAGACGGCCTGACCGGCCGTGCGCGGGCCCAGCCTTCTCGTCGTGGGGGCTGGCATCAACGGCCTGTGGATCGCCTGGCGCTTCCTGCGTGCCGGCTGGCGCGTGACGCTGGCGGATGCCGGGCCCCTGCCCAATCCGGCGGCGGCATCCTGGGACCAGCATCGGCTGATCCATCCGCTGGGCGCGGAATCCGAAACGGATGTCCATGCCATCGAAGCGGCGATGGGCGGCTGGGCGGAACTCTGGTCGCGGCTCGGCCACAGCCATTACCGCCAGACCGGAGGCCTGCTCGGCAGCCGCATAGAGGCGCGCGCGATCTTCCTGGGCGCCGCCGGCTGGCCCTGCCAGCGCGTGGGCAGCGCCAGCCTGGCGGCCCTGGTGCCGGGGCTGCGGCGCCATCCCGAGAATGGCGGGCTATGGACGCCCCGCGCCGGCGTGCTGCTTGCCGACCGCATCGTCACGGACATGGTCCGGCTGATCGACGGGCTCGGCTGTCGCCTCCTGCCCCACCGACCCATATTCGAGGAGGAGATCCGCGAAGGACGCCTGAAGCTCGACCATGGCGAACGCCTCGAGCCCGACCTGACCATCGTCGCGGCGGGCGCCGGCACCGGCAAGGCGATGCGGGCACTGGCGCCGCGCCTCACCATTGTCGACCAGACGATGTTCTATTTCTCCGCCCCGCGCGCCTGGGAGCGCGCGCCCCTCCTCGTCGATTTCGGTCCGGGAGACGATCTTTGGGCCGCACCGCCGGTTGCCGGCACGATGCTCAAGCTCGCCGCCAGCGACCTTGCCGTGGCGGAGGGCCCGTTCGACACCGACGCGCTTTCCGAGCGGCTCAGCGAGACTTTCCGCACGGCCGAATGGCGGTTCGTGCGCCATGCCCGCTGCAGCTATGCCCGCACGGCCGACGGGGCCCGCATCCTGGAACCTGTAGAGGGTACCGACCAGCGCGTCTGGGTCGTTACGGGCTGCAATGGCGGCGGCTTCAAGCTGGCGCCGCTGGTGGCGGACCTGGTCTGGCAGCATGCGCCGGGCCATGCGGAGGCGCTTGCATGACATCGCCAGGGCCCGACTGGGCGATGCTGCTCGCCCGATTGCCGCAACCCGGGCCGGACCGGGCAACGATCGGCCTCGCGATCGATACCGGCCCGCACGGGGCCGATCTGCTCCGGGCTGCGGCGGCGCTCGCCGGGGACTTTCCCGGAATCGGCTATCTCTGGCACGACGACGGCGCGAGCGCCGAAGGCGGCGCGGCAGCGGCTCGGGCAATGAACGAGCAGGGCGTGCGGCTGCTCATCGGCCACTTCAACAGCGCATCGGCGCTCGCCGCGGCCCCCCTTTATGCCCGGGCCGGCGCGGTGCTGCTGGCGCCCGGCGCGACGCATCCCGCCTTGACCGGGGCGATGCCGAATTGCTTCCGCCTGTGCGCGCACGATCTGCGCCAGGCACGGCTGTTCGCCGAGGAACTCACCGCCACCGGCGAAACTCCGGTGCTGGTCACGCAGCGCATTCCCCATGGCAAGAGCCTTGGCGATGCGGTCGAGGGCCGGTTGCGGGCAGCCGGACATGCGCCGCTGCGCATCGATGTCGGCCACCCTGCCGACGTCCCGCCGCTCCCGCCCGGGCCGGTGGCGGTGATCGGGCGCCATGCCTTTGCGGCCGCCCTGCTGCCGCGCCTGACGGCGCACCCGCTGGTGCTGCTGAGCGACGATTGCCGCACCCCAAGCCTGCTCGACGCGATCGCCCCCGGCATCGCCGATCTGCGGGTGGCGGCAATCGGCGGCGCGGACGATGCGATGCCGGGCGGCGGCGCCTATTCGCGGACCAGCCGCGCGGCCATCGAGATATTGGCGGGAGCAGTGGAAATGGCGGGCCCCGATCCGGCCGCAGTGGCGGAAACGCTGCACGCCCGGCATTGGCCCACCTGCCTCGGCAGCGTCGGGTTCGACGCAATGGGCGAACCGATCGGGATCGACTGGCACTGGCTGCGGATCGCGCCGGCCCTTGCAGTGGAGGTGAAATGATGCAGGCAACCCGGATGCCGTCCGGCACCGTCGCGCTGTGGCTGGTGCCGCGCGAGGGGGAGCATCGCGACCGCGCGGCCGAACTCGCGGAACTCGACACCGCCGCTCGCGCGCGACTGGCGGATATCCGCGCACCCGAGGCACGCGACGCCCAGCTCCTCAGCCGCGCATGGCTCGCTCGCATGCTGCGCGCGCAATTCGGGCCGGCGAGCGCCGGCTGGAGCGTCGGCATCGACTGCAACGGCCGCGCGACCCTGCGAGGCGCGCCGCCCGGGATCGCGATCGCATTCGCCCATGGCCGCGACACCATCGCCCTGGCAATCGGCCATGATTGCGGCGCCGGCCTGGGCATCGATCTCGAGGACCGGCTGGGCGGCGACGATCCCCTGCTCGCCCCGGTGATGCTCTCGCCGGCCGAGCTCGCGCAATATCACTGCCTCGCCACCGGAGAACGCCGGCGCCGCTATCTGCTCGCGCGCTGGGTGGCGAAGGAAGCCTATGCCAAGGCCTTGGGCCGGGGATTGGCGCTGGGGTTCGACGCGATCGACACGATCGAGGTGACGCCGGGGCATTTCAACATCCGCGATCCCTATGCGCCGAACGATGCGGCCTGGCAGGTCAGGCTGCTCGAGCCCGACCAGGGCACTGCCGTCGCCGTGGCGCTGGCGCCATCCGGCAACAAGGCGATCGCGATCGATCTCCACGATCCGGACGGGTTTGGATGGTGCATCACCACCAGCGATGCGAAATGGGTCGCCGAACCCAGTCCCGCCTAGAAACTGAACTCCCGGCTGGCTGCGGACCTTGTCCGGCTCCTGGAAGGCGCAGGAAATTGCCCCGCCCGTTGGGGGAACGGGCGGGGCGGCGGGCCCGTGGGGGACGGGCCTCGGGGCAGGATCAGATGAAGTCGGGGCCGCGCGGCAAGGCGAGGACGAACACGGCACCCTCGCCGGGCTCGGAGGGCTCGAGCGTCAGCGTGCCGCCATGCGCATCGACGATGGTCTGCGAGATGGCGAGGCCGAGGCCGGTGCCCTCCATCTTGGTGCTCACCATCGGCTCGAACAGATGCTCGCGCACGCCGGGAGGCACGCCGGGGCCGGTGTCGGTCACACGGATGCGGACGCGGCTCCCTTCGGCCCAGCTCGAGACCGCGATCCGGCGCACCGGGCTGCTCCACATCGCCTGGACCGCGTTGAGCAGGAGGTTGGAGAGCACCATCTCGATCTGGATGCGATCCCCCAGCACGCAGGTGGAGCCCGGCGCGAAGCTGCGCACCAGCTCGACATCATCCAGGCACGACAGGCGGGCGCGCACGACGTCGAGCATCTCGACCAGGCATTCGGGGCGCGCGTCGATGCGGCCGGTCTTCACGAAGCTGCGCATGCGCAGCACGATGTCGGATGCGCGCGCGGTCTGCGCCGCCGCATCCTCGATAAAGCCGAGCAGCTGCTCGAGCCCGTGGATCCGCTCGCGCAGCACCGCGGCGCAGCCCAGCATGTAGTTGCTCGCGGCAGTCAGCGGCTGGCTAAGCTCGTGTGCCATCGCCGCCGCCATCGCGCTCATCGCGGTCAGCCGCGCGCCCGCCGCGGGATCGCCGGGCGCAAAGGGATCGCGCGGCGTATCATTCGCCGGAAACCGCGCCGAATCGCGCGCCCCGCGCAACTCGCCTTCGTCGGCACCGGCGCTGCGCCTGGCCATCGATACCCCGTCGAACCGCATCTGCTTCTCCGTGCCTCCGATTTCCCGCCCGTGGAAACCGGTATTCGCGGGTTCATTAGGACGAGTTGCGCCAGGTTGCTTTGCATTTCACGCCAACCCCTTGGCAGTTCACGTCACCCTGCATAAGAATTGGAATGTCTCGGATGCGCTCCGGACATGGGGAGGGTCCGGCATGACTTCGGGGCGTGCGGCCATGTTGATGGACTATGTCCCGGTCGCCCTGGAAGTTGGCCTCGATCCCTATCATATTCTTGCCGACATCGGCGTCAGCCCGTCGCAGCTCCGCAATCCCGAGGAACGGCTTCCCCGCGGCGCGATCGCTTCGATCCTCGAACGCTCGGCGATGGAAGCGAACTGCCCGCACTTCGGAATGCTGGTCGCCGAGCGGCGCGACCTTTCCTCGCTCGGCCCGTTGAGCCTCGTCCTCCAGCAGCAGGAGACGTTGGAGGACGCCCTCCGTATGCTGATCCGCTACCAGCATCTGCTGAGCGACCTGCTGACCTTCAATCTCGAGATCGAAGGCGACACGGCGCTGGTGCGGGCCCAGATCGTCAGCAAGATCGATTTCGCGCCGCGCCAGGCCCATGAAGCGGTGGGTGCGATGCTGTCGCGCGTCTTCATCGAGATCGGAGGCAGCGCATGGAAGCCGGAATGCCTGTATTTCATGCATGCCGCCCCGGACGCGCTGGAAGTGCACCACCGGGTGCTCGGTTGCCCGGTGCATTTCGGCAGCGGCGTCAACGGCGTCGCCTATGCGCGCGCGGCGCTGCACGCCCGCAACCCGGGCTATCGCTCGAACCTGGCCGCCTATGCGAACAGCTACTTCGAGACGCAGCTCCCCTCGGCCCCCTTGCTCACCGAAGCCGACCGGACGCGCCGGGCGCTCTTCATCCTGCTCGCATCGGGCAAGGCCTCGATCGAGAATGTCGCGCGCCACATCGGCGTCTCGCCGCGCACGCTCCAGCGCAGGCTGGAGGTAGAAGGCACCGGCTTCAGCGCGGTGCTGAACGGCGTGCGCCGCGAACTGGTGGTCCGCCATCTGCTCAACAACGTCCAGACGCTCGCCGCGATCGGCGAGATGCTGGGCTATGCCTCGCCCGCCGCATTCACGCGCTGGTTCACTTCCGAGTTCGGCATGTCGCCCAGCGCCTGGCGCCGCTCGGCGAGCGACGATCCTCCCCTCGCTCCGCCCCCGGCGGATGACGAGGATCCGACACCGGCCGGGCCACAGGCGATCGACGTGCCGACACCGTTGTGAGGTGGAAGACCGATACGTTGATAACCCAAACAAGCCCTTGAGATTACTTCCGTCACCCTCGCGCAGGCGGGGATGACGATGGAGAACAGCAGGGGTGAGGGCAGTTGCTGATTGAGCCTGGACCCTGAGGCTCGAGACGACACACACGCCGCAAGCCCCCACCGCTCCCCTTGCGACTCCCCGCCCCGCCTGCGATGTTCCGGCGATGCACGACCTCGACACTTTCATCGCCGGACTGCCCAAGGCGGAGCTCCATCTGCACATCGAGGGCAGCCTGGAGCCCGAGCAGATGTTCGCCTTTGCCCGGCGCAACGGCGTCGCCATCCCCTTCGCGTCGGTGGAGGAGGTTCGGGCGGCCTATGAATTCTCCAACCTCCAGGACTTTCTCGACATCTATTATGCCGGCGCCGACGTGCTGCGCACCGAGGAGGATTTCCACGACCTCGCCCTCGCCTATTTCGAGCGGGTGGCGCAGGACGGTGTCGTCCATGCCGAGATCTTCTTCGATCCGCAGACGCACACCCATCGCGGCATTCCGTTCGGCGTGGTCGCCAACGGGCTGCTCGCCGGCATGGAAGCGGCCGAGGCGCGGCTGGGCATCAGCTCCAAGCTGATCCTGTGCTTCCTGCGCCACCTGGACGAAGACGATGCCTTCAGGACGCTGACCCAGGCCCAGCCCTGGCTCGACCGGATCGCCGGCGTCGGCCTGGATTCGTCGGAGCTCGGCCATCCCCCATCCAAGTTCGAGCGCGTCTTCGCCGCCGCCGCCGCGATGGGGCTCAAGCGCGTCGCCCATGCCGGCGAGGAGGGCCCGCCCGAATATGTCGCCGAGGCGCTGGACCTGCTGGCGATCGACCGGCTGGACCATGGCAATCGCAGCCTCGAGGATTCGGCGCTGGTCGCCCGACTGGCCCGTTCCTCGATGACGCTCACTGTCTGCCCGCTTTCCAACGTCAAGCTGTGCAACGTCGCCTCGGTCGACGCGCATCCGATCGACCGGATGCTGCAGCTGGGCCTGCGCGCCACGGTCAATTCGGACGATCCCGCCTATTTCGGCGGCTATGTCGCCGACAATTACCGGGCGATCGCCCGGGGCCGCGACCTCAGCCGCCGCGACCTGGTGACGCTGGCGCGGAACAGTTTCCTCGGTTCCTTTCTTTCCGACGACGAAGTCGCCGCGCATCTCGCCCGGGTCGACGCCTATGCGGAGGAACACGCTTGAGCATCGTCTTCACCCCTTTCACCCATGAGGAGATGGTGGCGGGCGTCCATGCCATCGCCGCCGCCGCCGAAGCCTGGAACCCGACGCTGCTGGTCGGCGTCGGCCGCGGCGGGCTGACGCCGGCGGTGTTCCTGTCGCACCGCATGGGCCTGCCGCTCGTCTCGATCGATCATTCGACCAGGATCGCCCAGTTCGGCGAGGAACTGGTCTCGGTGCTGGCCCGGCGGACCCGCGACGGCGACCGGCTGCTGTTCGTCGAGGACATCAACGACAGCGGCAAGACGATCGGCGAGATCCGCGCCGCCCTGGCCGGCGAAAGCGCGATCGCCAGTCGTATCCGCTTCGCCGTGCTGCTCGACAATCTCCGCTCCTCGCAGCAGGTCGATTATCGTGCCCGCCCGATCGACCGCTCGGTCGACAAGGACTGGTTCGTCTTCCCCTGGGAAGCCATGGCGCCCCGCGACACGCTCGCCGAGGATGCGATGGAAGTTCCCGAGCGGCTGGCGTGATTTGACACGGGTTGTTCAGCCTCCGTCAATCGCGGATATGCCACGCTCCATCGTGGACACATCCCTGCCGGCGCGCGTTCGTTCCGTCATAGCAGTGCCCAGACTTTAACCTCGGAGGAACCATGTCGAGAACTCCCAAGCGCCCCCGGTTCGCAGCGCTTGCTCTCATCCTCGCCGGCAGCATCTCGCTGTCCGCCTGTATGACGGCGACCCCCTACCAGCCTGCCACCGGCAACGGCACCGCTGTCCGCAACGGCTATTCGGACACGCAGATCGAAAGCAATCGCTTCCGCATCAGCTTCTCCGGCAACAGCCTCACCTCGCGGGAGACGGTCGAGCGCTATCTGCTCTATCGCGCTGCCGAACTGACGCTCCAGCAGGGCTTCGATCACTTCATCCTGTCCGACCGCGATACTGAGAAGAAGACCGATATCGTGCGCGAGCCGGGCGCCTGGGGTCCCGGGCCCTGGGGCTATTGGAGCCCCTCCTGGCGCTTCTATCGCGGCCCGCGCTGGGGCTGGCGCAGCTGGGATCCCTTCTTCGACGATCCCTTCTGGCGCGACCGCGACTGGGATTATCGCACCGTCACCCAATATGAGGCGATGGCCGAAGTGGTGATGGGCAAGGGCCCCAAGCCCGCCGACAACCTGCGCGCCTTCGACGCGCACGAAGTGGTCAGCCGCCTGGGTCCGTCGATCCAGATGCCGGCCACGAAGTAAGCGGAGAAACTCCTCCCGCTTGCGGGAGGGGAACGCCCCCTCAAGGATCGTCATCCCCGCGCAGGCGGGGATCCAGGGTTACAGGCGGTATCGCCCTTGGCTCTGGATCCCCGCCTGCGCGGGGATGACGGCATAGGCTATGTACGGGCGGTACGGGCGGCCCGAAGGCCGACCCTGGCTCAGGCCACCTGGCCGTGGCAGTGCTTGTACTTGCGGCCCGAGCCGCAGGGGCACGGCGCGTTGCGGCTGACCAGCCCTTCCCACTGCGCCGGATCGGTGCCGAGATCCTCGGCCGAAGGCTGGGGAATGCCCATCTGCGGCAGGCGGGTGGTGATCAGCCCGGCCGCGCCGCCGTCATAGTCATAGGTATCGTCCTCGCCGGTCAGCGGATCGATATGGGTGGTCAGGAAATCGGGCAGCTGCGGCAGCTCGGGCGCCGGCTCCATGCGGAACTGGGCAAAGGCGAGCGTGCGGGTCACGTCCTCGCGGATCTGGCCGAGCATGCGCTCGAACATCGCGAACGCCTCGTGCTTATACTCGTTGATCGGCGTCTTCTGGGCATAGGCGCGCAGGTGCACGACCTGGCGCAGCGCGTCGAGCATCGCGAGATGCTCCTTCCAGTGATGGTCCAGATTCTGCAGCAGGATCGACTTCTCGATCTGGCTCCAGGTCTCGGGCTCCAGGTCGACGGCCTTGGCCTCGACCAGCTTGTCCGCGGCCTCGCGGACGCGCTCCTCGACCATCTCCGGCTCGATCTGCGCCTCGTCCCGGATCCACTGCTCCACCGGCGCATCGACGTTGAGGGTGCCGAGCACCTTCTCCTTGAGCTCCTCAACCTTCCACTGCTCGGGATAGGAGCCGTGCGGGCAATATTCGCCGACGATCGCGTTCACCGTCTCGGCGCGCATGTCGGTGACGACGTCGCCCACCGTCTCGGCGTCCATGATGTCGGCGCGCTGCTCGTAGATCACCTTGCGCTGATCGTTCATCACGTCGTCATATTCGACGACCTGCTTACGGATGTCGTAATTGCGCGCCTCGACCTTGCGCTGCGCAGTCTCGATCGCCTTGCTCAGCCATTTGGAGCCGATCGCCTCGCCATCGGCGATGTTGTTGCGCATCATCTTGGCGAACAGCGTGTTCGAGCCGAAGATGCGCAGCAGGTCATCGTCCAGCGAGAGGTAGAAGCGGCTGAGGCCCGGATCGCCCTGGCGGCCCGAGCGGCCGCGCAGCTGGTTGTCGATGCGGCGGCTCTCGTGGCGCTCGGTACCGAGCACGAACAGGCCGCCGGCCTCCTTCACCTTCTGCTTCTCCGCCGCGATCTCCGCCTTGATCTGCTCGATCGCGGCTTCCTTGGCCGGCCCCTCTTCCATATCGGCGAGCTCGTCATGGACGCGGAACTCGAGATTGCCGCCCAGCTGGATGTCGGTGCCGCGGCCGGCCATGTTGGTGGCGATCGTCACCGCGCCCAGCCGGCCTGCCTGCGCCACGATATGCGCCTCGCTCTCGTGATGGCGGGCGTTCAGCACCGCGTGATCGACGCCCTCGCCGGTGAGGAACTCCGACAGCATCTCCGACTTCTCGATCGAGACGGTGCCAACCAGCACCGGCTGGCCCTTGGCGGCATGTTCCTTGATTCTCTTGGCAATCGCCCGGAACTTCTCGTCGAGCGTCTTGTAGAACTCGTCCTCCTCGTCGACGCGCTGCACCGGCAGGTTGGTCGGGATGGTGACGACGTTCATCTTATAGATGTCGAAGAATTCGGGCGCCTCGGTCGCCGCGGTGCCGGTCATGCCGCCGAGCTTCGGGTACATGCGGAAATAGTTCTGGAAGGTGATCGAGGCGAGCGTCTGGTTCTCCGGCTCGATGTTGACGCCTTCCTTCGCCTCCACCGCCTGGTGCAGGCCGTCCGACCAGCGCCGGCCGTCCATCATGCGGCCGGTGAACTCGTCGATAATGACGACCTTGTCGTCCTTCACGATATAATCGATGTCGCGCTTGAACATCACGTTCGCGCGCAGCGCCTGGTTCAGGTGGTGGACGACCTGGGTGTTCTCGAAATCGTAGAGATTGGCGCCCTGGAGCAGCCCGGCGGCCTCAAGCATGCGCTCGACCTTCTCGGTGCCGTCCTCGGTCAGCACGATGGTGCGCTGCTTCTCGTCCTTCTCGTAATCCTCGGGCACCAGCTGCTTCACCACCACGTCGACACCCATATAGAGCTCGGACTTGTCGTCGGTGGGGCCCGAGATGATGAGCGGCGTGCGGGCCTCGTCGATCAGGATCGAGTCGACCTCATCGACGATCGCGAAGTTGAACGGGCGCTGCGTCATCGAGACGCGCTCATACTTCATGTTGTCGCGCAGATAGTCGAAGCCGAACTCGTTGTTCGTGCCATAGGTGATGTCCGAGCCATAGGCCTCGCGGCGCTCATGGTCGGAGAGGTTGGGCACGATCACGCCGACGGTGAGGCCGAGGAACTTGTAGACCTGGCCCATCCACTCCGCGTCGCGCTTGGCGAGATAGTCGTTGACGGTGACGACATGGACGCCGTCGCCCGGCAATGCGTTGAGATAGGTCGCCAGCGTCGCGACCAGCGTCTTGCCCTCACCGGTGCGCATCTCGGCGATCTCACCGCGGTGAAGCACGATGCCGCCCACCATCTGCACGTCATAATGGCGCTGGCCGAGCACGCGCTTGGCCGCCTCGCGCACCGTGGCGAAGGCTTCCGGAAGCAGCGCGTCCAGCTTCTCGCCATTGGCGAGCCGTTCGCGGAACTTCACCGTCTGGCTCGAAAGCTCGTCGTCGCGCATCGCCGAGATCGCCGGCTCGAAACCGTTGATCTTGTTCACGATGCTGCCGAGCGACTTCACATAGCGATCGTTCGAGGAACCGAAGAGGGTCTTGGCAAAACCGCCGAGCATGGATTTTCCAGTCTGTGTCTAGGGTGGTCGGACAGGCGCGCCGCCACGGCCGGCGCCCGTTTGAATGCGAGAACGGAAGAACGGCCGCCGGGTTCAGCGAACCGCGGAAAAGCTCATTCGAGCCGGCGCTCGAAGGGCAGGTGCAACGCGGCGGGCGCGTTCCGCACGGCCGCGAGCGGAAGAACCCTTTCGGGCCGCAGCAGCGGCACGGGGAGCGCGGGCGCCGCGCGACGGGCCGGAAGCACCGCCGCCTGTGCCGCCTGGGCGGCCTGGACCACCGCCACGCCCTGCATCTGCCGAAGTCCACCGCGATCGGCCGAACCGGCACCGGTCAGGCTCGCGAGGAAGGCAGTGAGGAGAAGCAGCAGTTCCAAAATAAGGCCTTGTCATGGGGCGCCGCACGGCACCGCGACCAGCGACATAATTATTGCCAGGCGGTTCGTCCAATCAAAGTTGATCGTCCCGTCCAATACCGACTCGGTAGGCTGGCCCCCGGTTTCGTGCTAATATGGGCATCGGGGCCGCCAAGGCTTGCGTATCGACGCAAGCGATAATCGACAAATAGTTGCGCTGCCACGGCTGGCAGCGCGCAACGAGGCGACGATCCATGGCGGTCCGTCTCGAATGAGCTTTCTGTCGCCTCCCACCCCGGGAGACGGCCTGTTCCGCGCAAAATACTCTAGTTCTGGAGAGCAGCATGATCTCAATCCGCAAGCATTTGCCGGCGCTGGCCCTGGCCACCGCGGTCTTCGGCATCTTCTCCGCCGCCCCAGCGGCGGCGCAGGCGACGCGCACCTGGGTCTCGGGCGTCGGCGACGACGTCAACCCGTGCAGCCGCACCGCGCCGTGCAAGACCTTCGCAGGCGCGATTTCGAAGACGGCCACGGGCGGCGAAATCAATTGCCTCGATCCGGGCGGCTTCGGCACGGTGACCATCACCAAGTCGATCACCCTCGATTGCACGGGCACCTTCGGCAGCGTCCTCAATTCGGGGGTCAACGGCATCATCATCAACGACAGCGCCTCGGCGACGCCGAACACGGCCAAGGTGGTGCTGCGCGGCCTGTCGATCGACGGCGCCGGCGTCACCCAGGGCGTCAACGGCATCCGCTTCCTTTCAGGCGCGTCGCTGGTGGTGGAGAATGTCTTCATCTCCAACCAGGGCAGCGGCTATGGCATCTCGTTCCAGCCGGCGGTGAGCGGCTCGCTCTCGGTCAGCCACTCGGTGATCGCGAACAACGGCACTCCCGCCGCGGGCGGCGGCATCCTGGTGCAGCCGACGGGCTCGGGCACCGCACGCGCCACCATCGACAATGTCCAGCTGTTCAACAACGGCGACGAGGGCATTCGCCTGGACAGCACGGGCAGCAACGGCGCGGGCGTGTTCGCCGAAATCTCGAACAGCGTGCTTTCGGGCGCGGACGGCGGCCTCAACGTGGTTGCTCCTTCCACGCTGGTCGTCGGCACGATCGTCAACAGCCAAATCTACAATAATGGCGGCATCGGCATCAATTCGCAGAGCGCCCTGGCGCGTGTCGAAGCCTCGGGCAACACCATCTCGGCCAACGGCATCGGCGTCTCCGCCTCGGGCGGTGCCGGCCTGACGAGCTATGGCGACAACCGCCTGAGCCGCAACACCGTCGATGGTACCTTTACCGGCACCGTCGCCAAGCAGTGACGAAAAGGGTCCCCGGCCGGGCTTCGGCCGGGGACCTTCCTTCCGGATGCCGCAGCGCGGCCATCCGATCCGGGCAAAGACAGCCTATGCCACCGGGCCCGGGAAGATCATTGCGCCGGCGCGGGGCCCGCGACGAACTCCACCGCCGCCGATCGCGATTCGGGCGCCTTGCCCTTCTCCGCCCGCAGGGTAACGGTCGAAACCTGCTGGCAGGCGACCTTGTCGATACCCGGGCTGCCGCTCGACTGCTCGAGCGTGCAGGCCGAGACCGCGCCCTTCTCGTTGAAGTCCAGATGAACGATCGGCGCGTGGTGATAGCTCGCGGGCAGCTTCTGCACGGTGATCGTCATGATGGAAGCCGGCACGGCCGACACGGTCTGGCCGGCAAGGGCCAGGAGGGTAGCGAAAATCATCGAATATGCCTTTCGAGTCTTTGGCGACCCGCCATTGGTAACGCGTCGCCCCGCGCTGTCCATCACCCGGCTCAGGGCGTGCGCGAAATCGCTACCTCCATCGTGCCCGTGGTGGCACGCGGCTTCCCCGCGGCATCGAGCGGCGGCACATAGGGGCCGGGGCCCCAGCTGCACGGGCTCGGCATGAAATCCAGCACCCCCTCCTGCCCCGTCGGGACGTCGCGGCAATTCTCCACCTTGCCGCTCTCGGCGATGTCGAACTGAATCTGCCGCCGCGCCACCATCACCTGCCCCGCCTTGGCATGGAAGCGGGCAGGCCCGGCCTCGCCGCCGAAATAGTTGGCCAGCTCCATCGTCACGGTGCGCGGCGCGCCCGTGCCGCCGATCGCCGCGAGCAGCATCGCGGGCATCTCCTTGCCATAGGATGAGCAGGGCTCCCCGATCTTCTCGGTCACATGGCCCTCATATTTCTCCTCGCAGCCCAGCACGGCGCCATCGCCCGCCAGGCGGATGATCGCGGCGCTGTGCGACCAGGCGATCGGCTCGGGAACGGCAGCCGGCAGCTTCCAGGTGATCTGGCCGCGATAGTGCAGGTCGGCCTGGGGCGTGCTGAACCGCGCGCGCTGGGTCAGCAGCGTGCAGGTGGTGGCATCGAGCGTGCCGGAGCCCGAGGGCTGGGCGATCTCGCACTTCCCGACCGCGCCATCGCGGGCAATCGTCAGGTCGAAGCGCACCGTGCCTTCCTCGCCGTTGCGGAGCGCGGCCGCCGGATAATCGTCCTCCGTCACCCATTCCTGGACGTTGAGCGGCTTCACCCGCGGCGCATCCTGCGGCGCGAGCCCCGCCAGCATCACCAAAAGCATTTGATCTTTCCCCCTGCTTGCCCGAAGCGGACGCCAGCTTAGCAACAGGTCCTTGCATGTCCATCGAACGCTCCCCGCTTGCGCTTCCCTTTCCCGCCCTGCCGGCGATCCCCGGCGTCACCGCGCGCGTCGCCCGGGCGCGATACAAGAGCTGGGACCGCTGCGACCTGACCTTCATCGAACTAGCGCCGGGCACTTCGGTGGCGGGCGTGCTGACCGGCAGCAGATGCCCCTCGCCCGAGGTGGAATGGTGCCGCAAGGCGCTGCCATTGGGCGAGGCGCGGGCGCTGGTGGTGAATGCAGGCAATTCCAATGCCTTCACCGGCAATCGCGGCCGCGCCGCGGTGGAAGCGATCGCCGCCCGCGCCGCCGCGCATCTCGGCTGCCGGCCGTCCGACGTGTTCGTCGCCTCCACCGGGGTGATCGGCGTGCCGCTGCCGATCGACAAGGCCGAAGCGGGCCTCGACAGCGCGTTCACCGCCGCGCCCTGCAGCTGGGAAGATGCCGCCGCGACGATCATGACCACCGACACCTTCGCCAAGGGCGCGGTCACGCAAGCCGTGGTGGGGGGCAGGACCGTCAGCCTGATCGGCATCATCAAGGGATCGGGCATGATCGCGCCGGACATGGCGACCATGCTCGGCTTCCTCTTCACCGATGCCGCGGTCGACCCGGCCTTCCTGCAGGCCGCGCTTGGCGATGCCAACCGCAAGAGCTTCTCGTGCATCACCGTGGACGGCGATACCTCCACCAGCGACACGGTGCTCGCCTTCGCCACCGGCAGCGCGGGCAATGCAGTGCTGGCAAGCGACGAGGACGACGGCGCCGACGCCTTTCGCGCCGCGCTCCAGGATCTGTGCCACCAGCTCGCCCAGCTCGTCGTCCGCGACGGCGAAGGCGCGCAGAAGCTCATCGAGATCACCGTCGAGGGCGCAGAGAGCGATGCGAGCGCGCACCGCATCGCCATGTCGATCGCCAATTCGCCGCTGGTGAAGACCGCGATCGCGGGCGAGGATGCCAATTGGGGCCGCGTGGTGATGGCAGTGGGCAAGGCTGGCGAGCCCGCCGAGCGCGACCGGCTCGCCATCCGCTTCGGCACCACCCAGGTGGCGCGCGACGGCCTGGCGGTGGAAGGCTATGACGAGGCACCCGTCGCCGCGCACCTGAGGGGCCGCGAGATCGAGATTGGCGTCGAACTGGGCCTTGGCGAAGGCCGCGCCACCGTATGGACCTGCGACCTGACGCACGGATACATCTCGATCAACGCGGATTACCGGAGCTGAGCCGGCGGGGAGGCGGAGGCCCCGCCGCCTGCCCGGATGCGAACGCAGTTACTAGCCCCCGCCATCCCCGCCCTCGCGGGAATGGCGATGGAGACAATCCAGCGCCAGGATCTCAGGCAGCGCCGGACGCGCCCGCGGTCAAAGCGAGCGCTCCACCCATTGCTTGATCGCGCTCTTCGGCATCGCGCCGACCTGGGTTGCCGCCGGCTGGCCGTCCTTGAACAGGATCATGGTGGGAATGCCGCGCACGCCGTATTTGGTCGGCGCGTCGGGATTCTCGTCGATGTCGATCTTGATGATCTCGACCCTGTCGGCCAATTCCTCGGCCAGTTCCTCGAGCGCCGGTGCGATGATCTTGCACGGCCCGCACCATTCCGCCCAGAAATCGACGAGCACGGGCTTGTCGGCCTCGAGAACGTCTGCGGAAAAGCTGGCGTCGTTGGTCGCCTTGGTGGCCATGATCAAACTCCTGATACGATATCGGCCGCTAATCTATGATCGCACCTCGCAGGGTCAAGCGCGCAAGCCCAAGCTTTGCTCCATATCCGTGAAGCCCGGCTTGTGGGCCAAGAGCAGATCGGCCGGCAGGAGATGGAGCACCGGCCCCGCCGCATAGAGCAGACCAGCCTCGATCACGCGCCCCGGAAAGATCACCGCCAGCGCAGCGGCATAGGCCGCCATCTGCCTGAGGTGATAGGGAGGGATCTCGGCCAGGGACGCCGGTGCGCGGCGGCCGGTCTTGAAGTCGACCACCCGGGCATGGCCGGGCGTCACCACCAGCCGGTCGACCGTGCCCGAGACGACGAGCCCATCCCCCACCACCGCGGCGATGGGCGCTTCCCCCAGCGACATGGGGCCGAACAGCTCGGCGAAGCGCGGATCCTCGGTGACCGCCAGCGCCGCGGCGACAAGCTCGGCGCGCCGGGCCGGATC